>Ga0255342_1002052_pt1 | contig 26209 bp, 24 predicted proteins | sample wastewater_treat_3_FD_192416 | JGI IMG/M metagenome (GOLD analysis project Ga0255342, IMG submission 192416) | Wastewater microbial communities from Lulu Island WWTP, Vancouver, Canada - plant14 | ecosystem: Engineered > WWTP > Wastewater > Unclassified | place: Canada: Vancouver, British...
GTGCTTAGAAGCTTCATGAAAAAATGCGCCATGGACGGGAAGATCCCCAGATACGGAATCCCCGACTCCTACGAGATCGTGGACGCCATCCCCAAGACCAGCGTAGGCAAGATAGACAAAAAGGAGCTCCGCAAGAGGTATCTATCCGATTCATCCGAACATGCCTCCAAATAATATGCAGGAGTGACACGTCTTCCCGGGAAACGGGGGCACCGCATGCACCGGCTGCGGGCCCCCGTTGACGGGCCAATTTACCGTTGATATTGAGCTTATTGTATTATATTAGTACTATATTATCTTGTAATCGAGTTGGTGCTCTCTCCCAGGCCGGGGGCTGACTCATGTCATCATCCGGGCAGGATCCGGTATTTCATATGCCCGGATTTACCCTTGGATCTGTGCCGGAGCCACAGGCCGCTCCATGTTTGAAACGCTGTTGTGTATCGGGAAGAGCCGGTCTTTTTTCCAGACGGCGAAATATTTCCCGATAGTGTTCTCACTCCACGGGGAGGTTTATTCCATGCAGAAGAAGGGATTCGGACAGGTTATCAGGGCCCTGCCCTCGCTCGCCTCCATGGAGCAGGCCAGAGGTCTGCTGCGAACATTTTTCAAGCAGTGGGGCGGGCTGAGCACGCTGCGCATCCTCCTAAACACCGGGAGCAAGGCCGGGCACCTGCGCTCACTGCGGTCTCTCCTTTCCTTCAGGCTCGAGAACCTTGCACCCCACTTTCTCGTATCGCTGTGGGAGGTGTTCGGAGACCGCGAGGCACTCATATCGGAAACACGAAGGTACACCTATGCGGACATGAAGGCCAGGATCATGCGGCTGGCAAACGGCATGCAGTCGCTCGGCCTCAGGCCCAAAGACCGCTGTGCGGAGCTGCTCTACAACGGAAACGAGTTCTTCGAGGCATTCTTCGCCTGCTCCCTGATCGGGTGCCCCATGCCCTTTCTCAACTGGCACATGGGACGCGAGGATCTCGTCGATGCGATCAACGCCACCCGGGCCAGGGCGCTGATCCTGAGCAGCGAGTTCGTGCCGGAGGTGCTGGCGATCAGGGATCGCATCCCCACGGTTGAGCACTGTATCGTAACAGGAAGCAGCGCCCCTGAGGGCATGATCTCCTATGAAGACCTGATCAGGCAATCGTCCGGGGGCATGCCCGATATCCGCTTTATCGTGGCGCTCAACCCCTACACCGGAGGCACAACGGGCACACCCAAGAATGTGAACTACTTCGACAGCATCGGCTATGCCTTCAGCGACCTCGCCGCCACGCCCGATGTCCCTCTGGAAGAATATCTGCGGTTCATGGCTCTCCAGTTCAGCTTCATGTACTACTTCGGCGGCACCGAGATCTCCGATCCTGTCACGAAGAACATGCGCTGTCTCATCCCGGGCCCTCTCTACCATGCGGGCACTATTGCCGCATGGGTGCCCTTCATCCTGCTGGGCGGCACGGGCGTGATCATGAAAAAGTTCGACCCATGCGAATTTCTCCGCCTCATCGAGAATGAGCGTATCAACTGGGTATTCGTGGTGCCCGCCATGCTGGAAAAGATCCTGAGCCTGCCCGATGAGATAAAGAACCGCTATGACCTGAGCACCATGCACACTCTCATCTGCGCCGCAGCACCCGCCACTCCGGAGCTGAAGAAGGCCGCGAACGAGTATTTCCGCTCCCGGGGCTGCCATAAAAATGTCTTCACCGAGTTCTATGGCTCCTCAGAGACCGCTGTCGCCACGGTGCTCCTCCCTCAAGACTACGAGGAAAACCTCAGGCGCTATGAGAGCGTCGGGAAAGCGCGATGCGCCGAGACAAGGATTTACGACCCTGCAACCGGGCACTGGTGCCCCCCGGGGGGAGACGGTCATGTCATGATCCGGAGCCTGACGACACTGAACCTCAACTACGAAGGCTCGCCCGAGCAGGCGGGCGGAGCACTCAGGGTCATTGACGGGCTCACCTGGTTCGATGACGGGCTCACGGGTCATATGGACGAGGACGGGTTTTTGTATCTGACAGGGAGAAACAAGGAAATGATCATCACCGGTGGGGTGAACATTTTTCCCAATGAGATCGAGACCGCCATCAAACGCCACGCCAAGGTCCTGGACGTGGCGGTCATCCGCTATCCGCACAAGGAGTTGGGAGAGGTCCCTGCAGCCATCGTGCAGCTCAAGGACGGCCAGAGTGTCTGCGCCGATGAGATCATCGACTTCTGCAAGCAGCAGAGCCTCCAGGGGTTCAAGGTCCCCCGGTATGTGGAGATAGTCGATGCCCTTCCCCGCCACATTGACGGCAAGATGCGGAAGAAGGACCTCGAGGACAGATTCTGGGCAGGGATCGAGCGCAGGGGTTAGACGCCCGAGACCGGCGGAATTGGGATGTCTTGACGGCCGGGCGTGAAGCGCCGGCGGGATCCTCATCCAGCCTCTGCGCCCCTGCCTGCCGGATCGGTCAGCCCCGTGCGAAAACATCACGCTGCCAGACCAGTGCAAGGATTGACCATGGAGACCGCTCTGATCGGTGATGTGCCTGCAGAGCTTTGGACTGTGACACGTAATCAGATGACGGTGGAGCACCTGCCTCAATCCGGCAGCAGGGTTTTTTCCTGCGAAGTGCGATCAGCCTCTGCTGCCGGAACAGCCATGGAGCGAATGGTTTGTGTGCGGCATCGGATTGAGGAAAAGGCCGGGCAGAGCGGAAAACATCGGACAGGAGGGCTAATCGGGCATTCCGGTATCGGCTCCGGTCCTTTCTCCTGTTTTGGCCCGGTATACCTCGAGCCCGGTTATGCAGATGCTCAGCCAGAACAGGCCTCCTGCAAAGCCTGCAGCCACGTCGCTGATGTAGTGAACCCCGAGGTAGACCCTGCTGAGCCCGATCACCAGAATGACGAACACCGTTACGCACACGATGGCGACCCGCAGCCTTTCCATGTGCACGGCCCTGATGAGGAGATAGGCCAGCATTCCGTAAAATATGACGGCCATCATGGCGTGTCCGCTCGGATAACTGAACCCGGCGGCGTCGAACCGGGTGTATTCCATAAAGGGTCTGTCGCGACGGATCACCACCTTCAATACGACAACGAGGAGTGATCCTCCCGCGTTTGCAATGAGAAAGCCCGCGGCGAGAATGTATTTCCGCGCCCAAAGGAGAACAGCCGCAATCCCGAGCACCATCGGCGTCAGCACGTGCCCGCCGCCCAGGAGCGTCACGAAGCCCATCACCTTGTCGGCCAGAGGAAACCGGATGGAGTCGATATGGGCGGTCAGTCGGTGATCGATCGCCACCAGGGTGTCGTATTCCAGAACCTCGTCCGTTATGCTCACGAATATCCATATGAACAAAGCACTGAAAAGCAGGCCCACCGTCAGGTAGAGGCCCAAGTATACATGAGGTGAAAATCTTCTCTCGATGAACTCGGACAGTGCGGGATGCCGCTTTCTGAACCGATCTACCACGGGTGACGACCTCGTCCTCTCGATCCAGGACGAGAGAACCTCTCTCATCTTTCCGGGCTTGCAGCTGGAAGATTCTCTTTCGGTCATACAGCCACCGGGAGCGCGGCAGGGGACACAGTCACGCAGAAAAGCCGCAATCAGCCTGCAGAAAAGGGGTGAAGGATATCATTCGACTCTTGCGGGAAGAATACCGCACCATATCCGCGAAGGGATCATCACAGCGGAAACACTTCCGGCCCCACAGCGACGTCCTGATCACTGCAACCGCATCATTCTTTATAAATTATGGTGCCGACGTGCTCTCCTGCCAGGGCCCGGGTGATGTTCCCCTCTTCCATCCCATTTATGATCTGGATCTTGTCTATCACCTCGCTCGTCTGAAGAATATCAATGCAGGGCCGCTCGATGATCAGATCCACCAGGTCTCTCTCCATAAGTTCCCGCGCACCGATCTCGTTGATGAAATCCGCATCCGGGTTCTTTTTCGGGTCGTCTGTGTAGAGACCGTTCTCGTCCTTGACGAATATGCACGACCTGGCTCCGATGAGATCGGCGAGAATGATGGTACCGACGTCTGTGCGGTGAGGGGGAATCCTCCCCTTGACCGGGACTGCAAAGTAGTCGTACGGCGGCATGCCGTGCATGATGGGAATGCAGCCGGTGGCAAAATATGTATGGAGCTTGACCACATCGTCGTGCCCGATTTTCACCCCCCCCCAGGGAGAAAGCAGTGTGGCGAGCAGCAGTGCGTTCTGCTCGGATATGCTGCTGCCGAATTTGGCGATGATGCCGGTGGGCATGCCGAGCTCGAGGCCGATGCTGTAGATATGGCGGCTCCTCGTCCCGCCGCCTGCAGTGACGAGGATCTTGTAGCTGTCTTTGTTCGCTGCGATCTCCTTGACGACAGACGGCAGAGCCTTGATGCCCCGGTCGCATATGGACTGGCCGCCTATCTTGAGTATGTCGACCTCGGGAAACAACCTGGTCTGAGGCGCCAGTTTCATTCTCTTGAGCAGATCCTTGCTGATGAGACTCTCACCCATGAGCTTGCTCTTCACATGGAGTCTCTTTCCATCCTTCTCGCGTATCAGTGCCATGGGTTCTCCTTCGTGTGCCGTGTATCGTTCGGGCTGTTCTAGACTTCTACTTCTTCGTCATGCTTTTCGCCGCGTTTGAGAGCGATCAGCTCCGCACCGAGCTCGGATGCGATATGCTCCAGCTCGCTCTTTCGCATGTGTTTGGCAAAGATCTTCAGATCGACACCTGCGACTGCAACCAGATTGAAGCGGGGCATTTTTTCCTCTTCCTTCACTTTGCGCCGTTCACGATAAAATATCTTTCCTGCCATGATTCTGATCCCTCCTTTGTGAGTTTTTGCCCGGGAGCGACAGCGCGTACATGGTGATACATAATAAAAATAGCCCGCGCCCGGCGTGTGTCAAACAGTTTGAGGATGTTTCAGAAAAAATAGTGGGATTGCCTTACGAAACGGCCCGGCTGGGAACAAAAAAGAAAACCTTCCGCATGAAGCGGTCCATGCGGAAGGCCCTGACAGCCCGGAAGTGGCCGGGCATTGATTACTTCATCTTCTTTTCGCCGCCGGTGAGCTCTACGAGCTCTGCATCCATCTTCCGGGCGATCTGCTCGAGCTCGCTCTTCCGAACGTGCCTGGCATGGATTTTCAGATCCGCACCCGCTGACGCCACCAGATGGTACCGGGGCTTTTTCTCGCCCTCGGCAATCTTTCTCCGTTCGCGGTAAAAGATTACGCCTGCCATTGCTCAATCCTCCTTTTTCCTGTGCTTTTTGGCCAGTGTTTCCCACGTTTGGCCGCCGTTTTTGATGACCGGGAGCAGCACCCTGCCGTCCCACAATCGCGGCCTGAGCCAGCCTTGGGTGTCGACAATGTCCTGCGGCGCCGGAGTCAGCGCCTCCCGGTCGGCCGAGATCACCATTATGCCGTGGGCTTCCAGCTCGGAAACGCTCACCAGCGGGGGGAAATCGCGCAGCCTGCCGAATTCGATGAACCGGCCGCTTCTGCCGTACGCGCACAACCCCACTGCCGCCGCTGCGCCGATAATGCCGTCATTGGTGCCGCCGTGGCCGGAGAGGTGAACGCCTGCACAGGCATTCATGGCCTCTTTCTGTGTTACCAGCTGCCTCGAGCACTTGAGGCCGAACTCCATGAGCCCGGCGAGAGCAGGGTCGTCTTCACATGCGACGCAGACGCCGGGATCGCTCCCGACAGCGCAGTGCTTCAGCACATGATCGACGGCGCGGTTTATCAGCTCGGCAACGACCGACTGATTCGGGGCGTCGATAATGGCGCACGCCGAAGAGTTGTGCGATGTGTACGGGATCTCGTCCATAACCGGCAGCTGCTGTCTCACCACGCCCCACAGGCGGCAGCCTTCCGGCAGCTCCTTTTCGAACCACCGGGTAAGTTTTCCAGTGCCGATCTCGGAATCAATGTTATCGGTGTCATCGAATGCAACGAACATCTTCATGGTTTGCGCTTCCTCTTGGGTGTATTGTTCTCTTCTGTTGCAAAACACAAAAGAACTATTCAATCCCAAGCATAATGGTTCCGCTCGTGTCAATACGTGTCAGTCCTACAATAGTGCGTAATCATAAAATGTCAAGTCGTAAGTATTGTATATTTCTATTAATATTATCATTATAATCAATTACATGCTACTACGACACTTATTGCGTGGTATTTTTTTTCAGCTGTGATACATGAAAGTTCATGGGAGGAACCCCCTGCCTTTCCGATATCGAGACATATCTTGCTCCGTATGGAAGGTTCTTCGGCCGCGCCGAAGCCCGGATGCTTGCCGCCCGATATATCCAGGGGCTTCTGACTGAGGGCGGCCGGAAATCAGTGGAACCCATGGCGCAACGGCTGGGGGTACCGGCACGATCACTCCAGCGCCTGCTCAATCGGGCGGTCTGGGATCATCACGGTGTGCTGCAGGCCTACCGCGAACGCATGGTCGATCTCTTCTCCGGCCGTGAAGGAGTTCTGGTTATCGGGCAGACTATTTTCCCTAAACGAGGCAATCACAGTGTGTGCGTGGCGCGGCAGTACAATGATGAAACCGGCCGCATGATCAGCAGCCAGACAGCCGCCGAGAGTGTGTATGCAGTGCCCGGTCTGGCCTTTCCCTGGGCCATGGACCTTTATGTGCCCACATTCTGGGCCAGGCCGCGAAACGAGGAATTCCGACACCTGAGACAAAAGGTAGGGATCCCCGCGCGTATCCGCCATCAAGAGAGGTGGGAGCTTGCGATCTCGCAGGTGGATCTCGCTGTACACCATCAGCTGGGAATGTCCATGGTAACCGCCGGTGCCTCCATCGGCAGAATCGCGGCATTCAGAGATGCGCTCGATGTTCGCGGCCTGCGCTATATTCTGGAAATCCCGCCGGAGACTACGTTCTTCACAAAGCGGCCTGTTTTGAGAGAATACAAGCCCAAGAAGCGAGGGAGGGGAAGGCCGAGAAAGCGCCATCGAATCCTGGATGCCGACACGCCTCCCGTCTCGGCCAGCGAGGAAGCCATATGGTCGGGGAAGGTGACTGTTGATACCCACACGGCCGGCAGCGGAACGTCCTCGGATACATCATCCCGGTTACAATCTGTTCGGGTATGGCCCGCCGAAGGATACCGGGAAGGTGTTCTCCACGAGCCTGTCTGGCTTGTCCGCCGGCCTGGCGTGTCTCGAGGAGCCGCAAACGGATACCGGTATTATCTGGGCAATCACCCCACAGGGTTCGGCTTGGAGGATATCGCGCGTGCAACAGCAGCATGCCGGGACGCTCTGGCCTGCAGGAACACCATGATTCACGACCTGGGACTTCTTCATCACGAAGGAAGAACATGGACCGGCTGGCACCGGCATGTTGTGCTCGTTTTTCTGGCATTGGGGTTTCTGCTGGAAAACAGAACCCATATTCACTCAGTCGTCTGACACCGCCCTGCTTGATTCACGTCTGTAAGGTTCTTTGAGTGCGATGCCGGCTCCTGCGGAGGTTCGATACCCTTGTGCAGAAGCTATCGGAGCAGGCAATCACGCCGGTCTATTCCGTGTGATCTCTCAAGATGTCACTGCATATTGCCATTACAAAAATCTATTGTGGGAACAAAAACCTCTCGAGTAATCCAGGTACTTCCAAGAGAACCTATTCTCCATACAAAACGGATAAATTATGACGTAAAGGAAAATTACAAGACACAGGATTATTTTTACCCTTCAGGGAGCCGAAACGTTGCTCGGTCTCCAAGATCGCTGAAATGCGCAGGCTCATCAAAGAGGCCCTCGAAAGGTCTTTCGGCTCCCTGAGGAATATTCTGATCATAATACACGCATGTATGCCGATATGATCCTCATCTCTACTTCATGATAAAGGTCATGACCAGCGCGAACACCGCATATGTCTCAGGCATGGCGCCCGATACGAGTGCGTTGGCCAATGTGTTCCGGCCCTCGAGGATGCTGCGGATGCCTGCCGCGCATACCACGCCCTGGTACCAGGCGCTCAGGAACATGGCAAGCCCCATGATGGCACCCTTCCCGGCAGCCGTATACGGGTCTGTAGTCATCGCGTCCATATTCGTGAACAGGACCACGATGGCGTAGATTCCCTGGGAAGAAGGCATCAGGGCCACAGCGATATTTTTGTAGAAGTTCTCGGATCCTCCACCCAGCAGTGCCTGGAAAGCTATGGAGAGACCAACGGCCGACCCGGCAAGGCCCAATGACAAGCCCAAACCGATGAAGATCTTCGCGATCATCGGGCTTATATCGGCAGCAACCACCTCAGCCTGAGCAAAAGCCGGAGAAACCAGGCAAACCAGCAACAGTGTCAAAACCCCCGTTCCAAATATCCATGTTCCCTTGTTGCTCATAAAGAACCCCTTTCGATCTTGAATGGTTTGTATTCGATTCCCCCACCTTCGAAAAAGTTCTTGAAGGACTCTACGAAATGCATACGGGCAGAATGAACGGTGCTGCCCAGAATCCCCAGCGCGAGGTTGAAGGCATGTCCAAAAATAATAATGATAAGCGCAAACGGTCCCCCTATGACCGGGCCCAAACCCTCGTACGCCATGCCCGCAAGCTGATTCATGACGGCTGCGACCGACCCGGTGGCGATGCCGAGCCCGAAGAGACGGGCATATGACAGGAGATCCCCTACCAGGCCCGTGAGGCCGTAGACGTTCCAGAGCCCCACACCCAGCCTTGCCGCCCATTTCTTGCTGTCATTCGGAAACAGGAGCGTCAGGAGTATTCCAAAGGCCAGGAGTCCTATGCCGCCATAATACAGCGGGAGATTCAACATCATGTCAGGGGCTCCGAACCAGATGCTGCGTGCAATCAGAAGTGCGCCACCCCATAGGACAAACATGACGCCCAATTTCTGCATTTTTTCATGGAAATAAGCAGCCTGAGCAATGCCCATCAGATATGACAGAGTCAGATGGATAACGCCCAGTCCAAGAGAAATATAGAACAGGACCATAGGGTTGCCGGCGTTCACGTCGAGGTCCAGAAGGATCCAACTCCGGTCTTCAAAACCATACCCGAACACGGAACCGGTCAGGGCCCCCATGATAATCGCTGCAACGCCAAAGGCCTTGATGAGCCTTACCACCAAGTCCATTATCTCCGTCCTGCCGCCCCACTTCCTTCCCATGAGATAGCCGATCAGATAGAGCATGAGGCCATAGCCGGCATCACCCAGGCAGATCCCGAAAAACATCACCATGAAGAAAGCAAAGAATGGCGAGGGATCCAGGTGGCGATACTTGGGGAAGCCGTAAAGGCTTTGCAGCGGCAGAATGCGTTGGACAAACCAGTTGTTGCGTATCAGAATCGGAGGCTCCTCCTCTTCGAACGGCTCGCGGGTCACGACATGCAGCGGCAGCTTGCTTTCTTCGAGTTTCTTGTGGAGAGTCGGCTCCTGATCCCGGGGAATCCAACCCTGCAGTCCGAAAAGATGGGGATCCCGGTGCAGAGTGGCCATCGTACCGGTAAAGGCCACCTCATTGAGGGCGGCTATCCAATGCTTCTTGATAGCCTCTGCGCGCTCGGCGATGCTGGCCAATTCCGCAGAGAGCGACTCTATCTGCTCCTTACATCTGCCGAGCTCCGCCTCGGCATCGTCGAGTCCTTTCTCAGGCCAGCTCAGCATGGTGGCATTGGGTATTTCCTGCGGCTCATCGAAGCTCAGTGTGTAAAACAGCACCTCTCTCTTGCGATCGGCCACCTCGATCATCACATTTTCAGGAGGTTGGAAGTCTTCAAACTTCTTTGCGTCCATGCGATATCTGCGGATGTGTACTCCCGAAGCCTCGAGGGCACGGATATGTGCAAGATCGAAGTTCCCCCATGGCCTCAGCTCGGCTATCATCCTCTGGAGCGATTGGACCCGCAGATCCCTGTCCTGAAAAGCCTGGAGCTTCTCTTCCGCATAGGCTGTCAGCTCTTCATCGGCAACAGCGATCGGGGTAACGGCCGTCCGGCCCTTGAAGCGGGCCAACTCCTCTATGATCCTGTTAAGCCTCTGGACCTGGGAAAGAACGGCGCTGTTCTTCTTCTCGTATTCATCTGCCATCTCTGAAGCCGGCTCCACGTGCACCACACCCAGTGACTGGAGAAGATGGATGGTTTCCACCTGGTCATCGACAGGTCCGACAATGAATACCTTCATCATCTTAACTATGGCCACGTCCCTGCTCCTTATCTATATGCCCGAACGCATGTATACCCGTACCGCCCTAAGCACCTGCTTCTTCGAGCATTGCAGCTTCTGCCAGGCGCTTTGCCACCTTGGCCACCCCGACTCCCGCCGCCTGCTGGTCCTGAAGATAGACCACGATCTTGCGGATCGCCTCCCGGCATTCGGGAATCAGGCGCTGCTCGTACAGGTTGATGCGCTGACTCGTCTTGCGAAATCCCTCGAAGAGGACCTTTTCTCCCTCTACGAGCATGCGAATGGCCTCGCGGCACTCGATAGCCTCGCGGCTCCTTAGCAGAACCTGATCGAAGCTCGGCGGCGTGGCGAAATAGCTGTATGATGGATCGTTGAATGTAATGCCGTGGAACCTCGGTACCTTGAGCCCTGCTACGTTCACGACTGACGATTTGATCTCTCTGACCTCGATGAAGTACCTCAGCATCGGGCCCATCACCCCGTACAGGGCCCCCCATGTCCTGATCTCGTCAAGGAGCTCCTGCAGCCGGGCTTCCTGTTCCGTGATCTGAGCGCGCACAGCAGCCAGCTGCATCATGAGCTGCTGCTTTCTCGCCTCCAACGCCGGGAGGAACCGCTGATACATGGCAAGCTTCTGCTTCTGGCTCCGAAGCGATATCTTGTTCAGTTTGATGCGTTCCGCCATGGTCATTCCCTCCGGTCCATCAGGCCGGCCAATGCTTGTCTATGAACTCCTGCTTGATCTCCACTTCGTCTGGCCGGAAGCACTCTGCCAGTGTCTTCCATCCCAAGTCGAGAGCGTCGTTGATGCCCAGATCGACATTCAAATCCATGAACCGCTCATAGAACAAACGCCCATACTTGAGATAGCGTTCGTCGTCGGGCGTCTTGTCGAAACCCATGGCCAGCTTCTGTTCCACCTCGCGGCTGCGGGCGAACAGGCGGATCATGCTGTTCATGATGTAGCCGTGGTCGGCCCTCGTAACCTTGCCGATGACGAGCTGCTTCAGACGCGACAGCGACCCGAAGGGCTCGATGACCCCGTTGCGCAGATAGAACTGACCTTCGGTGATGTACCCCGTGTTGTCAGGAACAGGGTGCGTCACGTCGTCGCCCGGCATGGAAGTAACGGCCAGGATCGTGATGCTGCCCGCACCATCGAAGTCAACGGCCTTTTCGTAGCGCGATGCAAGATCGCTGTACAGCGAACCCGGATAGCCGAGGTTCGAAGGAACCTGGTCCATGGAGATGGCAATCTCCTTCAATGCGTCGGCAAATGAGGTCATGTCGGTAAGCAATACCAGCACTCGCTTGCCTTGCACACCGAACTGCTCTGCCACGGCGAGAGCCATGTCGGGAACCAGCAGCCGTTCCACCACAGGGTCGGATGCGGTGTGGACGAACATGATCGTCCGGGACAGCACACCCGCCTGTTCGAAGGCGATCCGGAATTTCAGGTATTCGTCGTGCTTGAGGCCGATGCCGCCCAGGATGACCACGTCGGCGTTGGCGCGCATGCCGATGCGGGCGAGAAGCTCGTTATAGGGCTCGCCTGCTGCGGCGAAAATGGGCAGTTTCTGGCTTTCCACAAGCGGGTTGAACACATCGACCATGGGAACCCGTGTCTCGATGAACCCCCGGGGAATTACGCGCCTTACCGGGTTGACCGATGGTCCCCCGATGCTTATGCGGGGCAACGCATGGAGATTTGGGCCCTTGTCGATGGGTTCACCCGATCCGTTGAAGATCCGTCCCAGCAGTGCGTCGCCGAATGCCACCTGCATGGGGTGACCGAGGAATCGGACCGTATCGCCGGTGGAAACACCGCGAGATCCGGCAAATACCTGCAGAAAGACCTCTCCTCCCCGCAGGCGTATGACCTGGGCCAGGGATACGCCCCTGCGGCTCCTGACAGTAGCCAGTTCACCATATGCGATGTCGGTTGCAGGCACCGCAATGATATCACCCTGAACGCGGACGATTCTGGAATGTTCCATAATCATGGATGACTAACTCCTTTGCCATTAAGAATGGACTCAATTTCCGACCGGTAACGCCGGTAGTCATCCCCTTCAAAGGGACAGTATTTCAACTGGAAGAACAGGTTCTGCAGGTGGGTCATCTGGGCCTTCGCCTGCTCCTTGGACTCAAACACGAAGGGATGGTCCACCATCTCCATGAGCAGCAGGAAGTCGGATATCTGTCGCTCCCTCGACGTGGCCTGATCGACCTTATCGAATGAATCCTGCTGCAGGCAGACGGCATCGATGATCTCCGACTTGAGATAGACGACCAGGTCGTCCAGTCCCATGCCCTCTTCGCCGACAACCAGCATCATCTGGCGGACTTCATTGCCCTTGAAGATCGTGTTGTGGGCCTTTTTCACGAGATCGACCCAGTTCTCGTGGCGCGTATTGAGCGACGCCTGCATCTGCTCGATGTAGAGGCTCCAGGATATCAGGGGGTCGATAGCCGGGTACCTGCGCTGGTCGGACCGGGCCCGAGACAGCCCATAGAAGGCTCCAACAACCTTGAGCGTGTTCTGAGTCACTGGCTCTTCGAAGTTGCCGCCCGCTGGAGAAACCGTTCCGATCAAGGTCAGCGAACCGGTCTCGCCGGTGTTCAGGCGGACCTTCCCCGCGCGTTCATAGACTGCGGCGATACGGCTTTCCAGATAGGCCGGGAACGCCTCTTCGCCGGGAATCTCTTCCATTCTGGCCGATGTCTCACGCAGCGCCTGCGCCCACCTGGAGGTGCTGTCCGCCAGCAGCAGTACCTTGAGGCCCAGCTGCCGGTAGTATTCTCCGAGCGTTATGCCCGTATAGATGGATGCTTCACGGGCAGCCACGGGCATGGACGAGGTGTTGCAGATGATGACTGTGCGGTCCATCAGTGACTTGCCGGTTTTCGGGTCTTCCAGCAACGGAAACTCGCGAATCGTTTCCACAACCTCTCCGGCCCGTTCACCGCAGGCCACGATGATCACGATGTCCGTCTCGGCGTACCGAGAGATAATCTGCTGCAAGACGGTCTTGCCTGCGCCGAAGGGACCGGGGATACAGGCAGTTCCGCCCTCCGACAGTGGGAAGAAGATGTCGATCAGGCGGCATTGCGTCAGGAGCTGGGTGTCCGGCAGCAGGCGCTCTTCATAGATACGCATGGGCCGCTTGACGGGCCACTCCTGCTTGAGCGTCACATTGACTTCCTGCTGGGTTTGCGAATCGATGCTTTTGAGGATCGCCACGGTGTCGTTTACCGTGTACTGCCCGGCAGACCTGATCTCCTTTACCTCCCAGGTCCCCAGAAGTACGAGCGGCACCATGATGGGATGCGGGAAAATGCCTTCCGTCACCTTGCCCAGGTACTGCCCAGCCCGTACCTGTGCCCCGGCTTGGACCATAGGCTCGAAATCCCAGAGCCTTTTCTGATCCAGAGAAGGAAGGTACTGCCCGCGCCTCAGGAAGAATCCCTGGTCGTTTTCCAGCTCTCCGAGGGGGTTCTGCAGACCGTCGTAGATCATGCCCAGCATACCGGGGCCCAGTGTCGCCGCGAGCAGTTCACCGGAAAATTCTGCGCTATCGCCGACCTTCAATCCCGTGGTGCTTTCGAAGACCTGCAGATCGATCTGCCTGCCTCGGATCCGGATGACCTCAGACTTCAGGCGCACCCCGCCGACCTCCACATAGGCAACCTCGTTCTGGAGAACCTCCCGGCCTTCATCCACCTCGCAGGTAACGAGAGGACCGTTTACCGCTACAATCCGACCGTGTGTTGGACCATTCACATCGAGCCTCCGTGCCACAGATATGTCTCTATATCGAAATCCTGGGTGATCGCTTCCCAGCGGGAGTAGATCGCCGCACGCGCAACGTATGCGAGCAGGGCATCGATGGAGAAGGGCGCTATTCCTTCGCATCGACTGATCTGCCGCAGGCGTTCCTCATCCAGGTACCGTTCCGCCCCAAGAGGGTCTCTCTGATTCTTGAGCTGTGTTATGAGATTGGAGAAATCACGAGGGCGGAAGGTATCCAGAATAGCGTGATCCTCCAGAACGCCGCCTTCCTCCCTGATCCGCATGGCTGTCAAGGCCGAGCGAAGCTCTATCTCCCAAGACAGGTAGTCGATCAAAAAGCGGCATTCGAATCGCTGCGCGACGCCATACGCATAGCTGTAATAGAGCTCCCAGAGCCGATCGTAGATGTAAGGGCGATAGATGCCCCGCTCCCTTTCCTCGCGGAAGATACGGATATAATTGGGGAGGTTGATGTTATCCGCTATGTCCTGCCGCGACAGGAGACCCCCCTCCAGAAAGATGTCTCGCCCCTGGTCCTTCTGCTCCCAGTTGAAGACGTCCGTGCCGTGGAGAAGCGCGCAGGCTGCCTCGAGATCTTCCGGATGGACGTTTCTCCCGACGATGCCTGCTATCTCGCCGATTTTCATCGGCATTTTATCTCCCAGCGTGTCAGGCAATGCGGGGAGCAGACACATGAGGAAATAGTAATTGCTCATGCCCCCTACGACTCCTCACCGGCAAGGAAGTGTTTGCGGAAACGCGGCGAGCAGAAATTCGAGAATGCCTCCACGAGACCGGAGCTGAAGTTGAAATAGGCGCCCTGGCCCTTCGCACCCATAAGGAAACCGAAGGTGATCTTGTCGGTGAACTGCACAACCAGGTCCCCGGCAGCCTTCTCCCTGAATTTCTCGTTGAACCAAGCTTCCAGTTCTGCCTGATCCTTCTTGGGCAGGAGGATCTCAATCGGCTGTTCACGGCCCTGGTTCTTGACGAACCCGGCCAGAAGAGTCTCGATCATGCGCTTGAGGAAATCCGTATCGCCAAGGGCGGTCTTGATCTCGCCTTCCACGACGGGCGCCACAACAGCAGTCTGGAGCTTCTCTTTGACCATGATGATGAAGTTTCTAGCAGCCGTATCCATGTCGACTTGCATCTGCTTCCGGACATTCTCTGCATCGGCCTTGGCGGCTGCCCTGATTTTTTCCGCTTCGGCCTTAGCCTCGGCTACCAAGGCATCTGCCTGCTTCCTGGCGCTTTGAACAAGCTCATCGGCTTCGGCCCTGGCCGGCGCCAATACCTTTTCACTGAGTTCCTGAGTGATGTCCCCTAACGTCTTCACCATGTCTATCCCCTCGTGTCACGTTTGATACGTACTTGCAACCCTTTACGAAGATCCTTGCCCTTACTATTCACTCATAGATTATCGCTATTGATCAGTCTTTACTGGTATCAAGAAGAGCCCCTTGCGACTAACCCCCATGAAGTATGTTGAATCTGGGATGTAGTCAAACACGTTGCATCTCCATTCTTGTTGCTTCCGAAAGTACTCATACCCTAAATGTAAATATGATTCAACAAAAATTTTCTTATATAGAAGGAATTTATAACGGGAAAAATTGAATAATCAATTTTGAGGCCTTAGAGCATCAGGAAAAAAGTATCTAATAGAGACAGGATATTTTTCATAACATTTTTAGGAGAAATTGGTTTGTCTCCCTGCCAAAAACACACCCTTTCTTATCATACCCGGAAACCATCTCAATGCCGAGGACACTTCTCTCCACGACTGCGAGATCCAGTTGCCTTCTCCCGAGCGGTGCGACATGTTGCTTGCTTATCAATCCTAATAGCCCGAAAGGTTGGCTTGCGCCCAGCAGGATTCGAACCTGCGACCTTTGGATTCGTAGTTTAATGGACATTGTATTGGCATATTATGGGATGTTTCTAACTGTTTGATACTTATTGTTTTAGCTATTGATTTATAGTGTTATGTATTGCCTTATTTCCTTTTTTGTGTTAGCCATGTGTTAGCCAGTCTATAAGGGAGGCTCAAAGATGAAGAAAATCAAATTAACCAAATCATACATTGATTCCCTGCAGGCACCTGAAGACGGCAAAAGGCTTACAGTCTGGGACGATGAGCTACAGGGCTTTTGTATCCGGGTGAGCAAAAAGAAGAAAGTATACTATGCTGTCAAACGCATAGGTGGGAAATTGCAATGGGTAAACATCGGCGTTCATGGGCCTATGAACCCAACCGATGCACGAAAAGAAGCCCTCAAGACACTGGCCAACCTCAACAAGGGTATCGATGTAAACAAGCAGAAAGCGCAGGATCGGGTAAAGGGCATCACCCTGAAAGAAGCACTAAAAGACTATTTCGAATCAAAACCTAAACTGCGAGAGGGCACAAAGAAAACTTATGAGTGCCTCTTAAATGAATGGCTGTCCGACTGGATGGAAAAGCCCCTCAAAGACATCGGTAAGAAGGATGTATCGAGCAGGCACCTGAAGATTGCCGACGGCCGTAGCGCGGTCACTGCCAACAATGTTATGCGAACATTCCGGGCGATATACAACCACGCGCAGGCTGTATCGGATGGAGCCCTACCGGAGAGCCCTACAAAAATACTTTCTCGCAGCAAGCAATGGTTCCATGTGGGCAGACGGCAGACATATATCAAGGAACACGAGCTCAACAAATGGAGCAAAGCCGTAATAAGTTATTCAAACCCCGTGGCGGGTGACGCCCTGCTCCTTCTCCTTCTTACAGGCTGTCGGGAAAAAGAAGTCCTCACCCTGCAATGGAAAGACGTTGATATGAAGGGCAAAACCTTCACCATACAGGCTACAGTAGCTAAGAATCACCGGGAACATACCTTACCCATGTCCGATGCTATCCTTGACGTTTTCAAGCGAAGAGACGCCGCCAGAGAGAATGATTATGTCTTCCCCGGGCAGGGAGGCATCGGCCACATTGTAGAACTCAAGCGTGCAGTTCAGGCAGTGACCAAGAAAAGCAAGGTCAAGTTCTGCCTGCATGATCTGAGAAGGACCTTTTCGGGAATCGCAGAGCAGGAGGTATCATATGCTATACTCAAGCGGCTACTGAACCACTATACCGGCAACGATGTGACTGCGGGGTATCTGGTCATTCCCACAGAACAGCTCCGAGATCCCATGCAGAAGATCACGAACAGAATCATGACGGCGATGTTGGAGCCGGAAGAGCAGGAGCAGCAGGAGAAGGAACCGGAGCCACAAAAGCAGCACGAAGAGAAAGGAAAGGTGATACCACTCAGGGCAAGACGATAAGTGCTTAAATCAATTTTCATTGGCATAGGACGCTGAATATACTCACTGAAATATCTGTTTCCATAACCCTCTCTTTATTTTTTAATAGCCGAAACGATATATCAAGCAACGAATGATTTAGCGTTATAACAAAGGGATACCAAACCCATAGCCCCGAACGCCTTGAGCGTCAGACAGCGGCGATTAGCCGAGGAGAAATATTATGTCTGACGCACAAGGCATTGACCATCCGGAACTTCTTACCATTGAAGAATTGTCTCGTATTCTGAAAATTCCAACCGGGAGCATACGCAACCAGCTATGTCGGGGAAAATTTTCTATCAAGCCATTAAAGATTGGCCGTCTTCTGAGATTCAAAGCAGATGACATCGAAAGATATCTGGCATCTCTTGACTGTTTGAGTCATCGGGGAGGTGCTGCATGAATTCCTCCCAATCATATGACAGGCTCATGACGGAAAAAGAGGTTCATAAAATTCTTGGCATAGGGTTGAGCACTCTTCAGCAATGGCGGCTGCGCGGAAAAGGCCCAAAATTTTGCAGGCTCGGCGGAAAAATGATCAGATATCGTGAAAGCGATGTCAGGGCATATATTGATAATCTTGATTCATTCCAGAGCACAACCGAAGCCGACATGGGAGGTGTGTCGTGAATGCCCCCGAGTCGCGGCTTAACCCAGACGCACCCCGAACCCGGCATGGCATCGAGGGAATAACATCAGCAAATAGTGGTGGCACTGTCAAGCCCAGAGAGGTTGCACGGTTCACCTTCACCGACGAAAAGGGCAATCCTTTATACTGGAAGGTTCGGTATGAGCCCGGCAAGAATGGCGGCAAGAAGTCCTTCCAGTTTTTTCATGGAGACAATCAGCCTGGACGTGGTGGTGAGCAAGTTTTGTATAACTTGCCGCGAGTCCTTGAGGCTAAAACGGTAATCATTACCGAGGGCGAAGCCAAGGCCGATCTTCTGAACTCCTGGGGTATGGTGGCAACGTCCATGGACAGCGGCGCGGGAAGCAATCTCACCAATGAAATGATCGCGCAGCTATCCGGCAGGAGAATCGTTATCCTTCGGGACAACGACGAACCAGGGCTCAAATTCGCAGAGAAAACAGCAAGAGCTCTCGTGAACGAATGCCCCGAGGTCAAGGTGGTGCTCCTGCCAGGACTCCCAGAGAAGGGCGATATCATTGATTGGGCAAAAGAACCCGGCAATGATTGGTCACGCTTGGCACAGATTATCGCAAGGGCCGAACCGTGGAAGGGCTCTCTCGAAGAGTGGCCGGAGCTTGTGCCCCTGAATGACAGCAAGGCACCCGAGATCCCCGACGATATTCTCCCCGGGTGGGCAGGCGATTTCACGCGGGAGGCTTCACGGTCAATCCAGATTCCCTATCCCATGGCGCTTGCATCCGTCCTGGGGGCAGTGTCTATGGCTGTATCCAGTGCTGTTAAGTGCATCCATGTGGGACCTGGGCACATTGAGACACCGAACGTCTACCTGTTCGCACCATTACTTTCTGGTGAGCGAAAAACGGGCATGGTGGGGGCTGCAACAGCTCCACTGTATGAGTGGGAGACCGAGCAGGCAGAATTCAAAACTGATGAGATAAGGGCAGCACAGAGCAGGAGAAAAACCCAAGAAAAGATAATCGAGGGTATGAGGAACAAGGCCGCTAAAACCTCTGATGATGAAGAACGCAGAGCCCTTATCGAGAGTATAGCAGCGCAGGAAGTAGCTCTTGAGGATATCCCTCACCTTCCCCGGTTGCTTGCCGATGATGCGACACCGGAGAGTTTGCCGAGGATACTAAAAGCACAGGGCGAGGTCCTGGGTATCATCTCCAGTGAAGGCGGCATTTTTGACATTTTTGGTGGTAGATATTCAAGGGATGGAATTCCGAACCTTGATCTACTCCTGAAAGCACACAACGGAGAATCCTACCGCGTTGACCGTATCGGGAGAGATCCTATCGTCTTGAACAATCCCCGGCTTGTGGTGTGCATCTGTCCTCAACCGGACGTGCTTCTTTCAATGGCAGATAAGCCCGGCTTCCGAGGGCGTGGGCTCTTGGCAAGGTTCCTGTATCTCTTCTCCGAATCACAGGTTGGGTATAGAGACATATCTCCAGACCCGATGTCGGAGAGTGTAACCAGGGAGTATTCTACTCTCGTTAAGGCTCTGCTTGATATGCGGGGGGCAAACCTTGAATTGACTATCTCACCGGCTGCAAGGGCTCCATGGCTTCAATTCTCGCAGATGGTAGAAGAGCAGATGCGACCTGGGGGCGAGTTCGAACACTTCAGAGATTGGGCAGGCAAGCTCCCTGGGCAGGCTGCGCGATTGGCTGGAGTGTTTCATTGTATCGAAGCACAGCTTCCAAGTGCTCTTGAAGTATCAGAGGATACTATGCAACGAGCCCTTACTCTCTCTGCTTTACTCGCAGACCACGCGAAGGTGGCATTCTCAACCATGGGTAGTGACCCGGCAACCGAAGCAGCGCAGGCTATCCTTGGTTGGATACAGCGCAAGGAACGAGACAAGTTCACTCTGCGAGATTGTTTCATTGCCCTCCAAGGCCGATATAAGAGCACTTCAGAACTGAAGCCTGGTCTATCAGTGCTCGCAGAGCGCGGATATGTCCGTGATATCGGTATGAAGCTGGCAGGCGGCAAAGGTAGACCGAGTGGACCATATTACGAAGTCAATCCTTCTTTCAAAGGGGGTGTCGAATGAGCTTTGCAGCGCAGTGGTTTTCAAAATCCATATCTACGGGCAAAATTGACAATATTGACATAAATAGTGATTCGAGGACTTCTGTCAATTTTGTCAATATTGCCAGAGAAGTTGAAAATTCAAAAATCAACCAGTGGGGTGAGCACGCGCACCTTGCGGAATGGTTTCTCTCTGTGAAGGATTCCCTGCCCCGCGAGCGGTTCATCTATGACCAGGGCGAGGGCTGGCAAGTGATATGGGCGACTCCGGCGGCATCATACGAGAACCTTGCAGCGGAGATCGAGAAAGGCCCCGGTGGTCAGTGGGATGCGGAAGTCAGGAGCATCCTGGAGCAGCTTCATAATCTGTTCGGGGGTAAGCAATGACAACAAAACGGCATCTTCAACTTGTACAACCAGGAATTCCATTGCGGACAATCTACGAACAATGCTGGATGATTTGGCCGGAAGAATTTTTACGTGGTAAGATCGCTCTTACGGCTATCGAAATGGCTTTCCCTTCAACATAAACCAACAATTACGTCATTACCACTCCTTCAATATCGACCCGCGAAAACGATAAAGGAGATAGACGCAAACAAAAGGTAGGCAATTATGAGCCCAAGGAAAAACAGTAACCCGGAACCCGAGACAATCATCAGCTTTGAGCAGTGCACGGGAAAAGAGCTGAAGTTCCTCGATGCCCTGTTCGGTGAAGCCAATTTCAACGCCACCAAGGCTTACGAGCTTGCAGGATTCGAAGCTTCCTATCAGAACAGGCGCCCCAATGCGTGCAAGCTTATCAAGAAGCTCGGCCCGATAATCAGACAGTGGCTTGATGATGCCGGGCTTAACGAGGTGGCCCTGAAGTTCAAATTGCTGCAAAAGATTGAGGCCAGGGAAACGAAGTTCTTTCAGCATGAGGGCAAAGTCATTGAGACGAGAGAGGTTGAGGCCCACGCCATCCAACTCAAGGCCCTTGAACTCGCCATGAAGGCTAGAGGGATGCTCTCTGACAAGAGCACACGGGAAATCGACCAGATTGATGCGATAATTGAAATAGAACTGGAGAAGCTTGCTGCTTCCAGGAAGGAAGAGGCAACATAACAGCGCCGACTCTCAGGCTATATTCGGTATAAAACCCCTTACAGGGCGAGGACTCCCTCACCTATCATCATGTGTAAAAGGCTTCCTCAGTGGGCTCACCAATCGCAGGTGAGCCCTTTTTTCTGCCTTTTCTTTTGCCAGACTTGCTTCCCGCATTCTTGTAAGTGCTTCGTATTCTTTCTTGTTTACCCACAAAAACCGACACCATGGCGGTTTGAAATATTCCATGATTGGAACCCCTAATTTTTTAAGAGCGCACCCGTTAACCTCGTGAGAAGAAGTTAAAGAGTATATAGTTTGAGTTGGAAACGACAACGATCATTGAGTCATTAGCCGAATCATCGTCAAAAAGGACAGCAAACCCGCTATAGTTGCCATTCAGTTCTTCACTCGACGAGAGGTTTAGAGTAACGCCATAGATGTTGCTCCCAGGCTCCAATACACTGATGTTTCCTGACATACGGCCACCATCTGTGTCGAGCCCGCTAAAGACACCATTACTGCCAACGGAGACGAAAATCGAGTACCCATAATCGTTGCTTGCCCATGATCCGGCAACCAGATCAAGGGAGGAATCCCTTTCATAGAGAGAACTATAGGTCAATGACATAGATCCGTTTGATCCATATGATGTTGAAAAAGTGCCCGTGATCTGAGACCTTTCAGTTATGGTTGCGCTCATGTTTGCTGTAGCCAATAACCCGCCCCCGATTTCATACGAGGTAACAGTGCCGGTCATTTTGTCCCCATTCATGGAGTAGCTGCCGTCATATATTATTCCGGCGCTTTCGCTTATTGCTATGATCCGGCCATTATAGAGCAGTCCGATTGCATCAAATGTCCCGTACCCCAATTCTGTGAATGTGCCCTCCCAGATGCCGTTCGAAGATATGCCTTTGGTTACGTTCTCCGACTGGGGTGTTCCCCCGTCGCCACTGCTTGAACCACTGTCACATGAACAGAGTAACACGGGCAGAAAAACGAATAGGAAAGTAATTGTGGATAGTTTTCTCATAATGCCTCCCCTTAATGAACATTTGATCTACTACACAAATTCAATTGTATAATAATACCAGGCTATAGTTCCCGGGTCAACTTGATGTTTTCCGAGAGGCAATGCTTTTCCCATCCGATTGTTATAGATCACCCTTACCACAAGAACTCGCAGTGCTCGGCGATAAGTCCTGGGTGCTTATGAATAATATGATAATTGCATAACCATGTACCACAGCAGCATGGAAGCGCTCTTTTGGGAGTAGTGTAAAGAACTCCAATAAGAACGAACAAGGCTGAAATGGACCTTACAGAGACACCGGAACAGGAGATTGCTGCAGCGATGGGCTTGAGTATCACCATACACAGGTTGACAAGCACTAGGTAATTATGGCGTATTTATTTTTCAATTCAATGGTTATTTGAGGGAGTACTTATGAAGAGGAAGGTTTGTTGTCTGTTGTTGCTTCTTACACTCACTAGTTGCACGGGCTTTAGATTCGGATGGGGGTTGAATCAATCCAAGTACAGAGATCACCTTGTGAAAGAAGAATCCCAAAATTATGGGTACAAGAGAATAATGCTTGTTCAGGATTACTTTCCATCCATCAAGGGGTTCATCGGTGAACATGGGTTGCCCGATTATTTCAATGAGCGCGATTACCCCAAAAAGGGGGAATATGAACTTCGTATATATTATGTGGGCAGCAACACGGCTTATATCTTCATCCAAGATACATGGAATCCAGCATCCCTCTATCTATCCGAGAGCAGAGAAATGACATGGCGGGAAAAACTAGACCATGCCGAGATGGTAGAAAACGTGGAGTAGTCTTTATCTGAAATAATATTGAATGCATCTTTGTTATTTAAGGCACTAAGTATGCTCACAATTTAGATTGGAGGATGAATGAACCTTTTGATAAAACTAAGAATATTGGGTGTAATAACAGTCATAGTGTTGTTTATCGCCACCTATGCTTATGCAAAAACTGCAAGCCAAGTTTTTGAGGCAGTCTCACCCAGCATTGTGATTATCCTGACCCTTGATACAAACGGAGATACAAAGGGTTTCGGGAGTGGTGTGGTGCTGGAGGAAGGAGTTGTCGCTACAAATTATCATGTAATCCGAGAAGCCTGGAAAATACAGGTCATACACCAGGGGAACGAATATCCAGCTACATTGCAGAAATTTGATTGGGACAGAGATGTCTGCACGTTATCAGTAAGCGGTTTCAAGGCACCCACTGTTGTAATCGGGGACACTAATCAACTCAAGATAGGAGCACAAGTGTATGCTATTGGAGCACCTCAAGGGCTGGATCTGACTCTAACCGAAGGTATTGTCTCCAGTCTTCGTAAAGTAAAGGGAGGACATTATATACAGACTACGGCAGCCATATCACCCGGGTCCAGCGGAGGCGGTTTGTTCGATGAGCAAGGTCGATTGCTTGGACTCACATCTTTTTATATTGCCGAATCGCAGAGTCTGAATTTTGCAGTTCCTATCGAGTGGATTGAGGATTTACCCAAACAGCACATAGCTGAAACCAAGGAGACAGAATCATCTCTCGACTGGATCAATAAGGCATTACTGCTTGAGAAAAATGAAGACTGGCCAGCATTGGTGCATCACTCCCTTTGCTGGATTAAAGCAAAACCAGAAGAGCCTATTGCGTGGTCTTGGCTGGGTACAGCTTATGAAAGAAATGGGCAGAACGATAAGGCTATTGAAGCATATCGTCATGCATTACGAATAGCACCAGAAGATGCAATTAACTGGAGTCTTCTGGGCCATGCTTACGGTATAAAAGAGAAAGACAAAGCAATTGAAGCATTCCAGCAGGCACTTAGAATCAATCCAGAAGATGCTCTTAACTGGAAGTGTCTTGGCTTATATTACGGCTTGAATGGACAAGAGGCCAAGTCCATTGAAGCATACATACATGCCTTAGGGATAAATCCAGATGATGCTGATGGCTGGTACTATCTAGGTAATGCCTATGTTAAATCAGAGCAAAACGACAAGGCTATCGGGGCTTTCCTACAGTCCCTTCGGATCAAATCAGATAATGCAGAAGCCTGGAACAAATTAGGAGATTCATATTTATACCAGAGAAAGCATGGTAAGGCCATTGAAGCATATCAAGAGGGCTTGCGAATCAACCCAGAAGATGCAGGAATATGGAGTAGCCTAGCCGCAGCATACCATGCATCAGAACAGATCACCAAGTCTATCGAGGCATCTGAGCAGGCGCTAAGAATCAAACCGGAAGAGGCCTTTTATTGGTATAATTTAGGTATCGTATATAGCGAATCTGGACAGATAAACAAGGCTATTGAGGCTTATCAGCAAGCGTTAAGGATCATGCCGGAATTTACATTCGCATTGTATAACCTTGGCGTTGCTTATAAATGTTCTGGTCAGGATGATAAGGCGCTGGAAGTGTACAAACGGCTTAAAAGAAACAGCCCAACACGTGCAGATCAATTTTTTGAGAAGGTCATTCTCCCCTGATATTTCAATACCAAGCAAAAAGATCAATTTCTATGAATGGTTATAGAGGAATTTGGAAGGGGAAGCCTATTCTATTTCATTGGCCAATTATTGAGCAAGGGCGCACACATTTATTTTCCCGTGTTAGCCATATGTTAGCCAGTGGGTTTTCAATATCTCGTAGAATGGCTTGCGCCCAGCAGGATTCGAACCTGCGACACCTGAATAAGGAAACCGGATTTTGTCAATAACCGTCTCTAAGGGTTTATTATTGGAGGTATAATTGGAGGTATATCAAAATTATAATTTAAATAATGCCAACAAAATCAATTAATAACGTAATCAAATAGATTCCCCCCGCCTCCACCATTATCACCTTGATATTATTAGCTATTTTGCCTTTTTTTGTCCCAAAAATGGTGGGCAAAACCTGAGCAGGCAACATTGGCTATTCTGCTATCCTTTGTTTCACATTCATCTTGATGACCTTAGCCTTCTTGGTTTTTCGAACCTCTTTCACGACCTCAAAGGTGTCATTGTTCTCGACTTGACAATAACGCTCGAATGCCCTGTTCGTCAGACCCGATGCCTTCAATGCTTTTTCCGTTCCCAGGAGCTTCGCTGTTTCGGTTGCCGTGGTATGCTTTGTGCCGGGATAGAGTGGAACACCATGCAGACCTATCTCGTCTGCGGCTTTTACCCACCACTTGTATAAATATTTCTCTCCAAAAATACTGTTCGGTTTTGCCCCGCCTACGCCCTTTATGTGACGGAAAAAGGGTATTTCAGGCAGGGCAGGGTACTCCCGCTGCAATGACCTCCATTCTTTTATATGATCTTCAAGTAATCGTACTGTCTTAAACTTGTTTTTCAGCTTGGTTGGATCATGGATTATAAGAAGGCCGCTCGGATCAAGACTGCTCTCTTTAATCCTGCGCAAATCGTCCGGCCTCAGTGCTGTGTAGGTAGCCAGAATGTCAATACCAAGCCATATTTTCGGGTTAATATGGTGGGAAAGCTCCTTTACTTTACTGATCACTTTTTCTTGAGTCTCCCAGTCGGTGATCTTGCGATACCCGAGAGTATATTCAATCTTTGGGAACTGGGGAAACTCTGCCAAGGTGATCACATTTCCACGACCCAAGCACCATTTCCAGAAGTCGTGCAGCTGGCTACAGTGGTTCGATCTAGTTTTATCTGAAATGGGCATACCGTTCTTCTGTTTCAACTGGAACAGATAATCGTCAATCATGCCCCCTGATATATCCTTGAGGTTTGTAGTGCCAAAATAATCTCTCGCGGTGTTGATGTAGTAGCATATTTTCCCGTAGCTTTTCAGGCCCTTCTTGCGCTCAAGGTATTTTGGTGCCAGGGATGCAAAGCTGTTCGGGCGAAGGCTCTTGTAGTCATCGGGGTTAAATTTTCTTTTTCTCTGACTCGCCGTGCCTTTCTCATAGCGTAAGTAGTTCAATGACTGACAAGCGGACTCATAGGAATTGTGTCGCTGGTATATATCTCCGGGGAATCGAACAATGAATTTGGTTGCCGCTTGATCAGGATGATCAGGGCAAAAGCATCCTCTTCGTTTTGGATTGTGCAG
>Ga0255342_1002054_pt1 | contig 26199 bp, 24 predicted proteins | sample wastewater_treat_3_FD_192416 | JGI IMG/M metagenome (GOLD analysis project Ga0255342, IMG submission 192416) | Wastewater microbial communities from Lulu Island WWTP, Vancouver, Canada - plant14 | ecosystem: Engineered > WWTP > Wastewater > Unclassified | place: Canada: Vancouver, British...
GTCTTCTGCTCAGTATCTGCTCCAAACTCGACCGGAACAGGTCCCCATCGGATTCTCCGAAATTGTTGTCTTTCGGTCTCATCAATTTGCCGGTTTTTAGCTCCTTTTCCTAAATTTCCAACAATTACAGCACACATAAATACGTTAACCAAGTAATAATATCAATATGTTATCGCTTTTTCAGGGACAACTGACCTAATCAAACGGTTTTTGGAAGTGATTTATCTCAACTTTTGGGGTCATCTTATCACGCCCCGCCACAGGGAGATGTGGCAATACAAAAGGGAAAAAAGAGAGTTAACTGATAAACATCTTTTATTTTTAAATAGTTACAATTTACCGTCCAGATTTTCCGATACATCTGTTTTACAATTTCGGCATCTTTGCGCGCCACGGAAAAGCGGTTTACCGCATGAAGGACAGTGGTAGCGCTCGCAGACTGATCGCGCCCATTCAATACTTCCTTTTTGGTCACCGTAACGAGCCACTTTTTCCCGCCAAACAGGTATAGTGTTTTTCATTACCCTTCTTCCTGTAGCCAGACTAAAGTTCTCAATCATGGCACAGGGCCAATCAGCGCACTGGTGGCAGGAATAAAATCCTTTATTTTTAACGCAATTTCTTATTGCGCAGAGACGACAATAACCGTAGAGCTGTTTTGCCGGTGCTTCCTGCATGCAGCCCAAACATACAGTCTCATCCGGTTTTGTCCCATAAAGATTACCCATTGCCTTACGGAATTTTTCATTATTATCACGCGTGGCGATATAAACCCCGCAAACACCGCAATAAAGACCGCACGGGGCCATTAAATCCTTATTTTTGACTTCTTCTTCGCTCCAGCCTTCCATAGGGTTTTCTTGCCGCTTTAAATAATTGCTCGTTACAAAAGATAATTATTTTTTAGGCGTTATACCGGAGACCTCTTCGTACATTTCTATTACCGGAGAACCGTCAAGCATCGGACCGATCTTACCAAAAAGAGCGGTAAAATGAGGAGTTGAACTGTGTTCCTTCAGAGATTCCTTGTCGGCATATTTTTCATAAAAAAGGAATTTTCCCGCTTCTTTCTTGTGCCGGTGAAGCGTATACATGAGTGTTCCTTTTTCCGTTTCCACTTGAGGAATTATACTTTTCAGCGCCTGTTCAAATTCCTGCTCCATTCCCTCTTTTGCTTTCATTATCGCGACAACAACCAGCATCATTACGCCTCCTTTCTTCATTTTGGAGAGTATATGAAGAAAGAGCCGGTGTGTCAATCCAATATCCATAGATATATAAGACGGTCGCAAAGGCAACCCACGGCTGCCTGATATATAGGGTACCTATATTTTCATACCGCCGTCGCAGAAAATAACTTGTCCGGTAATGAAGGAACTTTCGTCAGACGCGAGAAACAGCGCCAGATTTGCAACATCATCAGGTGAGCCCTTGCGGTTCATGGGAACAAGAAAAGGCAGCATCGCGTCCATCTGCTTGATAGTTTCCGGAGGCATGTTCTTCATCATGTCTGTCCAGATCATTCCCGGAGCGATGGCGTTTACATTGACCCCTTTAGGTCCCAGCTCCTTAGCGGCGGTTTTGGTCATACCGATAACACCCGCTTTTGTAGCGGAGTAGTTGATTTGACCGGCATTTCCCAGCGCGCTGGTGGAAGAGATGTTAATGATTTTTCCGTAACCTTTTTGACGCATGATGATTCCCGCACATTGTATTCCGTAAAAAACTCCGGTGAGATTGACGGCGATAACCTGATTCCATTGTTCATCTGTCATTTTATGAAGAATGGAGTCCCGCGTGATTCCGGCATTGTTTATCATGATATCCAAAGCACCGAATTCTTTCACTGCAGTATCTATCGCTTGTTGTACGACGGCGCGTGAGGCCACAGAACCGATCACGGCGATGGCTTTGCCTCCGTGTGCTTTAATTTTTTCTACCACATTTTTCGCGTTCGCCTCGTTAACATCATTGACGACAATTTTGGCGCCTTCAGCGGCAAACCGCAGAACAATGCCCTCACCGATTCCTCGCCCTGAACCGGTAACCACAGCTACCTTGTCTTTTAATTTCATTTTACCCTCCTCATGAAATAACATGACCAATATTTATCTTGGGTTCATAATTTAACCGCTCGGTAATTACAATCAAAAGTTAATATCTTCCAAAAATATTTACTTTTTATTATCTTCAATTTTTAATATAGTGCGTTAAAAGCGAAACAAATAAGGAAAGGAAAAAGCACCCATGGATATCAAGATAACTATGCGGGAGATTTTTGATAAAGGTCTGGATCTTTCAAAAAAAACATACGAAAAAGCGAAAGAATTTGGGGAAATGGGCATCACGCAGGTAGAAATCGTTACCATGCAGCACAAAATGGCCAAAGAAATAGGCAAGTTGGGAACTATTGCCTACCGGCATTTCTCTAAAGAAAAAACGTCTCTAAAAAAAGATGCCCGAGGCGTGCCCACGCTGGTGAAGAAAATATATAATATCGAACAAAAAATAAAACTCAAAGAAAACGAATTAAAAAAGAAAAAGGCTGGGAAATAATATGTTTCCTTTGTATGTTTCACCTGAATCAATTAAAAATTTTAGAATGGGATTATTTATAAGCCTCTTATATTTATTGCTTATCTACTTTTTCACGCGCGTGGGCTAGCGGTAATGCTTTTAATTCTCGTAAAAAATTAATGAACAAAAAAATATTGCCGAAAGAAACTGCCGCTAAAATAAGCGGCAGTTTCTTTCTGTAAGGAGCACATAATCTGTCCGGTCTTGTAGCACATAAAGTGTCCGGTTAGAAGTTACCTTATTGGAGGTGACGGATGAGACGGACGGAGATGTTACAGGAGATCCGGAAGATGCGATTTGAGGAGTTGTATGTTGGTTGGCAGGAAAGAAGATTAAGTCAGGAAGAAGCGGCGCGGGTATTGGGGGTATGCCCCCGGACGTTTCGGCGTCAGATAAGCCGGTATGAGGAAAACGGACTGTCCGGACTGAACGATAAACGTCTTACGCAGGCCTCTCACCGGCGAGCGCCGGTGGATGAAGTCATGAGACTGACGCAGCAGTATCGAAGTCGGTATGGGGGCTGGAACGTGAAGCATTTTTATTCCTGGTATGTGAGGGACGGCGGCAAGCGGAGTTATACTTGGGTGAAGAACACCCTTCAGCGGCAGGGCGACGTTCAGAAGTTAAAGAAGAAAGGGGTTCATCGCCGGAGAAGGGAGCGAAGCCCGTTGGCGGGTATGATGCTGCATCAGGATGGGAGTTCCCATGAATGGGTTTTGGGCAAGAAGTGGGATTTAATCGTGACCATGGATGATGCAACCAATGAGCATTACAATGCCTTTTTCGTTGACGAAGAAGGAACGGCGAGCAGTTTCCAGGGGGTACAGGACGTCATCCTCAGGAAAGGATTATTCAGCACCCTCTACACGGATCGGGGAAGTCATTACTGGTACACACCGAAAGAAGGGGGCAAGGTCAGCAAGACCCAGCTGACCCAGTTTGGCCGAGCCATGCAGCAGTTAGGGATTATGATGATTCCCGCCTATTCCCCCGAAGCCAGAGGACGAAGTGAAAGGATGTTCCGCACCCATCAGGATCGGCTGGTCAAGGAACTGGCCTTTCACCACATTACCAGCATGGAAGAGGCCAATCGTTACATCAAAAAGACCTATTTGCCGTCCTTCAACAGGGAGTTTAAGCAAAAGCCCCTGGAAGCAGGGTCCGCGTTTGTCCCCTGGGTGGGCGCCCATTTAGAAGACATTCTGTGTGAACACCATGAGCGGACGGTCACACCGGATAACTGTGTCAGCTTTGAGGGGCTGACGCTCCAGATTCCGCCGGATAAGTATCATTGCCATTATGTTCGGGCAAAGATGAACGTCCACCTCTACACGGACGGCAGCCTGGCGATTTTCCATGGGCCGCGTAAACTGGCTGATTATGATGAAAAAGGGCAGCTAAAGAAAAAGAAAAAAGACAAGGCAGCGTAAGTCCGCCGCGGCCAAAACCGAAGGAAAGCGAAAGCCATAGAATTAAACCCCTTTCCTTAAAGCAGGGTAAAAGCGGACAAATCATGTGCTACAAAATAGGACTTTTCTATTTGCTACTAACACCAATTATTGAGCTTGGGGATAATTTCTAAAAAATGATGTCATATACAGGCATTGCCGATACATACGTACCGATTCGTCAACAATTCTTTTATTTTCTGCCGTTAATCTGGCATTCTAAAGCATTTGTTTTATAAAAATACTCCGCTGGCTGAAACTAAAAAGCAAAAAAATGAGATAGAAAACAAAAGTACTACATATTGTGGTATAATGTAAACAATACCACATTTTATGGTATTTTTTCTTTACAAAGAGTTTTTCTTTTGTTAGAATTTTACAAATTTTTGCTATTTTGTTTAAAAAACGTCCGATGAACTTAAAAAAGTTAGAAATAACAGGATTTAAATCATTTCGCGACAAAGCGGTTTTGGATTTCTCCCAGGGTGTTACAGCAATCGTGGGACCAAACGGTTGTGGAAAATCCAATGTTGTTGATGCCATTCGATGGGTAATGGGTGAACAGCGCGTTAAAATATTGCGCGGGAAAAAAATGGATGACGTTATTTTCAACGGCAGTCAGGATGCCGATGGCGTTGGCATGGCTGAAGTTACGATGACGCTTATCGCCAACGGACATAATTTCCCTGGCGCTTACTCCGGCATGAATGAAATATCAATCTCCCGAAGGATAATACGCGATGGCGAAAGTGAATATTACATCAACCAAGTGCCCTGCCGCCTGCTGGATATCAAGGAATTTTTTATGGGAACAGGTGTAGGCGCCAGGACATATTCTTTAATCGAACAGGGAAGCGTGTCGAGCCTTGTCGAGGCCAAGCCCGAAGATAGAAGGGCTTTCATTGAGGATGCCGCAGGAGTTTCCAAATATAAAAGCCGCAAAGAAGCCGCCTTGCGTAAGATGGAAGCGACTAAACAAAATCTTTTGCGCCTTAATGATATCATCAAAGAAGTAAAATCACGGCTCAATGCCATCACCCGCCAGGCCAAAAGAGCGGAACAATACAAGGAAATCAAAACACGTCTCAGGGAAACGGAATTAACGCTGGCCTTACAGACCTACAGCGAGCTGCGCGAAAAAGATTCCTCTCTTCAGTCTAAGCGCAACGACCTTCAGGCACAGGAAGCTTCAATGCGCGCCCACATCGAAGCCAACGAATCAGCGCTGGAAGAAATCAAAACAAAAATTCTGGAAAACGAAGAATTAATAGCGAGAAAGCAGCAAGAGCTTTACGAGACAAAAAATACAATCAGCATAAAAGAAAAAAATATCGAATTTGCCCAACAACAAATAGGCGATTGCTCCCAGCGTAAGAAAAAAGACCTAGAGGAAATTCAGGGGCTCAGCGCCAGGAGGGAAGATCTAAGTTCTGAGATTAAAGCCACACAGGAAAAGGTGAAGGAAGCGGAAGACAGAATTGCCGTCCTGAACAAGGAACATGAAGAAGGTCAGCAAAAAGCTCAACAACTAATTGACGCCGATAAAGAGATCAACAGCCATCTCGAGGAGAAAAAAATTTTATACATCGATATCGTCACGGAAAAAGCCAAAATCAAAAATACAATATCGAGCCTTTCCAAAAATATCGAAGATTTGAAAAAACGCGAGGAAAGAGAAGCACGCGAAATAGATGAAGACCGAAAAAAACTGGCGCTCTTGGAAGAAAAACTCAAATCGGTAGAAGAGGCTCTCAGCCGGGGATCGGCAGAACTAAATCAGCTGGAAGAAAAACGTCAAAGTGCCTCCAGTTCGTTGGCGCAGGCGAAAGATAATCTGCAGTCATGTGAAGACGATATTCTCCAGATAAAAGAAGAATTCGGCATCAAAACCTCGCGGCTTAATTCTTTGAAAGAATTTCAGGAATCCTTTAAATGGGGAAACGAAGGTGTACGAACGGTTATCGAATCGCAGGAGAGCCGTGGCAAGTTTTACGGCGTAGTCGCCGATCACATAACTGTTCCGCCTGAATACGAAACGGCGGTCGAGGCGGTACTGGGAGAAAAGCTCCACTATGTAATTGTTAAAAACCAGAAAGACGGCGTATGGGCAATTGACTATCTCAAGAACTACCAACTGGGCCGCGGCAGTTTCATACCCCAGGAAGCAAGAAATGATAATGGAAAAACCTCGGCACCAATCACACAAGAAGCGGAACCTTTGCTGCAAAAAGTCAGCTTTAAGGATGATTTCCGGCAAATAGCCGATTGCCTCCTGGGCAATGTTTTCTTAATTCCTTCCATCGATAGCGGAATATCGCTGTGGAAGAAAAACGGCTTTTACGGCACATTGGTTACCCGCGAAGGAGACCTGATCAGCCCTCAGGGAGTCCTGAGCGGCGGCAGCGGTGCGGCGGTGGAAAAAAGCATCCTTTCCACAAAAAGAGAAATTTCCGAATTGGAGACCGAAGTATCGGCGCTTGGTTCAAAACTTCAGGAACAGACAGCTAAAAAGCAACGATTTGTTTCCGAACTTGCTCTGTGGGATGAGGAAAGCAGTCAGATTAAAGCCGGCATTCACGCGCTGGAAATCGATATCAACAGCAGAAAAAAAGATCAAGAACGCTTTGCCGACGAAGTCAACGGCATAAAGCAGAGACTGGCCGCATTGGAATTTAATCTCCAAGCCACCAAGACGGAAATAGATGAAGCCATCGAAAAAACCCGGCTGGTTAATGCGGATATCCGAAAAAAAGACGAAGAAGAAAAAAACATAAGCGGGATTATTTCAGATTTAAATGTGAAGCGCGAACAATCACGCATCGCCATTGAAGAGCAGGAACGATACTTAACGAACAAAAAGGTAGAACTGGCCGCGCTGGAAGAAAAAAAGGAGGCGAATCTACAAACAATATCCAGGCTGCAAAACGACATCAACACCATAGCAAACGAAATCAAGGCTAAAGAGGAAGAAATTATCGCATGCGACAATCAACTTTCACGGTTGACATCAGGTATTGAAACTGAGCGCTCCGATCTCGAAGAACTTTACAAAAATTTGGGAATTCGGGAAACTACGCTTAACGAACAGAAGGCCGGACAGACCACTGAGGACGAACAACTAAGAATCAGAGAACATGAAATTAAAGAAAACAAAAAACGGCTTGATGACTTACGCCAGAAAATTAACGAACTGGAAATTCTCTGCCGGGAAACGGCACTCAACGGAGAAAATTTAGTCCGGGCGATCAAAGAAAAATACGATGTTGATTGGGAAAGCATGTTTGCCTCATTTACCAAAATCGACGAAGAAAAAATTTCTCAACTCAATGAGTTACTGGAAAAGGACAGACAGACAGTAAGCAATTTCGGAGAGGTGAACCTACTGGCGATCAGCGAATATGAAGAACTTGATAAGCGATATCAGTTTTTATCCGCCCAGATTGCGGACTTAAATGCGTCGCTCAACACGCTGCAAAGAACAATTATGCGCATCAATAAAATTTCCCGAACAAGATTTGCTGAGACCTTCGCCGCCATAAACGCTTGTTTCAAAGAAGTTTTCGCGCATATCTTTCCGGGTGGACGCGGGCAGCTGATTTTGACCGACGAAAATGACCTGCTGGAAACAGGCGTTGATATTGATATTCAAATACCCGGGAAAAAAGCCCAGAGCGTCAGCCTTCTTTCCGGCGGTGAAAAATCGTTGGCTGCCGTTGCCCTGATTTTCGCCATTTTAATGTACCGTCCTTCCCCCTTCTTGGTTTTAGATGAAGTTGATGCTGCGCTTGATGACGCCAATACCAATCTCTTCAATAACCTCATCAAGGACGTCGCTCAAAAATCTCAAGTTGTGATGATTACGCACAACAAAACCACAATGGAAGTGGCCGATACCTTGTTTGGCGTTACCATGCAGAAAAACGGCATCTCTTCGCTGGTATCAGTTAATCTGAATTAATCCTTTGTTTACTTCCTTGTAAAAAGCAGTTATTAAACAAAAAAAGTCGAGAAGTTGTTATGATGAAAAAAAATAATTTTTTTAACAAGTTGAAAAACGGATTAACCAAAACACGGGACACTTTGGCGAAAAATCTTGACTCGCTTCTTTGCGGAAAAAAGCTGCTGGATCCTGCTCTTTTTGACGAACTGGAAGAAATGCTGATTGCCGCGGATATGGGACCGCAATTCGCATATACTTTAATAGATGATGTAAAAGAAAAAATTAAACGTCAGGAACTGGGCAATGCGCTTCAAATAAGAAATCTTTTGCGTGAGCGCATGGCTACCATTTTATCTTCCGCGCAAAGAGGGCTGAACATTAAAAAAGGCGAGCCATACATTATCATGGTTGTGGGTGTAAACGGCAGTGGAAAAACCACTACTATAGGAAAATTAGCGCATTTCCTGCGCGAAGACGGCCACGAAGTGATTCTAGTAGCCGCAGATACTTTTCGCGCGGCAGCCATTGAACAACTGGAAATTTGGGGACAGCGTGTGAAGACGCCGGTTATCCGGCAAAAGATGAATGCCGATCCGGCTGCCGTTGTTTTCGACGCGCTGGGAAAAATAAACAGCGGCTATAAGGGTGTAATAATTATCGACACGGCGGGCCGTCTGCATACTAAAGTCAATTTAATGGAAGAGCTCAAAAAAATAAAAAGGGTTATCGGCAACAAGATGCCTGGTGCTCCCCAGGAAATTTTGCTGGTGCTGGACGCCACTACCGGTCAAAACGCCCTCATTCAGGCAAAAATGTTCAAAGAAGAAATCGGCGCCAGCGGCATTGTCCTAACGAAACTGGACGGGACATCCAAAGGCGGCATCGTTGTTCGCATTGTTCACGAATTAGCTTTGCCCATTCGCTACATTGGTGTGGGGGAAGGATTGGAAGACCTGCGCCCGTTTGAAAGCAACGACTTTATCTCGGCGATTCTCGATTAAATTGCCGAGATAGCGCAACATTCTTTTATGCAAAAGATATTTGCCATCGGCGACATTCACGGTTGCCTCGATAAGCTAGAAGAGCTTATCGAAAAAATCCCAGCTGATTCTCAAAAAGATCAGCTGGTCTTTTTGGGAGATTATATCGACCGCGGAAAATACAGCCGCGAAGTTGTCGATTATGTCATCAACCTCAAAAACAATTTTCAAAACCTTATTTTCCTTTTGGGCAATCACGAACGCATGTTTCTTAATTATCTGGAAGGAATCGACGAGGAATTATATTTATATAACGGAGGCAGGGTAACGTTACTGAGTTACGGCATCAAAAGCACTGATTTGCCTCAGGAAAGAAAAAAGAAAATTCCCGCGGAGCATTTGAGTTTTTTCCAATCTCTGATGTCTTATTATGAAACGCCTGATTACCTGTTTGTCCACGCCGGATTGATGCCGGGTATAGAACTCGACAAACAGAAAATTGATGATTTAGTCTGGGTGCGCTGGGATTTTATCGATTCGTCTGATGATTTCGGCAAAATTGTTGTTTTTGGTCACACACCAGCGAGAGCTCCTTCAATCGCGAAAAATAAAATAGGCATTGACACCGGCGCAGTTTATGGCGGAAAATTAACGTGCCTGGAACTTCCCGCAATAAAATTTTATCAGGCTTAAAATGAAAATCATCGAATGCGTACCTAATTTCAGCGAGGGAAAAGACAAAGCGAAAATCGAACAGATCGCACGCATTTTTGCCGCTCATCCTGACGTGCATCTTGCCGATTACAGCAACGATCCCGACCACAACCGCAGCGTTTTTACTTTTCTGGGACCTCCTGCTGCCGTGCGTGACGCGGCGCTCGCGGCGGCGGGAAAAGCGCTCGAACTAATTGACATGCGCAAACAAGAAGGCGCGCATCCTCGGCTTGGCGCGGTGGACGTTGTTCCTTTTATTCCGCTGGCGGGGGCGGAGATGGAAGACGCGGTAAATACCGCGCATAAGTTCGGCTGGTTATTTTATGAAAGATTTCACGTGCCTGTTTATTTTTACGGCGCGGCGGCGCTAAAGCCAAATTGTATTGAACTTCCAGACATCCGGCGCGGCGGATACGAAGGGTTAGCAGAAAAAACCAGCCGCGTCGACACATCACCGGACATAGGAGCAACGGAGATTAATAAACGAGCCGGCGCAACGATTGTCGGCGCAAGAGACATTCTTGTCGCATACAATATAAATTTAGCAAGTAACGATTTACCTTTGGCGCAAAAAATAGCCGCGCAAATCCGCGAAAAAAACGCCGGCTTAAAAAGTGTCCGCGCCATCGGCGTGCAGCTGGCCAGCCGCAATCTCGCGCAGGTGTCCATCAATCTTACCGATTGCCGGAAAACAACACTCAAGGATGTATATGATAAAGTGAAAAGATTAGCTGCTGAAAACGGTGCGGCCATACTGGAGTCGGAACTTATTGGGCTGGCACCCGAATACGCTTTCGCCGGCGTAACGCCTCAATACCTCAAACTGAGCAATTTCGATGAAAACCGCTTGATTGAAACCCAAATAAAAAAATTTACCGGATAATGTACAGCTTTCCTATTTTTACTTTGCTTGCTTTTTGGCAATTTTGGCTATCGACTTGAGACGTTTTTTCTCCAGTTTATCCTTTGCGGCACTTTTTGCGGTCTCCTCCGTTGTTTTGCCTGACATGACATCGGAAGGTTCCGCCAGAACGGCCGATGAGTTATCTCTAACAGAGATTTTGTTTTTTTTAGTACGACGGGCCGCAAGTTTCTTAACAATGGCTTCCGCCGTCATCCGGCCGAACTGGCCGATGAACCCGGCAATGAGCACCAAAACAACCCATTTAAGAACAGACCATGTGCTGATATATTCCAGAAATTCCTGCATCTAAATAACACCCTCGTCTAGGGTAAGCAAATCCGCAGGATTGTCAAACAGATAATCAGGCCCTGCCAAGGCCATTTTTTCGCGGCTGTGCCAGCCCCAGGTAACGCCCACAGTCTTTACACCGGCCTCTTTCCCCTCTTTGATATCGCCGGTTGTGTCGCCGATATAATAAATATCATCAGAGGAAGCCTGATATTTTTTTATCGCGTAGAGAATTTTATCTTTTTTGCTGAGCATAAAATCCGAGCCTAAAATTTCTTTGAAATAGTCATCATAACCAAATAATGCAAGTGCTTCTCTAATGGAAGAAGTGTTGTTGGAAGAAATTACTATCAGGCAATTATTTTTTTGCATCCGCTTGACAACAGAAACCACACCTTCAATCGGCTTGATGTCGTTAATCTTCACCTGCGCCAGAATATCAACGGACGCTTTCATAAAAGCTTCCAAATCCACGCCTTTTTGCACCAGCGATTCATAAAAATTTCCTTCAAACAGCTCCAGAAATTCCTCACGTCCGCGTGTTAACGGCTGATTAATTTTTATCAGGCAATCCGTGACCGTCTTTTCATAAACATCGAGAGAATCGACCAGCACTCCGTCAAAATCAAAAAGAAACAGTTTCATTAATTTTTTACTCCTTTGTGCGAGCGCCTGATAGCCTCTGTATAAGGTTTTTTCAGAATAGCTTGCTCCGTGATAATCGCGGTAATGTAATTTGCGGGCGTAACATCGAACGCGGGATTGTAAACTTTTGTGCCTTTGGGCGCGATATTTCTGCCTTGCACGCGTGTTACTTCCAATGGATTCCTTTGCTCAATCGGTATTTTCTCTCCCGATTTTATACCAACATCAATCGTGGAAAGCGGCGCGGCCACGTAAAAAGGCACATTGTGCTCTTTGGCCAAAACTGCCAGTGAATATGTTCCGATTTTATTGGCCGTATCGCCATTGGCGGTAATTCTGTCCGCGCCGACGATTATCTTATCGATCTTGCCCTGCCGCATTAAAAAGCCCGCCATATTGTCCGTAATCAGCGTGAATGGGATTTTTTCTTTTTTCAGCTCCCAGGCGGTAAGGCGCGCTCCCTGCAGAACGGGCCGGGTTTCATCCACGTAGACATGAATTTTTTTCCCTTGCGCTTTTGCCGCGCGGATTACACCCAGCGCCGTGCCGTATCCGGCCGTCGCCAGCGCACCGGCGTTACAATGCGTGAGAATATTATCGTGCTGAGCAATTAACCGTGCGCCGTTTTTCCCGATATTGCGGTTTATTGCGATATCCTCCTTATAAATACACTTTGCTTCCTTAATTAATTCCGCGGTGATCCGGCGCGGGGGCAAGTCATGGACAAGCGCGAAACGCTTTTTCATGCGCTCCAGCGCCCAGGCCAGGTTTCTCGCCGTCGGGCGCGCCTGGTTTATTTCCTCACAGATGGCAAAAAATTTCTGCCGATATTTATCAGGCGTCAAGTCACAAAGCTTTAAAGCGCCGAGCGCCGCGGCAAAACCCGCCGCCACGCCGATGGCGGGCGCGCCGCGCACGGTGAGATTTTTAATAGCGGCGATAACCTGTTTGTATGACGCGCAGGTAATATATTTTTCCGCGGCGGGTAAAACCCTTTGATCGATGAATACTACTTTATTGTTTTTCCAGCTGATTGTTTTAATCATTTTTTTTGTCAAGAATTTCTTTCAGAATTTCATTGACTAGTTGAGGATTGGCTTTACCCTGCGTTTTTTTCATTATCTGACCAACAAAAAAACCGAAAAGCTTTTCCTTGCCCGCTCGATAATCCGCTGCCTGTTGGGGATGCTCATCAACAGTGACTGAGGCTGTGTGAATAAGGGTATCTCTATCCGTAATCTGCACCATTCCTTTTTCGGCAATGACTTCCTTGGGGCTTTTTCCGCTGTGATACATTTCCTCCACAATGTCTTTGGCCATTTTCCCGCTGATTGTTCCGGCTTCAATCAAGTTAATCATCTCGGCGAGAGAAGCGGCGATGATGGGACATTCGCGGATCGTGCGCCTGTCTTCGTTTAAAAACTTCATCACATCGCCCATCAGCCAATTGGCGGCCTGTTTGGGCTGGGCGCAGATCGCCACCACTTCCTCATAATACTGCGCCAGCGCCTTATCGGCGGTGAGCACGCCGGCATCGTAGGCGGGGATCTGATAATCTCTGATAAACCTTTCGCGCTTATCCTGCGGCAGCTCCGGCATGTCCGCGCGGATTCTATCAATCCAGGCCGTATCGACAATAACCGGCACCAGATCCGGATCAGGAAAATAGCGATAATCATGCGCCTCTTCCTTGCCGCGCATCGAGTGTGTCGCGCCCTGCGCGTCATCCCAAAGCCTTGTTTCCTGCACAACCGTGCCGCCGTTTTCCACGATATACTGCTGCCGTTTTATTTCATACTCCAACGCGCGCTGGACGTTGCGGAAGGAATTCATGTTTTTGAGCTCCGCGCGCGTGCCGAATTCCTTTTGGCCTTTGGGGCGGATGGAAACGTTCGCGTCGCAGCGGAAAGATCCTTCCTCCATATTGCCGTCGCAGATTTCCAGATAAACCAGAACCTCGTGCAGGCTTTTCAGGTAATTCGCCGCTTCTTCGGCACTGCGGATATCCGGCTCGCTGACGATTTCAATCAGCGGCACGCCAGTACGGTTCAAATCCACATAACTGACTGGATTGTGTTCATCATGCAGAAGTTTCCCCGCGTCTTCCTCCATGTGGATTCTGGTAATGCCGATTTTTTTCTTACCGCCGTTGACCTCCAGCTCCACATAACCATGCTCGGCCAAAGGGTAGACGTATTGCGAAATTTGATAACCTTTGGGCAAGTCGGGATAAAAATAATTTTTGCGGGCAAACTCGCAGGTGGGATTAATCGTGCAGTTCGTCGCCAGCGCCATTTTCACGGCGTATTCGACCACTTTTTTGTTCAACACCGGCAGCACACCCGGCATCCCCAGACAAACAGGGCAGGTATGACTGTTGGGCGCGGCGCCGAATTTGCTGGAACATCCGCAGAATATTTTTGTATCTGTGAGTAGCTGGGCATGCACTTCCAGCCCGATGATCGCTTCAAACTCCATTATAGCTTCGGTCTCCTTTTTTCGATTTGCGCTTCTTTCTCAAAAACAGAAGCAACCTGAATCAACTTACCTTCCTGAAAATGTCCGGCTAAAAATTGCGCGCCCACGGGAAGGCCGATGTTCGTAAACCCGCAAAGGACAGAAATACCAGGAATTCCCGCGAGATTTGCGGAAATGGTGAAAATATCGGAAAGATACATTTGCAACGGATTGTCGGTTTTCTCGCCGATTTTAAAAGCCGGCGTGGGCGTCGTGGGCGTCAGAATCACGTCGCATTTTTTAAAGGCTTCTTCAAAATCGCGTTTAATCAGCGCGCGCACCTGTGACGCTTTTTTGTAGTAAGCATCGTAGTAACCCGCGGAAAGAGCGTAGGTGCCGATCATGATGCGGCGCTTTACCTCCGCGCCGAATCCCTGCATGCGCGTTTTCTTATACATGTCCAGCAATTCTGCAGCGGGCGCGCGAAATCCGTATTTGACGCCGTCGTAGCGCGCCAGGTTTGATGAAGCTTCCGCCGGTGCGATAATATAATAGACCGCCAGACAATATTGAGTGTGCGGCAGCGATATTTCCACGCTCTTTGCGCCGCATTTTTCCATAGTTTTTATCGATTCTTCTATCGCGGCTTTTACTTCCGGGTCGATGCCTTCTACAAAATATTCTTTCGGAATTCCTACTTTCCAGCCTTTTATATCCCGGCCAACAAACTGGCGATAATCCGGCACTTCGACATTAACTGAGGTGGACTCTTTGGGGTCATATCCCGCCAGCACATTCATCATAATCGCGCAGTCTTCCACATCTTTGGTAAAAGGACCGATCTGATCAAGCGATGAGGCAAAGGCAATCAGCCCGAAACGCGATACGCGGCCGTAAGTGGGCTTCATGCCGACAATGCCGCAAAGCGCCGCCGGCTGACGGATGGAGCCGCCCGTGTCGGAACCGATGGAGGCAACGCATTCATCTGCGGCCACGGCCGCCGCGGAGCCGCCGCTGGAGCCGCCGGGAATACATTCCAAATCCCACGGGTTGCGCGTGGGGCCAAAATATGATGTTTCCGTGGATGAGCCCATGGCAAATTCGTCCATGTTCGCCTTGCCGACAAATATCGCGCCGGCGGCGCGCAATTTTTCCACAACCGTGGCATCATAAGGCGGGACAAAATTATGCAGAATATACGAACCGCAGGTGGTGGTAATTCCCTTGGTGCAGACAATGTCTTTGAGCGCGATAGGAATGCCGGAAAGCAGCTTGATATTGCCTTTTGTAATTTCTTTATCGGCAGCCGCGGCCGCGGCCAGCGCTTCGTCTTTCATCACGCGGATGTAAGAATGAACTTTCCCTTCCACCGCATCGATTCTTTGCAATACAGCCTTAGTAATTTCCGTGGCTGTCGTTTTTCCTTCTTTGATTTTATCGTGCAGTTCGTGAATGGTGGACTGATATAGTTCCATAAATTCCTTTATTCTATAACTTTGGGCACGCGAAAGAATTCGCCGCGCGCGTCCGGAGCGTTCGCGAGTGTTGTTGCCGTGCCGATCGATGCAGCGACTTTATCTTCACGGAAAGCGTTGGTGACGCCAATGGCATGGCTCATCGGCTCCACGCCTTTGGTGTCCAGTTCGTTTAATTTATCAATATAGAGTAAAATGTCGTTTAGCTGCGCGGTGAATTTTTCTTTTTCCTGCGGCGTTATTTCCAGGCGCGCCAGATGCGCGACATATTCAACTTCCTGAGCGGTTAATTTCAAGTTTTATCCTCCTACACATTCCAGTACGGCTTGATTTTCGCCGTTACCTGTTTGATTACATTATCGGCGCTTGCATCAGCTTCTTTTTCCATCGCCGCCAGCTGCTCTTCAGTGCACACAGTATCGTTGTGCATTTCCTCCAAGACTGCTTTTATTGAATCAGCAAGCCCCGCGGCGTGGTAGCCACCCTCCAGCACCGCAACGAGGCGCCCTTCACAGCAGGTATCGGCAATGCCCAGCAATATTCTGGTCATGGCGGCAAAACCCTTCGGCGTCACGCGCATGCCTCCCAGTGGATCCTGAAAATACGTATCGAATCCGGCGGAAACCAACACAAAATCCGGTTTATACTGCAGGGCTACCGGTTGCAAAATTTTCCTAAATATTTTCACAAACGACGCATCATTGGCTCCCACACTCAACGGAACATTAATAGTATAGCCCTCTCCTTTCCCTCTGCCGACCTCCTGCAGACTTCCTGTGCCGGGATAATACGGATACTGATGTGTGGAAAAGTAAAGAACCCTGGGGTCGTCCTCAAAGCTGTGTTGGGTGCCGTTGCCGTGATGCAGATCCCAGTCAACTATCAGTATTTTTTTTAGATTATATTTATTAATAGCATGCAGCGCGCCGATGGCAACATTATTAAAGATACAAAAACCGGCGGCGCTGTCGTATTCCGCGTGATGCCCGGGAGGTCTGACCAGGGCAAAAGCGTTATCCACTGTTTTCTGCATTACGCTGTCTATGGCATTCAAAAGACCGCCCACTGCCAGTTTCGCTGTCTCATAACTTTCCGGGCTGGTGGACGTGTCCGGATCAAGGTAAACACGGTCCTTCCCGGCGGTTTCAGCAATATCCTCCACATAAGGAGGAACATGTATCATTTCTATTTCTTGATGCGTCGCTTCCCGCGGCGTAATCTGTACAAATTTCTGCGCCATTGTCGGGGTGTTAAGCATGGCATGCACCGCCGCAAGCCGCTGGGGGCTTTCCGGATGATAAGCGCCGGCCGAATGCTGCAAATAGCGCTGATCCTGAACAATACCGGTTTTCTTAGACATGTATAACCTCGCTGAATTTAATCGGTTAACTTTAATTTGGCTTAACATAAATGGATTTAAAGCGCAAAATATTTCCCCGGCGGGTGAAGAAAACCTAGCAAAAAGTCTTTTTTATTTCAAGACGTCGACCAATACTTTCGCATCCGCGCCGAAATAAACTTTTTTATCCACTCTCACCACCGGATGGCGAATCAGGCGCGGCTCTTTGAACATTAAGTCAATCAGCTCCGTGGCTGTTAATTCATCGCGGTTCAAACCTAGCTTTTTAAAACTGGGGCTGCGGAAATTGAACATTTCGGAGGGCTGTCTGCCCTGAAGTAATTTTTCTATTTCCGCGCGACTGAATGGCTCCTTGAAAAAATCACGCTCGCTAAATTCAACTTTCTTGCGCAAGAGAAACTCTCTTGTCTGGCGGCAGGTGCTTCACGCTCTCCAGCAGTAAAATCCTATTTTCATAAATAATGCCCTTTACCGTTTTTTTCGCAGCAGCATTGTACCGCATAAAATTATACCCTGCCAGGACAAATCCGACACTACCGACAAATTCTCCTCAGTCAAACGGACAATGCAAAAACCATTGACAAAAACAGGTTTCCCCATATAGTTTAATAACTCGATTTTTAAGGAGTTGATAAGTTAGTGTTCAATATAGGTTTTCAAGAACTTATCATCATCGCGATAATCGCTCTGCTTATCGTGGGCCCAAAAAAACTGCCCGACTTGGCCAAAAGTCTGGGCAAGGGTTTTGGCGAACTGCGCCGGGCGGCAGACGACATAACCGATGATGTCAAAAACACCTTTAAGGAAGACGAAAAACCGGTTGATGACGGCCTGAAAAACTCGCTTCTATTGAAAAAATCAGACAATAATGAATCCAATCCCGAAACATTGGATAAAACAAAAAAAGAATCAGAGACCTCTTCTGAATAGTACAATCACATTATGAAATCTAAAGAAGATAATAAAATGTCACTGACCGAGCACCTCATAGAGCTACGGAAAAGACTTTTTCGCATTATCATCGCTTTGGGCATTGGCTTCGGCGTCTGTTTTTATTTCAAAGATTTCGTTTTCGATGTTATCACCAAACCGCTTACTCAGGTTCTGCCACAGGGCAGTCATCTTGTTTACATAGGTGTGACGGAAGCGTTTTTCGTTTACATGAAACTTTCCTTTTTTGCTTCGTTGATGCTTACCAGTCCCTATATCCTTTATCAAATATGGAAATTTATCTCACCGGGATTGCTGCCCAGAGAAAAAAAATACGTGGCGCCTTTTGTCATTTCGTCCACATTTCTTTTTTTAGGCGGCATTCTTTTTGGTTATTTTGTTGTTTTACCTCCCGCGTTCAAGTTTTTCGTCGGCTTCAACAACCAATATCTGCAGGCGATGATTTCTTTCCGCGAATATCTGTCTTTATTCGTCATCTTTTTACTCGGTTTCGGCTTGTCCTTCGAGCTGCCGGTGTTCATTTTCTTTTTGACAAAACTGGGCATCGTCAACGCCAAGATGCTCTCCAAACAGCGTAAGTTTGCCATTTTATTCATTTTTATTTTCGCCGCGGCATTAACTCCTTCACCCGACGCGTTAAGCCAGATATTAATGGCGATACCCTTGATGTTCCTTTATGAAGTGAGTATATTTGTGGCCAGATTTGCCCGAAAAGAAAACAAACAAAATTCTGAAATTAAAGATTGAAAAAAACATGCCTCTAAGACGTATAAAATATTATCGGGACACCGAGGGAGAAGTAAATAAATTATCCAAACTTTTCATCCTCTTTACGCTTATCATCGTTTCCATTCTCTTTGTTTCGGTTTTCGGAACAGTTATTTACTATGCCGTAACCCTCGACTTGCCCAGTGTGGAAACGCTTAAAGATTACCGTCCGAGCATCGCCTCGTGCGTTTATGACGACAATGACGAAATTATCGATGAATTCTTTCTGGAAGACAGAAAAATCGTCGATATCAAAAACGTGCCCAAAGTCGTCCAGTACGCTTTTGTGGCTTCCGAGGATTCACGTTTTTACCAGCATAAGGGCTTCGATATTAAAAGCATTTTCCGGGCGATGTTCAAAAATTTGGAAGCGGGACAAATCGTCCAGGGAGGCAGTACTATCACTCAACAGGTCGCCAAGATGATGTATCTTTCACCGGAAAAGAAATATATACGAAAATTGAAAGAGGCAATTCTGGCCTACAAGATTGACAAATATCTTTCCAAAGAGGAAATCTTAAATCTTTACTTAAATCAAATTTATCTGGGACACGGTACTTACGGGATAGAATCGGCATCTCTGGCCTACTTCGGCAAAAGCGCCTCTGAACTGACTCTGCCCGAAGCGGCTCTGCTGGCCGGCCTACCCAAAGCGCCCAGCACTTATTCTCCATTTCTTTATTTGGAAAGAGCCAAGCAGCGGCAAATTTACGTTCTCAACCGCATGTTCGAAGACGGATACATTACCAAGGAAGAAATGGATAAAGCAGCCACTGAACCTTTGCAGCTTCAGGAAAAAAAGGAAAAAGAAAAAGTTGCGGCTTATTTTGTGGAAAACGTCCGTCGCTACGTGCAGGAAAAATATGGCGGAGATGTTTTATATAAAGAAGGTCTTTCCATTTACACCACTTTAAATCTGGAGGCGCAAAAAGAAGCCAACGAAGCCGTGGAAAAGGGATTAACGGAATTGGAAGAAAGGCAAAAATATGAACGCGGCCTGGTGCAGGGGGCGCTTATCTGTATGGACGTCAAAACCGGCGCCATACGCGCCATGGTGGGAGGACGTGATTTCCGCAAAAGTGAGTTCAACCGCGCCACGCAATCCCGCCGCCAGCCCGGCTCCGCTTTTAAGCCGCTTATTTACACGGCGGCATTCGACAAAGGATTCAATCCTTCTTCCGTCTTCGACGATTCCCCCATTGTGATAGAAGACCCCACGGCGGAAGACGGTTTTTGGAGACCAAGAAATTTCGACGAAAAGTTTTTAGGGCCGATAACAATGAGAACGGCGCTTGTCCAGTCGCGCAATGTCGTAACCGTAAAAATCCTTCAGGAAATAGGTCCTGATTACGCGGCGTCTTATGCCGCTAATATGGGCATTACTTCGCCAATCGTGCGGACATTATCTATGGCGCTGGGTTCTTCAGGTGTCACATTGCAGGAACTGGTAAGAGCCTACGGTGTTCTGGCCAACGGCGGGAAAAAGGTTACCCCTTATTTCATTAAAAAAATTGTTGACCGTACCGGAAACGTTTTTGAAGAAAACAAACCAGAATCAGAACAGGTGATCGATCCGCGCATCGCTTTCATGACACAGTATATAATGCGCGATGTGGTGGAATCCGGCACCGGCCGCAGGGTAAAAAGCATCGGCAGGCCGGTCGCGGGCAAAACCGGCACCACCAACGATTACCGCGATGCCTGGTTTATCGGTTTCACTCCATCGTTAATCACCGGAGTCTGGGTGGGATTTGATCAGGAAATATCTTTAGGCAAACAAGAAGTGGGCGGCAGGGCGGCAGCTCCCATCTGGCTGTATTTTATGGAAAAAGTGTTAAAAAACGCTCCCGTGGAAACATTTCCCACGCCGGAGGGCATCGTATTTATGAGGGTGAATAAACAAACGGGGCAGCTATCCACTGACGGCGGCGCAGCAACTATCTATGAATGCTTCCTGGAAGGCACGAAACCAAGCGAACAATCCTTCGGCTACCCCTACCCCGAAGAAAAAGAAGATTTATTCCGTTGACGCGGTTTTTTCCCCGCAGAAAAGGAACTTGACAAAAAATCCTCTTTCCGTTAATAAAAAAGCAAGCGTAAGAAAACTAAGATTTTAACACATGCTTCTTAAAGAAAAACTGTTCGGCAACCTGATAATTAACATTGTAAGCGTACTGGTCGTAGTAGTACGCAAGGGGTCTGCCGGTTCGTGTATCTTTAAGAACTAGACATAAAAGATGCAAAGCCGCGGGCCCCTTGAAACCGCGGCTTTGTTATTTGGCACAAAGCCGCGGTTTCTCGAAGAAACAAGCGGCTTTTTTAGTTTTACCATTAAAATATTATTTGTGGAGTGATTCAATGAAACTGAAAGGTTCACAAATTCTGCTGAAAATGCTGGAAGAAGAGAAAGTGGATTTAATCTTCGGCTATCCGGGCGGAGCCGTTCTGGATATTTACGACCAGTTATACAAAAGCAAACTCAAACACATTCTTGTTCGCCACGAACAGGGGGCAGTCCATGCTGCCGACGGCTACGCGCGCGCTACGGGGAAAGTAGGTGTCTGCCTAGTCACTTCCGGCCCCGGCGCGACAAACACAGTCACGGGAATTGCCACCGCCAATATGGATTCCATACCTGTCGTCGTCTTTACCGGACAGGTTCCCACAACATTAATCGGCAATGACGCCTTTCAGGAATCGGATATCACCGGTATTACGCGTCCGTGCACCAAACATAATTTTTTAGTCAGAAGTGTTGAGGAATTGGCGGCGACCATTAAAGAAGCTTTTCATATCGCGCGATCCGGAAGGCCCGGGCCGGTGCTGGTCGACCTCCCTAAAAATGTCATGGCCGCGGAAACAGAATTCAATCCGGCCAACATCAAAATCAGAAATTACGATGTTGCGCATAAACCCGTTCCTAAGAAATTATCGCAGGTTTTGGAAATGCTTCTTCACGCGAAAAAACCTCTGCTGATGACGGGCGGGGGCGTCATTCTGGGCAAGGCATCGGACGAACTGACGCAACTGGCGCGAAAATACCAAATACCCGTAACCGGAACTTTGATGGGGCTTGGTTCATTCCCCGGCACGGACCCGCTTTGGCTGGGTATGTTGGGAATGCACGGAACTTACCATGCAAACATGGCAGTAAGCCACTGTGATTTGCTCATTGCCGTGGGCGTGCGCTTTGACGATCGCGTTACGGGTACTATTGAAACTTTCGCGCCCAACGCGCAGATTGTGCAAATAGATATCGATCCTTCATCCATTAACAGAAACGTCGTGGTGGAATTGCCTATTATCGGTGAAACCAAAGCTACGCTGAAAGATCTGATTCAGTTCCTGGCCGAGCACAAGTACGTTCCGGCCAAAGATACGCGTCAGGAGTGGCTGACGGAAATCGAGCAATGGAGAGAAAAAGTGCCGCTGACCTACTGCCAGAACGGGGAAATTATCAAGCCGCAGTACGTTATCGAGAAACTTTATCACGTAACAAACGGCGATGTCTTCGTCACCACGGAAGTCGGCCAGAACCAGATGTGGACGGCGCAGTTTTTCAAGTTTAACAAACCCAACACCTTCATCACCTCCGGCGGCCTGGGCACGATGGGTTACGGTTTGCCGGCGGCCATCGGCGTTAAATGCGCTTTCCCAGACAAACAGGTGGTGGATATCGCCGGCGACGGAAGCATTCAGATGAACATTCAGGAACTGGCCACCGCCGCTCAGTACAACATCGCCGTTAAAGTCGTTCTGCTTAATAACGGTTTCCTGGGCATGGTGCGCCAGTGGCAGGAACTCTTCTATGAAAAACGCTACTCGCACACCGATATGACCTATGCGCCCGATTTTGTGAAACTGGCGGAAGCATACGGAGTTGTCGGTATGCGCGCAACCAAACCCGCTGAAGTGGAAAAAACTCTGCGCGAAGCCTTTTCCATTGATAAACCGGTGCTGATGGATTTCCGCGTTTCGCGTGAAGAATGCGTCTATCCCATTGTGCGGCCGGGCGAATCGCTCAGCGAAATGGATTTGGGCACAAGAGAAATGATTAACTAATTTCATAAACAGAAAGGTTGGACAGCATGGAAAAAAAGGAACATATCATCTCAATACTTGTTTACAACAAGCCCGACGTTCTGGCCAGAATCGCGGGCACGCTGGGCGGCAAGGGGTACAACATTGAAAGCCTCAGCGTTAATACCACCACGCAGTACGAAATATCCAAAATCGTTATGACCAGCATCGGCAATCAAGCGACGATTTCACGCATCGAAAATCAGTTGCAGCGGCTGGTCGATGTAATTTCTGTTGAAGATTTGACCAATGTGGATTCTGTTCACCGGGAGATGATTTTAGTCCGGCTAAACCTGACGGAAGACAAAAAGGAGCAAATCAAAAAAGCTATTGACGATAATCAGTGGAAGGTAATAAAGTCCGACGAAAATTATGTAATTCTGGAAATAACGGGAGACAAAGTGCAGATTGACCTGGCTATGGCACGCCTTGAACCGCTGGGCATCGCCGATATCACCAGAACCGGTCTTGTCGCCTTGGAATTAAAAAACTAAAATAAATTTATCTAAATAACAGGGGGTATATATGGCACAAATAAATTTTGGCGGCGTTGAAGAAGAAGTAATCACATCCGATGAATTTCCACTCAGCAGAGCACAGGAAATTTTAAAAGGCGAAGTTGTGGCCGTTTTGGGCTACGGAGTTCAGGGACCGGCGCAGGCGATGAATATGAAAGATAACGGCATAAACGTCATTATCGGCCAGGCCCTTGAAGACAAGTCCTACTGGGATAAAGCTGTAGCCGACGGCTGGGTTCCGGGAAAAACGCTTTTTTCCATTGAAGAGGCGGTTAAACGCGGCACGATTATTCAGTACCTGGTATCGGACGCAGCCCAGATGATGCTGTGGCCGAAAGTTAAAGCAAACCTTAAAAAAGGAGACGCTTTATACTTTTCGCACGGCTTTTCCATCGTTTACAAGGACCAAACCAGCGTGATACCTCCAGATTTTGTTGATGTCATTATGGTCGCGCCCAAAGGTTCCGGCACCAGTGTGCGCCGGAACTTTCTGGCCGGCAGCGGCATCAACTCCAGTTTCGCCGTGCATCAGGATGCCACCGGGCGCGCCAAAGACAGAACACTGGCTATAGGAATTGCTATCGGTTCAGGCTATCTTTTCCCCACTACTTTTGAAAAGGAAGTATACAGCGACCTCACCGGTGAACGCGGCGTACTGATGGGCGCGCTGGCGGGTATTATGGAAGCACAGTATAATGAACTGCGCAAACACGGACACACGCCGAGCGAAGCGTTCAACGAAACAGTGGAAGAATTAACGCAGAGTTTAATCCGTCTGGTTGACGAAAACGGCATGGACTGGATGTACGCCAACTGCAGCACCACCGCTCAGCGCGGCGCTCTGGACTGGCGCCATGAATTCCGCAAGGCGGTGGAACCGGTATTCAAAAAGCTCTACAAATCAGTGGCCAAAGGCAAGGAAACGGCAATCGTTTTAAAAGCCAACAGCGCGCCGGATTACAAGGAAAAATTGGATGCGGAACTCACGGAAATGCGCGAATCGGAAATGTGGCGGGCAGGCGCCGCCGTGCGCGCCCTGCGCCCGGAGAAAAGAAAAAAATAAAAAAAGCATCTGTCATTGCGAACTCATACAATGAGCGAGGCAAGCTCTTAATCGTATCAAGATTGCCGCGCACCCCACGGCCGCTCGCAATGACGAGAGGTAATAATTTTTTAATTAAAAACGGAGAATGATTATGAGAAGCGACCTGATGAAAAAAGGATTGGAAAGGGCGCCGCACCGTTCGCTCTTTAAAGCCATGGGCTACACCGATGAAGAAATTTCGCGTCCTTTAATCGGCGTGGTTAATTCCGCCAACGAAGTTGTCCCCGGCCATATCCATCTGGATATTATCACCGCAGACGTTAAAGCGGGAATCCGCATGGCCGGCGGCACACCGGTGGAGTTCCCGGTAATCGGCGTCTGCGACGGTATCGCCATGGGGCACGTGGGCATGAAATATTCACTGGCCAGCCGCGAATTAATTGCCGATTCCGTTGAAATTATGGCTACGGCTCATCCTTTTGACGCGCTCGTTTTTATTCCCAACTGCGACAAAATCATTCCCGGCATGCTGATGGCGGCGCTGCGTCTCAACATCCCCTGCATTTTTATTAGCGGCGGGCCGATGCTGGCGGGAAAAATGGAAGGCAACTCCTACGACCTCATCAGCGTTTTCGAAGGCATCGGAGCGTTCAAAGCCAAAAAAATAACTCTGAATCAGTTAAAAAAAATTGAAGACTGCGCCTGCCCGGGCTGCGGCTCCTGCTCCGGCATGTACACGGCCAATTCCATGAACTGCGTCACCGAAGCTTTGGGCCTCAGCCTTCCCGGAAACGGCACGATTCCGGCAGTCAACGCCGCGCGCCGCAGACTCGCCAAACAGGCGGGCATGAAAGTGATGGAACTTTTCAAGAAGAATATCAGGCCGCGCGATATCGCCACGCTCGCCGCGTTCAAAAACGCCATCGCCGTGGACATGGCGCTGGGCTGCTCCACCAACACGGTTTTGCACATTTCGGCCGTCGCGCATGAAGCGGGCATTAAACTTGATTTGGATCTATTCAATAAAATCAGCGAAAGAACGCCCAACCTCTGCAAACTGAGCCCCGCGGGTCATCATCATATCGAAGATCTGGACGCGTCAGGCGGCATCCAGGCCGTGATGAAAGTAATCAGTACCTTAGGTGTTATTGATAAAAAATGCCAGACCGTCACGGGTAAAAAAGTGGAGGGAAATTTAAAAACCGCCCGTGTATTAGACAAAAGCGTCATCAGACCTTTGAATAATCCTTATTCGCCGCAGGGCGGTATTGCGATTCTGCGCGGTAATCTCGCGCCGGACGGAGCAGTCGTCAAGCAATCCGCGGTCGCACCGGCCATGCAGAAAAATGAAGGCCGGGCACGTGTTTTTGACTGCGAAGATGACGCCATCAAGGCGATTCTGGGCGGAAAAATCAAAGGCGGCGACATTGTAGTGATCCGCTACGAAGGCCCTAAGGGCGGCCCGGGCATGCGTGAGATGCTCTCGCCCACATCGGCCATTGTCGGCATGGGACTGGATAAAACTGTCGCGCTTTTGACCGACGGGCGTTTCAGCGGCGGCACGCAGGGCGCGGCGATCGGCCATATCTCGCCAGAAGCGGCGGAAGGCGGTCCGATCGCGCTGGTCAAAGAAGGAGACATAATTTCCATCAATATTCCGGAAAAAACACTGACGCTGAAAGTTAACGACAAAGAACTGGAGAAGCGCCAAAAATCTCTTAAATCGAGAAAAACGGCGATTACTACCGGCTATCTGGCGCGCTACGCGAAGATGGTGACGTCGGCATCGACGGGGGCTGTGTTCAAGGATTAATTACACTTTAAAGCAAATCTGTCATTGCCGGGCTTGACCCGGCAATCCAGTTTTAATGAAGTTTCAATAAATCGTTACCTTAAGCTATAATTAAGTATGCCGTCTTTCTAATTAGTCGTTCCTGAAAAAGTCTATTTTTTCTAAAATGCATAGGCGGATTTCATTTCACGGACACTTTGGCCTATGTTCAGACCAATCCATCCGAACCAATGACCCAAATATCTCCAAAACAGCCT
>Ga0255342_1002056_pt1 | contig 26193 bp, 24 predicted proteins | sample wastewater_treat_3_FD_192416 | JGI IMG/M metagenome (GOLD analysis project Ga0255342, IMG submission 192416) | Wastewater microbial communities from Lulu Island WWTP, Vancouver, Canada - plant14 | ecosystem: Engineered > WWTP > Wastewater > Unclassified | place: Canada: Vancouver, British...
AAAAGGTGAGCCTCCTGGCAGAGATGAAACTCTATCACTGGGACATAATGAGAGAATACGGGATAAATATAACGGACCTTCTAAGGGTAGCCTTCGCTAAGGAGAGATACTGAAGATTGATAAACGATATCAAGCTGACTGATAATTTTAATCTGAAAGAGTTTGAATGCAGATGCTGTAAACAGGTGAAGATAGATAGCGACCTGGTCTATTTCATTCAGACTCTAAGAGATAGAATAGTCCGACCAATTATAGTTACCTCTGGTTACAGATGTGTAAGACACAACAAAGAGGTAGGAGGAGTGGAGAACAGTTACCATCTCCAGGGATTAGCTGTAGATATAGCGGTCGATATGAATCTGGATAGATTGGCTGAACTTGCCAGATCGATAGGATTCAGAGGGATAGGGATATACAGAAACTTTCTCCATCTGGACCTGGGACCGGTAAGGACCTGGAGGCTATGATGGAAGAACTGTTGAAGGCGATAGCTAACTGGGGCTTCCCCATAGTAGTATCGGTGTATCTCCTGGTGAGGATAGAGTCAAAGATAGATGCACTGGAACAGGCGATAAAGGACCTCTCTTTGACCATAGCAAGGATAAACGGGTCGCTCGGGGGAAAGAACTAGACTTTATGGGAGTGTACTCATTAAGCAAGGCAGAAAGAAAGGTGGTATGTTATAATATGATGGAAAAGAAAAGGACCCTAGGCTATTCGGGGCATAGGGTCCAGAAGACAAGGGTTGGATATAATACTAATTTCCTTCCTATATTTTACACCATATCCAATCCCCTGTCTAGAGCCCCGAGAAAAACTTTGGAATTGGAGGGTATTATGGATAAAAAGAAAGATGGAAAAAGGGGAAAGGCAGGACAGGGTTTCAATCCTGACCTTAAGAGATTCACCGAAAAGATAGAGAGGATAAAGGAACCTCCAAAGCTTCCAATCAATAATCTCTTTATTGCAGCTCAATACATCGGTGAAAAAAACACAATAAAGTTTAGAAAAGGCAAGAAGAGATTCTGTGTAAGTTTCGGAGGATACAAACCTAAAACCGCAAGAGAAAAGGCACTATTCCTATCTGTATATTATGCACTCATCTACTATGCAGTAAAGGACAAAGAAGGGATCTACATAACTGACCTTATGGATAATATAGGCTGTCATAGAAGACCAGGGCATGGTTATATACAGCCACAAAAAGAAGAGGTCCTGGATATGGTATGGAATGTAGCAAGATCTGAGATAGGGGTCTCTGGAGATGCGGTCCCACAGGAGATAAAAGAACTCTTCCCGGATATAGAGAAGAAAGACAACTTCAAGATAAACATCTTCTCCATAGATGTCATAAAACAGTACTCAGTGGATATGAGACTGAAAGATGCAATAGTATATTTCAAACCTAACTTCGATAAGAGCCTGATAATCTTCAATAGAGATAGCGAGATACTCAAGCTGGGGCTCCATGAACCTGAATACAAGAACCTGGTAATATACATCTCATACGGTAGCAATCTGAAGAATGCAAAGAAGATAACAAAGACGGTAAGAGAGCTGTTGAAGATTACCGGGATAGATATAAATGATGTCAATCCAGAGAGGACCTACGATAGACTGGTGGCTATTCTGAGGAGAGCACAAAATGATGGCTATATACATAAATGGGGATGGGAAAGATATCCTGAGGAGAAAGATCAGGGTAAGCCCTGGCTCAATCTATGGTTAGACACGAATACGATATTGATACTCCCGGATGCTTGAAAGGTCTAAAATGGAACCAGCATCAGGACTGAATTTTAAGAGGGTCAAAATACAGAACGACACTTTTTTGCAGAAGAACGACACTTTTTTGCAGAAGAACGACACTTTTTTGCAGAAGAACGACACTTTTTTGCAGAAGAATTGCCCAAAAAGTCGCATCAAATCTAAATCCATTTTTGAAATATTTAAATATCTATAAATATTTAAATATATAGGGAGAGAGAAAAATTTTGGGGATTTTTCTCTCTCCCCCTAGAGATTTAATAAGGATATATTTATATATTTAAAATATTTAAAAAAGAGGTGATGAAATTTTGCGCCCGCAGTCCGCAATTGAAAAGGCTAGAGCCGAAGGCTTAGAGATAAATGAGAATGGCAGTATGCTCTGTCCATTCCATAAAGAGACCAAGCCCTCAGCTTATCTCTATTATAACAAGAATCATAACCAGGTTGAATTCCACTGCTTTGGCTGTGGTAGAAGCTACAGTTTTGAAAGATTTCTGAGTCTGGTAAAGGAGGAAGAAAGAGAAGAGGAGAAGCAGAGATACTCCCTGGAATATATAGCCAGCATATTACACAGTAGATTTATAGCACTATTGAATGGGGCAGGTGATAGCCAGGAGCAGGAACTTGCTAAAAGAGCTCTAGAATATCTAAAGAATAGAGGATTTGACGAGGAGGATATAGAGAGGTCCTATATAGGCTTTTCTAAAAGAGAATATCTGGAGAAAATAGAGGACTTCAAGGTCAATCCCTGGATATTCGATAGAGCCAGAACCTGCTTTCTTGTCTATCCTATAAGGGATAGAGATGGTAGGGTCTGTAGTTTACAGATGGAAGACTTCCTGAATAGAGGCAAGCTTGAACAGACGAAGCTGAATCTCAAAGGGAAGGTTATGCCCCTCTGTTTTTTAAGTCCATACTCTAAAGATGTCCCCTATATAATCTGTGAGGGATTCTTAGATGCCCTGAGTATAGAAAAATTGACACCTGACTTTGAGATAGGATCTGTTGCTTTACTTGGTAATCCTTCAAAGGAGCAGAGAGAAGAGCTGAAAGGACTGGCAAAGGCAAATGAGATTGTCCTTGCTCTTGATAATGATGAGGCAGGAAGGAGATACCAGAACGAACTTCTTAAGGAGCTTGCTCTTATAAATCCATATATAGAAGGGTTGGGGCTTCCCGATGACGTAAAAGATGTAAATGAGTTACTCCAGAAGAAGGGGATAGATGGGATTAAAGAAGCAATAGTTAATTCCCGTAGGCTTACCCCATTTGGTAATGTGAAGGAGCGTGTTCCAGAGATATTAGAAAAATTCAGGATAGCAAAAGAGAATGCCTTTCCTATACCGGAGACCTTATCATACCTTGAGGAATTCCTCAAGGATGGACTCCTTCCTGGCTTATACGGAGTTGCTGGGATCCCTGGGATAGGAAAGACGACCTGGCTTAATCTTGTCTGTGATGAGATGGCAAAGATAGGATGTAAATCGATATATTTTCTTACAGAAGAACCAGAGTACAGACTTTTACTCAGGACTATAAAGAGGGAGAATCTGAAGAGATTTGAAGAACTCATCCAGCAGGACTGGATAGAGAACAGGATAACATTTGAATTAACACCAGAATATACAGCAGAATCTCTCAAAGATATAGTTTCAGGGATCATAAGCAGGGAAGGAAAGACAATATTTGTTGTTGATAGTCTTCATGCATTACAGCTCGGGAATACGAATCCTGATACAAGAGAGAAGACGATATTAAAGACAGAGTTACTCTCTCACATAGCGAGAGACTTAATGATACCAGTATTCTTTACCTCTTTTATACCAAAGTCACTGTATAAAGAGAAACCGAATATAGGTGTATTCAAAGAGGCTGGAGAGATAGAGTACCTGATAGATGTAGGGATAGTCCTCTGGAAAGATATAGACACGGGGAATAAGGATGAGAAGGTCCCGGTTAGTCTTCATATAGTAAAGAATAGATACGGTAAGACTGGAGAGGTAGAACTTTTATTCAATGTAGAGAGATGTGACATAGAGAAAGTAAGGGAGGGGGAATTGAAATAGGAGGGGTAGAGAGATGGGTAATCTGTCTGTTTTAAAGAAGAAGATAATAGAGGAGATCGGTCCTGGTGATATCTTAGAGGATTATCTCTCTAAAGTTATCAAAGATATAGAGGGTCAGTATGTTGAAGGGGTTATTAACTGGGTGGGCAATGATTCTGGTCTATTAGAAAGACTGAAAGACATAGAGGAGAGGATGGATAGAGGAATAACAGAAGGGGTTATCAATGAATGGTACTCATTCTGGATTAATGTGATCGGACTCTATGAAGATTCAAAACAGAGACCTCTGGAAGGTAGAGTTAAGAAGCTCTTTCCATCAGCAGAGATAAGATTTATCAAGATAAGACAGGAGGATAGAAGATACCCTGAAGTCCCCGCTATACTTGGAAACCCCTGCTATGCCTGTAGGGGAACACTCTTCTGGATCTCATCACTGAATGCCAGTTTAATATGCGGTACCTGTCATCCCCCAGCAGGTGATGATCTGGTGGCTGGATGGGTAGAGAGGGTTAATGTGGTATCTCCCAGGAGAGATAAAAGAGTCAGGGAAGAGCCAGAGCGTAAGGATTTTAAATTCCCTGTGTGTCGATGGTGTCTGGGAACTGCTACCGGTCCTCTATGTTCAGAACCCTGTCAGGATAAAAGAAAGATTCAAATAGACAAAGAGGTATTCGTCCTGGACGATATCCTGGAGGCAGAAGAAGTTATCTCTTAAGTTACAGGAGATTGAAATAGATTCTATTAAGAATTTTCTGGAAGATCTCCTTTTTTCTGTAATGCCCAAAATACCCCTAAAAGAAGCCCGATAAGGGGGGGTATATGGGTCAAGTAATATAATTCTCAGGGAGGTTTTGTTTGGGTTTAAAGAGTAAGAGAAAAGGTTATCGGCTTGAGAATGAACTTGCTGGGATATTGAGGGAGATGGGACTAAATGCAGAGAGAATCCCGCTATCAGGAGCAGGAGGAGGATCTTTCAGCGGTGATCTGATAGTGGAGGGAAAGATAGCAGAGGTAAAGGGGAGGAAGGATGGGTTCAAAAACCTGTATAAGTGGCTTGAAGGTAGAGATATTCTCTTTATAAGAGCAGACAGAAAAGAATGGCTCGTGGTAGTAAGGCTGAAAGACTGGAAGGAGATCTCTTAGTGAAGAGGATAAGGATGCAGCTAGAAGAATATGTAGAATAGCATTCTGTGCCTACAATTATATTTGTAATATCTAGTTTCTATGATAGAATAAGTAAGAACTTTGGAGACATTTAAAATCTTTGAGGAGAAGCTTGGTTCAAGATATGAGAGAGACATTTAAAGGTGAGAAGATGTTACAGAAAGCTGAAGACTTAAACTCTCTTTTGGCATATAGCGTAGATGAACAGACGAAAGACAAGCAGTTGGTTCTTCTTGATAATGTACAGTTTATATATGAATTGGCATTAGCTCAACTTGAGCTACAGTCTTTTGGGGTTCAATTTGAAATGGCTAATGGTTTTAGAGAATTTAAATTATTGGCTGCAAATGATGAAGAGAAACTTAAAAGGAGATTAGCATACTTCAAGATTGTAAATGGGGAATATACAGACTACTTTAGGATTATTCAGAAAAATAGAACAAGATCTGTAAACCAATATCTTACACACTGGATTTATCCATATAAAGGTAAGTTTCATCCCCAGATGATAAGAGCTCTTCTTAATATTATTGAACTTAGGGAAGGTGATACTGTCCTTGATCCATTTGTTGGAAGTGGAACTACTGCTGTAGAAGCACAACTTTTAGGAGTAAATTGCATTGGGATAGATGTATCTCCTCTCTGTGTACTCCAGAGTAGAGTGAAGGCAGAATCAGTCTATGTTCTTCCACAGATTATAGAATGGAAAGAGAGAATAACAGAGAAGGTAAAAACCTCTCTGTTTAACCTTGAAGGAGAGGCTCTTGACGATGCTATTAACTTAATTCCTGACGAAAGAGTGAGAAATTTCTATAATATGGCAAAGCTTGTTGCTATAAGTGATAATGCAAGAAGAGGACGGGACTTTGGTAACTCATTCCTTAAGAATTTAGAACTGATGATTTCTTCAGTCAAGGATTATGCCGATATAGCAAAGAAACTTGACCTAAAATTAGGAAAGATAGATATAAAAGCTGGAGACTCTAGAGTATTACCTCTTGAGAACGAGAGTATCGATGGAATAGTTACCTCTCCACCATATTCGATTGCCCTAGATTATGTGGCAAATGATGCGCATGCGTTGAAAGAGCTTGGATATAATCTTTCGGAGATTAGGGAAGAGTTTATAGGTGTAAGAGGGAGAGGAGAGACAAAGATTAGTCTATACAATGAGGATATGAAGAAGAGTTTAAGGGAAATGGTAAGAGTCCTTAAGCCTAACAAGTATGCTGTAATAGTTATTGGGAATGCAACCTATTTGGGTCAGGAGATAAAAACTGTTGAATTCATTATAGGATATGCAGAGAGAATAGGCCTTAAGCTAATTAAAAATATAGATAAAATAATCTTTGGGCTCTATAACGTAATGCAGAAAGAGAACATCTTGATCTTTCAGAAGGTAGGTCATGTATGAATGACCAGCAAGAATATATAAGACAACTTGAGCAAACTATTAGTAAGTTTCTGGAACCGATAGAGAAAATTCCTTTTCCAATAGTAATCAAAGCTTTAACTGGATTTGATGTTTTGCCTTTTGATCCCTCACTTAAAGAAAATAAGAGATTACTTGAGCAGCTAAGTAAAGCAGCATATCTTGCTGGGGGAAAAGCATCTCAAGAAGGTATTTTTACTACAAGACCTAACGAAGCTGGTAATCATATAGAGCCTTTCGTTATAGAGGCTCTTAATCAGATCGGATTAAAAGCTGGTAGACCTATATCTAAAAGTGGGAAGAAAAGATCTGCAGGATATCCAGATATACAGATAGAAGACAAAGATGGAAGAACTATATATCTGGATTGTAAAACTTACAGCTTAGAAACTAAGACTCAGAGTTTTCGAACTTTCTATCTTTCACCATCTGAAGATCCAAAAATTGTAAAAGATGCTTTCCATCTTATAATGAGCTTTGAGCTTGATATTGCAGAGAAACAGGGGAAAAGAGTATTTTTACCTGTTTCTTGGCAGATTTATACTTTGGATAAATTACTTGTTCAGATAAAGCATGAATTTAATGCAAGCAATAAGGAACTATATGTAAAAGAGGCATTATTGGCAGAGGGAAGAATTTAGATATTTGTAACTTTCTAATGTTATCTTCATTGAATAGATAACTTCTTATTTTACTAGTCTATTTTATCTTGCTGATATTACTGGCAGATATAGGTTCTTGAAATAGAGCTCTTTCATTTAAATATATTCTGGAATGATAACTGTGCACCACAACTGTCTACCACAAGGAACGTGGTATCCAACTGTGGTGCACTTGCCCTCGCATTTATTATTGAACCCCTCCACCCACCCAGAATTAAAAACTAAGGTAGCTCGGGCAAATTGTTGAAGCAGGATGATCTGGTATGTAGAAGACAAAGAAGAGAGACCTTTTTTTATGTGTAAGTTGTGAATGAGATGAGAGATATCTGGTATAAATGGAAAGAACTATATATCTTCCGGGATTGTCTATAGGGAGTTACAAGACCATCAGAAACCGGTCTCTGGTGGAGAGAGAAGATTGAGAGGGAAAAGATTAGAAGATATGGGGGGAAGCTTCAAATTCTTTTTAAGCCACAAAAAGAATATCAAGCTTCCCCCCAAACCCCCTTTTTTAAGAAACAAATACTCAAGGGGGGTCTAATATTCTTTTAAGAAGCAAAGAATATAACACCCCCCTGATACCCCCCATAAGAAAAGGAAAAAGACAGGAATTTCTTGACCTGCACTGTCAGGTAGAAAGTCTCCTGGATATGCACAGTCAGGCATAAAGTCTCTCTGACATGCAAAGTTTAAGCAGAATGTCTTCTTTGATATGCGGAGTTTAGTAGAAAGTCTTCTTTGAGAGGGGGAAAGATGAAAAGATAAGCGGACTAATTTATTTTTATTTGCTTGCTTTCCTTCGAGCATAGCACTTGCGGGTCCTGTCTTGCAAGGGCAAGCACTATCGTGTCGGCTATCGCCGACCCTTGCCAAGCCACCCGCTTCGTGCTTTTTAGCTCTCAGAAGCAAGCAGAAAGCTTGCAAATTTAGGAAAAGGAGATGGTTTAGATGGCGGTGCAACTGAATGGCAAGGCAACTGAGAAGCAGAGGAAGTATCTGGGGTTTTTATCAAGTCAGGGGAAGGAGAAACTGGGTAAAGATTTCTCGGTGAGGAAGATAGCAGAGGACAAAGGTATAAACTGGGAAGAGATGACGCAAGAAGGGGCAAGTCAGTTAATAGATGCAGTAAAAAAGATAGTGGATGGAGATTATATCAAAGAAGACTTCACTATCGATCTTCAGGAAGAGATTCAGAAAGACAATCAGCAACAAAAGAAGCAGGAGGCTATTCAGCCCCCCGCTTCACCACTATACATACTACAAGTATACGCTAAGCAGGAGAAATTACAAGCAGTGAGGATCATCTTAGAATCTATGGATATAGACTTTGTAGTGTTCCAGGAGATAGGCTAGGGGGCAACCCCTGGCTCTTACTGGGAGGCTAAAGATGGTAGAAGACAATTACGAAGACTTTGAAAAGAACTTTGAACAGGAAGAAGGGGATGATATAAGCGAAATAGATGCCCTTGTTGTGCAAGTATATCTATCAGTATTAGAAAGAGACGGCATAAAATTCCCGAAGGAAGATCCTCTTAATTACAACTGGACAGAGGAGAAACTGAAGAAATACGTTGAGGACCACTGGCCGGAAGGCTATTTTCTCCCCTGGGACGTAGAATATCCAAGAGACCAGTTCAGATGGGTAGGCACAAAGGCGAGTAAAAGAGAGAAAGAACTTGAAGAAGCAAGAAGAAGAGCAATGCAATACCCAAAAAGGTAAAAGAATGGTGGGGGTAAAACCGCCCCCACCTGACCCTGCCACGAGCCACCACACAAAACGTGGTGTCTCTAAGGCAGGGAATCGTGCCCTCGCTTCGCTCGGTCACCCCGCCCGCCACCCCGTGTGAAGGAATTAGAGAAAATCGATGCACTAATCAGTAATATAGAGTTTGAAAATTATTTAAAAGCTCTCTAGTCTAAGTCTTTTATAAGTCTCTATAGTTTCTTCTTTAAGTTTAAATAGGAGTAGATAAGTAATTTTTGAAACAATCCATAATAATACAACCGATTGACAAATTTTAGAAGTGGGATAGAATATAAATAAATTCATAGAGGTTATAGTGTTAAAAGAGTTAATAAGTGTACCTTGAAAAGCCTAATAAGAAAGAGAGGTGATGTTTAGAGGAAAAGGCAAAAGTCAAGAGTTTTGGTTGTGGGGGTGAGATGTAGTAGAGCTATAAATAGAAGTGAGAGTACAAGAGGTTTTAGAGTTTCCAAAAATTTTGAAATCTTTTAAGAAGAGGTGATTTTAAGATGAGAAAGAGAGGATTTTTATTTATATTGGCTCTTATTGGGATTTTCTTAATAAATGAGTCTTTTGTATATAGTGCTGAACTTACCTTGAAAATATGGGACGTAGCGGCACCTCTCAGGGATCCATATCGTAAGATAATATTTGAGAAATTTGAAAAGGAAAATCCAGGAGTTAAGATAGAATATGAAGGAATTCCTTGGGGACAATATATGGAGAAAATTATAACTTCTATAGCTGCAGGTATGTCTCCTGATGTTATAAGATTTGGTTATGCTCCTCGTTTTGCTTCTAAAGGTATGCTTACCCCGCTAGATGATTACATAAAAGGACGTGACGGAATAAAACTAGATGTATATGCGAAAGGGGCATTAAATGCTGCGCATATGTGGAAAGGGAAAATTTATGCTCTTCCTCATGACTTAGTCCCTTATGGGGTATTTTACAATATGGATATCTTAGAAAAAGCAGGTGCTACTATACCCAAGTCTCTGGAAGAATTTAACGTCTTAGCGAAGAAACTGACCAAGAAAGATACAAAGGGAGAATTCATTCAAAGAGGATTACAAGTATCTGAATATCCTGACTATATTCTTATGTGGCTATATAATAGAGGTGCCAGAGATGTAGATAAATATGATCACGATGTAAAAAGTTTTATCCTTAACAGTCCTGAAGGTGTCCAAGGATTAACAGATATAGTAGAGTTATATAAAGCAGGAGTCGCTATTTCTGCTCAGAACGAGCAAGCATTTGTTACAGGTTATACAGCAATGTGGGCTACTCAGGCAAATGATGCGTATATGTTCCGTCCTGAAGTCTATCCAAAATTTAGATTTGGTTTTTCTCTGTTGCCTCCTCCTAGAGGTAAAAAGGCTGTATTAACAGGTGTTTGTAGAGATGGTACATTTATCCCAATAAATGCTAAGAATAAAGATTGGGCCTGGAAATTAGCTAAAGCTTATAGCTCAAAAGAGGCTACAGCTTTATTATATCAAGGTAAATATGGGACTCTTCCTCCATTTAAAGATATCTTACAGAAACCTCCAGCCACTTCCGCATATGAGTTTTATCAGAAAGACCCATTTTTAGTTACTCTTGCGCAGGTTGCTCTTAGAGGACTAATATCACCTGTACCTCATTGGGATATAGATGGCGAGGAGATAGGAACGATAATGGGAGAAGAGTTTGGCAACGCTTTAAGGAGTGTAAAAACCCCAAAACAAGCTTTAGATGATATGGCAAGAAGAGTAAACGAAATTTTCCAGAGAAGATAATTTAGGTTAGGGACTTTCTAGTGAGGATTCCCTCTTCCTCTTGGAAAGTCCTATCTATCTGACTTGAGAATGTCTTTATTGTGGAGGTCCAAAGTAAAGATGCGACAAAGAAGTAAACTGTTGCGGAAAGAGATGTATTCTGCATACGGATTTTTACTGCCGATTTTTGTTCTTTATCTTATTTTCACTATTATTCCTGTGGGGATGAGTTTATATCTAAGTTTTACTGACTATTCAGGGTTTAGTTCTCCAAAATGGGTTGGATTAGAAAACTATAAACATATGATAAGTGATACTTTAAGTAAAAAAGCTTTATTCAATACTATCTATTTTTCTATTGGGAGTGTAATATTCAGTGTTATGATAGCTCTTCTTTTAGCTGTTCTACTTAATCAACCTTTAAGGGGAAGAGCTATTTTCAGAAATATTATCTATCTTCCTGTAGTTACCCCAATGCTTGCTGCAGCATTTATATGGAAATTTATTTACGATTCATCACCAAGTGGTCTTCTAAATTATCTGTTAGGTTTTCTAGGTATAAAATCACAACAATGGTTAGAAGATGTAAGATTTGCTATGCCTGCTGTTATATTTATGTCGGTTTGGAAGAATGTTGGATATAATATGGTTATATATTTGGCAGGATTACAAAGTATTCCTGAACAACTTTATGAAGCAGCTGAATTAGATGGAGCTACGTCTTTATATAAGTTTCTGTATATTACTGTGCCATTACTACAACCAGTTACCACTTTTATATTTATCACTTCTACTATAGGGGCTTTCCAGGCTTTTGAGCAAATCTATGGGATGACTGAGGGAGGTCCTGTAAATTCTACGATGACTTTAGCATACCTTATTTATATAAAAGGATTTAGAAGCCTTAAATTCGGAGAAGCTTCCTCTTTATCCATAATACTAGCCCTAATAATATTTATATTCTCTATAGGTTATATTAAGAGGATGGCAAAAGAAGGTTAAATTGAAGGAAGGAAGTGAACTTTATGACTGGGAATAGATCTCTTAAATTTAAGATACCTATATATATTTTACTTTTTTTCGTTTCTATCATAATGATGCTCCCCTTTTTATGGATGATAAGTGTTTCTCTAAAGCCAGCTGGACAAATTTATGAGTATCCACCATCTTTTATACCATCATCATTTAATTTTGAGAATTACAAAGTAGCCTGGACCCGGGCAAATTTTAACCTCTATTTTAAAAACACAGTAATCTTTGCGGTAGTTGGAACGATTTTAACTTTGATTACCTGTTCACTTGGCGGGTATACATTTGCAAAACTAAGATTTCCAGGAAAAGAACTGCTCTTCAGTATTATTCTATTCTCTATGATGCTTCCTTTTTCTTCTATACTAATTCCCTTATTCCTTATAGTGAAAAGCTTTCCACTCGCAGGTGGTAATAATCTATTTGGTAAAGGGGGCGTTGGACTTGTAGATACTTTTTCAGGGCTAATATTGCCAGGGATCGTTAGTGGTTACTATATCTTCCTATTCAAACAATTTTTTTCTATGCTTCCAGATGATCTTATTTATGCGGCTAGAGTTGATGGATGCTCAGAATTCAGGATTTTTCTTCAAATAATACTTCCTCTATCTAAACCAATACTAGCTACAGTATCTATATTTTCTTTTATGAGTAGATGGAATTCATTACTTTGGCCTCTGGTAGTGCTCAATGATCCTAAGAAGCGTACTTTACAGGTAGGTTTGGCAATTTTTCAAGGGGAACAACTTACTGGAGGACAGTGGAATGAATTATTGGCTGCTTCAGCAATAGCCTTGATCCCTACTGTAGTGATCTTTCTTTTAGGTCAGAAATATTTTACTACTGGGATTGCTCTTACAGGAATGAAAGAGTAAAAAGAAAGGAGACAAAAAGTGAAAACTAATTGGAAGGAATCTTTATTAGCTTGCAAAGTTCAGGCGAGTGAAGCAATAAAGCCGTGGCTAATTCTAGGACCATTCTATATAAACTTTGCAGATCGACTTAAGACCTTATCCTTTTTCGAACATCCTGACTCTTCAGTAGGAAAAGATGTGATGAATGAAGTTGTAGAGAAAGCTGAAGAGATTATATGTTCTTCTCATTATGAAGGAGAGGAGAGTAGTTTTTTAGGTATAACTAAACATTGGAATTTAGTTCGAAAACCTGAAAGGTATCTTACCTGGGGACGCTATAATTTTTCTAACTATTTAGGAGTAGCATTCTTAACTACAAAACTTACTCTAGAATCTTATGGTAATAAGAAATTTAAGTTTTTAACTAATGCAAGAGCACTTATATCTGTTAATGGTGAAACAGTATTTGATACAGATAGAAGTCAGGGAGAAGTTAAGGACAATTTACTTGAATATTACTTCGATTTAGATTTACAGAGTAAAGAAAATACATTCTCAATTGCTCTTTTTAGAATAGGGCGGGCATCTACAGTTGGATTTTCTATAGAATGCCTTAATGATACCCTAGAGGTACAGGTTCCTTTGACTAAAGAAATATCACCTGAGATACGGCTTGAGGTTGAAAATGAAGTTAATGGAATTCGATTAGAACGTGACGTCTTTTATCCAGATCATAACATTGATATTATTTTGGATAGAACTCCATCATCTGAAGTACAACTCAATGTGAAGTTATATTCCTTAGATGGTAAGCTTCTTACAGAATCATCTCCTAAAAGTGGAGGTAGGATAAGTCTCTGTTCTGGTAGAGAGATTCCTGATGGTGAATATCAAATTTCTTGTAGCTGGGGGACTAAGGATGATAAGCCTATTACTGATATTGACTTTTACATTGCTAAGATAACACCTACACCATCATTGGTTGGTTATGAACATTTAGATAAGCGTAGATATATGCTTCTTGAGCATTTTGCTTATAATCTCGATTACCTTTTTGGAGAACTTTGGACCCCAGTAGCTGGATATATATTAGGAGGATACGAAAGGATTTGGGCTCAAGTAGCAAGGTATGCTCTTGGAAGATATAAAGAGATCGATGAGGATATTATACAAGATACTTGCATATTTATATCTGAACGTAAAGATTGTTCCGAATTTCTTATACAGGCTATACTTCGCTTAATGTATTGGGAGAGGAAGAATCCGCAATTATCGCCTAGTATTAGAGCTTTAATGAAAGATACAATATTGAGATTCAGATACTGGGTGGATGAGCCAGGGGGAACAATGATGCATATGAATTCTGAGAATCATCGATTACTTCTTCATACTGCGGAATATCTTGCGGGACAGCTTTTCCCTACAGAAGAATTTACAAACAGTCATTTGAGAGGACTTGAGCATGTTATAAAGGGTAGGATGTATCTAATTGAATGGCTTCGACTTCGAGGAAGATTTGGATTTGATGAATGGCATTCTAACTCTTATTATCCTGTAAATATTGCTCCTCTAGTGAATATATATGATTTTGCTTCTGAAGAGGATTATAAACTTCGTCAGATGGTCAAACAAGTCCTTGATTATATGCTTTTTATTCTTGCTGAAGATACATTTCATGGAATTTTTGGTACAACCCATGGACGAACCTATGCTTCCTATGTTAAATATCCGGATTTTGAATATACATCTTCAATTTGTTGGCTACTTTATGGAGAAGGGAGTCTATGGGGTGGAAGTGGTATGGGAGCAGTAAGCTTAGCTACAAGTAGGTATAAATTACCTAAGATATTCACTAAAATAGCTACTAACTCTTCTATAGCTGTAGAAGCTTATCATCGTCAAGGATTCTTTACTGAAAAAGAACAATCTGCCAATTTTATTGTGTACCGAACTTCTGATTATATGATCTCAAGTTTACAGGATTATAAAAAGGGAGAATATGCTCCTCAGACTCATGTGGCACAGGTAACTTTAGGAAATAAAGCAATTATATTTTGGACTTGTCCATCTACTTCTGGGGAAGGACCAGGTTTACGTCCTGATTACTGGTCTGGGAATGCAGTTCTTCCTAGAGTAATTCAATATCATAATGTCATGGCATTAATCTGGTGTCAAAACTTATCATCATATATAACTCATTGCTTCTTTGAGCCAGTAAAGTTTGACGAAGTTAAATTCGAAGGAAACTGGATATTTGGTAGAGTAAATTATAGTTACATCGGGATTTATTCACAACATGGAGTTTCTATTGGAGATTATGGACAGTATGCTGGCAGAGAATTAATCTGCTATGTTCCTAACAATATCTGGCTTGTAGAGTGTGGAAGTAAAGCTGAGTGGGGCTCTTTTGATAGGTTTGTAGAAGTATTAAAGTCGTCGCAGATAATTGAAAAAGATGAAGGTCTAGTTTATCTCTCTCCTTCAATCGGTGAATTTGTTGTAGGCTGGGATACTGATCCTACTGTAAATGGAACTCCAATTAAATTAAAGGACTATCCTCTAATTAGTAGCACATATGCGCATTCCGAGTTTGGAAGTGGACATATAATATTACAGTATGATAATAAAAAGTTTGAGTTATGGTTTGATTGATAATTAAGGTTATAAATAGAAGTGAAGGAAAGAGTTCTTTAGAAGAGTCTCTGAGAGGCTCAAAAATTTTAAAAGAGGTGAGATTTATGAATAAGTTTCGTGTGGCATTAGTTTCAGTGATTCTTGTACTCAGTGTAATTATTACTAGTATTCCTGCTTTCTCAGCTGAGAAGATGCCTTCTGCTAAATACTATGCTACTCCTTCAGATTATCAGAAGGCTACTGGTAAAAGAATAACAAGATTTAGTGAGTCACCGGATTTAGCTGAGCTTGTAAAACAGGGTAAACTTCCTCCAGTGGAGAAGAGACTTCCATCAGAACCAGTGGCTGTTGTTCCCGTAGAAGAGGTCGGAAAATATGGAGGAGTATGGCGTCGCTCAGCAGATTCTTTTCCAAACGGTGTTGCACCAGGAATACATTGGCAAAGTTTACTTAGATATGATGCAACTGGAAAAACTATATTACCCAATATAGCTGAAAGGTGGGAGATCTCAAGAGATAAAAAGACTTATACTTTCCATCTTAGGAAAGGTGTAAAGTGGTCAGACGGGGAACCATTTACCGCTGATGATATTATCTTCTGGTATGAGGATGAAGTATTAAATAAAGACCTTACTCCTGTAACTCCCTCATGGATTACTAGAGATGGGGGTAAGATAGAAGAGTTAGATACATATACTATAAGATTTACCTTTGCTGGGCCACACTAAAGCCTTCTAGAAGAACTAGCTGGGCCAGATTTTGTGTGTATGGTAGATCGTCCAAAACACTATCTTAAGCAATTCCATCCTAAATATACCCCAATGAATAAATTAGAGGAAATGACGAAGAAGGAGGAGCAAAATACTTGGATGGCTCTTTATGGATCCCATGCTAGCTGGTTCTCTCAATTAAATGATATCAATCGTCCAACACTTTGGGCCTGGATACTAGAATCAGTTAGTTCAAATAGAATAGTATGTGTAAGAAACCCTTACTTCTTTAAAATAGATACAGAAGGAAATCAATTACCATATATAGATAGAGTGAGTTCTGATATACTACAAAATATAGAAATAGTTAATATGAGAGCGATAGCAGGAGAAGTAGATATGGAATCACGACTGACGAGATTTCCCAACTATACTTTGTTTATGGAAAATAGAGAAAGGGGGAATTATCGAGTACTTAAGTGGATTCCAGCTGCAGGATCTGACTTTACTATCGCTCCTAACCTAAATCATAAAGATCCTGTCTTAAGAAAGCTTTTCCAGGATAAGAGATTTTGTCAAGCTCTATCTCTAGCTATAAATCGGAATGAAATAAATCAACTATGTTATTTAGGACAAGCGGTACCTAGACAAGCTACAGTAATCTCCCTATCTCCATACTATGAAGAAAGTTCTGCTAGGGCTTATACGGATTATAACCCTAAGAGAGCTAATGAAATCCTAGACAAGATAGGACTTAAAAAGAGAGATAAGGATGGATATAGGCTTAGACCGGACGGTAAAACCCTTGCAGTAACAATAGAATTGTGTATTCTTTCTGAAGCCTGGGCAGATGTAGCAGAACTTGTGAAGAAGTATTGGGGAGATATTGGAATAAAGACCGTAATTAAGACGGAATCTAGAGAGTTATGGGAAACAAGAGTAGCTGCTGGCGAACATGATATTGGTGTATGGACTACAGACGAAGCGTATAGAATGAGTATAGGGAAATTTATCTTTGGACAATGGGGTGGTATGAGTTGTCCTAGCTGGATGTTGTGGTATAACTCTCAGGGGAAAAAAGGAGAACCTCCGACAGGAGACTATAAAAAACTCTTTGATCTTTGGGATAAATTTACAACATCAGTTGATGATACTCAACGAATAAGATACGCAAAGGCATTTTTAAAGCTTCGATCAGAACTTTGCTTTCATATTGGAACAGTAGGAGAAGTTCCGCAATTAGTCGTAGTAAAGAATAACTTCAGGAATGTACCGGAAAAAGCTTTAAATGATTGGAGTGTACTAACTCCAAGTAATACTCTTCCTGAGCAGTATTTCTTCAAGACAAGATAGCTTTAATAGGTACAGAAATTACTCGATTAAAATCAAGTCCTCTTGGAGGTATCTTTATATACCCTCCAAGAGGAACTATAACTTTTATATGCAAACGCGTTTTATAGATTTCTGTAACATAGATAAATTTATAGAGGTTACAGGGGGAAGTAAAGCTAAAAAGAGATGAGATGCGCTAAGGCTATAGATAAAAGTAAGACTACAAGAGCTTTTAGATGTTCCAAGAGATTACTAAAAAATTATACGAAAGGAGGACTTGTTATGGGAAAAGAAGAAATTGGTACCCTGGTGAATCTCCAAGAATTTGGAAGGGTCGTCTGGTAGTCAGGTGAGAAACCGGAGGAAATTGAAAACCACTTACTTCAGCCTTTGCAAGATGAACAGGAAGTTTTTTACTGGATTCCCACATCAGCTTCTAAAGAAGAAAAACCCCATATAGGAGTAGAATGGAATGAGCCAAGAGACATTTACTACCTTCTTTTACCAGTCATCTTATAGTATCAATAACTCTATCCATACCAAGCATGATCCTTGGAGAAGCATCCTTAAGTTTCTTAGGTTTAGGACTACAGCCTCCCACTATAAGCTGGGGAGTATTACTTCAAGATACTCGACAAGTGATTTCTGTGGCACATTATCCATGGAGACTTATTCCAGCTTTATTTGTGATTATAACTGTTTTAACATTTAACTTTTTAGGTGATGGTTTACGTGATGCGGCTGATCCATACGCTAGATAGATGAATTCTCTGATTGATAAATATATAGGACTGTTACCCTTGCATTACTTCATCATGAAAAGCCAGGTAATTATCGAGAGGAATATCATTTCCGATCTCAGTGGTACTACCCAGTAAAAGCCGGCCCTCAGATCCAATCTCGTTGATGATTTTTCTTGTTTCACTACGTACTTCTTCTGGTGTTCCAAATGGCAGTAAATGTGTAACATCTAATCCACCAACTATGATTAACTCTGGATACTGTTTGCGCAATTCGTAAATATCCATTCCTGCTGCTTTTTCAATAGGATTAAGACCATCAATACCTGCCGCCACTAAATCTGGTACTATATCCATTATATAACCATCAGAGTGGAAGATTACTTGCAGACCATACTTATGGCATTCTGAGCATATACTAGCAACATCATCAAAGAAACCTATCTCACTGAAGGACTCTTTACTAAGCATTAGTCTCCCATGGTATGCAATATCTGAATATATCATTGCTAATGAACAGTTCTCTTTATGTGCTGTAAGCTCTATTTGTTTTGAACGGGCACGTTCTAACGCACGAAGAAACTGCAATAATAGGTCTCTATTATCTACCAAGAGATACGAGAACGTCTCTAACCCTAAATAACCAAATACTGCAGTATTAAATGCCGTTCCTGGTGTACAATGTATATACACCAAATCACCTAGTTTATTCAGATACTCATGCTGCTCCCTAGCAACTCTGTTTCTGTCTGCTTGAGAAGGTATAGGAATAGCATCTAGGCGCTCAATTTCATTTCTTATCCATTGTTCTTTATCTTGTGCTTCGTTGATAGCATATTTAATAATCCAATCTGTCCATCGGGCAGATTCATGAAGGTTTCCTTGCCCATTCCGCCACTTCCGGCTTATTGTATCAGGTTTACGTATCTCTCGCGTTGCATCTAAACAATTGCTTGCCGCCAACATTACCAGTTCTTCATCATGGCTTCCATCTAATTTGCCGCCAGAAAAATACTGGATAATAGCATCATTCATTAACAAATCGAAAATAGGTATTCGTTCTAGTCTATTCCCTTTACAGCTTTCATATACTATCCTATGTGAATTGAGCATATTGGTCTCCTCCTCTGTCTACTAAAAGTAGTAGCTTTAAACACAAACAGACTGCACTATAAAATAATAAATATCACCTTATCTAATCATATCATCCTATTGCCAGATGACCATCTAATAAAATTTAGTCACTATCTAATATATCAAATGTTTCATAGTTTATGTAGAGGACAGTATCACTATCTGAGTCAGGTTTATAGGATTGTATGGGGTTGTCAAGATATCTGTGTAAACGCAATTGTTGCGTAAATGGTTGACGAAATTTAGAACTTGTTAGTCTACATCGATTTTTTAATGACTCTAAGATTCCACTATCATCTGTTTGGGAATTAGACTATATTCTCCATATCTTATCAACCAAAAATGCAACAGTCACGTGTAAACCTCCTAGGTGTAATTTTATGAGTACCCTCCTAGCCTATCATAGCTCTAAGTCCGCCAGAAGCAAATGCCAGTAGGAGGGTATAAAAAACAGAAACCTCTTTTCTTCGCATAATAATCATTATACGAATTGTTACCCCTCTTCTATTCGTGATAAGCTACCTTTTGGCTGTAAAATAAGAATGTTATACGAATAAAGAATTCTGAATAAGATTCTCCGAGTAGATGGGCAAATAAAATGCTTGATTATTCATTTGCCAGACATCTTATTATGGATCTCTTGAAGTCTCTTTTTGAATACAGGAAGTTCAAATCTAATGATATTCCATATGATAGAAAGGTCTACTCCGAAATATTCATGAATTATTCTATTTCTTAGCCCAATAATACCTTTCCAATCAATGTCGCTATTAGTAACCCTTATGTTTTCAGGGATATTCTTGGAAGCTTCTCCTATTATCTCCAGGTTTCTTACAACTGCATCGACGGTTTTTCTATCAGTTTTGAAACTATCAAAATCCATTTCTTCAGTATATTGCTCAATCAAATCCATCGACTCTAAGATATCTTCAATAAAGAGCTTATATTCTCTTCTAGACATAAATCAGTTCTTCCAATATATATCTCCTGCGATTCGGCTTTATAGCTTCAGGAGTCATTAAGTCAACTTTCACACCCAGGATCTCTTCCAGATAGTCAGCCAGATGAACAAAAAGTAAGCCAACAGGTTTACTGAATTCAACCAGTATGTCTACATCACTCTCTGGAGTCTGCTCATTTCTTGTATAGGAGCCGAATATAGCTATACTTTTTACATAATATTTATCCTCAAGTTCTTTTTTGTGAGAGTTAATTATCTCTTTTAACTCATCCAGGCTTTTCATAAAAATGCTCCTTATCTATGAAACTATTTCAATAATATTTTACCGCAAAGAGAGATGTTTTTGAAGTTCTTCAATCAGTTATTTAGATACTTCTATTTTTTATCTCCTGAATATCCTCTTCCACCAGGGAATCTTTTCTTCTTTTGGAGGAGGTAATTGCCTTAAAAGCTCTTCTGTCCTGGCTATATAAACTTCAATTAACTGTCTCAATTGAAAATTTTCATCTCTTAAGTGCTCAATTTCCTTTGATAGCCTTGATATTGGGTCATTCATTTCACCGCTCACTAAAATATCTATTGCTTCATTTAAGTCTAACTTTTGCTCTCTAACAATTGTTTTCAGGCTATTAATTAAATTTATAGTCTCTTCAGGAAACTCAAATGATTTCCCTGATCTCTTGGGTGAGATCAGATTCCTTTTCTCTAATGCTTTAACATAAAGTCTTGCATTAGAATATTTTAGTCCTGTTTTCTCTGATATTTCCTTTAAAGTTGGCATCTCATTTAACTCCACAATTAAATAAGTCTATAATTAATTATAGTGGCTTTTCCCTTCATTGTAAATAGGTTATTAGCGCTTAATTTAATTCTAAATAAAAAGAGTGACTGAAATGATTTATTTCTAGATAGAGTTATCCCTGAAATTAAAAAGGAGATATGGGACTCAGCTGTTATCGTTCTGTGATATTGTCATGGGCAAATAGTTCTGAGATAATGTCACCTGTAATAATGGAGAAGATAACTTTAAGTAAAAGAGAGATCAGGGAAGCTGATACCAGGAGGGGTGCCAAGAAGCCAGTAAAACCTTCCATAGGTATTCATCTGTGATGAGTATCTAGAGAATGTTGAAAGCTTATCCTAGCTATCATTCTTAAAGAGGATTAACTGACTAATTTCTAAAGGCTGTTTTTCTACGTTTTCTACAGGAATCTTCTTATGATATAATGATTCACAAGGATGGAAATAAATGGTAAACAAGCCAGGAATTTTGGGATTAATATTAAATTATAAAGAGGAATAATATTATGCAGTTGAGATTAGAAGATTTAGAAGCTGAACCACTTGCTTATGGAACAGTAATTTTGAATAAGGAAAAGTTCATTGAAATCTTAACCGAAGTTGAGACACAAAATAGTTTGAGTTTTGTCAGAAATAGAATAACTGCATTAAAAAATACTATAATTAACCCTAGAAGTGACAGGGAAGGCATATTAAATATCGATACCAATGGAGATACAATCTCTCTTCGTAAGGACGTGTTAATTTCTGAACTAGATCAGATTCTAGAATCACAAACACTAGAAAGAGCTAAGTACTATCTAAAAAGATTAGAGGATGGAGTCCAGAAAGTCAAGACAAATAAGATCAATGATGTAAACCTTTCAAGATGGAAAGAATATGATGATATTATTACTGACAGCCTTTGGATTTTAGACAAAAGAGATTCCTCAGGTGCTCATCTTGGATGGTATTGGGGGAATTTTATCCCTCAGATCCCTCATCAAATGATGTTGAGATATACAAAAAAAGGAGAATGGGTCTTAGATACTTTCGTTGGAAGTGGAACTACCTTAATTGAATGCAGGAGGTTAAGCAGGAACGGAATTGGAATAGAGCTAAATCCTAATGTAGCACAAAGGGCAAAGGAACTAATAGAGAAAGAAGAAAATAAAGATAATGTGGTGAGTGATGTAATTATAGGAGATAGCAGGATAATAGATATAAAACAAATTCTAGATCAGTATAAGATAGATCAGGTTCAGCTTCTTATTATGCATCCACCCTATCACGATATAATAAAATTTTCAGAAGACAATCGTGATCTTTCGAATGCAAGAAATACAGAGGAATTCTTAAAGATGTTTGGTGAAGTTGTGGATAATGTGACCCCATATCTGGAGAAGGAACGTTATTTTGCGTTAGTCATTGGGGACAAATATTCTAAGGGTGAATGGATACCCCTGGGATTTTATTGTATGAATGAAGTGTTAAAGAGGGGATACCTGTTAAAAAGCATAATTGTAAAGAATTTTGAAGAGACAAGAGGGAAAAGGAATCAGAGAGAACTTTGGCGGTATAGAGCATTAGCTGGTGGATTTTATGTCTTTAAGCATGAATATATTATGCTATTTAAGAAAAAATAGGAGACTAAGATGCCATTATTAAGCCAACGGGAAGTTTTAAACCTTAAACTCAGCTGTATTCCTCAGCTACAGCTAAAAACCCTAGCTCAAATTCTAGGTATCAATGATAAAGGCTCAGCCACAGAGACTATTAAGAGATTAATAGAGAGTAAGCCAGACGAGAAAGTAATTGATGAATTTATTAAGGAAAAGTACTTTGAAGAGAAGGTTCAAAAGCGAAGATCGCTTATTTCTGATGATGAGTTAAAGAGAGAACTCCTAAAGGTCAAAACATTCTCCTGGGGGGTAGTCCAGGGACAATTAGACCAGAAGATACAGGCTGAATATGTAAGAAGATTTGTAAGATATGAAGAATTATTAAATAATGTTAAAGCTAAGCTTCATGATGATGTGACAAATTATGTAATATGTACTTGGTTTAATCACTGGACGACTGTATTAATAGAAGAACATATAAGTACTCATGCAAAAGTAGTTCCTACTATTAAAAATGTAAAAGGGATTGATATCTTCTTTGATGGTCAGCCATTCGACTTGAAAGTAACCTATTTACCACGTGAGTATAATCCTATCGATGCTATCAGCGACCCTTATAGATTGGCGATTTGGTTATACGAAAATCAGGGGGCACAAAGATTTGGAGCTGATAATAGATTATTTGTTATCCTACTAGATAAAGATAATCCAGAGAGAAGTTGGGAATTAAAAAGAGATTTTCCTCTTGTATTCAAGAGGATTGATGAATTCTTCAATACAGAAACAGTTTCTGAAAAAGACGAGATTGTTTTTACTTTTAACAGAAGGACATATACTACAGTCGCAAAAGTACTGATAATAACAAAATAAACTCTTCATAAAACGCTCAATTTTGAGCGATCTGATACTTGGTAATAATATCCTTCATCTTTATAGTCAATCGTGCCCGCAAGACCTATTTCCTTACGGGTTTTTATACCTTCTGTGAGTTTCATCCTCTCTGTATAAAACTCCTGTGAGAATAAAAAATCACCTCTGCCTTTTCAGGCTTTAAATCAGTATAATGAAAATAGAGGACAATATTAGGGAGGTGATTGGATGGCAGTAATATCTACCCCGGTAGCGGACTCTCTAAGGATAACCTTCGTGGTTGATGAGGATGTCGAGGGAAATCCTATAAGTCCACCGGTAAAGAGGACCAGGTCATTTGGACCGATAAGTCCAACGGCAACTGACCAGGATGTTTGGGATTTTGCAACCGCACTGATAGCCCTGCAGGAATATAATGCAGAGACTATCGAGAGAGTAAAGACTTTTGAGCTTATAGGAGCATAGGGAGGTGACGAATGGTTAAGAGTCAGACTTTAAGATTGAGCTGGAGAAACGAGGCAGGAAGAACCTACAGTTTCAGCATAGACAATCCAAGGGACGATGTAACCCAGGCAGAGATAGAGAACTTTATGGACCTGGTGATAAACAAGAATGTTATCCTGAGCACTGGTGGAGCACTGGTAGCAAAGGCAGACGCCCACCTGGTAAATACTGAGGATACCGACCTGTACACTCCAGCGGTATAAGATAAGATGGGGGGTTCTTGCCCCCCATTATTTTTTAGAGGTGAAAGATGAAGATTGATACGGTAGTAAATTGTGACAGTATAGAGATCTTTATAAAAGGAGAAAAGGTGAGCCTCCTGGCAGAGATGAAACTCTATCACTGGGACATAATGAGAGAGTACGGGATAAATATAACGGACCTTCTAAGGGTAGCCTTCGCTAAGGAGAGATACTGAAGATTGATAAACGATATCAAGCTGACTGATAATTTTAATCTGAAAGAGTTTGAATGCAGATGCTGTAAACAGGTGAAGATAGATAGCGAACTGGTCTATTTCATTCAGACTCTAAGAGATAAAATAGCCCGACCAATTATAGTTACCTCTGGCTACAGATGTGTAAGACATAACAAAGAGGTAGAAGGAGTGGAAAACAGTTACCATCTCCAGGGGTTAGCTGTTGATATAGCGGTCGATATGAACCTGGATAGATTAGCTGAACTTGCCAGATCTCTAGGATTCAGAGGGATAGGGATATACAGAAACTTTCTCCATCTGGACCTGGGTCCGGTAAGGACCTGGAGGCTATGATGGAAGAACTGTTGAAGGCGATAGCTAACTGGGGCTTCCCGATAGTGGTATCGGTGTATCTCCTGGTGAGGATAGAGTCAAAGATAGATGCACTGGAACAGGCGATAAAGGACCTCTCTTTGACCATAGCAAGGATAAACGGGTCGCTCGGGGGAAAGAACTAGACTTTATGGGAGTGTACTCATTAAGCAAGGCAGAAAGAAAGGTGGTATGTTATAATATGATGGAAAAGAAAAGGACCCTAGGCTATTCGGGGCATAGGGTCCAGAAGACAAGGGTTGGATATAATACTAATTTCCTTCCTATATTTTACACCATATCCAATCCCCTGTCTAGAGCCCCGAGAAAAACTTTGGAATTGGAGGGTATTATGGATAAAAAGAAAGATGGAAAAAGGGGAAAGGCAGGACAGGGTTTCAATCCTGACCTTAAGAGATTCACCGAAAAGATAGAGAGGATAAAGGAACCTCCAAAGCTTCCAATCAATAATCTCTTTATTGCAGCTCAATACATCGGTGAAAAAAACACAATAAAGTTTAGAAAAGGCAAGAAGAGATTCTGTGTAAGTTTCGGAGGATACAAACCTAAAACCGCAAGAGAAAAAGCTCTATTCCTATCTGTATATTATGCACTCATCTACTATGCAGTAAAGGAGAAAGAAGGAATCTATATAACTGACCTTATGGATAATATAGGCTGTCATAGAAAACCAGGGCACGGTTATATACAGCCACAAAAAGAAGAGGTCCTGGATATGGTATGGAATGTGGCAAGGTCTGAGATAGGGGTCTCTGGAGATGCAGTCCCACAGGAGATAAAAGAACTCTTCCCGGATATAGATAAGAAAGACAACTTTAAGATAAACATCTTCTCTATAGATATCATAAAACAGTACTCAGTGGATATGAGACTGAAGGATGCAATAGTATATTTCAAACCTAACTTCGATAAGAGCCTGATAATCTTTAATAGAGATAGTGAGATACTCAAACTGGGGCTCCATGAACCTGAATACAAGAACCTGGTAATATACATCTCATACGGTAGCAATCTGAAGAAGGCTAAGAAGATAACAAAGTCGGTAAGAGACCTGTTGAAGATTGCCAGGATAGACATAGATGCTATACATCCAGAGAGAACATACGATAGACTGGTTGGTATTTTAAGGAGAGCACAAAATGATGGCTATATACATAAATGGGGATGGGAGAGGTATCCTGAGGAGAAAGATCAGGGTAAGCCCTGGCTCAATCTATGGTTAGACACAAATACGATATTGATACTCCCGGAGGCTTGGAAGGTCTAAAATGGAACCAGCATCAGAACTGAATTTTAAGAGGGTCAAAATACAAAACGAACCATTTTTGGAGAAAAACGAACCATTTTTGGAGAAGAACGAACCATTTTTGGAGAAGAACGAACCATTTTTGGAGAAAAACTGCCAAAAAAGTCGCATCAAATCTAAATCCATTTTTGAAATATTTAAATATTTATAAATATTTAAATTATAGGGAGAGAGAAAAAATTTGGGGATTTTTCTCTCTCCCCCTAGAGATTTAATAAGGATATATTTATATATTTAAAATATATAAAAAAGGAGTGATGAAATTTTGAGCCCGCAGGAAGCGATCGAAAAGGCAAGAGCCGAAG
>Ga0255342_1002063_pt1 | contig 26103 bp, 32 predicted proteins | sample wastewater_treat_3_FD_192416 | JGI IMG/M metagenome (GOLD analysis project Ga0255342, IMG submission 192416) | Wastewater microbial communities from Lulu Island WWTP, Vancouver, Canada - plant14 | ecosystem: Engineered > WWTP > Wastewater > Unclassified | place: Canada: Vancouver, British...
TCATCATCACCTCTCTTATCCTTAGACGTATTTTAATAAGATCTTGTTCCTAATTATACCATGTTATTTTATTAATAAACATCCATAAAAAAGATGGCTTCTTCCGCCATCTCCTTCAATGGATTCCTCCTTCATTTGCCTTGCTCTTAAAGGTGCTGCAGCATGTTTCTTCAGGAACACTTGCATTCTTGCCGTTGACTATTATGTCATCCGCCTGGCACCGCTCAGATTCATTATAAACACATTTTACGGCTGCGCACAGGATATCCGTATTGCCCCTGGGTTCATCAACTGAACTCCTTAAGCCCGGCTTTTGCTCAATAAAAGTATGACAGGAGGTGGAACGGCTTTCATCCGCGTTTCTTCCGTTAACGGTTAAGTATGAAGCCGTACACCCCAATTTTTTATTGAAGTAACAATTTGTTACCGTGCATTTAATCTCTGCCATGGCATCTCCTTTCATCTTTGGGTTTTTATTAGTTTATCCCAAAGATGTTTAATTATGCCTATTTCCTGTAATAAGCCAGGAGTAAATCCACCATCCTTCCATAGCTTCTTACCCCGTCATCCTGATCGTTAGCCTTTAAATAAAGGTCATTTACCTTGTCGGCTGCGTCTGCCAGCCCGGTATCAAACTTTTTCCAGTAATTTCTTGAAAATTCAATATCCTTTTTTACATCCCCGGAATATAAACCATAGAGTCTCACAAACTCATTATAATCTGTTGAATAAAGGGCATTCATTGAATATGCCAGGGCTGTCATGGTACCGCTGTAACAGAAATCATCGTATCCGGATTTGATACTTGCAAGGTAAGCTATAAAATTTGCTTCATCCTCCCTCATGAATCCCCTCAAATGAACTAATTCATGAAGCATCACAGAAGGAACCTGATAGGGTGGTATATGAACATTCACATTTGCTTCAAAGGTAAAGGGGAAAAAGAAGCCGGTTATATTCAGGTATGACATAAGCTTTGACCGGCTGACAGGTTTGGGAAGGGAGAAATTACCCCTTAATACCTCATATTCCCGGCTCAGCTTATCCATGGAATACCAGGCCCTCCTTGCAGTATCGTAAATACTGTCGTCCAAGAGCCTTGCGGTACCTTCACGGGTATTTAGCCTGGCCCTGTATTCATTTGCATCCTCAATGAGGAGTTCGCAAAGGGCAACCAATTCCTGTTTTGAAGATTCTTTGACCTCCAGGCCTGAGTAGCGGGTAAATTCATACCTGTAATAATTTATTCCGCAAAATATCACAAACAAAAAATATACGACCGATACAAAGGAAAGAAGCATATAGGCATATTTTTTTACATGGGTCCATGATTTGTATTTAATGCTTTTTACTGCAGCCAGCCCGGTCAGTATTATTATTGCAGGTATCAAAATCATTATGATATATTCCGCTGCCGAGAACCTGATTTTCAATGATAAAGCTCCCACCGTATTAACAAAAAAAGGATAAATATTAAGAGCATAATACTCTGCATAATCGGCATTGTTTTTTACCGTAAATATTATGAGAAATGAAATGGGAATCAGCAAAAGAATCAGCCATCTTTTCTTCATTTTCTACCCCTTAAAAAAATATATAAAGATTATACCACAGATTAAAGCTGATTTCACTCATAAAAAAACCCGAGGGTTCTCGGGTTTAAACTACTTCATATCCTGCATCCGTCACGGCTTTTGTCAAAACATGGTCCGGGACTTCCTTGTTCAGGGTTACCTGGGCAGTTTTTTCTTCCAGTGAAACTACTGCGTCTTCTACCCCATCAACGGCCTTAAGGGCTTTCTCAACAGCAGCCTTGCAATGACCGCAGCTCATTCCTTCAACTTTCAATATTTTTTTCATTTCATATCCTCCTTTTTCTATTATATTATCTTTATCTCTCGTTTTGTTGGCCTTATATTCTTCCACCTGTCTTTTGGGCCTGAAGAACTTCAGTCTCAGGGCGTTGGATACAACTGAAACTGAGCTTAAACTCATGGCAGCTCCCGCAAACATAGGATTAAGCTTCCATCCTAAGATACCGTAAAAGGCTCCCGCTGCCAGGGGTATACCTATTGTATTATAAATAAAAGCCCAGAACAAATTTTGTTTTATATTTTTTATGGTAGCCTTGCTTAATTGAACTGCCGTTACGGCATCCATCAAATCGCTTCTTACCAGCACAATGTCAGCCGATTCTATGGCAACATCGGTTCCGGCCCCTATGGCTATACCCACATCGGCCCTGGCAAGGGCAGGTGCATCATTTATGCCGTCTCCGATCATGGCAACCTTTTTGCCTTGCTCCTGGATTTTCCTGATTTCTTTTTCCTTGTCCTGGGGCAGTACTTCAGCAAGGGTCCGGCTGATACCCAGCTGCTTCCTTATTGCTTCGGCAGTTTTCTTGTTGTCTCCCGTAAGCATTACAACCTCGATGCCCATGGCTTCAAATTCCTCAATGGCTGCCCGGCTGGTGGGTTTAACCACATCTGCCACTGCTATTATGCCTAGTACCTCCTTTTCATCTGCAAAATACAAGGGGGTTTTTCCTTCATCCGCAAATTTTGCGGCTGTCTCTTCAAAATTCTTGATATCAATATTTTGCTCTTCAACTAAACGCAAGTTGCCCAGATAATACTTTTTACCTTTGATATCAGACATCAAGCCTTGACCGGGTATAGCTTCAAAGTTTTCTGCATCATAGAGGTCCAAATTTTTCATCCTTGCTTCCTCAACAATTGCATCGGCCAAGGGATGTTCTGAGCCTTTTTCTGCTGACGCTGCAATCCTTAGCATTTCAAATTCATCGATTCCATGAGCCACAAGGTCCGTAACCCTGGGTTTACCTTCGGTAATTGTGCCTGTTTTGTCCATTACCACAGTTCCCACATGGTGGGCTATTTCCAAAGCTTCAGCAGATTTGATAAGAATTCCGTTTTCGGCCCCCTTGCCGGTACCGACCATTATGGCTGTAGGAGTTGCAAGTCCCAGGGCACAGGGGCAAGAAATTACAAGGACCGCAATTCCTATGGAAAGGGCGAATTCAAAATCAGCCCCTAGTATCAGCCATACTATGGTTGCAGCCACAGCTATTATAATTACAACCGGCACGAAGATGCCGCTTATTTTGTCAGCCAACTTTGAAATGGGTGCCTTTGAAGAGCTGGCTTCCTCAACCAATTTGATTATTTGGGCCAAGGTAGTGGCATCCCCCACCCTTTCAGCCCGGAATTTAAAGAAGCCGGATTTATTGATTGTTGCTCCCACAACCTTGTCTCCAACCTTCTTTTCAACCGGCATGCTCTCACCTGTAAGCATGGATTCATCCACTGAAGAAGACCCGAATACAATCGTGCCGTCAACTGGAATTGATTGCCCCGGCTTAACGATTACAATATCTCCTTTTACAACTTCTTCAACGGGAATTTCTCTTTCGGTTCCGTCCCTTTCAACCAAGGCTGTCTTTGGGGATAAGTCCATGAGTTTTCTTATGGCATCCGAAGTTCTGCCCTTAGCCCTGGCCTCTAAGAATTTACCTAAGGTTATCAGGGCTAAAACAACGGCAGCGGATTCAAAATACAGGTCCATTGAAAACTGCATTACCATGTCCATATCCATGTGGCCCAGGCCGTAGCCTATTTTATAAATGGCATATACACCATAAGCGGCAGCTGCAGATGTACCTATGGCAATCAAGGAATCCATGTTGGGGGACCCCTTTAACAAGGTTTTGAATCCAACCTTATAGTACTTGTTGTTGACAAGAATTACTGGAAGGCAGAGTAAAAATTGGGTAAATGCAAAAATCAAGGCATTTTCTTCCCCGTGGAATATCTCCGGCAGGGGCCATTTAAGCATGTGGCCCATTGAAATATAAAACAGGGGGGCTGCAAAAATTAAGGATATAATGACCCTTTTTTTCATTTCCCTGATCTCTGACTTATCATCTTTTGCCTGGCTTTTAACTTCCTTTTTCTTATCTTGAACAGGGGAAGCTCCGTATCCAGTGTTTTCTACAACCTTTATAATTTCATCCACGCTTAATACAGACTCGTCATATTTTACAATCATGCTGTTAGTAAGCAAGTTTACGCTTGCTTCAATGACCCCATCGGTTTTGTTTATATTTTTTTCTATTCTTGCTGAGCATGCAGAGCAAGTCATGCCTGTTACTTCGAATTTTTGTGTCTTCATCAATGCCACTCCTTTTATTTGGAAACCTTGTTTATCAGTGAAATGATTTCATCGATTTTTTCATCTTCATTTCCTTGGCTAAAGGCTTCCTTTACGCACATATGCAAATGTGCCTTCAATATTTCATTGTTTGCTTTTTTCAGTATTGACTGGGCTGCCATTATTTGGTTTGAAATATCCACACAATACCTGTCCTCATCAACCATCTTCATGATTCCTTCTATTTGTCCGGCCGCAGTCCTTAACAACCTGTTGATCAGTTCTTTATCTGCTTTCATTTTTTCACCTCTCACACTATACCCCAGGGGGGTGGGGTGTCTATTTTAATAATATACCGGTATCCTGCCAATGTCAAGAGAAAAAACACAAGGCTTGAATGTTTTTTTCCTGGTGTTATAATTGAATCAGCATTAATTTTTGTTTATTTACTGGCTTTTATACGAAAATATAATATAAGGGGATGCCGCTACTGCATGGATTGCGGACACGGAGTGGATATACCCGGGGTTTCTGCAATTTACAATGATTATAAAAGATCTGAAAACAAAGATATAGCAATGCGGCATTACTTTTCCTTTATGAGTGAAGAAGAGCAGGGGGGAAATTGTAAAAAGTGCCTGGAGTGTACTGAAAAATATAATGATACCAGAAATTAAGACAGACAAAACGGCCAAAATAAGTTAGTATGGAACTATGGAAAAGAGAAGAAATTTTACACCGGAAGAAAAAGCAAAAATAGTGATTGAGGTCTTAAGGGAAGAAAAAACGCTGAATGAGATTGCTGCCGAATATGAAATACATCCGAATCAGCTAAGCCGCTGGAAGGCAGAATTCATAAGCAATGCAGGCAGGGTATTCAGCAAGGAAACCGATGAAGTAGAGAAAGTCAAGCAGGCGTATGAAAAGGAGAAGGACGAACTGCTTAAGCAAATTGGTCAACTCTCATATGAGGTTAACTGGCTTAAAAAAAAATCTGGCCGACTCTAAGTCCCGTGAAGACCGCATGAAGATGATTGACAGAGAAGAGAAGAAACTCAGTATAACCAAGCAAGCCGAACTGTTGAGCATAAATCGTACAAGCCTTTACTACAAGCCGGTTCCAGCAAATGATGAGGAATACCTGATTAAGAGGATCATCGATGAGATTTACACGGCTCATCCGGAGTACGGTTACCGTAGGATGACGAATATCTTGAACCGGGAATATCACATTCGCATTAATCGCAAGCGAACCCGGCGTTACATGCGGGAAATGGGGATACATGGCTTCTGTCCTGGCCCCAATCTTAGTAAGCGTCTACATGGGAAGTACTTGTATCCGTACCTGCTGAGAGGCTTGAACATTGATCATCCCAATCAGGTATGGTCCATAGACGTGACCTACTGCCGGATGAAACGTGGTTTCATGTATCTGGTAGCCATTATAGACTGGTATTCTCGTTATATTGTTGGATTTGAGCTATCAAACACGCTGGATCGGACATTTGTCATAGAGGCAATCCAAAAGGCGATAAAACGGCACGGAAAACCTGAAATTATGAATAGCGACCAAGGCTCACAGTTTACCAGTGATGATTACATCAATCTACTAAAAAACAACAATATCAAAATATCTATGGATGGCAAAGGAAGAGCATTGGATAACCAACGGATAGAGCGTTTCTTCCGATCCTACAAATGGGAAAAGCTTTATCTTGAAGATTGCGAAACAGGACATCAGCTCCGGCAGATTACAAGGGAATATGTGGAGTATTATAACAACCGGAGACCTCACCAGTCGTTGGATTACAAAACACCGGCAGAGTATTACTTCGGGGGTTGTAAGCAGCTTCCGGCAGTCGTATAAAACCTTGGGGCTCTGCCCCAAACCCCGTCCTCGCCGGAAGGCAGCCGGTCTGTCATAACAGACCGGAAAGCAAAAGGATGTATGCGCATTGGATGTCAAGGGCCAAGATGAACTCGCTTACGCTCGCCCTTGACATCCTCCAACAGAATGCATAAATGTTATAATTATACAAAAATAAAGAAAGGAGAACCTAACTTAGAAAAGCTAAAAAATTGTCTTGACAAGTGGGGGCATTATACTCCTTAGAAACAGACAAAAATTTATATAATCAAATTCAAACTTTAATCTCAAATACCACATCTTTGTTTTCCACATCTTGTTTAAGCCCAGAAAAATTACGCTCTGAAGCACAGACCGGGTTTATTAATGCACTGAATTCTTACAGCCCGGCACTAAAAGTTAAATTTACAACTTATGCCCATGTATGTATGCAAAGGCAGATTTTGTCCTGCTTTAAAACAGGGCCGGCGAATAACACCCCTAACAAGTAAATGCACCACCTTTTGGCTGCATTTATTTCTTTTTTTTCTCAAAGCTTTTTAAACACCAAAAAAAAAATTAAAAAATATGGAGGTATTCAAATGATTTGTGTAAAAGGAAAAATGGTATTTACAGAAGAAGAAAAAGCTAATTTATATCAAGAGAACGAGAAACTTGTTCACAAAGTTGCATCAATGTTCGCATCAACCTGTTTAAGCATGGAAGAATTGCATTCGGAGGCTCTTGTCGGTTTTGTGAACGCCCTCAATTCTTTTGACCCGGACAGGAACACAAAATTTTCAACCTATGCCTTCACATGTATGAGAAGACAGATTCTTACATATTTAAGAACGGAAACAAAAAGAAATAAACTTAAAACAGTATCTCTTGATGAAATGTCGGCGGTTAAAAATGATGGAAATTTAGTAAGTCAAAGCGATGTATTGTACTACAAAGAAATAGTAAACAACGGCAAGGAACTTAACGCCATAGAGGTTGGATTTCAGGTTGCAGAGCTTCAAGAGTTCTTAAAGAAAGAACTTAACAAAATGGATAAAACCTTGGCACAGATATTGGTTCTTAGATTCGGTTTATTTGAAACAGCCGAGCATACCCAGCAGGAGGTAGCGGATATATTACATACCACTCAGTCAAATATATCAAAACTGGAGAAAAAAGCATTAGACTATTTTGCCAAGAGTACTTTCATGGAATATCGTGCATCTATAAGTTAAAAATAGTATGGAATATAATAAAAAAATTCTGCGTATTATATTATATAAAGAAATTTAAATTGAAGGAGGGTTTTCTTTTTACAGGCTAAAAAGAAATACGAAGAATATGATAAAAAAAGATTCGATCAAAAAAATACTTTTATTCTTCTTTACGCTTACTCTGATAGCTATAGCTGTTTCCATGTTCTATTTGCAGAATATATATCTTCCCAAAATTTCCGCAAGTGAAAAAGTAACAGTTTATATTGCAAACAAAGACATAAGCCCGTTGACAGAAATTAAAGAAGAAGATTTTACAGCAATAAAACTGCCGGCTACAGCAATTTCATCCGATTATGTTGTTAAAATGTCCGATGTTACGGGCGGTGTTGCGAAAAACACTATTTATCAGAAGGAAATACTTGCTTTTTCGCACATAGCGGAAGAGGGTTATACCCCGGATAAAAATTTATTAACCACTGTTGTACCCAAGTATTACGATAATATTCAGCCCGGGGATTTAGTCAATGTATATGTAGCCAAAGCTGATAAGAAGGAAAAAACTTTCAGTATAGAAACTGTTTTTATTGCTAAGAAAGTTGAAAAAGTAACAGACGAAGAGGAAACAGTAAAGACTAATGCAAAAAATAACTTTGCCTTTTCCATTATAGTATCCGAAGAGGAATTAAAAAGTTATTATGCCGCAGATTATGCAGGAGATATAATTGCTACCAAAATTGTCAACCCGAGCATTGCTAATATTATATCTACTTTAACTCATTTTAATCCTGATGAGGTAGTATTTAACACTATTGATGACACCGCTGAAGAAGCCGAAGAAACCCAGCAGTAAACTGTAATTTAGAGAACAAGTATAAGGAGGCTTTGTATGTTATACACTCAAAACATTATAATTACAAATGGCGAAGAAGTTGTAGACATTAAAGAATTAAAGTTCAATAGCGATGAAGATTTTGTAATTATAGAAATCAGTTCCAATGGAAGAATATTATCAAAAACACCTATTGATGTTGGTGTAATTAAAGTAGAAGAAAGTTATCTGCCGGCCACAATCAGGTATTTGGATAAAAGCGGCAATATGCTTGATACAGATAAAATCGAGCATAGTGAAAATGCCACGCAGTTGACTGACGAAGAATTAAATTTTCAAAAAATGGAGCTTTTTATTGAAAGTAAAATGGACTTTCCCGTAGGTACAAAAGAAGAAGTAGAATTTCATTCAGCCATGCTTCAGAGAGCGTCTTATGATAAAAACGCAAAAACATATTTGATTTCAAAAATAAAGAAATATCTGGCAGGCGAAAAATCATTCGATCTTACAGAAGAAGAAACAGAACTCTATGCCAAAAAGATATTTTCAAGGCTTTACGGTATGGGAGTATTGGAAGAGCTTGATAATGACCCGGAAGTCGGCGAAATAATGGTAACAGCTTCTACATTCCCTACCTTTATAAGCGAAATTTACTACATCAAGAACAATGTAAAATATAAATATGATAAGACTTTTTCAAATCTTGACGAATTGGTTCAGGTCTTTTCAAGGACCATAGCATTTGAGAACAAGGAAATAAACAGTGTTGAAAATGCCATTATCGAAGCAACAAGGGAAAATAAGGACAGAATTAACATTATCGTACCGAATGCTTCTGAGAACTACATACTAAATATCAGAAAGTTCACCAACTTTGTCCCGGATCTTGAAAACATGAAGAAAAGCGGAACAATTAATGACGAGCTTTACGAACTTCTGGGACTTCTTGTAAAAGGTAAAGCCAATATAGGAATAGGCGGTGAAATGGGTACCGGTAAAACCACCATGATAAACTACCTGTTATCCTATACTGAAAAGTCGGAAAGAAAATGCGTCATCGCATCCGTAGTTGAAACAGATATTAACAGGGTTTTAAAAGGTCACGACATACTACTTCTGACCGTTGACGATAACAAAGGATTTACCTTTGGCAAACTGATGAAAGCTTCTTTAAGAACCACTTCATCAAGGGTTATAGTACCGGAGTCAAGAGGAGAAGAATTCAGACAGATATATGAGGCCAACCTAAAAACCAAAGGCAATATGTTTACGGCTCATGCTCTTGATGACGCATCATTTCTTGATATGTGTGTAGACATGTACATGTCTTCAGGAACCGGGAACGAAAACAGTGAATATATAAAGAACAAACTGGCAAAATCAATAGATATCATCATGATTATGGGTAAGTTTGGCAGTAAGATAAGAATTTACTCCATATCGGAAGTAATGCTTGACGAAAACAGAAACTATGCTGGTATGAATAAATTATATGAATGGGTTATCGATCCCGAAAATCCCACTGAAGGATACTACAGAAAATCAGGTAAAATAAGCAAGAGACTTGTTGAAAGCTTAAATAAAAACGGCGTACCAATGTCAAAATTCAAAAACTGGGGTGATGTTGATGTTTCCAATTAATATTCCTTTCTTAAGTAAGGAAATGGTTACTACATTTTCTAACATTATGTACATATTCATCCTGTTTTATGCAGCCGTTATATACCTGTTCTATGTTAGAAAACATAAAAAGGTAAAGCAAATTCAGAAAGAAGAAAAAGAAATAGACATTTACAAAGAACGACTCAGAAAAGAAAAGATGCAGTCAAAAGCAGGACCTATATCGGATTATCTTAATCTATTGGAGAATTATTTTACCGAAAGAGAAGTAAAAAAGCCGTTTTCTTATGTTAAAGTTACAATACTGGGGGTAGTAATTATTTCACTTTTGGCCGCACTTTACTCAGGAATACTGATGGGGCTTATAGTTTTCCTTATTCTTAATCTGCTTATTTCCATTATTATTAAAAATTTAAACGAAAATAAGTCAAGCGGATCGGAATATAATCTCCCTGAGGTAATTGATGTAATTATAAGAAGCTTTTCAAAAAGCGATGAAATTCAAACAGTTATTTATGAAACATCACTTGCAATAGATAAACCTTTTAAAGATATGTTTTCCACTATGGCAAGAGAAATGACATCATCCGGTCATTTAAGCGTATTAAACAAATATAAGCAGAGAACAAATTCCATTTGGCTTAACTCCCTGTTCTCAATACTGATTAAATACAAAGAAGATGCCAAAAAGGAAGATACCCTTGTTAATTTAAGGTATCTCAGGACTATGATAGCTCAGGATAATGCGTTAAAGAGAAAGTTAATATCGGATAAAAGATACAATGTTGCATTGAATTACATTTTATCCACTGTCGGAGTTGTAGGTAATATTATTACATTCTTATTCTTCACCGATAAAGCCGTAGCAGCATATTTACGATCTCCTTTCGGTCTTCTTATGCTGTTCTTGGGATATGCCAGCGTTTTCGGAGTTATAATTATAACTAAGAAACTGGGGAACAAAAGTGATTTCAATATGGAGGGAAAGAAATAAAATGAACAATATTTTAAATTTACTTTTTAATATTGTATACCAATTAGACCCGACTAAAACTTTATACATTATAATGCTTCTGCTTATGGGCTCTTTTGTCTTTGCCTATTCCATATTCAACAGTGAAGCGGACGCACAAGTCAAAAGAGAAAAAAAAGAAAGGAAAGCAAAAAGAAAATCCAACAATTTAATGTCCCGTTTTTCAGACGGAACATTGACAGGAAAACTTATAGCGTTGAGTTATACATTCCCGTTTTCACAATTTATTGATGAAACCGAAGAATCCAAACAGGCCGTTGAAATCAAAAAGAAAATTGTTGATGCCCAGCTCTATAATGTCATCACATACAGAAGCTTTGCTGTTGTCCAGTTTCTGTTTGCCTTCTTCGGCTTGACATTTATGACTATTTTAATGATTTTATTCCAAAATGCACCTTCATTATTTCCTGCATTGGGATTTACAAATAGTAACCTGATGAAAACCAAGATATTCATTCTGATCTTTTCGGGCATAATATGCGTATATCCGTCACTTTACTTAAACTCGATGGCAAAATCGGTAAAAGCCCAAAGAACCAAAGACCTTCCGGTTTTGCAGTTGTTCCTTATTCTATCTCTTAAGACAGGTAAGTCAATAAACGAAATATTCGAAACCCTTAGCACCCTGAACACAAGATATAAGAATATCTTTAAAACCGCTTACCTTATAAATTTAAGAAATTCCAAGGAAAGCTATGAATACCTGATAAAAGAGTTCAGGGATACGAGATTTGAGTTCTCAATAAGAGCTTTAAGTAATATGATGTACTACAGCCGTTTAGATACGGTTAGAATGCTTGAAAATTCTCTTGAGGATATATTAGCTGACAACAAAGAAAAACAGGAGAAAAAGAATTTGGTAAACTTATTCCTTACTCAAGGAACTCTTGTCCTTCCTATGGTCGCCTTATTCTTACTGGTGCTTTATCCTCTGTTATACTATGTTATTACAGTTTTAAACAATTCCTTAATATAAAAAAAGACCTTCTAAAAAAGGAAGGTCTCTTTTTTTTTACATCTTTATTTCTTGTGTTAATACTAAACCATTGATTTTTTCACGCATCCATGCATGAGCTAATAACTCGATAGCAGATGCGAATACTTTCAACTGTTCGTCATTCATCCCAACCCGTATGATTTGCTCCGGAGTTTTATACTTCGGAACAATTAGTCCGTTGGCATCCTCCTCTCCCGGTCCGCTTTCTGCTGATAAAACCCATTTGGTTTTTATTCCGGGGGTGATTTTAAATGTTCGTGACAAGCTCATTTTGTCTTTACGTGGAGCTCCCATTTTAGCTAATTTAACGGCTGATACGCCGCCTATCCTTGAAAATACTTCTTTGGCGTAAGTATAACCGCCTGCTTTAGCTGTTTCCCGGCTTTTCTTGCCTAATGCATCTATTTTGCCCGAGAATATATCTTTAGCCAATACATATGCATCCAGCATATCAATATATATCTGCACCTGTTGTCCTTTCCTCTGACCCTTAGGCTTCGTATCATCATAGTCTTCAAAGTTGATATACAAGCGGTCAATATTGATACAGTTGGCCATGACTTCGAGGAATTGTTTTTTTCCAGATATTTTTAATATCTGTTTTTTGTCCTTTTCTCCAGCCATATTCACCTCTCCTTTATATTAATTACATATAAATATATATGCTCCTTAAATTTGACTACCATATATTACGCAATTCCTTTCTTATATATTCCAAAATCAGTAAAAATATATTAGAATATTTTTTGTGTCTTATGCGTATTATATAATATAAACAATGAAAGGATGTGTTGCTTGGATATGACCGAAAAAATTTTAGTAGGTATTTTTTCTTTTGCAGTGCTTATCATAACTCATGAAATGGGACATTATATATCCGCACTGCTATTTAAAATCAGAGTAAGCGAATTTTCAATAGGTTTCGGGCCTAAGATAATATCGAAGACCAAAAACGGTATTACATATAAATTATCTTTATTCCCAATTGGAGGATATGTTCAAATGCCCGAAAAATTAGATGTTGAAAGCTCTGAAGGTGTTCCCTTCAGCAAAGCCGGCACAACAGCTAAAATAACGACATTATTGGCGGGTTCCGTTTCCAATATACTTTTCGGGTATTTAGTTGTCTTGTTTGTTTGCATTTTTGTTGAAAACGGGCATTTGGACTTTGAAGCAGCTAAGTTATTTGAAAACTTTAAGCTTGCCAATGACTTGTTTAAGAATTTCCTGTCTATAACATTTGACAGCTTTAAGAATCTTCTTTACGGAGGATACGGATTAAAAGATTTATCCGGACCTATAGGAATAACAGAAGCGATAACAGAAAGTTTAAATTCTTCAACTTACTCCTATCTTATAATGCTTTCGTTTATTGCAGTCAATATAGGAGTATTTAATCTACTTCCTATTCCGGCATTAGACGGAGCAAGGGCTTTGTTCTGCCTTATAGAAGCTGTATTCGGGAGAAAAATTCCTGTAAAAATTCAGGAAGGAATACACAATGTAGGACTGACTTTCCTTGTAGGGCTCATTATTGTTGTAACTTTCAAGGATATTTACGGATTGATTTTCTTATAAACATGCTATTTCGGTCAACAAAAAACCGCTTTAGATAATTAAAGCGGTTTTTCTATTTTACGAAATCAAATTTTATCATCCCGTCATCAATATAGATGGTCGCATTTCCTTTCTTTCCGTTTTTCCATGTAAAGGTATGAACATCGGAATGTTCTCCTTTTAACATCTTTTCCATATCTTCATCCGTTATGCGTGCGTCCTTTATAACCTTCTTGATTGTAAAGCTGCACTCCATAGGATATCCGGTACAAACAAAGAAATCTGTTGCCGATAAAACCTGACTTCCGCACTTGGGACATTTCCCAAGCTTTCTCATCTTGCTCTTATTTTCATCCGAAATAGTATATCCTTCGGACTTTTTTACAAACTGTAAATAACCGTCCTGAATTACAAATTCCTTTTCCGCTTCTTTACCATCCTTAAATTTTATTTTCTTTGGTTTTGTAGATTTACCGTTCAGCATCCCTTTAACATCGGATTCGGAGAATTTTGCTCCCATATAGTTTTTAGGAATAATGAATCTACAAGGGTTCTTATAGTTCTTGCAAAGGTAAAAGTTTTTACCTACCAGAACTTTTTCCCCGCAAATCGGGCAAACACCGACTTCCTTTATTTCCTTCTTTTCCTTTCCTCCGGGATTTATCTCTTTTGTCTCCGCTATTATCGACTGAGTTTCCTTTATGATATACTCATTAAGTTCCTTCCTGAAGTCACCGATAAACTTATCATCTTCAATTTCCCTTAGCTTTTTCTCCCATACAGCAGTTAAAGCAGGAGAACAAATGTCCCGGTCTTCGCCGATTACTTTGATAACGGAAATCCCAAGGTCTGTTGCATAGATAGACTTCCCTTTTCTCACCATCCACTTATTTTTCTCTATTTTATCAAGAATTCCTGATCTTGTGGCTGGAGTTCCCAAGCCTGCAGCTTCTTTTAATATTTCTCTTTGCTCTTTAACCTTCAAAGTCTTCCCGGCATTCTGCATGGCATCAAGAATTGTTCTGTCTGTATACCTTGCCGGTGGAGTTGTCTTTTTGGCTTCAAGTTTTGATCCCGTTACAGGAAGAATTTCTTTTTCAACTAAGGGTGGAAGTATGGTATCCTTCATGGCGTTTCTGTAAAGAACTGAAAATCCTTTTTGGACCTCAACTTTTCCGTTTGCCCTGTAAAATTCCTTCTGGATTGACAGTATTACTTCTGTTTTCGAGATTATGTACGGAGGGAGAAATATAGAGAGAAGTTTCTTTGCCACCAGTATATAAATGTTCTTTTCATCCTGTGTGAGCTTTGACAAGTCAGGTTTATCTTGAGTAACAATAATGGCGTGATGGTCGGCTATCTTTGCATCGTCAACGTACTTTTTGGTTGAGAGAACCTTCATAATTTCGGGTTCTGTAAGTTTTTCGACATAAAGCTTTAACTCGGGAACATTTTTGATTACTTCAAGATGTTTAGGTATTTCAGGCACCATAGCCGTTGACAGGAATCTGCTTTCAGTTCTCGGGTATGACAGAAGCTTTCTTTCTTCGTACAGCTTTTGGGCTATATCCAAAGTCTGGCTTGCCGTATAACCGAAATACCTGTTGGCATCCTTTTGAAGCTCAAGTAAGGAATAAAGGGTGGAAGGATATATTGTTTCTTTTTGCTCCGTAATTCTTCTTACCTTTATCTTATCTCCTACTTTTGTAAGAGCTTCGTCAGCTTCCTTTTTATCAAACATCCTTGTATCTTTATATTCTTCCGGAACAAGCCTTAAAGCATTGAATTTTATTCCGTTCTTTTCAATTTCAAGCACCAGCTCGTAATAGTCCTGCGGTTTGAAATTCTTGATTTCCAGCTCCCTGTCAACCAACATTTTAAGTGTAGGAGTCATTACTCTTCCTACAGGTATTGTTGAGTTGGCAGCCAAAGACAAAGCTCTTGTAAAGTTCATTCCGTAAAGCCAGTCCATTTGGGCTCTTAATCTTGCTGATTTCTGCAAATTTACCAAATCTTTTTCCGTTTCAGGGATTAAGCTTTTTAAAGCCTTTACTATTGAAGCATCCGTTGTATCACTTGCCCAGAATCTTTTTACAGGCAGTTTATGCTTATATGTTCCGTAAAAGCTGTAAAAAATAAGTTCCCCTTCTCTTGCGGCATCGCAAGCATTTATCACATAGTCATATCCGCCGTTTTTAATTTTATCGTTTAGATCCTTTACCATTTTCTTATTGGCATCCAGCGGTTTATACGTGAAATTTTCTGGAATTATGGGCAAATCTGCCTTATTCCACGATTTGTACTTCTCATCGTAATCTTCAGGTTCGTACAATGTCATGGAATGCCCTGCGAAACAAGCAAAATCAAGAGCATCTGAAATTGGGCGTTTATCATTGTAAACCTTCTGGATGCTTTTCATCAGGGAAGGTTTTTCAGCAATCAGTAATCCTTTCATTAGTTTCCTCCCTCAATAATTTTTCCTAATGGTATTCTCAACGCTAATTTTCCTAAAACTTCGTTTTTGGTTATAGGTCCGAAATATCTGCTGTCAAGTGAATTTGTCCTGTTGTCGCCCATTACGAATATCTGACCTTCATCCAAAGTAATTTCATCCATTTTTGACCCCTGTGGTCCTTCGTAGAGTTTTACATTGTCAACATATACTCCGTCTAAATCAACTCTTACTTTTGTCCCATTGCTATCGCCTATTGCTATTATTCTTTTTGTGTAGAATATACCGGAATCGCCCAATGCAAATAATATTATGTCTCCATCCTCCACATTCTTTGTTTTAAAATAATAACAATAATCATTAATAAGTAGCGTAGGATACATTGACGGCGAAGGTATAATTGTTGGGTAAAAAAATTGTTTCATTAAAACAAATAACAATATTGCAATTACAAGCTGCCTTTTAAACCTCATAAATACCTCCTTTGTTTTGATTACACATTAAGCGTGTATCCTCATATTATGATATCTACATAATACGCAGGATATATAAAAACTATTCCAAAAATACAAAAAAATTATAAATACTCTATACTACTCCGAGAGTTTTTAATGTTTTAACGGTAGTTATCATATTCTCGGGGTTATTGTAGTTATCGTCAATCACTTCCACGGTTATGAATCCGTTGTAATTAATATTATGCAGAGCATTAAAGATTCTCTGAAGCAACATCATGTCTTCTTCTGTCTCTTTATACGGTAGCCCGTGATTTTCTTTTGTTTCCCCAAAGCCTGATACATTGTTAAGATGCACAAGCTTCAAATACTTGGCATATTCCTTTATGAAAGCTTCTATTTCAAGGTCCCTTCCCTTTTCTTCCCTGTATTTATTACAGACAGAAAGGGCATGGCATATATCAAGGGTTATATTTATTTTAAGACTCTTTAATTCACCCAAAATGCTTGTCAGACTTTTTATGTCCGAGCCGTAGTCATAAGCAAACAGTTTGTTTTTCTCTAACTTGTATGCCGGTATATTCTCTACAGTCAAAATTACGGAAGGGTAGTTAAATCTTGTATATGAGTCCAGATAATGAAGATCTTCTTTCATCTTTGTTATCCCTGTTTTTACTCTCCATTTTTCCTCTTCCGGCTTATATTCATAATATCCTCCGGGATGAAAAATTACTACAGGATTTTTCACCTGACAAATTTCATATGTATATTGGACACACTTCTTAAAATATACCATATACTCTTTCCTTTTCTTTAAATCTAAACTTCCCAGCCCTATCTGATTTTTACCCTTATCAAACATGGGTGCATGAAAGGCATATGCCGTTATTCCGTAATCATTTAACAGTTCCAAATCGTTTTTGATATTTCTATCTTCCTTGAAAAAATTTACGTCGGTATATATTTCAATATAGCTGCTTCCCATTTCTTTTCTTGCCTTTATTTGGTTTTCGTCAATTTTACACTTTGTTCCTATTATCATATTTACGCCTCCATAAAATGCTTTTTCTATTATATAATACGCAAAATACAATATTTATATTCTATACCCGTTTTTGGAATATTTTTACAGGCTTTTACGTATAATACAGTAAAAATATAAGGAGTGCCTTAAGTACACTATAAAAAAAGGAGGAATTAAAGAGGAATGGATGCTTTTTTATCCCAGAAGTTTTGCGACAGGTGCGGAAAAGAACTGACACTCGGCAAAATAACAAGTATGTACAACAACGACTGCATCTGCCTTGAATGCAAGAGAAAGGAAAGAGAAAGGGCGGATTACAAGGATGCCGTTAAAGCCGTTCATGAAGAAGAAATAAAAGGAAACAGAAATTTTGAAGGAATAGGGTTTAAGGGCCCTCCCTAGATAAAAAACAGGGTAAAAAAAGAGCTGATTTATAAATCGGCTCTTTCTTGTTTTTATATCCTTATTGAGAATCTTCTCAGACACTTGCAAAAATATTTTTTATATAATCTTCCCTGTACCCGAAGATAGGATTTGCAAACAGAACAATTGCCATTCGAATCCATGACTATCAAGGAAACTGAAATCCCAGTCCCAGAAAGCAAGGCTGTCATCACCCATTCCGTCTGCCCCAAGTAAGTACATAAATTCAGTAAGGACAGTTACAGTATCTTTAACATATTTGTTTCTTTCTTTAATATTCTCAAAATCAATCCCTTTTTGGCATACTCACGAACCATCTTTTTTAATTCGTTTCTTTTCCCTATCACTTCCGGGCTTATATAGTCATATCCTTTTTTTACACTGCTTATATATCATTTTTGCAAGGATATATTCAATAAATAAATCCGGACTATGCTCTTCTTTGTCGTTCAGCAATATAAGAAACTGTGCCATCTTTTTGGAAATAAAAATTTTTAGATCAACTTCCAAACCTGACATTTCATTAAGAAATTTTTTGGTAAACAATCTTAAAGCTTTATTTTGTCTTAATTTTTAAATATAAATTTTTCTCGTCTTAATTTTCGTATCCTCTTTCAAAATACTTAAGCAAATGCGATTTTATTGTTTCGGTGATATAAAATACAGCCATTTATGTAATTTATTATAGTCTGAAAAAGCATCGTCAACTAACCTGAAGATATTATTCTCCTTTTTATTAAAGTATTTTTTGTTATATTAAAAATCTTATTTGCTGCCGTTATATAAGTCTTTTTCTTTCTTGATTGTCCCGTTTATTTTTTTCTATGCTTTTCCTGTACTCTTTATATCTACTGCAATCATCATGGCACAGAAGCTTTCTGTCGGGGCATTTGTAGCATGGAGCGTTTTGCATTTTACACCTCTTCTCTTTTATATTATTTTTCCCTACTATCTATAATACGCAGTCTTTGAAATAATAATTCCACCCCGGAAGCAATAAAAGGGTTTGCTTTCGGATTTTTATGTTATAATTTAAGAGAATATAATTTAAGATAATTTTAACCAAGGAGAATATTTCTTATGGAAAAGGAAAGAAACCATCTGCTTGCCCCGAGAAGTGTGTTAAATACAAAAAGGCTCTATACTGTCTTTATATTAAAGGAACTTTCAGGCGGCAAAATTCTTTACGGAAAGGAGATTTATGACCATCTCCATGAGTTCTTTAAAGACTACCACATCCCTATAGCCTACTCTACCATCTACGATACTCTTCACGACTTGGAGAAAAAGGGTTATATTGTAAGCCAATGGGACTCCGTAGTGAACAGAATTAAGAGGCATTACAGGATAACCGATGAAGGAATACGGCATTATAACTTTGTCTCCATTGATACCTTAGACAGTCTTAAAAGAAATAAGAACCTGATACAGAAATTTATAGAGTTATTATCGTAAAATTTAAGAGGAATTCTTTCCTCTTTTTTTGTGTTTTGGAATAATATTTTTGTTTCTTCCGTATTATAAAGTAAATAAAATATAATATGGAGGCGATGGATTGACCGAAGATAAGGTTTATTATGTAAGCAATGATCATTTAATGAGAATTATTGGTCCTGCTGACAAGTATTTTAACATTATCAGAAACTTCTTTAATGTTTCTCTTAAGATAAGAGAAAATGAACTTTCAATTTCGGGCGATGAATCCGATGTGGAAGCTGCTTTAAAAATTATCAATGAAATGTTGAAAATGACTGAATTAAACGAAGACATAGATGAGCAAAAGGTCCTTTATCTGGTCGATATAATCAAAGATGACTGCTCCGACTATTCAATAATGTTAAAAGATACAATAATAACAACCTTTGCCGGAAAGCCTGTAAAGCCCAAGACTCTCGGGCAGAAGGAATATATTAATTTAATAGAAAACAATGACCTTACCTTTGGAATAGGTCCGGCGGGAACCGGCAAGACTTTTCTTGCTGTTGCCGAAGCTGTGAAAGCTTTTAAAAAGAAGGAAGTCGAGAGAATAGTCTTGGTAAGACCAGCTGTAGAAGCCGGAGAAAGTCTGGGGTTCTTGCCCGGAGACTTACGGGCTAAGGTAGATCCTTATTTAAGACCTTTATATGATGCCCTTTTTGAAATTATGGGGGTTGAAAGTTTTTTGAAAAACATTGAGAAGCAGCTGGTTGAAATTTCCCCTCTTGCCTATATGAGAGGAAGAACTCTCAGCAATGCTTTCATAATTCTTGATGAAGCCCAGAATACAACAAACGAGCAGATGAAAATGTTCTTAACCCGTCTTGGTTCATATTCAAAAGCGGTTGTGACTGGAGACTTAACTCAGATAGATATAAAAAACAAAAGCTCAAGCGGACTTAAATATGTTTACAGTATCCTTAAAAATGTGAATGGCATAGGTTTTATGTTCTTCTCCAAATCAGATGTCGTCCGTCATAAGCTTGTTAAGGATATAGTCAACGCTTATGAAAAGTATGAAGAAAATCAAATAAATATAGTAAATGAAATAAATAAAATAAATAAAAAACAGCTCGTTGTTTTATAACAGTGAGTTGTTTCTTTTATATTTAATCTTAAAAAATATTTCTAATAAATCAACTAATTAGGAATACTTTTTATTTTGATTGCATATTATATATAAAATTTTAAAGGGGTGCATTTAAGCACATTATATAGAGGAGGGAGAAATATGAATTTTGAAAAGGTAAAAATACATTGATGGTAAAACAATCGGCATTGAAGATCTTAAAAACATTATTTCCGACCATTTTCCCGTATTTGGAGAAATGTGTGTAAAAATGCAAAGCAGCATCCTTAGTCGGAATATAAGAGATATATTCTTTGTTGATATTGACGAGAATACAGCCCCGCTTGGCTCGGTAGTGGAAATGACTATTGACAGTAACGACACTATTACTGCAATCATGACTGACACATACCGCTTTATAACTCCCGCCAATAAAAACGAAATTATGTTTCTAATAAGTTTGATAGGTAAAAAAAATTATTTTTAAATAAAAAGGAGGAGTAAGTTCATGGAATTTACAAAAAAAGAGTTTACAAACCTAAGAGCTGACCTTGATAAAGCATTTGCAGAAATCGGCCAAAAGTACAACATTAACCTTTCAATCGGGAGCATTACCTATAACCCTTATGAATTCTCGGCAAAATTAAAGGGTGAAAAACTCGATGAAGATATTAGGAGGAAGAAGTTTGAAGAACTCTGTGGAGATTACGGTTTCAAAAAGGAAGACTTTGAAAAAGATTTTACCGCTAACGGTAAAGTTTTTCATCTGACAGGCTTTAACCCGAAGGCCCCAAAAAATCCCTGCATTATTTACTGCGTAACGGAAAAAAAGGAATACATCGGACCTGTAGGCTGGGTTAAAATGTACTTATAGCAAAAAGGAGGAGAACATGCTTACCTTTATTGAAAATTATAAGGCAAAAGTTCGGGAAGTAAGGGAAAAAAAAGAAGAAATCGAAGCCCAGTTGAATAAAAAAATAGAAAAGCTTAGGAGGATAGAAGACCAGATATATAAGCTTAAAATGAAAGAAGAAAAACTTCGTTATCCTTCATGGGTTAATGAAATTATTGTTCCCTTGGCTCAAAAGCTTGCTGAAATGAAAGGATTAAGCTATGAGATATTTGGTCCATTCGGTTTGATGAATGAAACAAGCATATTTCTTATGAAGGATCCTTCAATCAGTATATTAGAACAAGAAGTTTGGGCCCTTACGATAGTTCCCGGATTGTTTAAAGGGGACGACAACCTGTACTATTACAACGGTGAAACAGAAGACCGCTATCCAAAAGGTACTATAGGAGAAATCAACGGCATGAATAATGTCAAGGTAAAACTCCCGGATACCATTGAAGAAATCTGTGATTTGCTGGAATTTCGCAAAAACTAAAATCAAGAAAAACATTTACTTTATGGAATAAAATTTTGATTTCCTGCATATTATAGAAAACCTAAATTTTAAAGAAAGGGAGAAATGAAAAATGAGTATAGTTTTTATTCAATATCCGTATGTATTTACCAACAACGGGAAAAGACTCAATATCAATGAAATTGCCGGCCACATAAAGGTAGGGGCAATGATTGAGGAAGTTGAGGGAAAATATAAAATTGTGGGCAACTACAATGACAGCGAATGCGTAAGCGGTGTTTGCCCCATAAGATAACAAAAATAAAAAAGCTGCAAATTAATTGCAGCTTTTTTTATTGCCTGATTACATTCTCAGGAATTCATGCAGATAGAACCTGCTTCCGAAATTAAAAAATACTCCCTTTGAGTTGAAATACAGTTTTCTTTTTACCGGAGCAGTGTTGTTGATGCTGAATATTACCTGCCCATTTTCCTCATCAATTCTATGAATGTTTATGCTGCCATTGTTGCAAAAACACAAACTGGCTATTACCTGATCTTCATTCTTTTTCATTTCCTCCTCCTAATACTTAATTCTTCATAATCTCTTTAAGCTGCCTGTATGCATTTACTTTTCCTTTGGCAGTTAAGCATTTCCTGTGTATCCATGTGTTAGGGGAAATCTCGTTATTACTTATTACGAGAGTCACCTTGTCTCCCGCTGAAAAATCTTTTTTACAAAGCGGACAGGTCTTAAAATTTTCTTTCCTGTCTTTTCTAAAATCTTCTAAAAGTTTCAGCGTGGAATCATCAATTGTATTTGTTGCCAAATACACATCCTTATCATCTACAGTTATGCATTCTTTGACCATAACCACCCTCTTATTTAATGTAAATTTTTTACTCCCGATTGCTTTTTCTTATATTACGCAATGTTTTAATTAATTATTCCAAAACCGAACAAAAAAAATTCCTTATCTTAAGTTATTTTATAATAGTGTAGAATGCGACATTAAATATAATTTATACACCAAAAAAACAATATTTTATAAGGACTGCCTGAATTTCAACAAATACAGATTAAAAACTTACACACTTTTCAAATTAATGATATGTTTATTCTCATTTATCAAGTATTACATAATGTCGTTTTTGACTTCTTTTTATTATTTTGGAATATATTTTTTATTTCATACGTATTATTAACCAAAAGATAAAGGGGTGTTTTCTTTAAATCACTTAATTAAAAGGAGAAAAATTATGGATATGTTTCAAAATGGTATTGAAATATTTTGTCTGCCGGAAGGGGCAAAATGCGAAGCGGATGAAAAAGAAAGAAACCCGTTGGATATAGAAAAATATCCAATGGGATACAGTGAATGTTCAGGTGACTGCTTTTATTATTCGGAGTAGCTATCTGAAGGATTAAAAGAGGTGAAAATCATGGAGGAAATTAAAGAGGCACAACAAATCAGTTTTCTGGACGATTTGTTCCCGGGATATAAAGAAGATACTGCGAAATCTTCTGCTTCTAAAAAAGTTAAGGCCCCGCATGTTGTTAAGGTTTCGCATATTTACAGCACAGAAAGCTTCTCTGCAAGTAAATTACCCAAAGAAATTAAGGAACAAATAATCGGGATGAAAAGTATTTCAGATGAATTTTGGCAAGAAAACCCCCAAACCAGATGGATGTGGTGTCACAAGTGTCATATGTTTTATCAAAGCAGCGATAAAAATGATGTCGGCTGCGTAGGTATCTGTTATAACTGCAAACAATAAAAAAAGATACTACATTTTAAATGTAATATCTTTTTTTTTGTGGTTTGATTTGCCCATTTATACTGCTATTGGAATCCCCTTAATTTGAGGACCGGTTGTATATCCTTCAAGCTTAAAGTCCTCAACATTGAAAGAATAAAAATCCTTTACTTCTGGGTTGATTACAAGCTTCGGGGCATCGTACTGGGGCCTTGTAATTAATTCTTTAACTATATCAATATGCTTGTCATAGATGTGACAGTCAACTATTTTATGAACCAGCTCTCCAACCTGTAACCCGGCAGTTATAGCAAACATGTGAACCAAAATCGCATACTGGGTTACATTCCATCCATTTGCAGCAAGCATGTCCTGCGACCTTTGATTCAATACAGCATTTAATTTTCCGCCCTTTACATTGAATTCCATCCCGTAAGCACAGGGATAAAGAGCCATTTCGTGTAAGTCGTGATGATTAAATAAGCTTGTTACCATTCTCCTGTTGTGAGGGCTGTTTTTCAAGTCAAATATTATTCTGTCAACCTGATCAAACCAACCTTCTTTGTACTGATGCTTTACTTTCAGCTGATACCCGTATGCTTTGCCGATTGAGCCGTTTTCATCAGCCCAAGCGTCCCATATGTGACTTTTCAAATCTTTTATGTTGTTTGATTTTTTCTGCCAAATCCACAGAATTTCATCAACTGCTGATTTGAAAGGAACCGGACGCAGTGTTAATATCGGGAATTCTTTAGACAGGTCATATCTGTTAATCACACAGAATTTCCCCAAAGCATAAGCCGGGGTTCCGTCTTCCCACTTGGCATAAACCATATTTCCTTCGGCATCCAAGCCTCTTTCACACGGGTACATCTCCCCGTTTCCCAAGATATCTTTGATTGTTTCTATAAATAATTTATCTGCGTATGACATTTTTTTATCTCCTTTACTTTTTGTATTTATATTAAATAATTAAAATGTTGCTCCTTCGGTTTCAGGTAATGGCATCCAAGCCTTGACATATTCATAAAACGCTGCGTGAAACCCCCGGATTCATCCGAGGGTAGTTAACTTTCCTAGTAAAATGAATATCCTACCAATTGGGCTTCCTTCCCTTTACCATCCCTTAAAAGCAGTACCACATGCTCGTTATAAGAGGGCAGTTTTTACCTACAGAAATCCACCGCCTGTTTAATTCGTTTTTAAGTGCTTTTTCAGCCAGATTCAGGTAATGATGATGTTTGTCCCTCCTTGTTTATATTGCTGCACTTTTTTCTTTGCTGTTGTCAATCAGTACTGCCGTATATTTATATTTACTTACAAATCTTGTATTGAGATATTTTTCTTCAATATACTTGTTTGCAAGCTCTTCTGTTTTAAATACTTTGGCATAACCCTGATAATATGACAGCGTAGCTCCTGTTTTAGTCAGCCTTTTCAGATACGCCCCATCATCTCTTTTTATTGTCCAATATTTCAGAGGTTTTTCTTTTGCTGTCCTTTTCTTTTTGTTCTTTGGGTAAGGGATAGCTTTTTCTTCCGGGAACTTTAAACATACATATATTGCTTCATCCGGGCTTTTATTTGCAATTCTTTCATCGGCAGCTTTTAAAAACTCAGTAAGCTCTTTACTTGATCCTATTTTACTGTATATTTCGAATTTGTTTTCCGTCTTAAATGTTCCGTCATTATAGGTTTCATTTGTTTTATACCAGACAGAAAACCCTCCCTCAAGATAAATAGGAAAATAGCTCTTCTCTGAAAGATCTTCTATTGTCATTGCATTTTTTATTCCGTTTTCGAAGAACTTTATAAAACCTTCTCGTCCAACCCATTTGCCGTTCATCTTGAAAAATTCATCGTAGTGGCTGCTACCGGCATATTTTTTCATTTCTGCTACTATGTCTTCAGGTTTTATAGCTATGTTCATATCGCTACCGTTAAAACAAAAAGCACTCCAGCTTCTTTCCCTTCTTTCATATTGCCTGCCCCTCGAATCTAATTTCACCTCATAGCAGTTGTTTGATCCGTGTAGTGCAAGAGGGATAATCCTCCCATCCTCCGTTTTAATAAATTGTTTTGCATACACAATTTCGTATGACATTTTACTCCTCCTCTTTTTAAATATTTTGAGGGGCTGTTGCCCCTCTTTGTTAATATGTATAATCTATTGTCCCTATTGACTTGACCCCTGCGTATTTCATTTTGCGAATTGCCTGCTGCCTTAAATACGGAGAGGTAAAACCTTTATAAAACTTAGTCCCTTTCTGGTTGATAAAGATTCCGACAAATGGACCGTTTTTCGTTACTTCTTTCTCGATCTCTTTATCCATGAATATCCTCCTTATTTTGATGTGAATAAATCACTCCTAACAATATTTTTGTTATAATACGCAATTTATCTTTTTAATATTCCTAAAATTAAAAAAAAACCAAGTTTTCCAATAAGGTTCTTTTTTATTTATACAGAATTATTGTGTATATCTTGCCACCGGAAGTCAGATAATAACAATCTTTACAGCAGTCATCCCGAATCAGATTATGACTTTCGCCGTCCTCTTTTAATTTTAAAACAACCTCTGAAAGTGAATAATTGTATCTCCCTATAAAAGTTTCTTTTCCTTCTGTGTCGATTTCAAAAACATTGTATGAGCTTTTCCTATGCAAAAGCCAGTGGTCTATCAGTTTATTTATCTGTCTCACAAATACTCCTCCTTGTACATTTTGAATACTCCTTCTATAACTCATAATATATATTACGCAGATTATCACACAATAATTCCATAAAAAAACAGCTTAAAATATTTTTAAGCTGCAATAAAGTCAACAGT
>Ga0255342_1002071_pt1 | contig 26040 bp, 39 predicted proteins | sample wastewater_treat_3_FD_192416 | JGI IMG/M metagenome (GOLD analysis project Ga0255342, IMG submission 192416) | Wastewater microbial communities from Lulu Island WWTP, Vancouver, Canada - plant14 | ecosystem: Engineered > WWTP > Wastewater > Unclassified | place: Canada: Vancouver, British...
TCCCCAAGATTACGGGAAAGCTGCAGGGGATGCAACCGGGCTGACGGCGCGCTACCCCGCCCGGGATGCGCCGAGAGCGTCCAGCAGCCTGTCCGGGCCGAAGCGAACGCAGTCGTCGGCGGGAAGGCCGGTCTCGTCCTCGGTCTGCGCGATGACGGCGCGCGCCTCGTCTTCGGGCAGGCTGTACGTGTTGAGGGCAATGCACGCAACGCGCGTCGGGAACAGAGGCTGGCAGACCGCCTCGTGATACCGCACCGCTTCGCTGAGCGGAGGAATGGTGACATCGTACCCGCGCACCTGCGGCCGGGTGGGCAGGTGGCACAAAACCAGCTGCTTCGGCGCGCTGCCGTGAATCAGCCCCATCGTCACGCCCGAGTAGCCGGGGTGATACAGCGAACCCTGTCCTTCCACGAATACCCAGTCAGCGGACTGCGCCGCCTCCACAACCATCATCTCGGCCGCGCCCGCAATGAAGTCCGCGACAGTAGCATCCACCGAGATGCCCTTCCCCCAGATGAAGATGCCCGTCTGACCCGTCGGAACGAAGTCCGCTTTCAGGCCCCTTCGCAGCGCGCCATTCGTGAGTTCGAGAGATACGGACATCTTGCCCGAGCAGCAGTCCGTGCCGACCGTGAGGACCGTGTTGGCGTCGAGGCCCGGAGCAAGCCCCTGCGCGACGGGAAGCCCGGCCGGAGGCCGCCGCACGTCCATGAGCATGCCGCCATTCGCGGCCGCCCGCGCGGATATCTCGGGATCCTGGCTCAGGAACATGTGCAGGCCCGACAGCACATCCAGGCCAGCATCAAGAGCATCGAGGACGACACGGCGCCACGCCTCCGGAAGAGCGCCGCCCCTTGGGGCAATGCCGATCACCAGCGACTCCGGGCCAAAGGCAAGCGCCTCCTCCAGGCTCGACACGATGGGTACGTCCCCGCCGACACCGATGATGTCCCCCGCCGTCGCGCCTGCGTGTGTGCTGTCAATGACCGCCACCGTGCGGCACCGCCCGTATCGGACTATTCCGACTGCTGTCTTTGCGTTCTCGACTTCGAACGCGCCTTCCGCCAGCAGAGCTACCCGGTCAAAACGGGGCGCCCGCCCCTGAGTCTGATTACTGGTCAACGCTTCCTCGCTTATATCACGAATTGACTGCCGGCCCGGTAACAAAGAGGCCCCACCCGACGTTCGAGGTGGAGCCTGTGCGCGGGCACGTGTGTGCGGCCGGGCCGGACTACCCTCTCCTGCAGCCGACCAGCCAGTTTATGTATCTGCTGTCCCGAAGCTTCTCCAGAACAACTCCCCCGCGGCTGGAACTGGAATGAATGAACATGCCATTGCCGACATAGATGCCGGTGTGGTCCACCGCGCCGCCCTTGCACGCGAAGTAGAGGCGATCACCGGGAGCCAGGCCCTCCGGCGCGACTGCCGCGCCCACAAGCGCCTGCTCGCGCGCCGTGCGCGGAAGCCTGACGCCCACAGCGCCCCAGACCTGCTGCACAAACCCCGAGCAGTCGGAACCCGACCGGCTTGTCCCGCCCCACACATAGGGCGTCCCGAGGAACGACATGGCGTATTGAAGAAGATTGGAGTTACTTCCCGGCGTCTGAGATGTGTCGGCAACAAGCCGCAGATCGCTGATGTCGAGATCCGCCGCCGAAACCCAGCCCGTGCTCCCGTCGGTCATCAGCACCCCGTACCAGCTTCCCGACGTGTCTATGACCGCCAGCGGGGTCCCTTTGGAGACAGAAAACAGCGACGACGCAGTGGAACTCCGGGACTTGCGGATGACGGCTTCGCGAGTCTGCACGTAGCCCACCCGGCCGACGGATGATCCGTTCGCTCTTCCCTGCAGCAGCCCCCGCGACGGGAGCTTCACAGTCTGCCGGGATTCCGGAGCCTTCCCCGGCGCGGCGCTCGACCCGACCGGCTGAAGCTGCAGGTCGAGAGTCTGCTCGGCCCGCGCAACGCTGAGTGAGAAGATGAGAAGAACGCCAAGAGCGCCTGCAGAGCAAATTGTGGAACGACGCAACACCATAACGGACACAAAAACAAACGTATCTCCGGAGAGCGCGGCGGATCCCGCTCCCTCCGGAGATAATATTCGGCGTCCGGCAGGCCAATCCTGCAGCCCTGGGCCCGCCGCCGCCGCGAATCAGGCGCGAATCAGCGCTTGGAGAACTGGAACGCTCTTCGGGCGCGCTTGCGGCCGTACTTCTTGCGTTCCTTCACGCGGGGATCGCGGGTGAGGAATCCAAGCCTGCGCAGTGGCGTGCGGAGATCGGACCCGACCTCCGTGAGCGCACGGGAGATGCCGTGCCTCACTGCCCCTGCCTGCCCGGCCTTTCCTCCGCCGACACACCTGGCCATGACATCGTACTTTCCGACGGTGTCCGTGACCTCGAAGGGCTGCAGCACATGCAGCTCCAGCGCGCGCCGCCCCACGTAGAAGCCCAGCGGCTTTCCGTTGATGGTGACGTTTCCTTCACCCGGAGTGAGCCATACTTTGGCGATGGCATTCTTGCGCCGCCCTGTGGCATAGTATCTCGGATCCTCCAAACGCTATCCTCCTACCTTAAGCTCGATCTTTTCTGGCTGCTGGGCCTCGTGCGGATGCTCCGCGCCAGCGTAAACCTTGAGCTTCCTGCCCGCCGCCGCGCCCAGCTTGTTGTGCGGCAGCATTCCCTTGATGACCTTCTCGACCGCGCGCTCGGGGAACTTCTCGAGAAACTCCGCCCGGGTGCGGCTCTTCAGTCCGCCCGGATAAAGCGAATGGCGGTAGATCCTCTCCTCTCCCTTGTTGCCGGTGAGGACGACTTTGGAGGCGTTCGTTACAATGACAAAATCTCCGCAGTCCACGTTAGGCGTAAAGCAGGGCTTGTACTTGCCCCTCAGGTGCTTCGCCACTTCGGCCGCGAGACGCCCGACGGGGATGCCCTCCGCGTCAATAAGCAGCCAGCGTCTCTTCAACTCAGCCGGTTTTGCGCTCTTTGTAATCATACTCGTTCCGTGCATACTCCTGCGTTCAAACTCTCGCCCCCGTAGTTTACCGCCACCAGGCACAGCCCGCCAGGGGGGGCTATCGTCAGCGCCGGACGCTCTCCATTCAGAGCCCGCCTCAGCGTCTCAATCGCCGCCGCGCCGCGTCCCACATCCACAATCGCACCGGCAAGACCTCTGGCCATGTGCCTCAGAAACGCGTTGGCGGCACACTCGATTTTGACATACGGCTTCCGGGCACTGACCTTGAGCCGGCTCACCCGCCGCACCGGCGACCGTCCCTCTTCCGCCGTCCCGAACGCGCTGAAATCGTGTTCGCCAGCCAGCGCCTCGGCCGCACCGCACATCGCCTGAATATCCAGCCGGTCCGGCACGTGCCAGACAAATCGCGACTCCAGAGCACTCGGCAGACCCCGGTTGAGGATGGTGTATTCATACACCCGCTCCTCAGCACTGTACCGCGCGTGAAACTCCGGCCCCACCGGCGCGGCATCCCGGACAACAACGTCCGACGGCAGCATCTGATTCAGCGCGGACCTGATGCTGCTCACCGGAACTGCGCCCGGAGCGTGGAAGTTGACCACCTGCCCCCGGGCATGCACCCCGGCATCCGTTCGCCCCGCGCCCAGAACCCTGACAGGTTCGCGGAACAGCGCACAGACCGCTCTTTCGAGCTCGCCCTGCACAGTCCGTCCGCGGGATTGCTTCTGAAATCCCAGAAAACCCGACCCGTCGTACTCGACGACCAGCCGGATGTTGACCCGGTCCCTGCCATCAGCAGCCTTCTCGATCCGGCCGCTCATCGCGGGGACCAGCCGCGTCAGTCCTCGACCAGCTCCAGCTTGACCATCATCGCGGAATCCCCGCGCCTGGGGCCAAGCCTGGTGATCCGCGTGTATCCTCCGGGCCGGTCTTTGTACTTCGGAGCTATCTCGGTCACGATCTTCTTTACCAGCGTCTCATCCGGCACAACTTTTCGTACCTGACGGCGAGCATGCAGGTCGCCGCCTCTGGCGGTGGTGATGCACTTCTCGACCAGAATCCTGACGTCCTTCGCCCTTGTCTCCGTCGTCTCGATGGAATTGTGGGCAAGAACCGCCCGGACGAGGGACTTCAGCAGTGCGCGCCTCTGATTGCTCGGGAGGCCAAACTTTCTACCCGCAACTCGGTGTCTCACTCAGGACTCCTCTTCCTCGACAGTATCGTCATCGTGCGCGCCCGCCTCAACGGCATCGCCGCCTTCGTTTTCGTCATCCTCATCGTAGTCTGCATAGTCGAAGCCATCAGAAGCCCCGCCTTTGCGCAGGCTCAACTCGAGGCTCGCAAGCTTGTCCTTGACCTCGGTGAGCGACTTCTTGCCGAAGTTCCTGATCTGCATCAGATCGCCTTCGGTACGAGTCACCAGCTCGCCGATCGTCATGATGTTCGCCTTCTTCAGGCAGTTGTACGTCCGAACCGAGAAATCCAGCTCTTCGATGCGGGAATCGGCCGGCCCACCCCGCGCCTGCTGCTGCTCATCGTCAAGGAACGCATCGCCACCGCGGCTGAAGTCGAAGAACAGCCTGAGCTGACGGTCCAGAATCCTGGCGGCCAGGCTCAGAGCCTCGCCCGGCAGGATGGAGCCGTTGGTCTTGACCTCCATTATCAGGCGCTCGAAATCTGTCTGATGCCCGACGCGGGTCGCCTCGACAATGTAGTTCACATGCCGCACCGGCGTGAAGACGCTGCCGACGGGAATCAGGCCGATGGTGGGCTTGATGTTCTCCTGCTTGTCCGGGAGAACGTATCCCTTGCCGCGCTCCACCGTCATTTCCATGCTCAGGCTGGACTTCGCATCGGCGAGCGTGCAGATGTACGCCTCGGGGTTCACGACCTCAAGTTCGGAAGAGCACTCGATGTCCGCTCCGGTGACAGCGCCTGGTCCCTTCTTGTCGATGCGCAGGACGAGCGGCTGGTTCTGATCCTTGTCCGCATCGTCCCCATCGCCGGACGGCGCCGTGGGCGGCTCAGCCTTCACAAACACCTCGCGGAGGTTCAGAATCAACTCGGTCGTGTCTTCCTTGACTCCCGGGATGGTCGAGAACTCGTGGAGCACTCCGTCAATCTTGATGGAGGTTATAGCGGCCCCCGGGATGGACGAGAGAAGCACCCGCCGGAGAGCGTTGCCCATCGTTGTGCCGTAGCCGCGCTCCATGGGCTCGACGACGAATCTCCCGTAGGTTTCGGACTCTTCGATTGTCTGTATCTTTGGTGTGACGGTCTCCATAAAGCTTTCGGGTTTCTGGACTCCTGCTGTTCCTTGCGCCTGGTCGTCTCCGGGCGCGCTCGTGCGCGCTCTGCCGCTACCTCGAATAGAACTCGACGATCAGCGCCTCTTCGATATCGGTGTCTATCTCCGCTCGTGTGGGAGCCGACAGCACCTCGGAGGAGAGTTCCTGGTAGTTCGCGGTCAGCCAGGCAGGGGTCCGCCCGGAAGCCGCCGCTCTGATCGACTCTTCTATGGGAGCCATCTTCTTACTCGACGGCCGGATCTCGAGCTTATCGCCCGGCCGCACCATGTACGACGGGATTCCGACGACGCGCCCGTTGACCCGCACATGTCCGTGGTTCACAAACTGCCGGGCCTGCAGGCGGGACGCAGCAAAGCCGAGCCTGAACACGACATTGTCGAGTCTCATCTCAAGAATCTGCAGCAGGTTTTCGCCCGTGATGCCCTTGCGCCGTTCGGCTTCGGCTACGTAGCGGCGGAACTGCTTCTCGCGCACCTGATAGATGCGGCGGAGCTTCTGCTTCTCCCGCAACTGAATGCCGTAGTCAGACAGCTTAGACTGCCTGCCCCGCCCATGCTGTCCGGGCGGATACGGCAGGTCCGGCTTCGAGAACGGGCATTTCTTGCTGTAGCAGCGGTAGCCTTTAAGATAAAGACGCTCGCTCTCGCGGCGGCACAACCTGCAAACTGGATCGCCAGTGGCCATAGAACCTTCCTCTTATACGCGCCGCCGCTTCGGCGGCCGGCACCCGTTGTGCGGGATCGGTGTCACATCTTTGATCAAACTCACCTCGAGGCCAGCGGCCTGCAGACTGCGGATGGCTGTTTCACGACCCGAGCCCGGACCACGCACGTAAACCTCGATTCGCCGCATCCCGTGCTCCATCGCGCGGCGCGCAGCGGTTTCAGCCGCCATCTGAGCAGCGAACGGCGTGCCCTTCTTGGTGCCCTTGAAGCCGACCGTGCCCGCGCTCGCCCACGAAATGGCGTTGCCCTGGCTGTCGGTGATAGTCACAACCGTGTTGTTGAACGTGCTCTTGATGTGCGCGACGCCCTGGACGATGTTCTTTCTCTCCCGGGCTTTACCGCGGCTGGTTGTCTGTTTCTTTGGTGCCATACGCTGGAATAATGCTCCTGAGCTTCACAGTGGCCGGCCCTGCTCCCCGATAAGAAGGGAGTGCGGCGGCCCCGCGATCTACGACTGTCCTGACTACTTCTTCTTTCGCTTGACGCCGACCGTACGGCGCGGTCCCTTGCGGGTGCGCGAGTTCGTCTGCGTATTCTGCCCGCGCACGGGAAGTCCGCGGCGGTGCCGGACGCCCCGGTAGGAGCTGATCTCAGTCAGCCGCCGGACGCTCATCGAGAGTTGCCTGCGGAGGTCTCCCTCCACGCGGTAGTCGCGCTCGAGCACCTCGCGGAGAGCAGAAATCTCGGACTCCGTCAGGTCGCGAACGCGCGTGTCCGGGTTGACGCCCGCCTCAGCAACCACTTTGGTGCTGGTGGTCGGGCCCACGCCAAAGATATAGGTGAGCGCGATCTCTACGCGCTTGTCTCTCGGGAGATCAACACCTGCGATACGTGCCAAAGATCGTCTCCTTCGGCAGGACCCCTAGCCCTGCCGCTGCTTATGCTTGGGATTGCTGCAGATCACGCGGACGACACCTTCGCGCCGTATGATCTTGCACTTCTCACACATCTTTTTGACCGAAGCTCTAACCTTCATTGTCCTCTATCGCGCTCCCCTCGAAACAGGAGCAGCCCTTACACGCGGACAGGCCGCGGGCCCAAAGGGCCCCGCGCTTCCGCACTGCGGCGAGAGCACACTCCCGCCTCTATTTGTACCGCCAGAGAATCCGTCCCCGCGTCAGGTCGTACGGAGACAACTCCACCAGCACCCGGTCCCCGGGCAGGATCTTGATGAAGCTCATCCGAATCTTTCCCGAAACGTGCGCCAGAACCGAGTGCCCGTTCGGAATCTCCACGCGGAACACCGCGTTCGGAAGAGTCTCCGTCACCTTTCCTTCGACCTGGATGGCCTGCTCTTTTGCCATCCTGTATTAACTCGCCTCCTTCGCCGCATCTCTATGCCAGAGTAAGTACATCGGCTCCAGACTTTCCAATCGCAACCGTATGCTCGAAGTGGGCAGACATCTTACCGTCCGCCGTGACAACCGTCCAGTCGTCATCGAGCGCCCTTATGCGATGAGTCCCCTGGTTGACCATGGGCTCGATCGCGAGCGTCATACCCTGAGCCAGCGGCAATCCCGCGCCCTTCCTGCCGAAATTCGGGACCTGCGGCTCCTCATGGAGTTCGCGCCCGATCCCATGCCCGACAAGTTCGCGCACCACAGAGAAATGGTTGCGCTCGGCGTGTTGCTGTATCGCGTGACCGATATCCATCAGATGACGGCCCGGCCGCGCCTGCTCAATTCCAACCATCAGGGCTTCCTGAGTTACCCTCAGGAGCCTTTCCGCCTCGGGCGAAATCCTGCCGACTGCCACAGTCAGCGCCGCGTCGGCATGGTAGCCGTCCAGCAGCACCCCGAGATCAATCCCCACTATATCGCCCGTCATCAGCACCGACGGGCCCGGTATTCCGTGCACAACCTGCTCGTTAACCGACAAACAGACCGAACTGGGATACCCCCGGTAGCCCTTGAACGAGGGCACACCGCCCGCTTCGCGGATCAGTTTTTCGGCCAGGGCGTCCAGGTCGTTGCCCGTCGTCTTGCCGGCCCGGATCGAGTTCGCAAGCGCACTGAGCGTCTGACCGACGATTTTACCGGCCCGCCGCATTCTTGCGACCTCATCCGCTGACTTCAGTCTGACCATTCTACAAACGGCCGCCAATCAGCGACTGAATGACCGACAAGACCTCATCCACCGGCCCGGAGGCATCCACTGCCTCGAGCAGGCCCGTTTTCTGGTAGTAATCCGTGAGGCTCGCGGTCTTGCTCTGGTACTCCACCAGTCTGGTCCGCACCGCCTCGGGCTGATCGTCCTTGCGCTGCTGCACGGCCCCGCCGCACTGGTCGCACACGCCTTCCTTTGCGGGAGGCATGTTGTCCACATGGTACGTGGCGCCACACTTCGTGCAGACCCGGCGGCCCGAGAGCCTCTTCACCAGCACTTCCGGATCGGCCCGAAGGTCAACCACGGCGGTAATCGGCCTGCCGATGCGCTTCAGGAGCGCATCCAGCGCTTCTGCCTGCGCGGTCGTCCGCGGGAAGCCGTCCAGCAGAAAACCCGCCGCCGTGTCCGGCCGCGAAAGCCGCTCCTCGACCATTCCGATTACGATCTCATCCGGGACCAACTCGCCCGCCGCCATATACTTGTTGGCCTGCTTGCCGAGTTCCAGGCCCTTCGCAACGGCATCCCGGAACATTTCACCCGTTGAGATATGAGCGATTCTGTAAGATTCCGCCAGCCTCTCGGCCTGCGTGCCCTTGCCAACCCCGGGCGGTCCGAGCAAAATCAACTGCATGCTGCCACTCCCTGCGCGGGCGTCGCCACCTCGCCGAAACGCTGTCTGACTGCTTCTATTTGATGAACCCCTCGTAATGCCTCATCACGAGCTGCGCCTCAATGGCCTGCATCGTCTCAAGCGCGACGCCGACGATGATCAGCAGCGACGTGCCGCCCACCAGGCCGAACGTGTTGATCTTCGTGATCTGCGGAGTCCAGTACGGCAGCAACGCGATCAGCCCAAGGAAGACAGCGCCGACGAGAGTGATCCTCGTCATAACCCTGTCAAGATACTCCGTGGTGGGTTTGCCCGGCCGAATGCCCGGGATGTAGCTGCCCCACTTCTTCAGGTTGTCCGAAACATCCTGAACATTGAACGTGACCGCCGTGTAGAAATACGTGAACAGCACGACGAGCGTAAAATACATCAAACCGCCGAACCAGCGCCCCGGCTCGAGGAAGTTCGCAACCGCCATCGCGCCTCTTCCCAGCCATCCCTGACCGCCGAACTGCGCAATCGTCTGGGGGAAGAGTTGGATCGAAATCGCGAAGATAATCGGGATAACGCCGGCCGAGTTGACGCGAAGCGGCAGGTAGCTGCTTGCCCCGCTGGTCATTCTGTTGCCGATGACACGCTTCACGTGCTGAATCGGAATGCGCCGCTGCGCCATCTGCACCGCAACAATCGCGGCCACCGTCGCTATCAGAATGACGACCAGGAGCAGGATCTGACCCAGGTCAATGCTCCCCGCCTGGTAAAGGCGAACTGTCGTCTTGATCTGCGTCGGAAGGCTGGCGATAATCCCCAGGAAAATAATCAGCGAAACGCCGTTGCCGAGCCCCTTGTCGGTGATCATCTCGCCCAGCCACATCAAAAACGCCGTCCCCGCCACCAGCACGATCAGAATCTGAATGTGCCCGCCGAAGCTCGCCGTCAGAATCCCGTTCGCCTTGAGCATGGCGTTCACGCCTGCCGCCTGCACCAGAGCCAGCACGAGCGTAAGATAGCGCGTGTACTGCGCGATCTGCTTGCGCCCGGTCTCGCCCTCTTTCTGCAGGGCCTCGAGCTGAGGAACCGCCATGGTCAAGAGCGACATGATAATGGAGGCGTTGATGTACGGCATGATCCCCATCGCAAGAATGGTGAACTTGCGGAACGCCCCGCCCGAGAACGCATCAAGCAGTCCCAGTGCCGAACCGCTCTCGACCAGCCGGTTCATGGCCTCCTGATCAATGCCGGGAATCGGCACGTGCAGTCCGAGAACATATACAGCGAACATCCCGAACATGAACAGGATGCGGTTCTTCAGATCCGATATTTTGACCGCCTGCGCGACCTTGCTCAGCATCTAATCTAGGCCTCCGCCTGACCTTCGTCCGCCGACGCATCGGCTTCAGGGGCCTCCGCCGCTTCGGGAGCGGCCTCAGCCGATTCCGCCTCGCTGCGCGGAAGCTCGCCGCCGCCCAGAAGAACGGCCTTGCCGCCCGCAGCCTCGATCTTCGCTACCGCGCCCTTCGAGAACGCGTTCGCATGAACCGTGAGCGCCTTCGTCAGTTTGCCCTCGCCGAGAACCTTGACGCCCGCAAGAACCTTCCGGATGATGCGCTTCTCGAGCAGAACCTCGGGAGTCACTTCCGTGTTCGCGTCCAGAAGCTCGAGCTGGCCGACATTGACCTCGGCCATCTCTCTGCGGAACACGTTGGTGAAGCCGCGGCGGCGAGGCAGACGGCGATGCAGCGGGGTCTGACCGCCCTCAAAGCCGATCTTGCTCTGACCGCGCGCCTTGTCGCCCTTGTGCCCCCGGCCGCAGGTCTTGCCCTGCCCCGCCGAGATGCCCCGGCCGATCCGTTTTCGCTTCTTTCTGGACCCCGGAGCCGGGGACAGATCGTGGATATCCAAGTCAGGACTCCCTGGCGGAATCTGCTCCGCCCGCGTCATCAATCACTTCCACTTCGACGAGGTGGCTGATCTTGCGGATCATCCCCCGGATGACGGGAGTGTCCTCCTGCTCCACCTCGGAGTTCAGCCGCCCCAGGCCGAGCGCCACGGCGGTCTTGCCCTGGCTCTTCTCGTAGCCGATCGGGCTCTTCTTAAGCCTGATTTTCAGCATTGGCGACCTCGCTAGCAGTGTTCTCAACAGTCTCGACAGCCCCGTCCCCGGCCGCCTCGCCTTCGGACGCGTCAGCCTCATCGGCGGACTCTTCCACAGCGCTCTGGGTGAGCATCCAGGGCACCATCTCCTCGACAGCGATTCCCCTGGCCTCGCTGACCTCTCCCGCGCGCTTGAACGCCCGGAAGCACTCGAGCGTCGCCCACGCCGTGTTGATCGCGTTGCGCGAACCCAGCGATTTGGCGAGAACATCCTTGACGCCGGCAAGCTCGAGGATGGGCCGGACCGCGCCGCCCGCAACCACGCCGGTTCCCGGCGATGCAGGCCGCATAACAACCTCGCTGGAGCCCCAGTGAGCGTTGACTTCGTGCGGGATCGTGCTGCCGACGACCGGCACCCTCATCATGTTCTTCTTGGCTGCCTCAACGCCCTTACGGATTGCGTCCGGAATAGCGCGCGCCTTGCCCAGACCGACGCCCACATGCCCGTTGTAGTCCCCAACGGCAACGAGGGCGTTCCAACTCATGGTCCGTCCGCCTTTGTGCGTCTTCTGGCACTTGTTCGTTCGCACCACCTGTTCGGTCAGATCAAGGGTGTCGGGATTGATCTTTGCCATATGGTATGGGTCTCCTAAAACCTCAGCCCTGCTTCGCGGGCGGCGTCGGCCAGGCGCTTGACCCGGCCATGAAACTGGTAGCCGCCCCGATCGAAGCGCACCGCCTCGATTCCCGCGGCCTTCGCGCGCTCGGCAATCAGCTTGCCGACCGCCTCCGCCGCTTTCAGATTGCCGCCGCTGCCGAGCGACCGCAACTCCTTCTCAGCCGACGAAGCGCTCACAAGGGTCGTGGCTGCGTCATCGTCAATGATCTGAGCGTATATGTGACTCAGGCTGCGGAAGACGTTCAGACGCGGCCGCGCGGAGTCGCCCGAGACCTTCTTTCGCACTCGTCGATGGCGCCGTATTCTCTTCTCGTGTTTCTCGTCCATTTGATCCTTGCTCGAAAGCTAGCGAGCGGCCACACGCCGCTCTCGCGGGCCCTCTACTAAGCGCCCGCCTTACCGGCCTTGCCGGCCTTCCTGCGAATCCTCTCGCCGCGATAGCGAATGCCTTTGCCCTTGTAAGGCTCGGGCGGGCGCACTTTGCGGATTTCGGCCGCCTGCTGGCCGACCTTCTCCTTGTCAATGCCGCGGACGGTGATCAGCGGCTCGCGCGTTCCCACCTCCTGGCCAATCTCGAACTCCACGCCATCGAGCGGCTTGACCCGGACGGGATGCGAATAGCCCACCGTCAGGACAAGCTCCTTGCCTTCGAGCGCGGCCCTGTACCCCACCCCGCCGATCGCAAGCACCTTCTCGTAGCCGCTGCTGACGCCCACGATCATGTTGCTCAGAAGCGTGCGGGTGAGGCCGTGCATCGCCCGGTGCTCGCGCTCATCGCTTGCGCGCTCAACCCGGACCGCCGCATCCTCAACGGCTATTGTGACATGCGGCCACAGGGCGCGTGTCAGTGTGCCCTTCGGTCCTTCGACCGTCACCTGATTCTCCGGACCGACTTCTATCTTAACGCCGGCGGGCCGGGCTATGGGCATGAGTCCAATGCGTGACATAAACTTAACCTCTCGTGTTTACCAGACGAGGCACAGAACCTCGCCCCCGACGCCCAGGTCACGGGCCGCGCGATCGGTCATGAGACCCCGCGAGGTCGAGACGATGGCGATTCCCAGCCCCTTCAGCACGCGCGGAACGTCGGCTTTGCCTTTATAGACGCGCAGCCCCGGCTTCGACACGCGCTTGAGGCCGTTCAGCACCCTTTCGCGCTTCGATCCGATGTACTTGAGCTGGACGCGGGTCATCGCCTCAGGCCCTTCGCTCTCAACAGCCTCGAAGCCGCGGATGTACCCCTCGTCGCGCAGAATCCGTAGAATCTCGAGATTCAGCTTCGATGTCGGCACATTCGTCTGATCGTGCAGCGCGCGATTTGCGTTGCGAATGCGGGTCAACAGGTCTGCAACTGTATCTGTAACGGGCATGAGTATCTCCTACCAGCTCGCCTTGCGGACGCCCGGGATCAGGCCGTTGTGGGCCATTTCCCTGAAGCAGACCCGGCAGATACCGAAGCGCCGGATAAAGCCGCGGGGGCGGCCGCAGATGCTGCAGCGATGGTATGCCCGCACCTTAAACTTGGGTTTCCTCGCCGCCTTTTCAATTAAGGACTGTTTCGCCAAAAGCTATTGCTCCTGTTGTCGCGTGTCTTCTCGTCTGCTCCAGCGGCCGCCGCTATCGCCGGGAAATGCATCCCGCGCGGCCGCCGCCTTCAATAAAACTACTCGTCGGAAGCCTGGGCCTTCTTCGCGTTGTCGATGACCGCCTGCGCCGACTGCGCCGGCATCTCTTCGTAGTGCCCGTGCTCGATTATGAACGATCCCCTGCCGCGTGCGATAGATTTGAGGTCTATCGCGTACCGCTGCATCTCGGAAAGCGGCACCAGGGCCCGCACAACCTGCCTGCCATCGCCGGTCGGCTCCATCCCGAGGATGCGGCCCCGCTTGCCATTCAGGTCGCCGATGATATCGCCCATATACTCGTCAGGCACGGTAACTTCGGCCTTGACGATAGGCTCGAGCAGAACAGGATGCGCCTTCTGCGCCGCCGCGTTCAGCGCCGCCACGCCCGCAAGCTTGAACGCCATTTCGGACGAGTCCACCGGATGGAACGAGCCGTCGTAGACCTTCGCTCTAATGTCCACTACGGGATACCCGGCGATGAGCCCGCGCTCCATGCCCTCACGGATGCCCTTCTCGACAGCCGGAATGTACTGCCTCGGAATGGCCCCGCCCACGACACTGTCAACGAACTCGAACCCGGCGCCCCGCTCAAGCGGCTCGAACTCGACCCAGCAATCGCCGAACTGGCCCCGGCCGCCCGTCTGCTTCTTGTGACGGCCCTGCGCCTTTGCGCTTGTCTGTATCGTCTCGCGATACGGAATCAGCGGGGTCGAGGAGTCGACCCCGACGCCGAACTTCCTCTTGAGCCTGTCAATAATGATGTCAACGTGAGCTTCGCCGAGCCCGCTGATCAGCGTCTCGCCCGTCTCCTGCTCGCGGTGGAACCGGAACGTCGGATCCTCGTCGGCGAGCTTGCCGAGCGCCGGCCCGAGTTTGTCCTCATCCGCCTTGCTCTTCGCAGAGATTGCCAGCGAATAGACAGGCTCTGGAAACGCGATGGACGTAAACACAATCGGGCTCGCCTTGTCGCAGAGCGTGTCACCCGTAATCGTGTTGGTCAGCTTCGCAACCGCGCCGATATCCCCCGCCGGTATTGAACTGGTGGCTTCCTGCTGCTTGCCTTTCAGGAAGTAAATCTGTCCGACGCGCTCTTCATGGCCCTTGGTCGCGTTCCACATGTGCGAATCCGACCTGGCCTCGCCGCTCACAACACGGAAGTACGTTAACTTGCCGACGTACGGGTCCGCCGTACTCTTGAACACTATAGCCGAGAACGCGGAATCCGCGGTCGAACGGCTGTCGCCAGCCTCTGAGTCGGGCTTGTGTCCCTCGCGCGCCGGAGCATCAGCCGGCGACGGGAACTGCTCGGCAATAACCCCGAGCAATGTCTCAGCACCGATTGTCTTGCCGCTCGAGCCGCAGAACACCGGGCAGAACGAACCGTTCTTCATTCCGGCATGCGCTCCGGTGATGATCTCGTCATCGCTCAGCGTACCCTCGCTGAAGTACTTCTCGATGAGTTCGTCGCTCGATTCAGCCGCGGCCTCGATAAGGGACTCGCGCAGCTCCTGCGCCCGGTCGGCCAGATCCGCGGGGACATCGCCCTCGGTCATCTTGCCGCCCTCCCATTTGAATGCCATCATATGAACGAGGTCAACAACCCCCTCGAAGCTGTCCTCGCTGCCAATCGGCATCTGCAGCGCGACGACCTTGTTGCCGAATCTCTCACGCAGTGCGCCGAGCACCCGGTAGAAATCGGCGTTCTCGCGGTCCATCTTGTTGATGAAGAAGGCACGCGTCATGCAGCCCCTGGAGTAATCCCAGCCCGTCTCAGTACCGACCTCTACCCCGCCGACCGCGTCCACAACAATGAGCGCGGCTTCGGCGACGGCCATGGCTCCCGCCACATCACCGACGAAATCTGAGTAGCCCGGGGTGTCGAGGAGATTGACCTTCACCTTGCCCCATTCGACGGGCGCAACGGCGGTCGAGATCGTCATCTTCCTCTGTACTTCATCCGGGTCGAAGTCGCAGGTTGACGTCCCGTCGTCCACGCGGCCCAGCCGGTCTATGCTTTTGCCCGTAAACAGCAGCATCTCGGCGAGCGAAGTCTTGCCGGCTCCCCTCTGGCCTGCCAGCGCCACGTTGCGAATTGTGTCGGCGGTGTGCTTGCTCATGGTGCTCGGTTAAACCTCCCGGAACGGGCAGCCCAACGCCGCAAGCAGGGCTCGCCCTTCCTCATCCGTTCTGGCGGTGGTCACTATGGCCACATTCAGCCCGCGTATGCGGTCAATCTTATCGTAGTCTATCTCTGGGAATACGAGCTGCTCTTTCATACCCATGGCGAAGTTACCACGGCCGTCAAACGAGTCCGGCGAGATTCCGCCGAAGTCCCGGACGCGAGGCAACGTGAGGTGGAAGAGCTTGTCCAGAAACTCCCACATTCTGTCACCGCGCAGGGTGACCCTGCAGCCGATGCGCATTCCTTCGCGCAGCTTGAAATTCGAGATGGACTTGCGGGCGCGGGTGATTGCGGGCTTCTGACCCGTGATCACGGCCATATCGCTGACCGCGCCGTCCAGCACCTTCGCATCCGTGATCGCCTGCCCGACGCCCATGTTGACGACAACCTTCACGAGCCTCGGCACCCGCATCACATTGTCATACTGGAAGCGGTCGCGCAGCGCCTGGACTACCTCCCCGTGGTAGCGGACCTTGAGCCTCGGAGGCGCGGCGGGCGCCTGCGGCTGCTTTGCCGCAGCCTTTTCGGCCGTGGGCTTGCCTTTAGACCCTTTGGCGGCAGCCTTCTCGGCCTTCGCCCCGCCCGCGGGCGCTTCGGTTTTCTGCTTCTTGGATTCAGACATCGTCTATGAACTCTCCGGAACGCTTGCTGATGCGCCCCCGCCTTCCGTCAGCGGTGCGGCCCATCGCGACTTTCGTGGGCTTGCCGCTCTGCGGGTCAACCAGCATCACCTTGCTGCGATGAAGCGGGCCCGGGCGCTCGATCCGCCCGGTCTGCGTCTGCGGCATGGCGCGGGTCGCCTGGCGCGGCCGCTGATGGCGCACCTGGATGTTGACCCCCTCGACGTAGACAAAGCCCTTGTCAGGCTCGACCTCGACGATCTTGCCGCGCTTGCCCCTGTCCTTCCCGGCCAGCACCACGACCTCATCGCCTCTCTTCAGGCGCATATGCCCTTCAAATTTGTCCTGTTTCTTTCTCATGTCGTGATTTCCACGGGCCCGGCGCCCAGCTTAGAGAACCTCCGGCGCAAGCGATACTATCCGCATATAGTTCTTTTCGCGAAGCTCGCGAGCCACAGGCCCGAAAATGCGCGTGCCCCGCGGCTCGCCCTGGGGGTTGATGAGAACTGCGGCGTTCTCGTCGAACTTGAGCGTCGAGCCGTCATCCCGCCTCACAGGCCGCGATGTCCGCACGACAACTGCCCGGACGACTTCGCCCTTCTTGACAGCCGATCCGGGCGCCGCCTGCTTGACAGCGCACACGATGACGTCGCCCACGCGGGCGTATCTCGGCGCGCTCCCCTTCATAACCCGAATGCACATCAGCACCCGCGCCCCGGAGTTGTCGGCTGCTCGTAATCTTGTGTATTGCTGAATCATAGAACTATTGCTCGCTCATTGCCCCGGCGCTTCGGCCGCCCGAAAACGGCCCCGCGGCAGCCCGGGCAAGACTACTTGGCCTTCTCGACCACCCGTACCATTCGCCACCGTTTTTCCTTGGAAATCGGCCGCGACTCCATAATCTCGACGGTGTCCCCGACGCCCGCCTCATTGTTCTCGTCGTGCGCCTTGAACTTGGTGCTCCGGCGAATAATCTTGCCGTACAGCGGATGCCGCACCAGCGTCTTGATCTCGACGATGACAGTCTTGTCCATCTTGTCGCCGACGACTACTCCCTGCCGGACCTTCCGCCGCCCGCGGACTTCAGACGTTGTTTCCATCAGATACCTGCCTCTCGCGCCTTAGCCCGCTCGGCCTGCGCCTGCAGAATCCGCGCGATATGCTTGCGGCTCTCGCGAATGCGGTGAGCCTTCTCGAGCTGCTTCGTGGACCGCTGATAGCAGAAGTGGAACAGCTCCTTGCGCGTGTCGGCGAGCATCTTTTCGAGCTCAGCGTCTGTCGCCTCGCGCACGTTCTTACGCAACTCCGCTTTCTTCAAGCATTTCTCCTATCGTCTGCTTGGTTATAAACCTGGTCTTGATCGGCAGCTTGTGCGCCGCCAGCAGCAGGGCTTCCTTCGCGAGCGTCTCGGGAACCCCGGACATCTCGAAAAGCACTCTGCCCGGCTTCACAACCGCAACCCACGACTCGGGCGCACCCTTGCCGCTGCCCATGCGGGTCTCGGCGGGCTTCTTCGTAACAGGCTTGTCCGGGAAAACCCGAATCCACACCTGCCCGCCCCTCTTCACATGCCTTGTCATGGCGACCCTGGCTGCCTCGATCTGGTTGCTGGTCATCCAGCACGGCTCGAGCGCCTGAAGCCCGTAGTCGCCGAAGTTGATCTCGACACCGGACATCGTCTTGCCCGCCATCGAACCCCGATGGTGCTTGCGGTGCTTAACTTTCTTAGGCATCAACATGGGTCGTTATCTCCTGCCTCCGCGGCCACCGCCCTGCGTCCGGCCGCCGCCCTGCGGCCGGCCCCGTCCGGGCCCGCCGTATCCGCCGCCGCCCGGCCTGCGGCCATAGCCGCCCGGCCCGCCCTCTCGCGGCCCGTAGCGATCACGCGGGGCAGACACATAGTCCGGATCCTTGCGAACCTCATTCTTGAGTATGTCGCCCCGGTAGATCCACACCTTGACGCCGATGTTGCCGTATGTCGTGGCGGCTTCCGAGAAACCGTAGTCAATGTCCGCGCGAAGCGTATGCAGCGGAATCTTGCCCTGCTTGTCCATCTCCACGCGGGCCATTTCGGACCCCGCCAGACGTCCCGCCGAGCGCACCTTTATGCCCTTCGCTCCCAGGCGCATCGCCCTCAGAATCGCCTGGCGCATCGCGCGCTTGTAGGCGACGCGGCGCTCGATCTGAGCGGCAATGTTCTCCGACACAAGCTGCGCGTCCAAATCCGGCACCCTGATCTCCGTCACCGACACGTGCGCAGGCTTCTTGATCAGGCGGCTGATCTGCGACTGCAGTTCATCAATGCCCTTGCCGCCCCGTCCGATAACGATGCCCGGCTTTCCGGTGAACAGCGTCACGGTGACCCGGTTCGCGGCACGCTCGATCTCCACCCGGGAGATGCCGGCCTGCGCCAGCTTCTTGCGAATGAACGTCCGGATGTCGTGGTCTTCCTTAAGGTATGCCGGGAACTCTTTGTCGGCGAACCACTTGCTGTCGGGCTCGCGGTTGATGCCGATACGCAGTCCGATGGGATGTATCTTTTGACCCAACTACTCGTCTCCCTTTTGGGCCGGCTCATCGCCGCCTGTCTCTTCCGAAGCTTCAGCGCCCTGCTCTTCGGCTGCGGGCGCCTCAGAAGCCTCCGGCGTGCTTTCGGCAGCCTGCGGGGCTTCTTCTTCAACAGCCGCCGTCTGCCCGGCAGCCTCTTCCTTCACTTCTTCCTTCGGCTCGGCCGGCACAGCTTTCGCGCCGCGCGCGGGCTTCTCAGCGGCCTCTGGCTTGCCCTGACGCCGCCCCTTCGCTTCGCCGCGCCCGACGGTGCGGGCCAGCTTGCGGGTACTCGGCTTGGGCTCAGTCTCCTCGACCATCACCGTGATGTGACTGGTGCGCTTGATGATCCGGTACGCCCGCCCCATCGCCCTCGGATGGATTCTCTTCAGGGTGGGGCCCGCATCCGCAAAGCAGCCGCTGACCTTAAGCGAGTCCCGCGGCACGCCCAGGTTCGCCTCGGCGTTCGAAGCCGCCGATTTCACCAGCTTGCCGACCACCTGCGCGGCGCGGTTGGGCGTCGCTCGCAGAATAGCCGCCGCCTCATCCACGTACTTGCCCCTCACAAGCTCCAGCACAAGCCGGACCTTTCTCGGAGACATCAGGATGTACGATGCTCTTGCGCGTGTTTGCTTAGCCATTTTCTGAGCCGTTCGAAAAACCTTTCTTTCCTGGCGCCTTTGTCGGGCCCGGCTTACTTCAGCGAAGTCGAGCGCTCCGTGTGCGAGCCGTGACCGCGATACGTTCGGGTCAGCGCAAACTCGCCGAGCTTGTGACCAACCATGTTCTCCGTCACGAAGATCGGAATGTGCTTGCGGCCGTCATGCACAGCCAGCGTATGTCCAATCATGCTCGGAAAGATCGTTGAGCGCCTGGACCAGGTCTTTATGATCTTCTTCTCGTTCCTGGCGTTCATATCGTCGATCTTCTTCAGCAGTTTCGGGTCCGCGTAGGGCCCCTTCTTCAATGATCGTGACATCTACAGACTCATCGCCTCCAGCCGTTCACCTTTGCGGCGCTCATCGAGCCCCGCAGCTTTCAAAATGCAGCGCACCAGACTACTTCTGGCCTCTTCGCCGGACAATCAGCCTGTCCGACTGCTTCTTGCCCCGGGTCTTGTGCCCGAGAGCCGGCTTGCCCGACGGTGAAACAGGGTGCTTCCGCCCCACCGGGCTCTTGCCCTCACCTCCACCGTGCGGATGGTCGCGCGGGTTCATGACGACGCCGCGCACATGCGGCCGCCGCCCCAGCCAGCGCTTGCGTCCGGCTTTCCCGAGCGAGATGTTCTCGTGATCTACGTTGCCGATCTGGCCGATCGTGGCGCGGCACTCGACCAGCACCAGCCGCATCTCGCCCGACGGCAGACGGAGCTGCGCATACTTGCCTTCCCGCGCCATAAGCTGCGCGCCCGAACCGGCGCTGCGCACCATCTGCCCGCCCCTGCCCGGCGACAGCTCGACATTGTGCACAATGCTGCCCACAGGAATGGCGGAGAACGGCAGGCAGTTGCCCGGCCGCACTTCGGCTTCTGGTCCCGACATGACGGTCATCCCAACCGTGAGGCCCACAGGGCAAAGAATGTAGCGCTTCTCGCCATCCTTGTAGTGGATGAGCGCTATGCGCGCCGAGCGGTTCGGATCGTACTCGATCGCCGCGACCTTGCCCGGCACCCCGTCCTTGCTGCGCTTGAAGTCAATGACGCGATACTGCTGGCGCTCGCCGCCGCCGCGGAAGCGCGCCGTCGCCCGCCCCTGGTTGTTGCGGCCGCCAGTGCTCTTCAGGGGCCGCAGCAGAGCCTTCTCGGGCCTGGTCTTCGTGACCTCATCGAACGTCGAGACGGTCATGTATCTCCGTCCCGGCGATGTCGGCTTAAACTGTTTCAGGGCCATGCGTTAAGTCCTCTGAGTTGCGCTCTTGGAAAGCCGATCAGGCTCTCTCGAATATGTCAATGTGCTCGCCTTCCGCAAGCGTGACGATCGCCTTCTTCCAGTCGGCCGTGCGTCCCTGAGGGGCGCGGCCGCGCCGGCGTGTCTTGCCCTTCACGTTCAGGGTGTTGATCTTGGTAACGTGAACGTTGAACACCTTCTCGATCGCCTCTTTGATCTCGATCTTGTTGGAGTCAGGCGCCACGGAGAAGCTGTACTTGTGCAGCGCCGTGCCCTGCATGGTCTTCTCGGTAACGAGCGGGCTCTTGATGATCTCGTAGGGATCTTTCATTTGCTCCAGCATTCCTCCATCCTGGCAAGCGCTCCGCGCGTCACGACGATCTGGCCGCCGTCCGCGACGTCCCGGGTGCTGATGTCAAGCGCCGTTCTCAGACGCACGCCCGGAATGTTGCGGACCGACTTGAGCAGGATTTCGTCATACTCAGCGACCACCAGAAGCGTCTTGCCCGTAACTTCCATCGCGTCCAGCAGAAGCGCCGCTTCGCGCGTCGAAATCTTCGGCAGCATAAACTCCTCGATGACGAGGACGTCACCCGCGGCCGCCTTCGCGCTCAGCGCGGACGCGAGCGCCGCACGCCGCATCTTTTTGGGCATCGCCTGCGTATAGTCACGCGGCGTAGGACCGAACACCACTCCGCCGTGGCGGTAGTGAGGCGCGCGGGTCGTGCCCTGGCGTGCCCGCCCGGTGCCCTTCTGGCGATACGGCTTCTTGCCGCCGCCTGCTATCTCGCTGCGGCCCTTCGTGTCGGACGTGCCCTGACGCGCCGCGTTCAACTCGGCAACGACCTTCTGGTGCACGAGGTGCAGATTCGGCTCGCGGCCGAACAGGTTCGCGGCAAGTTCGATATCCCCGGCCGGCTTGCCCTGCTTGTCAAATAGTCTGGCAGTCGCCATCAGCCTTCTCCCTTATCAGCGCCGGGCTGCGCGGGGGCAGCCTTCAGTCGCCGTATGGTCAGCAGTCCGCCGTTGGCTCCCGGCAAGGCCCCCTTCACCAGCAGAAGGCCCCGCTCCGCGTCAACGCGATAAACTCTCGCGCTTCGGATGGTGACAGCCTCGTTACCCATATGTCCCGGGCGGCCGCTGCCCTTAAAGACTCTCGCGGGATCCGTCGCGCCGCCGGACTGCGGCTTGCGATGGATCATCGAACCGTGCGTCATATCGGCGCCGTGGAAGTGATACCGCTTGACGACCCCCGCAAAGCCCTTGCCCTTGCTGACTCCCGTGACCGCCAGAACATCTCCGGCCGAAAACTGATCAACCGTCAGTTCGTGCCCGAGTTCGATCTCCTCGGATGCGGCGACCCGGAACTCCTTCAGGTGCTTGAAATGGCCCTTGCCGGCCTTCGCGCAGTGCCCGGCCTCGGGCCTGTTCAGCCCATGTCGCTTCAGGTCGCCCTTCACCTTCTTGCCATCCTTCTGTTTGGCGCCAGGGCGAAGCGGAGACTTGATGCCGCCGATCTGAACTGCGCTGTATCCGTCCCGGTCCACGGTCTTCCGCTGCAGGACGACACAGGGATCGGCCTGAACGACAGTGACGGGCACCAGGCGTCCGTCGCCATCATACAGGCTCGTCATCCCGATTTTCTTACCGATAATGCAGGCTTCCATGTGTCAGAGTTTGATTTCTATGTTCACGCCGCTCGGAAGATCGAGACGCATCAGCGCATCAATCGTCTTCGGACCGGGGTTCAGAATGTCAATCAGCCGCTTGTGCGTGCAGAGCTGGAAGTGCTCCATGGACTCCTTGTCGATGTTCGGCGCCCGGTTGACGCAGAAAATCTCCTTCTTGGTCGGCAGAAGCACCGGTCCCGAGATGCGCGCGCCCGTGCGCCGGGCGGTCTCGACGATCCGCTCAGACGACTGGTCAAGCAGCTTGTGATCGAACGCCTTCAGGCGTATGCGAACTTTGTCCCTACGCATTGTCTGTTTACTCGATGATCTTCGAAATGACGCCGGCGCCGACGGTGTGCCCGCCCTCGCGAATCGCGAAGCGCAGACCCTCTTCCATCGCTATCGGCACGATCAGCTCGCCCACGATCGAGATGTTGTCACCAGGCATCACCATCTCGACACCCTCGGGAAGCTCAACAGAGCCCGTAACGTCCGTCGTCCGGAAGTAGAACTGCGGGCGGTATCCCTTGAAGAACGGCGTGTGACGCCCGCCCTCTTCCTTCGTCAGAACGTAAACCTGAGCCTCGAACTTCGTGTGAGGCGTGATCGACTTCGGCTTCGCCAGAACCTGCCCACGCTCGATGTCCTTGCGGTCCACGCCGCGAAGAAGAACGCCGACGTTGTCACCGGCACGGCACTCGTCCAGAAGCTTCCGGAACATCTCGATCCCCGTCGCAACTGTCTGGCGAGTCTCCTTGATCCCGACGATCTCCACAGGCTCGTTCAGCTTCAGAACGCCGCGCTCGACACGGCCCGTCGCAACCGTCCCGCGGCCCGTGATCGTGAAAACGTCCTCGACGCTCATCAGGAACGTCTTGTCCGTGTCCCGCTCCGGAGTCGGGATGTACGTGTCGATCGCCTCCAGAAGCTCGGGAACCGACTTCACCCAGTCATCCTCAAGGTTCCCCGCCTCGATCTGCTCCAGAGCCTTCACTGCCGAACCCCGGATCACAGGGATGTCGTCCCCCGGGAACTCATACTTGCTCAGAAGGTCCCGAACCTCGAGCTCGACCAGGTCCAGAATCTCCGGGTCGTCAACCATGTCCGTCTTGTTCATGTAGACCACGATGTACGGAACGCCAACCTGCCGCGCAAGAAGGATGTGCTCGCGGGTCTGCGGCATCGGGCCGTCCGCCGCGCTCACAACCAGAACCGCGCCGTCCATCTGGGCAGCGCCCGTGATCATGTTCTTGATGTAGTCCGCGTGACCCGGGCAGTCAACGTGCGCGTAGTGACGCGTCTCCGTCTCATACTCCGCGTGGAAAATGTTGATCGTAACGCCGCGCTCGCGCTCCTCGGGAGCGCCGTCAATCTGATCGTACGGCGTGTACTTCGCAAGCTCGCGCTTCGCAAGAAACGCCGTGATCGCCGCCGTCAGCGACGTCTTACCATGGTCCACGTGCCCGATCGTTCCAATGTTCACATGCGGCTTGGTCCGCTCAAACTTCTGTTTCGCCAACTCTCAATTGCTCCTTAAAGTCATCCTCCCCGAAAAGAGCGGGGCACGAACACAACGCGCCGGCTGTCGTTCCGGCCGGCATGGCGGCGGGCTGCGGCGCTGAACGGCGGCTCCGTCGCAGCGGGCAGATACCGGATGCGATCCTGATGATCAACTAAAGAAAAACAAGCCCACGATGGGAGTCGGACCCATGACCTCCTCTTTACCAAAGAGGTGCGCTACCACTGCGCCACGTGGGCACGCTCCCTGAATCCGCGAGCCTCCACCCGGGGACTCAGCCTGAACTCAGGGACAACACTATGGGGGGAACAGGATTCGAACCTGTGTAGGCATTCGCCGGCAGATTTACAGTCTGCTCCCTTTGGCCAACTCGGGCATCCCCCCACGAGTGCCTGGCACCCCGAAAAGCCCGCCGGCGGGGATTGTACCCTACCGCGGGAGGGCGCCGCAACACCGCCGGACTCCCGGCGGCTCACGTATGATCGGGACGCGTCCCTGCAGCTTCGGTCAGACCCGCCAGAAGCAGGCGGCGACGGTGCCAGATAACCACCGGCGGCGCGAGAGCGCGATGCCCTCTGACCAAACAAGCCGACGAAGGGAATCGAACCCCCAACCGGCGGTTTACAAAACCGCTGCTCTACCATTGAGCTACGTCGGCCCGGCGTCCCCCAAACAAGCCGGTAGCCGGCCCGGATGCCAGCTACCATCGTGCATTTTACGGGACGGGGAGGAATTTGTCAAACGACCCCTTGGAAGGTTCTTCTAGGCTTACCATACGTGTGTAAGCGGATACCCTCAGTTCACTGCCGAGTAGCTGGTAGGACGCCGTCGTTCTGCGGAAACAGATGCCAAACATACCGTACCAATGTGCTGAACGGCACGCCGCCAGCCTGGCGGGTGTATGCCCCGGACGAGTTTGGGTGGGCGCGGTTACTTCGACTCCGGCCTGGGCAGCCGATCATCAGGCGGATGGATGGAGCCTTCCTGGTTCCACCAGCGCCGCCATTTGTCCGCCGCCTCCCGGATGCCATCGGGGGTCTTGATAGCTTCATACCCTGGGCCGTCAGTCCTATGCACATCTCTCAGTTTCATGAACGCCTGGACCCCGATCATCGGGTCGGGATCCGCGACCAGCTCAATGAGCACGGGCACGGACGCCCAGGTGTCGTTGTTCTTTATCGCGAGTGCGACCGTCCATCTCTCAAGGAGCTCGCTTGGGGCCAGCGGGAGGCGGGCAGCCAGAATATCCAGGGCGCGCCGGGTGTGGCGGTTGCCAAGCGCCCTCACGGCGTCAATCCGCACCGCGACCAAGTCGTCGCCGAGCGCCGACGCCAGCGCATTGTAGCTCGCCTCCTGGTCCGGGGAAGACCAGAGTGCTGCGAATGCCCGCATCCGCACGAACGGCTCCTTGTGCTTCGACAGCTTCCGGGCGATCTCCAAAGCCTTTGCGTCCCCGTCAGAGACCAAAGGCTGAGCCACCGTGGACACCACCCACGGGTCGGCGTCCTCCAGCATCTGGCGAAGCAGCGACCCCGCGCCTTTATCCCCAAGGGAAAAGGCGGCCGCGGCCGCCTTCGCGCGAACCCAAAGGTCCGGATCGTTGAACAGGCTCTGAATGGCCCCAAGGTGCTGCGTCAGGCCGCGGCTGCCAATCTCATATGCCGCACCGCGCCGGTCACCGGCATCCGGGCTCTTTAGCATATTGAGCAGGGCAGCCTCATCCATCCGATAGTACGCTCGGGTAGTAAAAGTGATGGTCGTCGTCACCGGCTTCGCGCGCGCTAACGAGCCACCAAGCAGCACCTGCAAAACGGTCAGCGAAACTATACCTAGTAATCTCATGTCCTATCTCCTAACGGTCCTGCGGGCAGGCGTCTGCGCGAGACATCTGCCTTCACTCCGGCGGGCAGGGGGGGCATGGCCCACAGAGGGCCGCCCAGACGCCCTTCATACAGCTTATATCCGCCCCCCAGGCCGCCTTCTCAATCTCGTTCTCCTGATCGTCAATGTAATCATCAAGATCGTTCCCCCAATCGACCTTTGAGAGATCTACGGCTGCTGTCATGGCGGCTTGTGCCACAGCTTCCTCGCAGCCCGTCGCGGTGCATGACTCCAGGGCCTGTGTGAGGCCAGACAGGTTGACGTACGCTGCCGCGCACGCCTGGCCCTGCATAAACCTCTCATGCGCGATGACGCAATCCTTCGGCACGTATTGAGAGATGACGTTGCCATCGGCGTCCTGCTGGCACATCCTGTGGTTGGCCACAGGATCATAGTTCTGGGAGTTCGCAACCGCATCATCATACCATGCCTTAGCCTCGGCGGCAGCAGCGCAGTTTGTTTGCCCAGCGAGGTCTGTGCGGCCATGCCAGTCAAACACGGTTTGGACTTCCCCCGAAAAAGTGGACACCCTAAGTGTGAGTTATCGAAAGGGTGTTTGAGAGGATGAAGCGATACAGTGAGGAGTTCCGAGACGAGTCGGTGCGGCT
>Ga0255342_1002073_pt1 | contig 26023 bp, 21 predicted proteins | sample wastewater_treat_3_FD_192416 | JGI IMG/M metagenome (GOLD analysis project Ga0255342, IMG submission 192416) | Wastewater microbial communities from Lulu Island WWTP, Vancouver, Canada - plant14 | ecosystem: Engineered > WWTP > Wastewater > Unclassified | place: Canada: Vancouver, British...
AATAAAAGCACAGGGGCGCTCATCCCATTTTTCATCAGGTATACCGATTACGGCACATTCCAGAACCGGCGGGTACTGACTTATCACATCTTCCAGGGTCAGGGTGGAAATCCATTCACCACCAGATTTTATTGCATCCTTGTTGCGGTCAGTAACCATCAGATATCCTTCTTTATCAATCATACCCACATCACCGGTATTCAACCAGTTATTCTTCCATAATTCCTTTGTCTTTTCCGGTTCTTTAAAGTATTCATGGGTACACCAGGGAGTGCGCACGACAATATTTCCTACCGTTTTATCGTCATGCGGAACATCATTCCAGTCTTCATCCACTACCCGGAATTGTGCGAACACCCAGGGAATACCACTCTTGATAAAATATTTAATTCTATCATGGGAGCTTAGTTCATAATGTTCAGGTTTCAGCATTCCCAGAGTCATTGCCGGACATGTTTCGGTCATTCCATAACAGGATTGGGCTACAATGCCTAGCTCCAGTGCTCTTTCCGCCAGCTGACGGTTAAGCTTGGCACCTCCCAGTGCCACATGCCAGTTGGAAAGGTCATATTTTTGGGCATCCGGATGGAAGAGCAGCATATGCAGGATAGTGGTGACACAATGACTGAAATTAACCTTTTCATCATTTAACCAGCGCAGAATTTTATCCGGTTCATATTTTCCGGGGAGAATAAACTTATTTCCCAGCATAAAGGCCAGATACGGTCCGCCCCATGCCTGAACATGAAACATGGGAGTTAGCATCATATAGGTCTGATTGGCCCGGTATTCCATACCATTGGGGAATAGACCCCAGGTCATACCTATAGATATTGCGTGCATGAATAAATCGCGATGGGTAAAAACTACACCCTTGGGATTTCCGGTGGTTCCTGAAGTATAGCATAGGGTAGCCCGTGAGTTCTCAGAGATATAAGGGAATTCGTAATCGGCATTTACTTTGCTTAATAATTCTTCATATTCAATTACATTGGGAAGGGTGGTTTTTATAGGCAGATGACTGCGGTCATCAGTCATTATTACATATGCTTTTACAGTGTGGAGTTTGTCCTGCATAGATTCGATCAGAGGCAGAAAGTCCGTGCTTAAAAATATAACTTTGTCCTCTGCGTGATTAATGCAGTATTCGATTTGTTCAGGGGACATGCGGACATTTACCGTATGAAATAACGAACCGTACAGAGGAATGGCCCAGTGAGCTTCCAGATAACGATAAGTATCCCATTCCAGCATTCCTACCGCATCACCAGGTTCAACTCCCAAATATTTAAGCGCATTACTAAGTTTTTTTACCCGTTCAAAATGCTCCTCATAGGTAAATTGAAGTTCATCCCGGTATTTGATAATTTGACGGGGGTTAAACATCATACCGTAATCCAGGAAACATTTCAAAGTTAGCTGATACTGATAACCAATACTTTCCATGAGTTGTCCTCCTTTTAAATTTTTAAATATTCCGACATCGCTCTGTGATTTCAGTGTAATATATATACCGACTGACAGTCAATGACTATTGGTCTATAAAAACATGAAAAATAAACCACAATCGCAGCTGATTGTAGTTTATTCAGGATATATTGGGTTAAACATTATTATAAATTTTGTTTAAACCATAAAACTTTGTATTAGTAAATTCATAGATCGCTGCATTCTTTCTTCCAAATCGTAATCACCGTCATGAAGACACCAGTCATAGGTAACACCCCGTGAAAAGGAGACTACCATCTTGCATAGTTCATCGGCTGAGATGTCTTTGCGAATTAATCCTTTATCCTGTCCTTCCTGGATGGCTTTTCTGATAAAGCTTATAAAAGCGCGTTTATCCGAAGCGAAAAAGGCATTTTCAGTATCAATTTGCTGTTTGTATATCAAAGTGGTGTAGTTTAATCCTTTTTCTATTGCATATCTGGCTTGAAACATTGGAGCATAGATGATTTTTTCCAACACACCCGTGTCAGGGGGAAGTGATTCAAATTCTTGACTAATCCGCTCATCAACATCATTATAGGTTTGAACAATGATATCGGATTTGGTTTTAAAATAATGGTAAAAGGAACCTTTGGCTACGCCAGAGGCATTACAAATATCATCAACAGTAGTATTGTCATAACCATTTTCAGAGAGCAGCCTGACAGCGGTATCATATATTTTTGTTCTTGTTTCGATAGCCTGCAGATCGCGGCTGGTTAATTTTTTTCCGTTATTCACATTAGTCATATTTAATCCGATCCTTATGTATTTAATTTCTAATATTTTAACATAAATTTCAGGAGTTACTTTTTAAGTGTACAGGAAAAGCGGCACCGAACTGGATAACGACCGGTTACTGTAAAATTAATACTTTGTCAGCAGAGGGATGCGGGGAAGGTTCGAGACTGCTGATAAAATGTTCTTTTCCATATGATAAATGTCCTAGGCTATGCAGGATTATGTTAAAAAGGCTAGAAGTATACTTTATATTGGAAGATATCAGCATAACCAGGGGATGATGAGAGAACTCTTCCTCTGGTTAACTTGTATGGAGCAACATATATGAAAAGAAGAAGCCATAGCATAAGAAACAAGTTTATTGTAATGGTCTTTGCCATATGCCTGAGTTGTCTGCTGGTAGTATCTGTAATTAGTTATGGCCTTTCTTATAATCTGGTTAAGGCCCAAACCAACCAGAGTGCCAGTGAGGCAGTAGGGAAAAATGCTGCTCAGTTGAATAATTGGTTTATGGAACAGGCTCAGGTGGTTAATTCCATAGCCCAGGATATTGAAATAAATAAGGATTTCTCGGACCAATACCTGACTAATTACCTGATTGAAAAATTCGAACGCCAAAATTCGAAGGTTTTGGATTATTATATAGGCTTTGCGGATAAAAAACGCACGATGGTTTGTGCTACCGGTTGGATTCCTCCGCCGGATTATGATGCCACTACCAGAGAATGGTATATTGAAGCACTTAAACATAATAAATTGGTTTTTATCACCCCTTACCTGGATGCTGATAGCCATCAAATGGTTATTACCCTGGCGGAGCCGATAAAAGACGGAAATAATGTAGTAGGGGTGATAGCTGCCGATATACTGCTGACGGATGTTATGGATTTGGCTCATGATGCACGTATTAAAGGTGCAAGCTATACCTTTCTGATGGATAATGATTACAATTATATGATTCATCCACAACCGGGTTTCCAGCCTACTCCTGAAAAGTCGATAAATGCTGCCCTGGTTATGCAGGGTAGGTTCCTGCCGCTTATTGAAGAGATAAAAAAAGGCCAATACAACATTGTTGAATTGAGAGATTATGATAATACCAAAAGGTGTTTTGTTTTAAGCAATATTAAGGCTGCCAATTGGACTTTCGGTATTGCTATTCCCCGTAGTGAGTATATCAAAACCTTAAATAACCTTCTGTTTGGGTTTGGGGCAGCCCTGGCTATTTCTCTGCTAATGGGCATTTTGATTATTCTCCCGGTGATACGCAGCCTTCTAAAACCCGTGCTGCAACTTAATGAAGCAGTCAGCAGTTTTGCGGAAAAGGACTTCACGGCCCGTTCACTGGTTTCATCCCGGGATGAAGTGGGAGAGTTAAGTGAAAATTTTAATCGCATGGCCGATATTATTGAGGAATATAATCAAAATCTGGAACGGACGGTGGCACAAAGGACATCTTCCATCAGGAACCTGTTAAATAATGCCGGTCAGGGGTTTCTTTCATTTGGGCATGAATTTTACATTGATGAAGAATACAGCTCGGAATGTAATCGTATTTTTGGCCGGGAAATAGCTGGTCAGCGTTTTACTGATTTAATATTTCCAGACGATGAAGAACAAAAGCGATTCATGGAAAATGCTTTGTTATCTATTATGCAGGATGATGATGAGTTACGCAGGGAAGTTTATTTTTCTCTTCTGCCGCAAGAGTTACTGTTAAATGGATGCAATGTATCCCTGGACTATAAATTAATTGTTAACCGTCAGAATGAAGAGATTGATCGCATTATGATTATCCTGACTGATATTACCGAACAGCGCCAGTTGGAATTGCATATGGAAGGGGAAAGAAAACTTTTAAAGATGGTTGTCAAAGTAGTGGCTTATAATAATGACTTCCAGGAGTACTGCAGCGATTACCGTAACTTCTGCTCCAAAACCATCTGGGAACTGCTGGACAGCAGCCGGCCCCGGGAAGAGATTATTGCTGAAATCTACCGGCGAATACATACTTTCAAAGGTGGTTTTGCCCAGTTGGAAATGATTAATATGGCAGAGAAACTGCATCAGTGTGAATCCCAAATATCAGCCAGTCAGGACGAATTTTCGAAAATGTCCGGCCAACAGTTGAAAACATTTTTCGCTTCGTTAAATATGTTGGAGTGGATGGATGAGGACCTTGCCATGCTTCGGGAGATATTGGGCGAACAGTTCTTGGAACAGGATAATTTGTTGGTTATCGATGAGGCTCAGCTGTTGGAAATTAATCAGAAGGTAGTATCCACTCTCTCCCCCTGGGAGTGTAAATTGCTATTGCCGGATCTGAATCGACTAATGTTCAAGCCCATGCGGGAATTATTTAAGCCCTATCCTGAAACCGTAGCCCGTTTAGCCGAGAGACTTAGTAAATCAGTATTCCCGGTGAATATAACCGGAGGCGAATTACCGGTAAATACCGAGCAGTATCGAGATTTTTGCAAGACGCTAATACATGTTTTTCGTAATGCGATAGATCATGGTCTGGAATCAGCTGAAGAAAGAATTGCCGAAGGCAAGGACGAATATGGCACTATCAGTTGTGAAATTTTTCAGGAATTGTCTGGTATTTCGATAGTGATTTCTGATGATGGAAGAGGCATAGATGTTGAGTATCTTAAAGAACTGGCGGTTCAAAAAGGAATATTCGATCGGGAAACGGCAGCAGGACTTTCCATACAGGAGGCTTTGCAACTGGTTTTCGTCGAAAATCTTACTGTTAGCGATGAGATTACCTCTATTTCCGGTCGGGGCATAGGATTGGCGGCGGTAAAGGAAGAACTTGATAAACTGGGAGGAAGTGTGGAGATTTTCAGTCAGGCGGGAAAGGGAACCGTTTTTACTTTCCGTCTTCCTCATTTTGAAAGTTACAAATTGCATGATATATCAGCTCACGATATGATAAATCCTCTGTTAAATACGATGCGGGAATTTTTTAGTCGAGAAATGGGTGAAGACCTGTTACATAGTTCAGAAGCAGAAAAGAAAAATCGATTGCAGCTCTATAAGACTACCGCTATATCTGATATAAAGGGTATCGTACGAAGTCGCCTTATACTTAGTGTAGATGAAGAGTTAGGAAACCAGCTGGCACATAAGATGATCCTGGATGAAATAGAACCCGAAACGGAAGGCCTTTATGCAGAGGATGTTCTGGCTGAGTGCGCCAACATTATACTTGGTAATTCTATAAAGCATTTCCCGGAAATACAAGAATTGATCATGTTTGAAGCACCTGTGACACTTTCTTCTGAACGAACGGTAATAAAATATCTGAATTCTGATATATGGACATGTGATATGTTGTTTACAACCGGAAAAGCCAGTATGAGTTTGATAATTCAGGATAAATTACTGCGTTAGCATATAGTTATATGTTAGGGGAGGGATAGATTATGGCGAATATACTAATAGTTGATGATTCACAGATTGTCAGACGAAATCTGAAAACCATATTGGTCAAGGCAGGCCATGAGATTATAGCTGAGGCGGAAAACGGGATGCAGGCCTTCAATGAGTATGAAAAACATAAACCGGATTTAATAACCATGGATATTACCATGCCGCTTATGGATGGAGTGCAGGCAGTTAAAAGAATAATGGCTGCACATCCTGAGGCAAAGATAATAATGGTTAGTGCCATAGATCAGAAAAACATGGTTTTATCGGCTATTCAAACCGGAGCCAAACATTATATTCTTAAACCTTTCGAGCCCGATAAGGTTATTGCAGCTGTAAATGCTGTGTTAGCTATTCAAACTGACGGCGAACAACCTTCTGCTGAATAAAACTGTTTCTTGATAACTATTATGGAGAAAATTTGTGAATAAGATTACCAGATTACCTTTTCTTATAATAATTTTAATATTTATTTTGTTGATGGCTGGTTGCGGAAACCCGGAGGAGCATAAAGCGGTAATTTCGAAAAATGCCGACAATAGCCAGATGGCGACGATGCCGTCGCAAGATGTAGAGGCAATCTGGGAATCCGGAAAATTGATCGTACATTACATAGATATTGGCCAGGGTGATGCTGAACTTCTGCAGTTACCCAACGGACAGAATATGCTTATTGATGCTGGAACAAATGCAGCCTCGGCAAACCTGGTTGCTTATTTGAACCGTCAGGAGATTAAGAAAATTGATTATCTGGTAGCCACCCACCCCCATGAAGATCATATTGGTGGGATGGATAATGTCATTCAGGGTTTCAATATCGGCAGTATTTATATGCCCAGAGTTACAACCACCACCAAGTCTTTTGAAGATGTGGTGGACTCTATAAAAGCCAAAGGCTTAAAGATAACCCCGGGTAAGGCTGGAATGACTATTTTAAATGAAGATGGATTGGAAATAAGTTTCCTGGCTCCCGGCGGGACTTTTTATGAAGATTTGAATAATTGGTCCATCGTAACCAGAATCCAATTTGGCAATACTTCCTTCTTATTTACCGGTGATGCCGAGGACTTATCTGAAAATGAAATGCGAAGAGCCGGTGCCAATCTGCAGGCTGATGTTTTGAAAGTAGCCCATCACGGCAGTTACAGCTCTACTTCGGTTGATTTCCTGCGTGCGGTTGCTCCTCGCTATGCAGTAATTACGGTAGCAGCAGATAATGATTACGGGCACCCCCACCAGATTACTTTAAACAAATTGGTTAATTTTGGAGTTGAGGTGTTTAGAACTGATGAAAAAGGAACGGTGATTATAAGTTCAGACGGGAATAACCTATTGATAAGCACAGTTGCAACTTCCATTAAGGCAGACAATTCATCAGTACCATCATCAAGTCCGGGAGGCTATATAGGCAATAAAAACAGCCGTATATTTCATCTGCCCGATTGCCAATCGTTGCCCCAACCACACAACCGGGCGATTATTAACAGCCGCGAAGAAGCCATCAGCCAAGGATATTCGCCCTGCGGAAACTGTAACCCATAGGAGGTAATTATGATAATAATTGACCGTTTTGAAAATAACCTGGCCGTAGTTGAGTACCAGGGGAAAACCTGGAATATTCCCAGAGAGTGGCTGCCGGTTACAGCCGTTGAAGGTGATGTGATAATTATTAACGTGGCAGTAGATGAACCGGCAACCGCCTGCCGCAGGAAAGATATGGAAGATAAATTGAATGACATATTTGGGGAATCTGATAATTAATTGATTATATTGTCGTATCATGGTATATTTTGGTTAATTATATTTTTTTATTTATAATTCGCCTGAATTATTTTATATAAAGAGAACGAATAGCTTACCGGTTATTAAGAAAGGAGTTGTTATTATGAAAGTTAATAATATGAAAGCTATTACCAAACTTTTTACCGGTTTTCTGATGCTGGCTTTACTAATAGGCATTGTAGGTTTCCTGAATTGGAAAGATATAAATCAGATTCAAAATGGCACACAGGAAATTTATACCCAGATAGTACTGCCGTCCAAACACCTGGCGACTATAGATTCTGCTTTGCTGGAATCGGGACGGGATGGCTTGGAATTCATCGTGGTAAATACCCCGCAAGACAGGCAAGCGGTTAAACGTTCTATTGATAAAAACCTGAACGAGGCTAAAGTAGCATTGGATGAGCTTAAAACTTATGATATTTCAGCAGAGGAGCAACAGGAACTTGACCGATTAGAGCAAACCTTTGAATCTTATTCAAATAATATAAATAAATATACAAAGTTAATCGAACAGGGTGAAGTTGAGCAGGCCATGGTTGTGTTGGCCGGTTCCCTAACGGATGATGCAAATAATATTGATGCAGCTACTGACACCCTTAACCAGTTAAATGAAAATGCAGCTCAAGAATTACATATGAACGCTAAGAAAATATATTCCCAGACCACCATGAAAATAATTATAATGACGCTGCTGGCAATTTTACTGGCCATTGCCGCTGCCTTTTACCTGGCGGGTAATATTGCAGCTCCGATGGCTGTAGCAGCTGAAGATTTAAAACAAATGTCTCAGGGCGATTTTACTATGTCAATTTCAACAGATTATTTACAGCGCAAGGATGAGGTAGGTGTACTGGCTCAAGGTCTGGACGCCATGATACGTAACACCTCTGCGCTTATAGCCAATATTGCAGTGGTAGCCGGGGATGTACTTAATAGTAGTCAGCAGCTTTCCATGGTCGCGGAAAATGTTGTCGCTACTACCGAAGAGTCTTCAGCAGCCACGGAAGAAGTTGCTGCCGGATTGGAAGAGGTTTCCGCTGCTGCTGAACAAATGACTGCTTCCGGACAGGAAATTGGTGCAGCTTTGGAAGAAGTTGATCGGGAGATGAATAATAGTAACCAGCAGGCGCGGGATATTGGACAAAAAGCTCTGAAGATTCAGCAGGAGGCTCAACACTCTACTAATTCCGCCCATAATGTTTATCAAAACATTGAAGCCAAATTAGTGAAAGCGATCGAAGATGCCCGGGTGGTAGATGAAATATCCAGCCTGGCTGATAATATAGGGGGCATAGCTGACCAAACTAATTTATTGGCACTTAATGCTGCTATTGAAGCTGCCCGTGCCGGAGAACAGGGAAGAGGTTTTGCTGTAGTTGCCGAAGAAGTCAGAACCCTGGCGGAACAATCTGCTACAACGGTTTCCAGTATTCAAACCCTTACCACACAGGTACAGGGGGCTATTGCCAATCTGGTAGATAATTCCAATGAATTACTCAAGTTCATAGATCAAATAATGCTTAAGGAATTGCAAAATATGAATGAAATCGGCAAACAATATGCCAGTGATGCCAGAATGTTTGAAGAGTCAAGCACGAGGGTAGCCGAATTGACCAATAATGTGGTCAGCGCTTTTGACGAAATCAACCATGTTATTGAGTCGGTAGCAACTACAATGAACCAGAGCAGTATTGGGGCTCAGGAGGTTGCCAAAGGTGCCGAGGAAGGCAGCAAGGCCATGATAGGGGTAAGCGAAACTTCTGCCCAATTGTCTGAAATGGCAGAACAGCTACAGGGAATGGTAAACAAATTCAAAATCAATCTTTCATAGGTAAGAATAATTTTATAAATATATCCGTAAGGGGAGGAAAAGAGCAGCCTCCCCTTTTTTAGTTTCTGATGGGATGGAAAGGTCAATATTATTGACTCCTAAAAGAGATCCTTCATCGCCTGCAGTTCCTCAGGAGGACATTTATGATACATTTTGTCATTAGGTTCTTCGATATCCAGATAATCAAGCCACATTCTGGCAATTCTTACCCCCAAAACAATCCCGAGTACAGATATGACCGTGAAATTCATGGGCTTTTTATAAATCCTGCTCAAAATAATTCTTCACGTTTTTCAATCCCCTTTTTGATATGTTTGACCGACAGAAACCCGCCCTCCCGGCCATATTTTACCGCCTGTATCTCGGCCATTACTGACAGTGCTATCTCAGAAGTTTTTTGCCCCCCCAGATCAAGACCTACCGGTATGTATACCCGGTTCATAAGTTCATCGTCAACTCCCAAGGCATTCAACCTGCTGAAACAAGCGGTAACTTTACGTTTATTGCCCAGTACACCGATATATCTGGCTGAAGAATTAATTACTGCCTGGATGGCGACATCGTCGTATTCATGATGATAACTGGCAATAACCACGCTGGTATTGGCGTCTATATCAATACTACTCAAATGTTCAGCAATATCCCCGAGCAGTAATTGGTCTGCCAGCGGAAATCTTTCCCGCGTAAGGGTGTCGGGTTGATTGTCAACGATTATAATCTGATAACCCAGATTAATAGCTAACTGATATATACTCAGAATCAGATTTCCCGAACCAACGATAATCAGCTTCTCCTTATGGCAAAATACAGTAATAAATACTTCTGCCTGTTTATCTTCATGAGTAAGGAATTTATTTCGGGATATTCCGGTACTCATTGATTTTTCTGCTGCGGTTCTGGCCATTTCCTGTAGAGTTTCGTCTCCAATACCTCCGCCTATTATCTGCCCGTATTGATCAACCACCATTAGGGCACCCGGTTGACCGTTTTGTAATAGATTGGAAGATATAATTGTTACGAGTGCTATTTCCTCTCCGCTATTCAGTTTATCAGCCGCCAGATTTATAAGAGATGGTTTCAAATCCAATCACCTCGTTAGATTATTTAATTGAATATAGCTTATTAATAGACTTTAGTAAATTCAGTCCGTTTTTTCTCCATAGTCGTTAAATGTTGTTTTTGTTATGTATATTATTACATAAATTATAGGATGTGTTATTATGAGTGATGTTATAATGATTTATGTAGATTATTGGCATAAAGCGGATAAAGAAAGGGTATCAGGAGAAGTTCTTCCTGATACCCTGGAACAAATTTATTTGTTGGCAGCAGCTTCTCTTTTGGCAGCTTCCATTTGCTGCAGGACTTTGCGGTCCGGTTTACCAACGGCCGTTCGAGGAATTGACTCAACGAATTCCACCAGTGTGGGTACCTTGTAAGGAGCCAGTTGTGTGCGGCAGTGCTCAATCAATTCTTCTGCGGTCATGGTTTCACCTTCCTTGAGTGCCACAAATACTTTAACCGTTTCACCTCTTTTGGCATCAGGTACTCCTATGGTACAAGCCTCCATAACTTTGGGGTGGGCAAATACTACTTCGTCAATATCCCGTGGGTAAACATTGAAACCGCTGGCAATAATCATATCTTTTTTACGATCAACAATGAAAACAAAACCATCTTCATCCATACGTACTATATCGCCGGTATATAACCAGCCATCCCGCATAACAATATCAGTTTCTTCCTGGTTATTCCAGTATTCTTTCATTACCTGGGGTCCCCGACAGATTAATTCGCCTAATTCGCCACGTGGCATTACTTTGGTTCCCGTATCAATGTCTACTACCACCAGATCGGTATCAGGCCAAACAATACCGCAACTGCCGTATTTACGCAGTTTGAAGACCGGATTGACGGTCAGGATATTGATGGTTTCTGATAGTCCATAACCTTCAAGTATTCTTCCTCCGGATAAGCGTTCGAATTCTTTCATGGTTTCGACCGCCAGAGGAGCTGAGCCGCTGAATATTCCTTTTACCGAATTGACTTTGGATTTTTCAATGTCAGGGTGGTTGTTAAGAGCTATGATCATAGCTGGAACTGCAGCCCAAATGTTAGGCTCATGTTGATTGATGGCTTTAAGAATATTGTCCGGCATCGGCAGGGGGACCAATACTATCGTTCCTCCGGTATACAGGCAAGCATTAACATTACCGTTATAACCGTAGATGTGGTTAAGCGGGATGGCCGCCAGGGTTTTTATTTCATCAAAGGGCACCAGGGTAAAATTGGCGGTACACCAGGTAGAGGTTCTGATTGCCTGGGACAGCAACATTTTATTGGTACCTCAATGGCTCCAATTTTAAACAGAGCCTGCAGTGCAATTACATATTGCGGTAAATTAGGAGCCATTATAGCAACCCGATCACCTTTTTTGACTCCTAAATCCAGCAAGGCATTAGCTGTTCGCCGCGCCATATTATTAACCAAGCCGTAACTCAATTCAATATCGTTTATCAGCAGGTAAGGTTTTTCCGGATGAAGTTCTGCCCACTTGTTAAAATAGTCTTTCAGCGGAGTATCGGGATAATCAAAATTTCTGGGCATTCCGTCATCATATAGAGATTCCCAGCGAGGTCTCCATCGAGCCAGATCGTCTTCAAAATCTTTCAGCCACGGTTTATTCATCTATTTTTCTTTCCTCCTTTTATTAATAAATTTAAATACCTTTCCCCCCTTTTTGAAATAAATTTTGATGTCTATTTCCCTACTGACATAAAAACTCATAAAAACAGGTTTTACGCTAGAAAAGAGAAATAGCCCATTAATCTTATTACAATGTTATTGTATTTTGCGAAAATTGGCAATTATAGAGCAAATTTGACGATATCCTTAATATAAAAAGGCCTCTGCTACTCAGCAGAGGCCTCTCATCTAATCATTGTTTATAGTTGACCTGGCCATCCATTTATACTAGCCAGCTTCCTGTTTATCCAATAAATCATGCAATATTTGGTTTACTTCTTCAATTTTATATGGTTTGGGCAGGATTCCACTGAATCCATATTCTTGGTAATCTGCCATAACGGGATCATTGGAGTAACCACTGGAAACGATTACTTTGGCTGCCGGATCTATTTCCAGGAGCTTTTTAACTGTTTCCTTACCTCCCATACCGCCGGCTATAGTTAAGTCCATCATTAAAAGATCAAAGGGTTCATTTAAATGTCTGGCCTTTTGGTAAAGATTTATAGCTTTATGACCATCAGCTGCTGTACTGACTGTATAACCTAACCGTTTAAGCATTTTGCCAAGAGTTTCCCTGATTATATCTTCATCATCCATAATCAGGATGTTTCCCTGGCCACGCAGGGTTAAAGCACGTGAATTTTTTATCTCGACAGTCTGTTCAGGTAAAGCCGGTAAATATATAGTTACTGTAGTTCCTGATTCTTCTGCGGAACTAATATTTATATCGCCATCATGTTTCTTAATTATTGAGTAAGTAGTTGTAAGGCCTAAACCATGCCCTTTTTGTCTGGTGGTAAAATAGGGATCAAATACTTTATTCAGATGTTCTTCCATTATGCCGATCCCTTCGTCTTTTATAGTGATTTTTATATAGTCAGCCGGCTCAAGAGAAGGAGGCAGCTCCGATAAAGAGGTTACGTTTTCAGCTGATAAATGGATTATTCCTCCATCAGGCATGGACTGAACTGCATTAATTATTAAGTTATTAATGACCTGATTGATCTGTCCTTTATCAATTTCTACCGGCCATAGATCATCATCTATTTGATAAGCGCAAATTACATTTGAGCCTCTTAAAACAAAGCAGGTTGACTCCTGTAATAAGTCCTTAATAGAAGCAGTTTCTTTAATCGGGGCACCACCTTTGGAAAAGGTGAGTAATTGTTGGGTGAGATCTCGAGCTTGTGAAGCAGCTTGCTCTACTTCAGTCAAAATATCGACTATTTCATTATCAGCCTCAATAATCATTTTAGCCAGTGATACATTACCGCTGATAACGGTAAGAATATTATTAAAATCGTGGGCAATTCCTCCGGCCAGGATACCAATTGATTCCAATTTGCTGGCCTGCAGCATATACTCCTCCATTTTTTTGCGTTCAGTAACATCCACTATCATCCCTAGAATAGCAGGGCTACCTTCATATTCAATATTATCAGCATACAGATAACCCCAATGCTGCTGACCAAGTTTATCTTTATAGCGGAATTCATACGGGGTAATTATTTCACCAATTTGACGAGCCAATGCATTTTTCATAATCAGTTCCTGATAGTCAACATCAACCAGCTCCAAAGGGTTCATATTTAATAATTGCTCTTTAGAGAGACTGGTCATTTCTTCGAACTTAGAATTAACATAAAGGAGGCGACCGCCCCGATAAACGTAGATTAAGGCTGGGGCAAATTCAGCCAGCTTTCTGAAATTGGCTTCACTAAGCTGTAAAGCTTCCTTAGCCATTATTTGTTCATTAACATCACGGCCAACTGCCTGAATCTCAATAGGTATTCCATCTTTCAATATAGCCCGGCAGTTCCATTCCTGCCAGCAAATCTTACCATCCGCCCGCACAGCACGTAGAGTATGATTGTCTTCCAGATAATCCATACCCAATAAACTTAATTTTTGTAATATCTCACTCTGGTCTTCTTCATAAACCGGAACTACGAGGCTCTGGCCTATAAGTTCATCAGGTTCTTTACCAAAATAATTGCAGTAAGCTTCATTGACAAAAGTTATACTACCATCCGGTAAAGCTCGTAATACCAATTCAGTCTGATTTTCAATGATAGCCCGGTATCTGGCTTCACTGAGCATCAGTTTTAACTCTATCTGCTGCCGTTCCAGGATTTCCTGGCGCAGTTTTTTATTTACTAATAACAGCTCAGCAGTTCTTTCCCTGACTCGGAGTTCCAGTTTATCATGTGCTTTCTGCAGTGCTTCTTCCATTTGTTTGCGCTCGGTAATATCACAAATTACACCAATTATAACCGGTTTACCATCCCATTCAATAATACTCAGGGTCATCTCGCCAACGAATTCAGTGTTATTTTTGTTTATAAATATCAATTCGTAACGATCAGGTACGTTTTCTCCCCGTAAACGCGCCCGACCCCTTTCTTTAAGCATTTCCCTATAATCAGGGTGAATAAAATCCCAGTGGTTCATTTTAAGGGCTTCAGCTCTACTGTATCCGCTAATGGATGTATACCCGGTGTTTAGATAGAGCAGGGAGTCATTGATATAGGGATCCCAGACAAAAATAACTGCCGGGGCCGTTTCCGAAAGGGTTCTAAATTGGGTTTCTCTGGCTTGCAGGGCTTTTTCAATTTTCTGACGTTCCCAGTAAGCTCCCAGCATTTCTGCCAACAGGTTTAGACATTGAATATCTTCATCTTTCCATTTTCGGCGTTGTTTACAATCATCAAAGCCTATAAAGCCGAGCAGTTTATTGTCAATTCCAGTAATAGGAACCAGCAGAGCCGCAAAAATACCCTGCGCTACCATCGAGTCTTTTTCTACGATAGCTTCAGGGGGAAGGTTGTCTCTATCTGCAAGTACAATATTTTCGCCCTGCAGGAATTTTTTCAGACCCCAGGCGAAGTATTCAGTATCCATATCCTTTAAATACTCAATTACTGGTATGGCATTATTATCGCACCATTCATAGGTATTACTCATCTTATTAAGATCATCAAAAAACTCAAATATATAAGCCCGATTTACAGACATAGCTTCGCCAATAATCTGTATCACTTTTTGCAAATCAGCTTTTTCGTTTACCAGCAGTTTAGAAGCTCTGGCCAGGGCTTGTTCGATTTTCAGCCGCCGTCTAATTTCTGCTTCGGCTGCTTTTTGTTCGGTAACATCACGGGCAACGGCCTGATACTCAATAAGGTAGTTGTTTTCATCAAATATCGCCCGAACTGTCCAACGGCGCCAGGCGGTGATTCCTTCACGGTTTGTCCACTTATATTCAGCGCTGGCTTCCGGGTTTTCAATATTTAAAGTGTCTAAAAAATCAAGGGCATTTTGTTTGAACTCTTTAGGAAATGTATCAAAAAAAGGTTGACCAATAAATTTGTAATTTTCCCGTTTTAAAAAATAGGTATAGGCTTCATTAACGTAATTATATTTCAGTTCGGGTGAAAGGCGTATGAATAGTTCAGATTGAAATTCTCTAAGACTGGAGCGACAAACCTCGCCTTGCTTGATATTATCAGTTTCGATGAACTCATTCCCCTGAAGATGTTCCAGTTTTGACCTAAGTTTAGTAATTTCAAAGATTAAGTCGTCTTTACTCATGCTGTAGTACATTTTTTACTCCCGGATCAATAGTATTACATATTGTAATTATTTAGTATAAACGGCCGGAATGCTACGGAAAAAATGACAACCTTTGTCGCTTTACATTCAAAAAATTACGTTAATATTCGATTATTATTGACAACGAGACCGCTGATTCATAATTGAGTCCTTTTATTCTGCTTTACAAATTATACGTTCAATAGCTGCTTCTACTTATTCTTCCCAATCCCAATGTTTTTGTTTCTTAACGGGGCGTCGGGGTTTACAGCTTACCTGACAAGTCGGCCGGGGAGCATTAATGTGAATTGGCTGTGGATGGGGAGGAACAATCAATCCGGTGGGGTACCAGGTAAACAAAATGATGCTTTTGCTAATAGAACGGGGACATAATTTGGCAGCCTCCATAAATTCAACCAAAATCAGGGGTTTGTGCATTCCCAGAGCAGCATAATTGGAAATGCAGCAGGATGATAAATCCATAAAGGTATGAAACCTGGATTTAAAATGCACCGCGTGCATCGGCTGACATAGTGTATCTGCAACATACATTATATTCTGTTCCACATTTCCGCTAATATATACCTTTTTCCCTTTGGGACTGTCGATAAAACGGTATGTGTCAATATTTGGCTGGATTTTGGTTTCCACCAGCCTTTCTATATCCGGTTTAGTACAGGGTATTTCCAGGCATTCCTCTACCATAAACTGACTGGAGCATAATATCTCATGAGGGTTGGGGAAAACCCTGGTATCACCCTGATATTGAATTGTATTACTCATTCTAACGCACCCCTTCCTTTACTTATTTCTCTTTATCCTCCGAAAGCTATTGCTTCAATATATCTAAAATTAATTTACGAGTTTACAGCTAAAAATGTTACTAAAATAGCAATTATACTCTTAAAACATCTATTTAACCGGGATATTCAACCTCTCTTTTTCCAGCAGATCATAATTATTAAGTGTTTAAGCATAATCGTTAATAGCTCATGATGCTATTTCATTTCAGATTTTGAGCTGTTAAAAAATATGACAAAAGCTATTATTCAGCAGTTTTTGGGTTGAATAATTTAAAGTCCACCTTTCATATTTCAGGCTCTAATATTATATGTTTATCTCAGCAGACCGGGAAAAGTTTGCATAAACGGGAGGGGACAAACATGAAGATAATCGAGACTGAACTGAGGTTTAACGGATTACGGCCTCGAACCTTGACCAGTCAAATAGTATTGCACCACTCAGCCAGTCAGGATGTACCTGCGGCCGTGATTCACAGCTGGCATCTGGCACGCGGTTGGGCAGGAATTGGTTATCATTTTGTAATCAGAAAAAATGGTAACATTGAACGAGGGCGGCCCCAGGACAGTATCGGGGCTCATGCCGGTGCAGAGGTAAATGCACGCAGCATAGGTATATGCCTGAGTGGAGATTTTACGCTGGCACCACCAACTGAAGGGCAAATAGCAGCCGTAGTGGAATTGATTCACTGGCTGAATAAATACTATGCCGGTGCCAATAATGATGGATTGGAGATAAAGTTTCACCGGGATGTAAACGCTACCCAATGCCCGGGAAATCTATTCCCCGGTAAAGAGCAAATAAGAAAATTGTTGGCTCAAACTGGAGGAGACGGCAGTGGCAATGTTGAAGAATGGAAATATAAAATAATGCTGGATGCCAAAGCAGCCGGTCTCATCAATGAGATGCACCAGCCGGAAGAGCCGGCGCCTAAGTGGTTTGTACTGGCAGTAGCTCTGCGAATCCTGGAAATAATAAAAGGGGATAGTCAGACGCAGGAAATCAATTTATAAACCCTTAATATCCCTGTTTGCCAGTTTTATTTCCAGCCGTAAAGAAGATTAGGGAAAATTTAGTTTAAATAGTTGCCCTTATTTGATGAAATACCTTTATAATTAATACCATATCTATTATTTCATCATAATACGAATAAAGGTTGTAAACTAATTGATTTAATACGTAAACGATAGGAGGCTGTAAATGGCTATAAAGGTATTAAGTGACAGTACATCGTATATAAGCCGCGAAACTCAAAATGAATTGGGAATCGATTTGATTCCTCTAAGTGTCAATTTTCCTGATGAGTCTTTTCTGGAAACTGAAGTAGATTATGATTATTTCTATAACAAAATTGAAAGAACTGGTATTATACCAACTTCGTCCCAACCTTCGTTGGGAGAAATCATGGAAAAATTTCGCCAGATAGTAGCCCGTGGTGATGAGGTGCTGGCAAATTTTATTTCTTCAGCTATGAGTGGAACTTTCGCTACTGCTTTACAGGCTCGAGATAAAATCATGCAGGAGTATCCAAAGGCCAGGATTGAGATAATGGACTCGTATACCAATTGCATGGCCCTGGGTATGCAGGTTATAGCAGCTGCGCGTGAAATAAAAGACGGTGCTAATCTAAATAAAGCATTACAGGCCGCTCAATATGTTCGTGATCGGGTACGATTCTATTTTGTGCCGGAAACCCTTGAATACCTTAAAAAGGGAGGAAGAATAGGGACTGCTTCAGCTTTGTTGGGTACGATATTAAATATCCGACCGATTTTAACCGTTGACATGAAAACCGGGATGACCCATCTGTTGACCAAAACTCGTGGAACATCAGCGGCGATAAATCGTATGCTGGAAATAATGGAAGAAGATCGTAATAAGTACGGTTTGAAGGAAATATTGATTCATCATATAAATGCTCCGGAAAAGGCCAATATGTTAAGAAATCTGTTAATGGAACGTTATGGTATGCCGGTTGATATTTGTTCTATCGGACCGGTCATAGGCCTTCATACTGGCCTGGGAACCGTAGGATTCGTCTATTATACTGAAAATTAAGCTATTTGATAGTTGTAGACATAAGGGGGTTCTCCTGGGTCAATCTTTAATTGACACAGGAGAACCCCCTTATGTATCGGGATTACTGATAAAGTCTCATAAATGTCATCCTGAGGAGCCACGGGCGACGAATGGTCTCTTTTAGAAGCCTGGTCTTACCCTTGTCCCTTATTTCTTCTATCAGGTCCTGAACCGGCCTGCCAATTCATTTAGTTTATTTGCCATATTATTTAATAGATTGGCCATTTTAGCAGTTTCCTGCATGGATTGAGTGATTTCTTGTACCGAAGCAGCACTTTCCTCAGCACCAGCAGCATTTTGTTCAGCAATAGCAGATAATTTTCTCATTTGATCCGTAGTCCGTCTGGTCGAGTCAAAGATGGCAGAGACCCTGTCATTAATACTCTTACTTGCCAAACTGCTGTCATCTATTGCAACTGACATATTATCAAAAACAGTCTCTGTGGTACCAACCTTACTGATTAATTCATTCATTATGTTTTGAACCTCATCGACACTCGCAACAACTTCTGTGACTACTTTGGACAGATCATTTATAATCCTGCTAATCTCTCCGGCAGAATTACCAGATTGTTCGGCGAGCTTACGAACCTCGTCTGCAACAACAGCAAACCCCCGGCCTTGCTCACCCGCGCGCGCCGCCTCAATCGCAGCATTGAGAGCAAGCAGGTTGGTCTGGTCGGCAATTCCACTAATTACGTCTACAATAGCCCCAATATTATTTGCCATTATTTCCAATTTTCGTATAAGCGTATTCATGCTGGTGGTTAAAATACGAGCTCCTTCTGAAGAGCCTTTTAACTCCAATACCGATTTACCTCCTTCATCTTTCAACAATCCAATTTTATTAATCTGCGAAACCAGGCCATTTATCATGACACTAATTTCTTCCATAACGCGTATCATTTCCAGGATTTCATTAGTACCACTTTCGGTATTAATCGCCTGAGTTGCTGCTCCTTCAGCTATCTCTTGAGTTGCTTTGGAAAGTTCATCTGAAATACGTGCATTATTCCCGATTATTACACTCATCTGTTCCGAAGTGCTGTTTGTATTGTCAGCAACATCTTTGATAGCCTTTAAAGCCATACTAAGTTCAGCTCTTAATGTTTCGAATGCTTTGGCCAAGGAACCTATTTCTCCTTCGGAATTAACAAGTTGGCCAGGAAGGTCCTGACTAATATCAAGTTCAGCCATAACCGCAGCATGCACTTCCAGTTCCTGCAGAGGTTTAACTATGCTTTTTGTCAACCTGATACTTAGAGCAATAGCCAAAAACAGGAATAATATCACTATGAATCCTATAGATGCAAATACTCCTGATAATCCGGTATAAAGCTCATTCTTCGGTACAACCGAGACCAGATAAAGATCCATATTGGGAAGATGAGTTGTAGTCGAAATGTGAGTTTTTCCGTCCAGATCATATTGAATATATCCACCTTTGGTATTTTCTATCATAGCCTGGGTATTATCTTCTCCGATAAGTTCTTTTAAGTTTTTACCCTGATACTCTTGTTGGGGATGATATAACAGTACACCGTCCGGATCAAAAAGTGCTATATAACCTGTTTTCGCAAAACGAAGATTGGCATCACGGAGTACCTTTACCAAAGCCTCTTTATCAAGCATTTCTGAGAATTCCTCAGTATAACTTGCTGCAACTATGATAAGATCCCAGGCTTCAACATATTCTGAATACTGAGACTTTTCTCGTTCTACCGTTTCATTGGGGTTTTTCCACATATAAGTCTGAAACTGGACCGGTTTAACTTTCATATTTTCAACAAACTCCATACCGCTAAAATCTTTACCTTCAACCCCCGGTACAGGATGCATAACGGCAATGCCTTTACTATTGGCAGCATACATATAGCCTGTACTGCCGACTTTTTGGGAGAATAAAACTTCTTTGAATCTGTTCCAGGCTTCCTCCTCGGTTATGGCTCCAATTTTATATTGATTATAATAATATTCAGCAACCTGCTTGTTTTGTTCAGCAGAAAAGCGCAGCGAGTTGCGAATACTCATCTTTAAAGTATTCTCAAGCATTTGAGTTACCGATGTAGTTGTATTTAGGATCTCATTTTTTACCTGTTGTTCGGTTCTGTTTACCATTATAAAAGAGCTGGCTACTAAAAATAAAAGGCTGGCAAAAATGATGATACTTACTACCATTAACAATATTTTTGCCCGTATTGTCTTCAGATTGAAATTCATAAATATACTCCTCCTCATTTTTATTCCTGACCCTATAGGCAAGTAAGATATATCTTATTAATAAATATTTTTCTGTTTCTCTTTTAAAACATAGAAACAATTAGTGAAACACATATAAGAAACAAAAATGGGATTATGATGCTGAATCTGCGTAGAATGCCGGTTATCTTTATGAATATTAAAGTGAGTTTGTATCAGCAATCCAAATGTTTTGATTGATATGCGCTGACTTGAGGTATTTCTGTTATCAGGCAGACCAGGTTAGAAGAAATATTAATACAATAGAATGGCTTGGATGTTAAGTTTATAAAAGGCAATAACAAACAACATGACAATATATGACATAATAGGTTGTCTTTATGTAACACATTTTATTGCAGACAGACAAGATAAGTCAAGCAGCTTTTTTATATCCCGTGGTAGTACCGTATAAATAACTGTCACATTTTTATCACATTTATTGTTTATAATTAATGCAGAGTTATTGGTATATAGTTGTCAGGAGAATCATGTATACCCCATGGTTATTCCCCTGATAATATGATAGGGGTGATTCGTGTGGCCAACAGCAGAATCCTTATCGTGGATGATGAAGAATTAATTCGTGATTTAATTAAGGAATATATCAGCCTGGAGAATTTTGTTGCTGATGAGGCAGCAGATGGAATTCAGGCTTTGCAGCTTTTTAAGCAGTTCAATTATGATTTGATTATTCTGGATGTTATGATGCCGGGTATGGATGGCTGGAGTGTGTGTCGTGAAATACGTAAAACCTCGCAGGTACCGGTAATAATGCTGACGGCCCGCGGGGAAGAATATGATAAACTTCTGGGGTTTGAGCTGGGAGTGGATGATTATATGGTCAAACCTTTCAGCCCCAGAGAACTGCTGGCTCGCATGAAAGCGATAATGAGAAGAAGTGTGGCCAGAGATGAACCTGATGATTATATCAGCTTTGAAGGTCTAACTATTGTATTCGACTCTCACAATGTCTATGTAGATGATAATTTGGTCAATCTTACCCCCAAAGAGTATGATTTGCTATCTTTTTTTGCCCGTAATACCAATCGGGTATTTTCCCGGGAACAATTATTGGACTCGGTGTGGGGATATGATTTTATCGGAGATACCAGAACGGTTGATACTCACATTAAGATGCTGCGGGAAAGCCTGGGAGTTTATAGAAAATTTATCGTAACCGTATGGGGTACAGGCTATAAGTTTGAAACCGGAGGCCAGAAATGAGAAGTATACGTATAAAGCTGTGGGCGGGTATGATGACGCTGGTTATAATAGTTCTTATACTGCTATGGCTTTTTCAAATAGTATTTTTGGAAAATTTCTATACCCGTATGAAAGTAAACGATATTAAAGAAAAAACTATTGCGGTTACTGAATTACTGAATGCAGATAAAACTGAAGATTTTCGTGACCAGATGGATATTTTGGCGTATGAGAATTCTATGAGCATAGAGCTGTTGGATATGAACGGCAATATAATTTATGAAACTAATTCTTCCGGTACGGTTGGTAAAATGCACGGGATGATGAACAGCCTGCGTTCCCAGATATATGAAAAGGCTCTGACCGGGCAGGAATCTGCTACTACGATGACCCATCCCCGCTTCGGTAATGAATTCATGCTTATCGGCTTACCGGTATATATTAACCAGGAGTTAACCGGGGGCTTGTTGCTCAGTTTTCCGCTGGCACCGGTAGAGGATACTGCGGCTATATTACAAAGACAGCTATTTTATATATCGCTCATTCTTTTAGCAGCAGCTTCATTGCTGTCATTTCTGCTGGCCCGCACTTTTACCCGACCCATAGTTGATATAGAAAAGGCGGCTGCTCAGATGGCTGAGGGTGACTTTTCAGCCCGTATAGATGTGAAACAGCAGGATGAAATCGGACAACTGGCTAAAACTATAAATTATCTGGGGCAGCAGCTATCGCAAATAGACCAGATGCGTAAAGATTTGATTGCCAATGTGAGTCATGAGCTGCGAACTCCTTTAAGTCTGATCAGAGGATATGCGGAAACCCTGCGTGACGTAACCGGCAATGATGAGGATAAACGCCAGAAACAGCTGGGAGTAATCATTGAGGAAGCTGAACGGTTGAGCAGGATGGTAGACGATATCCTTAACCTTTCCAGGTTGCAATCAGGACATTTTGAGTTAAATAAAAGTATTTTTTCTGTTCGTAATTTAGCCGGCAATGTAGCCAAAAGATATGATTTATTAAGTAAACAAAGAGAGGTTTCCATAATAATGGAAATGTCTGATGAACAATTGGTGGAAGCGGACGCGGCCAGAATTGAACAGGTGTTATATAATTTGATAAATAATGCCTTTAATAATACTGATGCCGGAGGAACCATTACCATTCGGGATATTGATAATGGTGATAGGGTAAGAATAGAGGTTGCGGATTCAGGCAACGGTATACCGGAAGAGGAAATAAACCGTATTTGGGACAGGTATTATAAAGCGGATAAAAGTATCGGTAAAACGGTGGGAAGCGGCCTGGGGCTGGCTATTGTAAAAGCGATTCTGGAAGCTCATGGAGCTGCTTACGGAGTGGAGAGCAAAAAGGGTGCAGGAACTACCTTCTGGTTTGAGCTGGGGAAGACTTAGACACGAGGGGACGGTTCTCCTGTGTCAATCAGCTGATTGACACAGGAGAACCGTCCCCTCGTGTCTAAGTCAAAGTTTTCACCAACCTTTTAGGTTTTTATCATACTTCTATCACAATTTCTACCTATAATCAAAATGTAAGTTGCGTTAAATAATATACTTAAAAGGAGTGAAGAGCATGAAGAGATTTAAGAAGTTTGTTATGGCGTTTACGGTACTGGCTATAGTTGGAGCAGGCAGCGCAGTTTATGCATCAGCTGCTATGACTCCGGCAGAAATCGCTGCCAGTTTAACCGGTAAAAGCGTGCAGGCATTAAATCAGGAACGGGCAGCGGGCAAGACTTATGGTACGATTGCCAAAGAAGCGAATAAACTTGATGAGTTTAAGAGCCAGATGCTGGAGCAGAAGAAATTGGTCCTCGACCAGCGGGTAGCCGAGGGCAGACTTACTCAGGAAAGAGCCGATACCATTTATAACTCCATCAAAACCAACCAGGCAAACTGTGATGGAACAGGGAACGCCAAGATGGGTAAAAATGCCGGTGCCGGTTTCGGACAGGGAAATGGCATGGGTAAAGGACTAAGAGATGGCAGTGGAGCCTGTGCCAAAGCTGGTGCCAACCGAGGTGCCGGATGCGGATTCGGTCAATGTCAGAATAGATAATAAAATTACTAATCAAATATAACCAATTATAAAACGGGAGAGCTATGCTCTCCCGTTTTTATATATTAGGGGAAATATATTGATAGTTATATAAATATAAAGAATAGATTATATTAGAATGCCTAAAAACATCATATTAAGTGAACAATAAAAAGTTGACGATATTTTATACGTTCAGGTATAATAATACAAACTTAACAATAAGTTATACAATGTATAAGAAAACATGAGAAAGAAGGACTTATATGAAAAAGATTAAAGTTGAATTTATTAATACTTGCTCATGTTGTGACGGATATGGCGACGTATTGCGTGAATTAGCTGCCAGGCACCCCCAGCAAATAGATTTGAAAATTTACTACATGGGCAAGGATTTCGATTACTTGCCCAAATATGGGCCGATAAGCCGTGGAACTTTAATAATAAATGAACAAGAACGTTTTGATGAGTTAAACCGGAGGGTAATTGAAAGAGCAGTTAAGGTTGCTATGGACAAAGTTAAATGATTAAAGAATTATTGCTATCATTTTGGCAGTTGTTAAATATAAGCTCATTCTGGTTGGTGATCAGTTTTCTTCTTTGCGGGTTATTACATGTAGTGCTGCGACCGGAGTTTTTGCAAAAATCTTTGGGGAATACCCGCTTGTCTTCACTGGTAAAAGCTACGGTTTCCGGAATGCTTTTACCTATTTGCAGTTGTGGCGTGGTTCCTCTGGCTTTAAGTCTTTATTATTCGGGTGCTTTTTTAGGACCGACACTGGCGTTTTTAGTGGCTACCCCGATTATAAATCCTGCTGCAGTTTTGCTGGCCTTTGTGCTCTTAGGTCCGAAACTTACCGTTATATATGTTATCACTGGCTTTGCGTTGCCAATTATTATCGGTGTGATTGGCAACAAGTGGGGAAAAACCGAACTGGTATCGCCAATTGCATTGGCTATGGCCGAGGCTGCGGCAAAAGCGCCGGCGCAGGGAGGAACAAGAACATTTGTTACAGTTAAAACTCCCTGGCATAAGAAGATTTATAGCGGTCTGGATTGGGCGGTACGCAGTCTGGGTTTGCAGGTAAGCCGTTATGTTTTATTAGGCATTATATTTGCAGCATTTTTACTAACCATTATTCCGGTGGCTTTTATACAGGATTATTTAAGCAGCCCGGCTTTAATCTCTCTATTAGGAATAGTCATTTTGGGTACGGTTATGTATGTTTGTGCGGTTGGCCATATCCCGTTTATTGCCGCTATTGTTGCTGCCGGGGCAGCACCCGGAGTAGCTATAACCTTTCTTTTATCAGGAGTAGCAACTAATTTACCGGAATTATTCAGTATTTACAAACTGATTGGAAAGCGGTCGGTAATGATATATGTATTTACGGTAGTAGCTTTTGCTATTATGGTTGGCTTTCTTACCAATGTTTTGTTGTTGCCAGGTTTTACCCCGGTTTTTGATTTAAGCAAAGCTCAAACAACTATTGATTTAGCCAATAAAATGTCCCTGGCAGTCCCTGCCTGGGTGGAAAACATTTGTTCACTTGTTATCATTACCATGGGTGTTAGCGCCTGGTGGCCAGTATGTCGCGAATGGTTAAGTAAATTTACTCAGGAGGCCATAAGTGCTTAGTAAGAATGGCATTACCCTGATGTTACTGTGTTTGATTTGTCTTACAGGCTGTGGCGGAGAAATGTCGGAGGCGGAATCTGTTGTAAATATAGATACGAAGCATGTACTGTATGAACATTTTTTAACTGCTTGTGGTAATAAAGAACCTTTGCTTACCGGGGTAAATGATATCAATAATGATGGCTTGGAAGATTTAATTGTAATTTATCAGGATACTGCTGCAAGCAACAAGATGGTAGCAATCTGGCAGGAGGGCAGGGAACCCCTCGTAAAAACCAGTATTACCGGTGTGTAGAAGCACATTTTGAAGAACTGGCAGGCGTATGGGATGACAGGTATCAAAGGGATTATGGTTATTGGCGGCCTTATGTACTGGACGTCATTTA
>Ga0255342_1002078_pt1 | contig 25974 bp, 19 predicted proteins | sample wastewater_treat_3_FD_192416 | JGI IMG/M metagenome (GOLD analysis project Ga0255342, IMG submission 192416) | Wastewater microbial communities from Lulu Island WWTP, Vancouver, Canada - plant14 | ecosystem: Engineered > WWTP > Wastewater > Unclassified | place: Canada: Vancouver, British...
AACCATTCCGGTGAGACTGACGGAGAGGCCACACCTGTTCCCATCCCGAACACAGAAGTTAAGCTCTCCCGTGCCGAGGATACCTGGCTGGCAACGGCCCGGAAAAGTAGGTACTCGCCGGATATTTATATTCCTCCTTAGCTCAGCGGTAGAGCATTCGGCTGTTAACCGAAGGGTCGTTGGTTCGAATCCAACAGGGGGAGCCAGACCTAGAACGCAGTTATTGATACAATTTCTTGTATCGGTAACTGCTTTCTTTTGTTCCAATTCTACTTTGTCTGCTCGTTCTACTTTGTCTGCTCGCTAAGCTACTGAAAAGGTCAGGATTATCAAAAGTGTTCCGTTACAATTTCGACATGGCAGGCACTTTAATCCAGCAGGTTGACACGGGAGAAACAGTTCCGTATCGAAGATAATGAGGCTAAGCGACTTTTAACACCCTCACAAGACGACAAGAACGGCACATTTATAAGTGCGCCTTTCTTAGTGTGCCGGTACGATTACAGTTTTTCGATACAATCTGAAAAAATGAACTAGGGAAGAGTTCTTAAGGCATACCACTGTATCCTATTCCTACCGAAAGAACCCAATCGCTTCCCCTCAGGCGCAATTTTTCTAAATAAGTTGAAAAACTGTGCAGGGGGGAGTCGAGAGAAGAGGGTTTTAGCCGATGTTTTGTTGCAAATGTTGTGTAAAGATCTGAAAAGGGCGCGTTAAGGGGCAGTTTGATGCTTTAGAGTGAAATGTTTTAGAACGAAAAGGGTGCCGACGGCATTGCGAACATGCCCTTAGCACAAGAGAAAGCTTCTCAGCTTGGGAGATATGTGAAACTACCTGTCAGTTGTCTGAAACTGTCATTTACGGTGCCCGTGTTAAGACTAAGGGGAGGTTAGGGTGTCTGATGAGTCGGTTCCAGGCGTCGAGGTAGATTCTATATGCGATGCGAACGCCGGAATGCCATGGAACTTCGTACCGGTTGATTTTGCTGAAACGTGAGCGAATACTGTGCCCTTTTCTGAGGAGAAGATCGCGCAAGGCGACGAAACTTTCGAAAAACTTTCTTGCGCGGATGTAGATTCTTTTTCCTATTAGTCGGGAGAGCTGTCGTGCTAGGTGTTTAAAGGCTTTCAAATTATTGAGTTGAGAGTAGCCCACAGAAACGACTCTATAGCCCTCCGCTTCCAGATGCGCGGTACGTTCCCGATCTCTCGATAACTCTGACGCACTGCTATGGAACTCTTCGCTGTCGTATTCGATATCGAGTTTGCATGAGGGGACATAGAGATCGGCGAAATAGGTTTTGCTGCCGCCTTCCAAGACAATTTTTTCGTTGAGAACGATTTCACTAAATCCGCAACCACCGAGGGCGTTGGGTAAACGAAGGAACATGTAGAGAATCGATTCCATCGGTGAGCGGGAGTTGTTATCGAGATAGCGGATGGCGCGGAGGGCTTTTCTACGGCCTTGGTGACCTCGCAATTCCTCTGCGCAGGCACGCAATTCTTCGACGGTGCTCCGCGGGCGTTTGCCTTCGCGATAAGAACACACTTGGAGTCCTAAATAGATTAATTCGTGAATACTGTACTCTAGGGCGACTTGGAGAAAGACAAGCGGGAGGGTACACACGTGCCCCTCGACGTATTTCTCGGCGCCGGGAATTCGACAGGTATGAATTATAGCTCGGTCGGGTCGATAAAGGGGTTTGTCCGTGAAGATGACAAATTCTTCAGTGAAAATCGAGCCGAGAGGCTCTATTTTGCCTCGGATTGCCGGCACGTCCCAATAATCAAGAGCGACCTTTCCGCAAAGGTATTTTTCAACGTAATCGCTCATACCAGAATTCCTTGGTATAGGTCAATGGCATTGCACATGGTCGTAATCCAATAAAGTTTTAATGAGATCACTCATGCTTGAAGTCTAATGAGCGGTTTAATGTAACTGTTGGAAAGATTCGGTCCACAGCGTCCGATGGCGGTCATTTTGTCGATAATTAAGGGCGCGTGATCTGGAAGTGCATATCTTGGCGCTGTCACAACTCAGCCGTGAAATGCATCCTGTTTAACAGTGATTGTATGGAATCTCATTGAATCGGCGGTGAGTAAGACCTGCAGACAAACGCACCGAGGAAGCGTTCTCTGTCACGAAAGCCGGAAGAAAGTGGAAACACAGTCTTCGGGTACCGGTAGGCAGACCTCTGGGCTAGCACATAATCTTCGGAGCATTTAAAGTCCTGTATTCGTTAGGAAGACGAAGTATAATTTATTCATCCTGCCCAGAAAGAGGTATAGAAAAAATTAGAAGACGAACCGAGAGGAGGCAGATTTCAGATAGACACGTGCCGCAATGTTGTTACGATGGGCACATTGACTGTCCAGATAAAATGGGAACCACATGGCAGTTCTCAAAAGATTCGGAAAAACCTGATGACGGATGGAATAAGAAATACAAAGGCTGTATATATGTCCGCATTCTTTAGGGAATCTTAAGGATGAAAGGCTATGATGAACGATAACTAGATCATAGGAGGGATGCCATGCGCATTTTAGTAGCGGAAGACGATCCGAGATTATTGAAGACGTTGCTGCATATTCTGGAAGCAAACGCTTTTTCCGCAGACGGAGTTACAAACGGTACGGATGCGCTGACCTTTGCGGAGTCCGGCGAATATGACGGTCTTGTGCTGGACATTATGATGCCCGGAATGGATGGCATACAAGTCCTGAAAAAACTACGAAGTCAAAATATCACGACACCTGCCCTGTTTTTGACGGCAAGGACAGAAATCGAGCAGCGTGTGGAGGGACTCGACGCCGGAGCTGACGACTATTTGCCGAAACCGTTTTCTACATCTGAGCTGCTTGCACGAGTACGAGCCATGCTGCGCAGGAAAGATAACTATACACCCGACCTTCTGAGAATAGGCGACTTGGTACTGAACTGCTCCACGCAAGAGATCGCGTTTGGATCGCAAACGCAGAAGCTCAGCGGGAAGGAATTTCAGGTGCTGGAGATGATGATGCGCAACCCTCGCATACCCATCACCACGGATCAGTTCATCACGCGCATCTGGGGCTGGGAGACAAGTGTAGACACGAGTGTTGTATGGGTACATATCTCTAATTTGAGGAAGAAGCTGGAGAAGATGGGTGCTCCTCTAAAAATACGTTTTGTGCGGAATGTCGGTTACGCATTAGAGGTCGGTACATGATTGATAAATTAAGAAAGCGTCTTATCTGGATCAGCGGTTTATCTGTTATCCTCGTATTTGTTCTCATTTTCACCGGCATTTATGTGGTCAGTTCCAACAGGCTGAACAAAACGATGGATATGCTGACAGACAGAATCTCTCCGGATGACGGTCGGTTCCCGGAATTTAGCGAGAAGAACCCGCCTCCTCCCAGAGGTTTCGCGCCTTTTATCACGGCGGAAACACCTTTCAGCACACGCTTTTTCACCGTACGGTATGATCCTAACGGGCGCATTGTTTCTGCGGATATCGAGTTTATCGCATCTATTACAAAGGAGACTGCACAGGAATACGCCGAGCAGGTCATGCGCTCAGGAAAAGAACGCGGCTGGATCGATGGATACCGCTATAAAATATCGGATACATTCTTGGGGCATGCTGTTGTATTTGTTGACGGGACAATGAATCGCTCTTTTACAAGCATGCTTCTATTGACGGTAGGCATCGTCTTGCTATGTAGTCTTGCCCTTATTATTATCCTTATCATTTTGTTCTCAAAACGCGGCGTGAAGCCAATTGTGGAGAGCTACGAAAAGCAGAAACAATTCATTACGGATGCAAATCACGAACTAAAAACACCGTTGACGCTGATCCTCGCCAATCTGGACATCATCGAGGCGGATATCGGAAAGAATGAATGGCTGGATGATATTCGTGCTGAAGGGGAACGGATGAACTCCCTTGTGAAGCAGCTTGTGATGCTCACCCGAATGGATGAAGATAAAACGGAAATCAAATTCAGCGCGTTTTCGCTCAGCGATGCAGTCAACGATACTATCTCCGAATTTCAAACACTAGCGAAAGAAAAAGGAAAACCCATTGAGGCGGATGTGCAGTCGGGAGTCACCTATAACGGAGAAGAAGCGGGAATACGCCGCGTGCTTTCCATTCTGCTGGACAACGCAATTAAATACTGCGACGTGGGCGGGAGCATCTTTATAAAGCTCTCCGCGAGGCGCTATCCTGTAATCTGTTTGGAAAACACCTTCGCGGAGGTGGACAAGATAGAACTTGATAAGTTGTTTGATCGTTTCTATCGTGCGGACAAAGCTCGGTCTTTTACCGGCTGCTTCGGGATCGGTCTATCCATTGCTAAAGCGGTTGTGGAAAAGCATGGTGGAGAAATCAGAGCATACAAAGCAAGCGAAGGGCGTATCGGTTTCCGTGTTATTTTAAAGTAGTTTGTCAACGAAATCACTGTCTGTTAGCGAAAGGCGAATCGGCTTCCGTGTCGTCTTAAAATAGACTTTCAATCGCGTGCGAATGACACTATTTAGTAAGGTACGGAGACGTCATCACCGGTAATCGGCAAAAAATAGATCTAAATACATGTAAATACACCCCTCTCCGGTGGCTGAAAGTATCAGCCGTAATGGAAGAGGGGTGTATCGTTTTTTCATTTTTAGACACAGTTACCTTTAGGCTGCCTTTAGCTTCGCCTTTTATAATGGGCGAGACTCAAGGGTGCAAGGAGGGTTATCAATGAGTACGTCCAAAAGATTGTCAAAGGCAGAGCATAGAAATCGCCGTATCCGTATTGGGATAAGCATAGCTGCCATCGTCGTTCTACTGCTGATTGCCGCGGTTCTTTTTTTTCAGAAGAAAGTTCGCCAGAATTTTGCTTCCGGTAATCAGGAGATTTTAAGTGCCAAGGTCAGTACCGGCAGTATCAGTACCACTGTTTCCGGATCGGGGGCGCTTGTAAGCGAAGGAATTACGGATGTGATGATCCCTGCCGGCGTGGAAATCAAAAAAGTATATGTGGAAGCGGGAGATCCTGTGAAAGAAGGCGATATTCTGGTCTCCGTAGAGACATCTTCCGTTCTGTCGACCTTATCGGATACTCAGAAGAAACTGGACGAATTGGACGAACAGCTTGCGGAAGTCCATGACGAGGAAGTGGATTCAAAAATCAAGACTTCTATGAAAGGTCGAGTAAAAGCAATCTTTGTAGAGGAAGGCGACGACGTTTCCTCTGTCATGTATGAAAACGGCGCTCTCATCCTGCTGTCTCTGGATGGATACATGGCCGTGGATCTGGAATCCACAGCATATAAAGTCGGAGATTCGGTGACTGTGGTCACTTCAGACGGAACGTCCTATACCGGAACCGTGGAGAAAGTGACAGCGGAAAATACGACGGTGTTAATCAAAGATGACGGACCAATCTATCGGGATACGGTGACCGTCGGGGAATCAGACAAGGGGACACTGTATATCCATGAGGAGCTGAAAATTACTGGATATGCCGGAACGGTCAAATCCATTAAGGTATCCGAAAACAGCTCAATCAAGGCATCTTCTACGCTTCTAACATTGACAGATACATCCTATTCCGCAAATTATGACAGCATTCTGAAGCAGCGCAAGAATCTGGAGGAAACGTTGCAGACGCTCATAAAGCTCTATCAAAACGGAGCAATCCTTGCACCGATTTCAGGGAGTGTCGACAGTGTTTCATACAGTGATAATTCTTCAGATACCGAGACGCAAAACGGCTCCGGTTATGGGAGCGTCGTTTCCTCACAGGCGGAAGAAACCGTGTTGCTCTCCATCGATCCCGGAAAGAGCATGACCGTTTCCATCAGCGTCGATGAAACGGATGTGTTGGCACTTGTGGTCGACCAGGAAGTATCACTCACCGTCGAATCCATTGGTGACGATACGTATCCCGGAACAGTGACGGAGATCGATACATCCGCGGCATCCAGCTCAGGCGGTGTGACGACTTATAAGGCAACCATTAAATTGGATAGAGCAGAAAAAATGCTTGCGGGTATGACCGCCTCGGTATCCATTGTCATCGAAGGCGTGGACAACGCTCTGCTTCTCCCGGATGACGCTGTGCGGAAAACCAGCTCTTCAGCCTTTGTGTATACCTCCCATGATGAGTCAACCGGCGAGCTTGGGGGAATGGTGGAGGTAAAAGTCGGCATTTCCAACGGCAGTTATGTGGAGATTCTGGAGGGACTCGGGGAAGGCGATACGGTCTATTATACGGAATCCCGGAACAACGGCTTCGGAAGCTTTAACTTTGGCGGCGGTATGCCGGGCAATATGCCGGGCGGTATGCCGGGTAATATGCCGGGCAACATGCCGGGAGGCATGCCCGGCGGCAGGGATACTCCGGGCGGTTCAGGCGGGATGAACTTCCCCGGGAATTAAGGAGGCGGACAGTATGATCGACTTAAAAAATGTTTCCCGTATCTATCAAGTCGGTTCCGAAAAGGTCTATGCGCTGGATAAGGCGACGCTTCATGTTGATGAAGGAGAGTTTGTCAGTATTACCGGACCTTCAGGGAGCGGAAAATCCACGCTGATGAATATCATCGGGTGTCTGGATACCGCGGATTCCGGAACCTATCTTTTAGACGACATCCCGATTGAAGATTATACGGAGACGGAACTCGCAAAAATACGCAACCAAAAAATCGGGTTTGTTTTTCAAAGTTTCAATCTGATCAATAAACTGACGGCCGCGGAGAACGTGGAGCTGCCCCTTATTTATCGGGGAGTTAGCAAAGCGGAGCGGAAATCCCGCGTCTCGGAAGCGCTGGAGCGGGTCAATCTGACAAGATGGGCGCGCCATCTTCCCTCGGAACTGTCCGGTGGACAACAACAGCGGGTGGCCATCGCACGTGCAATTATCACGAAACCCTCTCTGATATTAGGAGACGAACCTACGGGTAACTTGGATTCCAAAACGACAGATGAGATTATCGGTATTTTTCATGAGCTGCATGATCAGGGCAATACGATCATGCTGATCACACACGATCGGGAGATTGCGGAGCAGGCCTCACGGATCATCCATATCCTGGATGGAAAGCTGTCGGAGGTGAGTATATGATTCAGTCATTCAAGATGGCGCTCAAATCGATAGCCGGAAACAAATTCAGAGCCTTCTTAACGATGCTGGGCATTATCATCGGCGTAATGGCATTGGTCATTCTCGTAAGCCTTGTCAGCGGAGCCACCGGATCGGTCACCGATTCCATTTCCAGTTTGGGCAACAACCTGCTCACAGTGACGATCTCCGATGACAAGGGGGCGCCGGTCAAGCTTCAAACGCTGAATGAGTGGATGGAGAAAGACGGGATAGGGCTCATCGCACCGTCAGGCGAAACCAGCGCGACAGCGCGGTACGAGGGAAACAGCGGCTCCATTACCGTATATGGAACGACACCTCCCTACGAAACAATCAACGGCCTCTCCATCCTTTTAGGAAGGTTTATCAAATCATCCGATGTAGACAATCATACGAACGTGGTCGTCATCAATGAAACGGCTGCGACTGAACTCATAGGCTATACGGATTGCATTGGAGAGGAAGTGTCGCTTGACGGTATTAAATATACCGTTGTAGGTCTTCTGGAAGATGACGAGGACTCTCTGACGGCGGTTTTCGGTCGCGGATCTACCGTTGCGTATATCCCGTATACATCGCTGTTGCGCCTGTCGTCCGAGGCGTCGTCCAATATTACAAGTTTTTCTGTCAGCGCCGAGACGGACATGGCGACGGCGGAGGCGACCATGACCTCGATTCTGATGGATCGGTTTGACCAGGATGACGATGCGTTTACGGTATCTTCACGGGATGCGCTGGAGGATGCCATGAGCGACGTTACCTCTGTCCTAATGATCCTGTTGGGCAGTATTGCGGGAATCTCCCTGATCGTCGGCGGGATCGGAATCATGAACATCATGCTGGTCACGGTGACGGAGCGGACACGGGAAATCGGTATCCGCAAAGCCATCGGTGCAGGCAGAGGCGTCATATTGCAGCAATTTCTTCTGGAGTCGGTTGTCCTTTGTATGTTCGGCTGCGTTATTGGCGTATTCCTGTCATGGGCGGTCCTTCGGATCATTTCCGTAGTCGTATCCAGCCTCAGCATGTCATTCTCATTAGAGTGGAATGTGGTGCTGATCGCCGTCGGCTTCTGTTTCCTGATCGGCATCGTATTCGGACTGTACCCTGCGAATAAAGCCGCGAAGATGGCGCCCATCGACGCGCTTCGCTACGACGGATAAATGGAGGTAAACGAATCAATGAATAAGACAACTGTATCCTCTTCAAGAAAAAATAAAGGGACTATTTACATCATTCTTATGGCGTTCTTTACGCTTGTAATGATCGCCGATTTAATAATTCTCGCTCTGATTCCCGCAAGGGGCACAATGGATTTTTCTGACTTTGACCCGTCATCGTTTCCCTTTTCTGACGGGAGTGGCGAGGTGCCTAACGGGCAGTTCCCCATGCCCGGGGGCGAAATCCCTGAGGGCTTTACGCCCCCAAGCGGTGAATTTCCGGAAGGCTTTTCACCTCCCGGCGGTGAAGCGCCTGATAGATTTTCACCCTCCGGCGGCGAAGCGCCTGAGGGTTTTTCACCCCCGGGCGGCGAAGCGCCTGAAGGTTTTTCGGTGCCGGAGGGTGAGGGGTTCAATCCTCCGGAAAACGGAGATTTTACAAGACCGGAGGGGGGATTTAGTTTCTCTGACGGCAATTCGGGAAGGTTCCCGTCGAACGGTGGGCAGCCCTTTGGCGGCGGCAATGGATTCTTGTCGCTTGTTCGCAGGGCGTGGCTTCCGATCCTGATTGTCTGCCTTCTGGGTAACGGGGTCTGTCTGTTCCTGTACATCCGCCTTAGAAGGAAATCTTCCGCAGAAACTCAGCAGCTCTTAACTGAAACTGACGAAGGTTCTGAAGATGACGAAGATGACGAGGACTCCAAAAAGAAGAAAAAGGGAGGATGGATTCTCCCCATGTGTCTTGTCGTCGCCGTCGCAGCCGTGATCGCGTCGTTGCCTTCCGCAAATTCCGCGAGGGACACCGTGTCCGCTGACGAACAGGTCGTGTCCGGGACAGCGAAAAAAGGCATAATTTCTACTGTGCTTTCCGGGACAGGCACGCTGGCGGACGAAACGACCAAACAGGTCAGTATACCTGACAGTGTTACCGTAACAGCCTACCATGTAAACAATGGAGATGCGGTTACCGAGGGAGATATTTTGGTCTCGATCGACAAAGCCTCCGTTGGCGTTGCCATCGCAGAGCTTCAGGCCGTGATGGACGAACTGGACACGGATCTGTACGCAGCCTTCAAGGAAAACGCGGACACCAAGATTACCTCTGCTGCAGACGGAAGGGTAAAAGTGATCTATGCGCAGGAAGGTGAGAGCGTTTTAGATATCGTATCCGAACATGGCTGCTTGATGCTGATTTCGCTGGATGGTCTCATGGCGGTCGATTTTCAGGCTGTAGATGGAATTTCTGTAGGTGATACGGTCAAGGTTATCCTCTCTGACGGGACGGAAGAAAACGGTCGGGTTTCTTCAAAAGAAGACGGCATTTTGACCGTTACGATCTCCGATGAATCGGCAGCCCGCGGGGACGATGTGTCGGTATGGAAGGAAGACGGGCAGCAGATCGGCAGAGGCAGCCTGTACATCCACAGCGAACTGAGGATTACCGGGTATTATGGGAACATTTCCTCCGTTCCTGTAGAGGTGAACACCCGTGTGGAAGAGGGCGATACGCTATTAAAACTCAGCGATGTAGGTCATACAAGTGCCTATCAGAATCTTCTGAACCGAAGGAAACAACTGGAAGACCAAATGGATTCCCTGTTCAGGTTATACATGAACGGATATCTCTATGCTAAATCGGACGGGATCATCTCCGGTATTCCCGAAGACAGTACGGTTATCAGTCTTGCCGCACAGAGTAAAGACAACGAAGCGGATCTCTCGACTCCCGAAGTTATCACAACACGGGTGCTCATGACGAACCCGTCTCTTTCCCTCAAAGGACCAACAACGCTCTCCCTTCAGGGAACCGCGCAAGTGAAAACGCTCTCCAGTCCGCTGACGGGAGTGGAGGATTCCAAACTTCAGACTTGTGCGGCAACAGTCGCTTCTATAGACCCACTGCAGTCTACCGATCCGCAGCAGCCTACCGATCCTCAACAGCCTACCGATCCTCAACAGCCTTCCGATCCGCAGCAACCTTCCGATCCACAACAGCCTTCCGATCCACAGCAACCTGCTGATCCGCAGCAGCCTACTGATCCACAGCAGCCCGCCGATCCTCAGCAGCCAACCGATCCTCAGCAGCCTATCGATCCTCAACAGCCTTCCGATCCGCAGCAACCTACTGATCCTCAGCAGCCTGCTGATCCACAGCAGCCTTCCGATCAGGGCTCTTCTACATTTCCCTCTCGGTGGGGAGGCGGTTCAAGCCCTTCCGGTTCTGCCAATTTTCCTTCTTTCTCGGGTTCATCTAACGAATCTCCTCAGGCGGAGGAAACAAAAACTTACGATCAGTATAGTTTGGCTGAACAACATGTGCTTTCCATCACATCTCAGCAGAACATGAGCATCACGATCAGCATAGATGAACTCGACATCCTTTCTTTACGGGAGAATTTGCCCGTGAAGATCACATTGGAGGCGTTGAAAGGGCAGGAGTTTTCCGGCACCATTTCCGGGATAGGCAGAATCGGCACCAATGAAGGCGGTAATACAAAGTACAGCGTGACAGTATCTCTCCCCAAAGAGGAAAATATGATTGCAGGGATGAATGCAGCGGTGAAGATCGTAACGGCAGAACGGGAGGCTGCCATAACCATTCCGGTGGCGGCTCTAGTGGAAAGCGACGGAAAGACCTATGTCTATACAAGCTACGACGAGAAAAATGATGTTTTGGGCGGTCTTGTGAAAGTGGAAACAGGAGCATCTGATGGGGAAATCGTGGAAATCCTATCCGGTATTGAAAACGGTAATAGTGTATTTTACCGCTATGCGGATACATTAACTTACAACTTATTTTTCGCGACTAGGAAATAATCCGGTATATGTTCGGGCTAATCCATACCCCACTGAAGCTTATGCACTTTTTTAGCAACACGACGAGTAACCCTGCTTTTTTCACATAATGTGATCTATCGTGCATTTGTATTGCAACAACAGTCCGGTGACAAGTCCGGGGGGACCTCAAAATACTTTATTAAGTGAATTGGGTACCCCTATTCATCTTGAAAGCCATGAAAACCGTTAGTCTCAACATCATGCGGCTTTATAATTTTGCACAGAAGAAATCAAATAAAGCCGTGCGCAACCCTAATGCCTTTTATCAGTATGTTGTTAAAAAAATCCTTGTTCGTGGCATAATGCTATTACTAAATAGGTCAATTACTTGAGGAAAATGGTAAATGTTGATAGAGCGAAATAAATACCTTCAGCGGCTGATCGACCGAAAAGAAAACGGTATGATTAAAGTCATTGCCGGAAGATGACATCATCAGCCGCAACAACTTGCGCAGCGACAACATCATGGATATTCTTGTGAATATTCTAGCCTCCTCCGTAGGTTCAAATACTAATCCGAATAAATTGGCTAACACGTTTGTCAGTAATGGATATAAGGGCGTATCAAACAAGACTATTGCAACTTATATCGATTGTCTTATCGACGCTTTCCTGATTTCAAAGGCGAGTCGCTACGATGTTAAAGGGAAAAAATATATTTCGACTCCAAGCAAATACTACTATTGCGATGTCGGACTTAAAAATGCAAGACTGGAATTTCGTCAGTATGAGGTAACACATCTGATGGAAAACCTTATCTATAACGAGCTCTTGATACGTGGCTATTCCGTGGATGTAGGCATTGTTACCCACGACGAAAAAAACAAAGAAGGAAAGATCACACGCAAACAGCTCGAAGTTGATTTCGTCGCCAATAGAGGAAGTCAGCGATATTATATCCAGTCTGCCTTCGCGATACCGGATTTGAAAAAATGAATCAGGAACAAGCTTCGCTTGTAAAAATACCGGATTCATTTAAAAAAATAATTGTTGTTGCCCATGAGACACCTCTCTGGCGCAACGAACACGGTATCACAATCATGAATATTTACGACTTTTTGCTGGACAAAGACAGCTTGGAGCATCGATTTGCACCCGAAACTGAGCGGTGCACCTAAGTCTTAATAATGCACTCGATTTTCATTTTTGCACCCAAATGCACACATGACATACTTTCAAGTGGATTGTATTAGTTTTGTTGTTCTTAGCCAACAAAAGGACGACAAAACGGACACAATCCTGAATCGTCTTTTTTATGCCCTGAAACGTTGGTATATCAGGGTTTTCAGAAAACGGCAGAATAAATTTAAGGGTGCAAAACGGTTTTATTGTGCTCAAAATTAGCCTAATTCTCGGCTGCCGGATTTTAGTTTGAAACTATCTACATAAAAGTCAGAGTTTCGTATAGATGGTTGGTTGCACTCAGTAAGCAAACGCAGATAATCAAGACACTTGATAACCGAACACGACAAAAAACGACCGAATACGACGAAAATATTGAATCAACGATGCCATGCCAGATAGTATAAAAATGTATCTGAAATAAGTGATGCGTGATTACTATGAAGAGGCATAATCACCGTCAGTACAAGGACACGTGTATACGTATATTAGGAAAACACTTATTAGTAGAGGGATGTAACAAGACAGGAGATTTAGAAGATGAAAAAGGATACGAAGAAAAGGATATTGGTATGGCTGCTCATGCTTTCGCTGTTACTGCCTTTATCGGGTATGACGAACGAGGTTCATGCGGAGGAGAATCCGACACCGCCGCCTCCGCCGATTTTTGGGGCGACTACGATGGATTCGAGCCACCTTTTTATGGGATGTAGCGGTGACCCGTCAGAAGACTGGATTCACGAGTGGAGGCTGTCGTCTACCCCTGATATGATGAGTTCCATATGGGATGACTTTACTGACAATGCGGAGAACGAGATGAGTATAGAGTTTACAGAGTCTCTCCGCAACATGATAGATGGGATAGTATATGTGGCAGCCAGGTATGTTTACTTATTAGATTCGAGTCTAGGAAGCGAATGGTCGAACATCTACTCCGTGGAAATAGACGACAACGGGCATATCACGAAGGTCGAGCCTGCGGAAATGGAAACGAATCCGTCACCAAATGAATATCCAAGTTCGAAGAGCTCCGACGGGCAACACGAAGCCCAAACTGTTCAGCCAACGGGACCGGCTACTCAACCAAGTAATACTCTGCAGAAAACAGAAGGGAGTAGCGGATATCACTTATGGTTAGTGTTATTAGCGTTAATAGTACTCTTATTAGCAGTCGGATTAATCTTCTTAAACCGCAAGAAGAGAACATCGAAGCAAAGCGATTAGATCTAAGATAACTGCATCGAGATGCAATTTAATCGAGTAGTCCTCCGGTCATTAGTTGACCGGGGGACTCTCACACCACCGAGTATGCGGAACACGCTGACAGCGGTTCCAAACTTTACCGAAGGATTTTGGAGAGTTTTGCATCGGTTACACAAAGTGTTTTTAAGAAACGAAAAAGAAGTGTCCGCACTTTGATAAGCTTAACCCTATTACTGAGGCGATAGATAGTGCTGATGTGATTATTCTTGCTAGTCCGGTATATATAATATATGCAACGGGATCAATGAAGGCGTCTTTAGATCATGATGGATACCGTTGGATGGCGCATAGACCGGATAAATCAATGTTTTCAAAGCAAGGGGTATGTGTGGCTACTGCGGCGGTAGCAGGTATGAAAACTGAGGTCATTAGATCGTTCTTATTGATAAGCACCTCCACTCCCGAACCATCGCTAGAGCTTTAGGCGGCAAGTGATCTTCTAAAAGCTCATTTGTCTGAATGTCAATGGCAGCCATATTATCACCGTATAGAGCATGAACATTTTGGAATATAGGATTGTAAGCAGATACTCTCACGAGTAGAATTTAGATAACAGTGAACGAGTTAGCTTTGGAAAAGAAGCATAAGGTTTCGTAGAAGAATCCCTGCAAAATACGCTGCCTATACGCGTGAATAGATAGCTTCTGCAGGATTTACCCCGGTAGGTGCAATATGATGGGAAAAGACGAAAACTTAACTGAAGAAGATAAAATCATACGCGGTGATGATGGTGTGTATCGATGGATTTATGAAGTCAATCTTCTTAAAAATCCGGTCATTTTGCTTTTGGTGTGGAAAATCTTAGCGATCTCTCTCGGCGGAGTATGGGTTTTCGTAACTCTGCTATCCTTGGGTGATCGTGAGTTCTGGTGGAAGGGCTTCTGGAGTGAAACAAAAGTTTTTCTTCTGATCCTTGCGGGCATACTGGTTCTCGGGATTATCGCGTATCTATTGTATGCTGCGGTCATGGGCGGGAAATATTGTGTGTTGTTTGAGATGGACGAGAGGGGAATTAAACATACGCAGCTTCCGAAGCAATTTAATAAAACAAAGGCACTATCAACAATGACAGTTCTTTTAGGTTTAGCATCCGGAAAACCCGGTGTTGTCGGCAGCGGACTGTTGGCGGGAAGCAAGCAGTCCATGTTCTCGGAATGGAGCAAAGTGAAAAGCGTCATATGCTATTCCAAGAGGAACACCATTAAGTTGAACTCACCATTTAACAAGAATCAGGTATATGCCTCTCCTAATGAATTTGAATTTGTTAAGCACTTTATTGAAGAGCATTGTGTAAACGTAAACAGATAATTAATATGGACGGTGAAACAACAATGATGGCTATTAATGATACCGCGGACGGCATTATTCTTGATGATCTTTTGGAGAGCATCGAAATGCTCGGCAAGACTGCTACGGAAATTGGGATACCGAGAGAAGTCATTAATACTGAGAAAAGTTACTATATTAAGACATATATTGACGGATATATATTCGGGACAAAAGACTACGGCATACTGCATTTTAACTATATGGGCAACGATAAGGATGATTATCTTGCGAAAAGTATTTGGATACACGTTAAAGAAGTAGGGTATGACGAATGCAAAAGACAACTTTCTGATAAGTTTGGCAACCCGATCAAAGAGGGTGACAACCCTTATGTTGAAGTCGATGGAGGAGCTGTCACGTGGGCGTCTTATCAGTTTCAGGACATTGCGATAAGGCTTTCTTCTGCGAGTCAAAGAGACTATATAGAGATATACATAGAATAACTTGCGGATTAAACGGCGATTAAAATCAATGTTTCGTTACGGTATGCATGCCGTTACGCTGAGATAGCTCATATCAAAATGGCTCATTTTCGCTAGTTTCCTTCACGGTTTAGAGGGGTGTCGTGTGGTCCACGATTCGGTGTTGAAGTTTTCGAATAAGATCACGAGTCCATAGTAAATGCTTCCATGATTGCTTTGTAAGCGACAACCGCTTTCAGCAATTGGTCAATGTCAATATATTCATTGACTACGTGGGCGAGTGATTCGACCGAAGGTCCGATGCCAATGGTCGGAATATTCGCTTCTCCCGCGTAATGACTGCCATTCGTGCAGAAATTGTAATGTGATATTTTTGAATCAATACCAACTTCATGGAGTTTGTTTAGGGCTTTAAGCACAAATGGCTCTTTTTCGTCGAACAGCCAACCGGGGAAAAAGCGCTCGGCTTCTATGATCGCTCCGGTATAACAAATTTCCTTGCCGGACGCTAAGCGGACACTATAATTGCACTTGCTATTCTTGCTCATGTGCTCATCAATTATTTGTTGCAAGGGCTTTAGAACGTCATCCGGTGTTTCACCGGGTAATAGTCGACGATCAAAAGTGACCACACAGTACTCCGGTACGACAGATGCACCCGGATAGGGAGAAGACACGATGTCAGTGAGTTCCAGTATTCCTTTCCCGAGGACGGGATGAGTTGGCGTTGGAAGGCGCCGGATGTCGTTTAGGATGTCACATAAGGCATAAACTGCGTTAAAGCCTTTCTCAGGATTTGAGGAATGTGCAGGAGATCCAAATGATTCCAGCTGAATTTCAGCACGCCCTCTTTGACCAATATTCAAGTTGAGATTTGTTGATTCGCCAATAACAATTATGTCCGGTTTGAACTTGGCAGAGATGACACGAGCGGCGACTCCTTCGAATCGCTCCTCTTGTACTACGCTTGCAATCAGAATCGTGCCCGCAAAATCTCCACGTGTCGCCTCATAGAAATCACAAGCGGCGACGGTCATGGCGCTTACTGCTCCCTTCATATCGGAGGCGCCTCTGCCATAGAGACGGTCTTCAATAATCTCTCCGACATAAGGATCAGTCGACCAAGCCGCCGGATCTGCAACCGGTACAACATCAATATGTCCATCAAAAAGAATTGTCTTCCCTGGTCGGTTTCCACGAATGCCGGCTACGAGACTCCCATATTCATCGACATAAAGGTCGTTGACGCCCCTTGACCGATAATATCTCTCCAGTACTTGCACTGCCTTTTGCTCTTCTCCGGAAACGCTGGGAGCGTTAATCAATTCCTTGCAAAGCTGAATAACGGCTTGTAAGTTTTCACCTTGTGTACTCATATATATGTTCAATGACCTTTCTTTCAAGCTGAACGTGATCAAAGACATGTTTGCAGTCTCACCAATAATCGAGCTTACAACAAAAGGCTACGCTTCTGACTCGTTCAGGTGACTGATGCTTATCATAATCCTCGCATTCAAAACTAGAATCATCGTATTACAAGTATATTGTATCTGTATTCGGTAACAGAAGTGGTACATCGACAGGAAGGTTGAGCGACTTCAAGCTATCTTATATCAAGCTTTTTGTTAAGACTGCTCTTTCATAATTTAGTTAGACGATAAAACTGGGACGACATAACTATACGAAATCCGTACCTATCATTTTTCTGTGTTTATTCTCTTGAATATATGAATATTAGCTTTTATTCGGTATTCTGTACTCATGATGTAACGTCACATTGCAGAAGAAGTCCTGCAAGCGCATCAGCATCGGTCGGCACTTTCTGAAAAAAGAACGGAGGAGTCGCATTATGAAAACACATAAGTCAATAGCCCTGTTGCTCGTTTTTTCCGTGCTCCTGTGCTTTACAGGTTGCGCGGAGAATTCACCGGAGAAAACTGAACCGAGCGAATCTTCCGTTGCATCCGAACCGGAGGATACGATGCCTTCACCGGAACCTTCATTTGTCGAGTACAACTCCATACAAGCCGCACTTCCAACACCCGGTGACGCCACAGTCACGATGCTCGGCGATGAGACAATCGATCTGACCGGTATCCCGCTTTCTGGTCGTAAGGAAATTATCCTAAACGGTCACACGCTGACGTTGACAGGCAATTATGGTGTATCAATGGACGCTGTTCTGGATATCAAGCCGGGCGAAGGCGCTGAGGGAAGTACGCTCAACCTGACGGGTCTGATGTTTGACTTCGGCTTCCTTGACGTGAAGCCTTCTCCCGAAATGCCGCTCATAGAGATACGTCCAGGTGTAGCATTAGAAGAACCGGAATATCCTGAGGGTGTCAGCCTGAGAGAGTTCCCGGGCATTTTGACGGTCATTCAATGTGATTGAATGAATCTGCCTGCGTTTTCAACTCGTACATGAGCTTCCTGTTCGAGGTAATTTCCTTGATCATGTCTGAGAAGACACTGTCGTAATCGTAGACTGAAATGGTTCCAGTGCCTATGTTGTAATAGTAAGCTTGCAGGTTCAAATCACCTGCCTCGACTCTCTTGCGTACAAACTCATACGTCATAAGGTTGTCAAGTTGCTGAACGGCATTCAGCTTCTCGAGCATGATGATTTTGTCTTCTTCTTTCATGTCAGGGTATCGATAATCAATGTAGTCCGATATCGTGATGCTTTGGGAAATCCATTCTGCTGTGTAAGGCAGTTTTTCTTTATATTTCTCGAGGTTTCTGATGGCTGCGCAGCCGCCACAATTCGAGTGTCCGCAAACGATTAAGTTTTCAACGCCGAGAACGATAACGGCGTACTCGATGGCAGAGACGACGGAAGGGTGAGTATCAGGCTCCTCTTCTCTCGGTACGATATTTGCGACGTTTCTAATCTGAAAAATCTCTCCCGCATGAGCTTGGAACAGTGTTTCGGCATCGACCCTGGAATCCGAGCAAGCGATAAAAAGTGTATGAGGATGTTGCTGTTCCTTTATCGTCGCGTAGAAGTCTTTATTAAATTCATATTCCATCTCTTTGAACTCTTCGATCCTTCTCTTTAGGTCCATATGTTCCTCCCTGATGATCGGTATAATTTAGTATTTTAGGTTAGTATTTGATGCATACTCTTGAATATCGTCTTGCAAGATGTAAGCGCTATTAATTCATCTAATGTGCCATATTCAAGAGTCGTAAAATGTGCGAATAGCGTGCTGCCATGCCGGTTCTACCTCGCCGTTCTCGCAAAAAAAGTGGACGAAGCGAGGTCGTAAACCTGTCTAAATTTTACACTACAAGCGTTTATATTGAAAGTTACGATCCTTGATTGTCGCTTCATCCGGTATTGAGGCATGATTTAACGAATCAAACAGCGACATCATCAAGTCTTGAGTATGGATTGGGAATGATCAAAAACCGTTAGACACGAGACAAAAGCAACTATCACGGTATATTATTTATGTAAGTGTACAGTAGCGGGTGAGGTGTTCTGAATTGAAGAGAAATAGTGCGGATTGCATCAGTTGCAAAGTGTATAAGTGTAAAAAAGGCGAGAAAGATCACTTGCCTTCATTCTGCCCGATGAATGATGGCTCAATCTATGAAGAGGCGGCATTGTTGCTTGAGAAACATAGAGAGTTTTTTGTGAATTGTTCCGTCATCGAGAAAAAAGGATATGGTGTTTGGCCTAGGGCGAGAGAGATCATCGAATTTATCAAAGCGATGAATTTCAAAAGAATAGGTTTGGCTTTTTGCAGCGGATTTCGGAGAGAAGCCAAGATGCTTTCCGAAATCTTTAAAGAACATGGGATCGAGCTAATCGGCGTTATGTGTAAAACAGGCGGAACCGATAAGTCAGTTGCGGGAATTCCTGAAGAATGCAAGCTCAAACCCGGTCATTTTGAAGCTCACTGCAATCCGATTGCACAGGCATTGGTGTTAAACAAAGAAGAAACGGAATTTAACATCATCTTGGGTCTTTGTGTTGGTCATGACTCTCTATTCATGAAGTATTCGGAAGCCTTATGTACAACCTTGGTTACAAAGGACAGGGTGACAGGACATAATCCTGTTGCAGCCTTATATTTGAAAGATTCGTATATGAAATCAAAGTTGGGGCTGTAAATGTTAAAGTAGTCTCATGCGAATACTTCGTGATTTGTATTCATTAACTTTTTTTCGGGGGTACCATCGATGAAAGTAACAGGGAAATCACCAACACCGAAAGCTAGTCGTTACTTTACGGATAGAAAGCAACCTCTAGAAATTTTTTGGGAAAAATACAACATCTATCAGCAACGTATGGAAAAAGACGCTCCCAATATTAGCGTGTTGATGTATTACGGAATGGAAGGTATAGGAAAAAGTGCCTTAATCGCAGAAATTATTTCAGAGATGAAGGAGAAACTGACTAACCCCCAATTTGTGTACTATGACTTCAATATTAAACAGGATAAGAGAGGTGTATTGGAGAGAATCCGGAATATTCTCGTCAATGATTATGAGTACTCTTTCCCTCTTTTTGATTTAGCTTTATACAATTATGCACAGAAAATCGGCGAGGATGTTACATCTTCAGACATTCAGCCTTTTTTAGGCGGGAGCAAACTATTATCGACTATGCTGGATCTGGCAGGAAAGATTCCTGCTGCGGGTGTTGTGACCACGTTAACGAAATATGCAGATTTGGGATTTTCTATAATTAATGAATTGCTGGGTAAGCATAAGCGCGAATTGATAGAAATCGAGCTAAAAGATCCCACCGCATTATACGCCTACCTGCCATCTCTATTCGCACAGGATTTGGCAGAAAACTTGGAGCATAACCGGCAACCGTTGGTCATTTTTCTCGATACGTATGAAAAACTTGTCAATGAAATGTTGCCTGTAGGTGAGCCGCTGAACAATGATGAATGGATTCGCGGAGACCGTGGTCTGATACCCAATATTCCTAATGTGCTTTGGGTCATTGCCGGAAGAGAGAAACTGAAGTGGGAAGCATTCGATTCATCTTGGAGTAAGACACTTGAACAACATCTTTTAGGTTCGCTTACACAAAATGACAGCACACAGCTTATGCGGTCAGCGGGCATAACCGATCCGGATTTACTTGAAGGCTTATATCAATTGACCGGGGGCACGCCAGTATATTTGGACCTTTGTGTGGATCGTTATGATCACTTAAAACAAAAAAGGATAAGCTTTGAATTAGAGACGTTCGGGCAAAACGAACATGCCTTAATTGAGCGTTTTGTCCGCTTTATGGATATGTCAAAAAAGTATATTGTTCACGTTTTATCCCTGCTTGAAATATGGAATGATGAAATGATGTATATGATCGGTCCGAACGTTATACCGGATTTTTCACGGACGACCTATGAGGAAGTCAAAGAATATTCGTTTATCTCTGAATATGAAGGACTATACGTCATGCATCAGACGGTGCGAAAAGTTCTGTCGGACAGCTGCCCGATGACAACAGCTGACAGAACATTTGAAAAAGCCGTACAGTTCTGCAAAGAAAAGTTGACAGATAAAAACTTACGGGATGATATGTTTGAGCAGTATCTTCTTTGGTTTGTGCGTTTTAAGATGAAAGTCATTAAACAGAGCGACGTGATCACCTTTTTCGAAGATGAGCTTTTAGAACATTTCGTTCAATTACTAGATATAGGTAAGATTGAAACAGCGGAAAAACTATTAAACCTTATATTCTCTGCCATAGAAAAACAGTCGGAAGCATATGCGTATCTCATGCTCAGAATGTCAGATGTAAAGAAATCAGCGGGTGACTTTGAACAGTCCTTGAAATATGCCATGAGAAGCAAGAACCTTTACGCTGATTTGAAAGGGACAGAGCATTTAGCCTATCTAAATGCTCTAAAGCACTACGGGGTTGCATTATTCAATACAGGGAACGATAAACGTTCATTAGAGATTTTTAATCATTTGTTGAAGAAACGAGCAGAAATCCAAGGGGAGAACCACCCTGATACTATTGGAGCCATGCATCATGTGGCAAATAGTCTTTCTGCTTTAGGTAAGAATGAAGAGGTTCTGAAGATTAGGGAAGAAGTTCTATCTAAGCGCATGGAAATATTGGGAGAGGATCACCCCGACACAGTATCCGCCATGCATCATTTGGCAAGTAGTCTTTCTGCTTTAGGTAAGAATGAAGAGGCGCTGACAATTAATTATGAATTAGTATCGAAGCGCAAAGAGATGTTGGGGGAGGATCACCCTGACACCATATCGGCAAAGCGTTATTTGGCGTTTAGTCTCTCTGGACTGGGGAAATATGAAGAGGCAAAAGAATTATTCGAAGAAGTTCTATCTTCGAGTAGAGAGATTTTTGGCGTGAATCACCCCGATACTCTAGGTGCCATGCAACATATGGCCAACAGTCTCTTTTTGTTGGGCGAATACGAGGAGACTCTAAAAATCAGAGAAGAAATTTTATCTAAGCGTAAAGAGTTTTTTGGGGATAATCACCCCGATACGCTTGCTACAATGCAGCATATTGCCAACAATCTCTTTTTGTTGGGTAAATACGAAGAAGCTCTTAATATTCACGCAAACGTTTTGTCTAAGCGTAAAAAAATACTGGGAGAGAATCACCCCGATACTATATCCGCAAAACGTTATTTGGCATTCAGTCTAGCGGCTTTATGCAGAGAAGAAGAGGCAAAAGATTTACTCGAAGAAGACTTCTCGAGAAGCAGAGAAGTATTGGGAGAGAATCACCCTGACACGATAAAAGCAAAAGAACTGGTGGAGATGGTAACAGAACTAAGAAGTTAAATGCTGATAGGATATCACGGTTCTTTGCGTCGGTCATGACTCTCTATGCATGAAGTATTCTGAAGCCCTATATAAAAAACCCTAGTGACAAAGGATGGGATGAAGGGACACATTTCCGTAGCGGCTTTGTATTTGAAAGATTCCTATATAAAATCAAGGTTGGGGCTGTAAATGATAAAGCAGTCTCATGCGATTGCGTTGCGCATTGCGATTCGCATTCATAAATCATTTTATCGGGAGGGTCATCAATGAAAATTGAAAGGAAATCATCGACACCGAAGGCAAATCGGATCTTTACGAATCGTGAGAAACACCTTGAGATTTTTTGGAATCAATATAAGACCTGCCAGAAAAGCATGAAGACGGGCGATCCCGATATTAGCGTCTTGATGTATTGCGGAATTGGAGGTATTGGTAAGAGCGCTTTAATTGAAAAAATCATTTCAGAGATGAAAGAGAAGCTGTCTAATCCACAATATGTATACTACGACTTTAACGTCGAGCAGGATAAGAGGGGCGTTTTGAAGAGTCTTCGTAATCATCTCGTTAATGATTATAAGTTTTCTTTTCCGCTATTTGATTTAGCATTATACAATTACGCACAAAAAAATGGCGAGGATATTGCTTCTTCGGAAATTCAGCATTTTATCAATAGCAGTGTTTTTTTAACTACTGTGCTGCATCTCACGGAAACGATTCCGGCTGTGAAAGTTTTAACCACACTGACGGAATGTGCTGATTCGGGCATACCTATGGTTGAAAATTTGCTGAACAAGCATAGGACCGAATTGGTGCAAATCGAGCGAAAATGGCATGCAGAATTGTACGAGTACCTGCCTTATTTGTTTGCCCAAGATTTGACGGATAATCTGGCTCATAATCAACAACCGTTGGTCATTTTCCTTGATACCTACGAAAAACTTGTCAATGAAATGTTGTCCATAGGAGAACCTTTGAACAATGATGCGTGGATTCGCGGCGATAACGGACTGATACCCAATATTCCTAATGTGTTCTGGGTCATCGCCGGAAGAGAGACATTGAAGTGGGAAGCTTTCGATTCAGCTTGGAGTAAGTCACTTGAACAACATCTTTTAGATTCGCTTACACAAAATGACAGCACACAGTTTTTGCGGTCAGCCGGCATCACTGATCCGACTTTACTTGAAGGTCTATATCAGTTAACTAAAGGTACGCCGGTATATTTAGATCTTTGTGTGGACCTTTATGAGCATCTGATAGAAAGAGGGGAAAAGCCTGAGCTGGAGATGTTCGGTCAAAACGATCGGGCGTTAATTGAGCGTTTTGTTCGCTGTATGGACGACTCAAAAAGGGACATCGTATACATCTTATCCCTGCTAGAGATTTGGGATGATGCGATGGTGTATGCGATCGGGGAGAACGTTTTGCCGGATTTTTCATGGACGGCATACGAGGCAGTCAAAGATTATTCGTTTGTCGCTGAACATGAAGGACTATACATTATGGATCGGACAATACGAGAAGTTTTGGCAGATAACTGCCCGATGATCATCGTCGATAGAACACTTGAAAATGCCATACAATTGTGCAGAGAAATGCTGGCAAACGAAGACTTATCGGAAGAAATGCGCGAGCGGTACTTGCTTTGGTATGTGCGTTTTAAGATACAAGCTGTTTCGCAAGGCGGCGTGATCATCTTTTTCAGTGATGAGATTCAGAATTATTTCGATCAGTTAATTGATAAAGGCAAGATTGAAATAGCAGAAACACTTTTGGGCATCATCTTGCCTCATATAGAAGAACAGTCGGAAGCGTATGCGTATTTAATTCTTAGAATGGCATATGCGAAGAGAGCTGCTGGTGATTATGCGTTGGCTTTGAAACTTGCAGAGAAAAGCAAGAACATATATGCGGGTTTGAGAGGGACGGAAGATGTCGAATATCTGAATGCCCTTAAGCATTACGGGGTTGCCTTATTTGATACGGGGAACTTTCAACGTTCATTCAAGATCTTCGATTACATAGTGAGTAAACGAGAAGAAATCCAAGGAAAAAACCACCCGGATACCATCGACGCATTGTATTTTTTGTCTGCCAGTCTCCGCAGATTAGATCACTATGAAGAGGCGCTTTTAGTCAGCGAAGATGAATTATCGAGGCGTTCAGCGATAGCAGGCGACAATGACCCCCACACCATATCTGCCATGGAAAATGTGGCATTGATTCTCTTCTCATTAGGCAAGAATGAAGAAGCTCTAAAGATTCAGGAAGAAGTTTTATCTAAACGCATGGCTATACTGGGCGCCAATCATCCGGAAACGCTTGATACAGTGGAAGTAATGGCAAATATCCTCTCTGCTTTACGGTGCCATAAAGAGGCTCTGATAATTAGGAGTGAATTATTGTGTACGCGAAAGGAGATATGGGGAGAGAATCATTCCGATACTGTAACTGTCATGCAGAATATGGCAAAAAGTCTTTTTTCGCTCGGTGAGTTCAAAAAAGTTCGGGAAATTCAGGAAGAGATTCTCTCAAAGCGCAGAGAGATATATGGAGATAAACACCTCGATACCATAAGCGCCATGCGGGGTATGGTGACGATTCTCTCTACATTAGGTGAGTACGAAGAAGCTCTGAAAATACAGGAAGAAGTTCTATCAAAGCGTAGAGAGATATTTGGAGACAAACACACCGATACCATAAATGCCATGCGGGGTATGGTAGACATTCTTTCTTCACTAGGTAAATACGAAGAAGCTGTAAAAATTCAGGAAGAAGTTTTATCTAAATCTAAAGAGGTACTGGGAGAGAATCACCCCGACACCATATCCGCTATGCGCAGGTTGGGGTTCAGCCTCTATTCATCGGGCAAGTGTGCAGAGGCAAAACAAATATTTGAAGAAGCCCTCTCTAGGAGTCGAGAGACATTCGGCGAAGACCACCTTGACACGAAAAGCGCAAAAAGATTGGTAGAATTGATAACAATATTAGGAAGTTAAATGACACGGAGACCCTAAAGACATTCTCGGCGCACATATGAATATGCCTTAGCGCAGTTTGCTTCTTTGGAAGGTAAAAACGCCGGTGAATTCTATACACCTTCAAGTGTCGTAAGAACTCTTGTTGAAATCCTGCAACCGTATGAGGGGCGTGTATACGACCCATGCTGTGGATCTCGTGTCATAATTATGACAACGGCAAATAGTAACGATGGATACTGGGTTTCGCCCGCTACTAAAAAAATAAAATAAGAAAACAAGTATCTTATTAAATGAAAATTAAAGGAGGAATGATAAAAAGGTCAACAGCGCGGTCTATTGAAGAAACGTTCTGATGTTTTTAGTTAGACTGATTAGAAACAGAGCGGTCAAGATTAAAGTTCATCATTTTGTTTAGTCTTCGAGACTGTCAAGGAGAATGTGCTTCTTTAATCGAAACATTCCATGGTCCAAGAGACCGAATAGGAGACTGGCACACTAGACCACACAGGGAGCCCATCTGTGTAAGAAAATGCCGGGAGGTAAGGAGCAATGGCATGGACGAGCAATCAGTTGAGCATCGGTGTTGACCTACACAAGACGCAATTTACAGTATGTGGCCTAAAGGCAGATGGAGAGATACTCCATGAAGGGATCTACCCCTGCACGCACGAGGGCTATCTATTACGACGACGACGTATTGAGTGGCGATTTGATCTACCCCTGCACGCACGAGGGCTATTGCTTCTTCAAAGGAAACGCCCGGTATCCGAAGGATCTACCCCTGCACGCACGAGGGCTATGACGCATTCTCTTTATGGGTACATGAAGCCCAGGAGAAGCATGGGTTAAGCGCGGTGCTGGCCGTAGAAGCGACAGGTAACGCTCGATATTTTAAGAACTTTATGGAAAACGAAGGTTTTAGGGTCAAGGTCATCAACACGTTGAAATTCAAGGTTGTTGTGGAGAG
>Ga0255342_1002099_pt1 | contig 25800 bp, 31 predicted proteins | sample wastewater_treat_3_FD_192416 | JGI IMG/M metagenome (GOLD analysis project Ga0255342, IMG submission 192416) | Wastewater microbial communities from Lulu Island WWTP, Vancouver, Canada - plant14 | ecosystem: Engineered > WWTP > Wastewater > Unclassified | place: Canada: Vancouver, British...
ATAAAACATTTCCAGCATTATCAGTCCTAGTAAGGCAATAATCAGAACTACCTGCACCATACATATAAGTATTTCCTAAGATAATATAGCCACCATCAGAAGTTTGTTGAATATCTGTAGTATATCCTTGTCCAGGGCCATTAGTCCAGTAGATATTATAAAATTTCTCCCATACAAAATCGCCATTAGAATTTAATTTAAAAACGAAAGGAGAAAGAAATCCTCCCGTCATAATATAACCACCATCGCTGGTTTGACGAATAACATAAGGCCCCAACGTACTTGCGGTTTGTTTTGCCCACGATACATTCCCTAACCAATTAGTCTTTATAATTCCGCTCGAACTACTAAGCATATAACCACCATCGTTAGTTTGAATTACTCGGGTATAAACACTAACATTTGAATAAGATTTCGCCCATAAGGTATCTCCATTATCATAGGTTCTAACTAAATATTGTAAATTGCCAGGACCTCCGGCAGTAGCAATAAAGCCAAAACTCGAGTGCTTAACAACACATCCAAAATCGACTTGATTAGGATAATTATAAACTTTATAAAATAAAGATTGTGCTGTCGATAAATAATTCAACAAAATAAAGACGAAGATCAGAAGATTTTTTTTCATAAATTAAATAATAAGATAATCATTGCACCTAAACATATTTAATTGGATCACATAACGCAATCGGTATTTCGATAACAAGCATGCATAAAATAAAAAATATGCCAGTACAGCCAAACTATGCAGCTATAACTTGCTTAATGAGAATAAAAGTACAAAATACAATCAAATTATTTACAACTTAATATAACTGATAATAATCAAGTATTACCAAAACTTCCACCATTTCGATTTCTTTTCCTCCAATGTTTTGGTATAATTCTCTACTTCGGCGAGTTTTTGTTGTTGCAACTGCTGAGCTAAATTTTCCTCCCATTTCTTCCTTCTATCCTCTTCGAAAACTTTCCACTCCTCTACGGACATATTATCTTGAAGAATCATATCACTATGTTCAGAAATTATATCGCCTTCTCCCATATTAACGGCTCGATCTTTATGCATCAGCATTGACATACCATGTTCATCATCCCAAGTACAATTAAACATTACAATGTAATAAGCATATCCTTCCTTTTCATCGCCTAGGATCCCTACCGCTTCAAATGAAACATTTGCTTTTACATCATCAATCGTTTTCAACTCTGGCATTGCAATACCTTTATACAAATGCAAAAAATTAGGCAATAATTTAATTACTCCTAAGCATAAATTATCTGCAATCAACTTAGTATTATCGCAGAAGTAAGAATAAGCTAACTCTTGAAACTTTTGAGGTTTATTAAAATCACCATCATCATTATAACTTTCAATAGTAAAATCTACATATCCTTTCAGGTTATAATTACTTTGCATAAAATCCTCCAATGCATTAAAATGCTCTTGAAATGTCCAATCTGAATCTTCATCAGAAAACCCGTATTTTTTCAAACTTGTCATATTTCTAATTAACCTTTAAGTATTTTTTTATCCAACTACGAAGTTCAAGATTTGATTTTACTCCAACTTTATACCAATATTCATTCTTCCCCTCATTAATTTTGCTTCTATAGACCCATAATCCACTCGCCGTGCCCCAAAAATTTACATTTTTATTTTTCTTAAGTGCCTGTATTCGGGAGTTAAGCCAAGCTCTCTCAGCATCAGTCTTTGATCCAGAGTAATTTCTCAAAGTTAAAAGAACACATAAATCAACACGATTTGAATTGACTAAATAAGAATCTAAAAAAGAAGTAAGTTGCTCATTCTCGACAAAATTGAGTGTTTGCAAGTAATCGTTATTCTCAAAAAGATGTTGAAATTCGAAATCCTTTAGTACTAAATGAGAATTAATTAAGAGTGCTGCTGTTTTATTGACACAGTCCTCAGTTTTAACAATATTTATCAATGGAATATCTGCTTCCATTTTCAAATAAGCTTCTAGCTTATGATGTCCATCGAGGACATAAGTGCTACTATAAGTTGAAGTACTTGCATTGTAAACACAAAAAATCAAAACAGTGGGACGTGCTCCTCTCTCTATCAACTTACAATAATACTCTACTCTATCCTTATCAATTTTATCAGGCGACTGACTACTAATTAAAGAAATATTATTTCCCGAATATCCGTCGTAGTAATACCCAGAAAAACGCTCATTTTGCGGAACACTATCGGCATAAACAATCTGATGATTCGTATACACTTGAACAGTACCATGCTTAACATCGTATTTACTAATTGAATATTTTCCATTTGCGAAAAGATTTAGGAACTCTTTAACTGCATCCATTTGCTCCTCATCGGTTCCTTCAGCCATGGCCTTATCTATCATTTTAACATGAGAAGCTCGCTGATCATTGGGAAGATCTGAAATTGAAAAATAACGCGCTACACTTCCGGTACAATCGGGCCAATCGACCGCAAGTGGATTTTGAACCACTAAACAACTTGCGAAATCATCAAAAATGATATCAATAATATTTTTACCATTAAGAATTTCGACATCCATCATACTACCATTTTGTATTATAAAATAATTGAATGTAAAATTTTAGCAATATTCTTTGCATCGTCAACGCCACGATGATGAGTCCCTTCAAGTGGAATTTTCAAAAAGTCCAAAGCTCCTGCCATACCAACCTCATGATTCAATTTATTCTTTAGGGCGAATAAAGTTTTAACATTGATATGAGAAGGACCAAACGGATATGACAAATTCATTTCAGAACATTGACGCTTAAATTGGTTTAAGTCATAGGCTCCGAAGCTAGCCCAAGCCCTAGAGGTAGAACAATAATCATCACGTAAAATACCTAAAGCTTCTTTGAAAGTAATTCCATCTTGCGATATCATCTCTTGAGTTATAGTAGTTAGCTGTGTACAAAAACCACTTATAGATGATCTCTCAGGAATAACAAGGATACCTTTACTATCGGAAACTTCTCCAGTTTGCACATCGAGAAGACAAACTCCAATTTCTATAATATCATTACTTGACCCCTCTGGTATTTTACCTTCCCAGCAAGTCGCTTCAATGTCAACTACAATAATTTTATCTAACAGTCGTGCCATACTACTTAGCAGTGCTCCTTTTATCCATTGGATTTAATTAAAACATTTCGAAGAATTACCTCCCTTTTCTAACAAGTTTATAGCGCAAATGCACAGTAAAATCTGAAGGAATATATTCTAATAACTTAACATCATAAACATTCTTATCGATACCATCAAACAAGCGGATTCCGCTACCTAAAAACACAGGTGCCACATGAATAAAAAACTCATCAATTAGTCCTGCGTTTAAAAATTGCTGTATCGTATTAGCTCCACCTTGAATTCGGATATCTTTATCTTTTGCCGAACCCTTCGCCTTGGCCAATGCACTTTCAATCCCATCATTCACAAAATAGAAACGAGTGGTTCCATCTTGTATCCAAGGATCACGCTTTTCATGGGTTAATACAAAGACATCTGCTTTATATAGATCATTGGGCCAACTCACCTCCCCCTCTTCAAACATTCTTTTACCCATGATGAAAGCACCGGTTCTATCGATCGTTTCACGAATTAACTTTCCATCATTATCATCAGAAATTCCTCCATCCATTCCTAGATAATTCCAAAAAGCCTTCTGATTAAACATCCATGAATGAATTTGGCCCGATACACCTCCCATGGGATTTTCAGGACCTCTATTATCACCAGCGAAGTATCCATCGAGGGATATTGCGCTATCAAATATTACTTTACTCATTTTTTAACTGGTTTTATGACAAACAAAAATGACAAATTATTTCCAATTATAAAGGTATTATAAAAACTAATATGTCAGTAAATAAAGTGTTATCAAATGAATAACTACAAACTAATAATGATGATACATCCTTCTATCATTTTCGTCAACCCGACTATTATAAAAATAAAAATAACTTAAAAAAACCTTATAATACAAAGTATGATTCCAAATGTCGTAGGTAAAAGGAGAAGAAGTATTAAGCTTTTTAAAAATCTTTAATAACTTATCATGCACAAATTCCTCCTGAAGTTTATTACAAGATACTCCCAAATAAAACATGTCATTTTGATCAGTTGGGTCTTTATAAAAATCGAAATAAGCGAATACTTGCTCATCGTCAGCGGAGTGAAAAACCTCAACATCGTTGCAAGACCTATCAATAATCCCTCTTTCTACAATCGACTTGTCGACATTTATTTTCAAATAACTAAATATTTCATAAAGCTCATTGCCATTTAATGAAGTTGGCCAATATGAATTAGGAATATTTAAAATCTCATAGCCGCAACAATTAAAAGCAAACTCAACATAATTATTGTTTCCTGAATAATCTTTGCGATTATAGTGCAAATCAACTTTTCTGCGAATATCAATTTCCGAATCTTTCATTTTTATCGTATTTGAACAATTACTTTTTACAAATAAATTTTCATTATTTAATTTTTACAATAGACAGCTTCCTAGTAACAGAATATAATACAAATGGATTGGTTACCTTAAAGATAGTCCTTCACTGATTCTAAGATCATTTATAATAATTATACCAGTAGAATTCAGTAGCAAGAATATCAGCAAACTCTAATTCCATTATTCTTTCAAAATTCTTCCTCCATAACAGATAAGTACATGAACTTAGTAACTAATTTAATACGGAAGCTCATTTAAAAACTGCCAAATTTGAGCCTTATCCGAAAGGTCGAAAATGTACTCTTTGTACCAATTAACTAAAATTAGTGAATGCTTTTGACCTATAAAGTGGAGCAAATCACAAATTACCAATTTTTCATCTTTTACACATAGTGAATCATTATAATCAAACCATAAATCTGTCACATATTCATTATCCGACCTATAAAAAATGGCAAATGATTCACTACTGTAAGAGGTGGATTGATGAATAATTGGAATATAATCCTCCATCGATTGATCAGGAACGAACTCCCGACTCCCATCTAAGATTAAATTAAATTTCGAAAGGATTAATTTTAAATCCTCTGTTAAAATATTCAAACCCCTAAACGGGAAAGGCCTGATGTCACCTATTGGTCGTTGATTAAAATAATAATCACTTGTTTCGGAATGCTTCCAAGTATTTACATCATTTTTTAATAAGTATTTTAAATGAGCAATTTCTTTTTGGATAAAATCGATATTATCTTTTGGGAGAATTTCCGTAACTAAATAAGAAGATTCAAAATATCTATTCATGGAACTAATGAGCGTATTTAAAACTAATTTTATTATCAGCTAAGATAAGTATTATTCACAAATTATAATTGGCATGAAAATAAAGTACATAATTGCATCATAAATTTCATTTTTGATCGTTCCAAGCTAAAAGTTGAGGGATTTTATATTTACTTTCCAAAACTAAAAAGTAAATTAAAATAGGAATCCATAAAATAACTAGAAGTTTACTAAGTGAGTTTTGATCGAAATCGGAACAACTAATATCTATTTTCCACGTAAATACATTCCTATATGAAAATCCACACTTTTAGGGACTAAGTTGATTTCTTTTAAACTTTCTACACTCACAGGATCTAATTCTATTAGTTCTGGAATCTTTATTCGACGTACATCAATCGTATCATCACAATCTTTTCCATACTCTTTAAAATAAAGAATTTCCTTATTTCGCTCAATCGCCTCTCCATGGTAATTGAAGTAACGAACACTATTGTCATTGATAGCGCAGATATAGATATCATGCTTCTCTTTATAAATGAAAATTAAATGATCATTAAACCATTCCAGTAAATGGCAATCGCAATTCCATGAAGAATTATAAGTTTTCGGAATCCAATTAAAATTACGCCCACTTTCAAAAACTCTTAACAAGTGATTGTCACTGTAAGATGATTGCAACCAAGCTATTCTATTTTCATGAGTTGCTATATTATCAACAAATATTTCTTGCTCTTTTAGATTTTCATCACTAAAAACAATATAATATCGACTCAAAAAAGGATCATAACCCTCCGTCTTAAGAATATCCAAAACAATCGTTATTTTAGACTTGTTTGCTTCATAAAACTCTAAGCTACAACTTTCAAATTCTTGAGTAATTGTACTTTCCACGATTTCATCTCCCAAAGAATTCTCTTTAGGAACTTTTTTTAATCGAGAGAAATAAGTAAAGAATTTCATAAAGTTTATCTGTAATCACACAGCAAATAAAGATATTCAACATAAATAGCATAACCTAGAGCTAAATCAAAGGTCGTGCCAAAGTCCTATTGCGGTATCGATTCCACTAAAATTTCATCCCCAGCAATGTCAAAGTATGTACAAGTCATTTTACCGATATTTATCTCCCATTTTTCAATTCCTGTTTCCGCACACATTTTTATAAAAGTAAGATAATCAGTCTTACCTTGTTGATGCGCCAAAAGTTCGGTTTTAAACTTTTCAGTTTGAGGCTTAGCGGCAACAATTACAGGATCGTACTTCGCGGGAACAGTTACTGTATGATCGGAATCACCATGATAGTCAGTGTGACCATCGGTAACGTAAGCTTCATAATGCGTAACTCCCAATGACATTATTTCACGAATGTAAGCGGGGAAGTCGGCACCGGATTTCACCTTGCTATGTGCTGTTTGAATTTGTTCTAATGTAAACATGAATTCTGTTTGGATAAAATTTAGAAATATTCTAATTTTACTAATGGTAAGTCAAGATTAGTTGCAGATGCAATAAATTTAGGGTCTGCCACTCTACTTCTTAAGTGAATCAAACTTTTGTTTTAACAAATGGGATAAATTGTCCTTTTCATACTTTATCTCCTTTGAATCTTGAGAAAAAGACAACGCACTTGTTCCTATCCACTGCTCATAATCACTATTTTTAACTGTAGCAAACTGAATTTCACTTTTATCACTTGTAGTAAACTGTCCGCAAAGAATATACAATTCTTCACCATTTGGTTTCTTAAGATATTTAAGTTTAACGTTAACAAAGTTTACTGGCTCAGGTTTTTGATTTTTATAAAAATCGTTAGCTGAAATATCGATGATCAATTTTACGATACTGTCAACTTTTTCGCTTGGCAATAAAATCATAGCAGAGCTGTCGACGGCGGCAATTTTAGTTTGCGAACTGTCAACATCGTTCTTCATATTATTACAAGAAGTTGCGCTAAAACATAGTGCCAAATAGAAAATAATTTTCAAATACTTTTTCATTTTACAATTTCAATTTAAAGAGTGTGAACTGATTGAAAATACATCCACATTTACAAGTCTAACGAATATAGATTTAGCAATTGCGAAATAATTTGTTGTTAAAGATAAAATTTCTGGCGAATCGTGAACATAAACTTACCACAAAATGCGCCATTTTGTGAAACCGCTGTTAGATGCAGTTATGTATCTATATTTAGAAGTTTCTATTTTAATCCTTAATACAGCGAACTGATAATCCAGCTCCGGGGCCATTAGTGTCATCTGTGTTTACATAGTTGTCGCTATACCATATTAGATTATTCAATCCAATAGCGACCTCTTGCTGGGTTGAAGACCACCAAACTGCTTTGTAACCAATATCCTCAAAACTACCAAAATCATAACGTTCACCACTTGGAATACCAAAAAAACCTGATTCATTGGTTCCGTTACCTTCTTCCGACCAGCCATTTTTACTTTTAAGTTTTTTCCCTGCTGCATCTGTAAGTTTCCCATCTGCTGTATTTGTGCCTCCTAAATACGCAACTAAACTTTCCCACTCTTTTATACTTGGCACATGAAACCCTTTTGGAGCTATAATACGAGAATCACTTACCGCATACCAATTATATAATTTTCCGTATTTCTCTCCGTTGTCAGAGTCATTATTATAATAGCACCATGCTGGTTTTTTTTCTTTCTCTGCTTTTCTCCATTCTTCATTTGTTTTTGCTTCTGGTATATAATCACCATTCCTAAAAGTTGTCACATCTAAATTTTGGGTGGCCCATATTTGTGCGCCAATCTTCACAGTTGAGTTTTTGTTTTGTTGAATTTTATCATTTGTAGGATTGCTTTTATTATTGCAAGAAATCATAAATAATGAATAAAATAAAATAGCTGCGAATGTTTTATGTATGTGAGTGTTTGTCATAGATTGTATTTTAATTGAATTATAAGTTATGTTATAGTCAAAATTTTATTATAAGCTATTTTTTGGCTTAAAAATTGCTTTAGATTTTTGAGTCTGCGAAACAATTAAGATAACGTTTTGCAGCTAAAACCAGTGCGGTTTTGCTTGCACTTTCCATTCTTTAATTCCCAAACTTAATAAATAATTCCATCACTTACTTAACGCGACCAACACTTTTTGCCGCTGAAAATTCTGCGCGAGAAACTACGTTAACCCGCATTGGTTTTAGGTGCTGATATCGGTCCGTGTTATTATCTTTTGTATTATTTATATTTCCGTTTTTGTCTACATAAAATAAAAGTCTGTGCGATGAAGTTTTTATTGTTTTCTTAATAATTGTCCCAACGTCGTTCCTCTTATAAGTTGCGGATGTGTCTGTTTGAATAATTTTTAAATTATTGTCGATTGTATATTTAGCTTCTCCCCAATAATTTTCATCTTCTGAACAGCCAGCACTAAACAATTCTAACATTTCAATTATTTTTCCGTCCATAGATACTGTCGCTAAAAAATGATTTTGATAATCTGCATAAGTGTCTATGAGCAGAACTGCAAAATATTTGTCGGTCTTTTTTAGAAGTCCACCAAACCTTAAATTTTCTGGCAGGTCTGAGATTATTTTTCTATTGTAACTAAAATCGAACACCTTAGAACTTTCACCACAGGTCGCAGAAATTGGTAAAGATATTTTTGTCAAACTGTCCAATAAACTATTTGTCTTTTGTTTTTCAGATTTATTGTCTGCATTAAAATAACTACAGCATGTCAAAAAACAAATTGAAACTAAAATTAAAATATTTCTTCCCATAGATTTTGTCTTGTTTCTTGCGTCAAACAGCAAGGCCGCTAACACTTTCTGGCTATGCGTTCGGGCGGGTTTCGGAGCACAAAGTTTCAATTTATTGCTAAAGTTTATTAGAAGCACAAAGCACCAAGTTTACACGTCACCCCACTTGACGCAAAACCCATGTTAGCGGTTGTATTTCTTGTCATTAACGTCAATTTTAAAAGTCTTTTTTATGTTGGTGTCTAATTCATAAATCTCATAAGTTAATGTCAAAATATTATTTTCAAGTGTCATCTTTTCAAATGAGTGTTCAGGAATTACAGATGCAAGATTCTCTTTGAAAGGTATTTTAATCGTTTTTCCGTAATCAATATAGTAAATGATTAATTGGTCTGGCTCATATGATAAGTAAACTACAAAGTCAAATTCATATGGATGTGGGTTTTCCCATTTAGCATCTGTGTCAATGCAAACAAGTTGGTCAAACTCTTTTAACTTTTGGCCGTTGTTTTTGTCAATGAGAGTGTAAATACAAGGTCCATTTGCTGGACAACCACTACGAAATAATAAGCTCTCTTTAAATTCTTTGATTAAATGAAACCCAAGTCTGTAAGTTAGGTTATACAACTCAACGCCAGATTCATCAATTACAAACTTTTGTCCGCTTGAATTTTCAAGTGTCAGCCAAATACTGTCGCAGTTATATTGCCAATAAAGTATTGAGTAGTTTTTAAATTTTGTAGTGTCACACGAAACAGTCGCACCATTCATTAAAGTGTCCTTGTCGCAAAAACACTGCTTGACTTGTCCAAAAGTCGGAAGCGTAAATAGTATCAATATTGTCGTTAAGTGTCGTCTCATAATATAGCCGCTAACGTTTTGCGGGTTTAAGAAGTTGGGGATTTCGGAGCACAAAATTGTCAAGCCACCACAAATGTTGATGCGAGGTAGAAAGTTCAATTAACCACTGAACCCCCAATTTCTTAAACCCGCTGTTATCGGTTCGTGCTTCTGACCTTCCGAAGCTGTGTCGTGTTAAGATTGCAGTGTCCCCGTGCGTTTGCTTGCAAGCTCTTTTTGTTTTTTTCTGCGTTTGCTTTTGTGCGTTTGCGAAAAAATAAAATGTGCTTGCAAATGCGTTGGCTTTACGAAACAGCTTCATGGTTTTTATTTATTTCTATGTCCACTAATATACGAGTATTGATGTCTATTTTAACAATGGTAAAAGAAAGGTTTGGCAAGTTGTATCGTTTGAAGTCGCCATTAGTAATAGATAAAGGAAAGTGGTTGAAAATGTTTATCGCAAAATTAATTATTGAAGTATGGGTAATAACTGCAACAGTTGAATCATTATTAGAGTTGTCAAATATGAAACTCAAAGCATTATTTATTCGCTTCTCAAAATCTAATGCTGTCTCCATACTGGGAATATTAAAGTCTTTTGGGTGCAACTTGTTAAGGTTAAAAAAGTCAACTTGGGCTTGAATTTCGGGATATTCCTTTTTGATTTCATCTGTTGACATACCGCAAACTATACCATAGTCTAAGGATTGAAAATTCTCTAACACAATTGTATTTACACTTAAAATGTTAGAAAATATTTTTGAAGTTTCAGTCGCTTGATTGGAATCGGAAGCATAAATTTTGTCAATGATTGAACCTTTAAATAATATTTTCCTTGCTAAAATTTCTGTCTCTGCAACTCCTTTAGAAGTTAGTCCGAAAATACTTGCAGCCTTACCATGTCGTTTCTCAACATTTTTTATTGATTCGGCATGTCTGATAAAAATAATTTTCAAAGCTATTTATGAATTTTAAAAATAATCTAAATCTTAGGAGTTACTTTTTCCAAAAGCAAGTTATAAAGCCATTCCTTTTCTGTCAAATACAATTGCAAATTCTCTGTTACCAATTTGGATTTACTAAATCCTTCATAGTTAGTGATGTTGCTTGCCTTTTCAGTTTGTATAAACTGCAATTCGTTTTGAGTAAAGCCAAAGTCTGCTAATAAAGAAATCAACCCCTCTCTTAAATTTTCTTGCATAAGAAACTTAATATTTCCTATCTCTGAAAGTATCTCGTCTTTAGAATATGAGCCACTAAATATTTTCTTCAAAACTGTTTCGGGCTTTTCAAAAAACATCTGCACTAGTTGAATAGACTGAATGCCGATTTCAACTTTTCCAATATCAAAACCAAGTCTGTATTTAATACTTTGACTTTGCATTTTAATAAAATCATCAATCTCCAAGTTTGGAAAGTTTGGAAATTGTTTTTTTATCTCTGTATTCGGAATAGGTGGAGATTGCTTCCATGCACCAAACATAAATAGAGATAAAAACCTGTCTAAAGGATTACGGATAATTGAAACAACAATTCTATTTCTATACTTCTGCGGTATTTGAGAAAATGTTCCATGATGGTCTAAATTACCTTGCGTTACTTTATTTCTAATGTTAGGCAGAATTAATTCTTCACACATAAGATTTGAGTTCGGCTTGTCAATAAGAGCATTTGCATATACTCTCTTAATTATCTTCCGTGAAAAACTGCTACCAGTTTTAGGAAAATTCAGCATGATAAATTTATCCGTGATTATCATAGTTTTCAATTGATAGAGAATTTTTCACTGGGTTCAATATTTCATCTTTTGTAAGTTGCTTGTGGCTAAAAGGTTTGCCAGATGAACCCAAGCAAAATTGGCATCCACTCAAAGAGTTATCCGAATTCAAATAACTATGTAAATTTTCTTTGAAATTAAATGAATCTTCAATCCTTAAATAATCATTGGGGTTGTATTGAAAGCTGCTGTGAATGGCACTTTGATATTTTTCCAAATTTACAATCGGACTACATCTAAAAATTTTGTCGTTGCTAAGGGTGTGGCAATAATATTTGTAGATGCACTTATGATATATCTGTTCAACAACATCTTTAATCGTATTTTTCTCTGATAAAATAATATGGTTAAAGGAGTTCATTTCTCTAATTTGCAATTCAACATTATTTGCTCTGCATTTATCTTTTAGATTTGATAAATTATTGTTTACAAAGTCAGTGTTGATTGGATATTTAGAAATTCTTAAAACATCAACTTGTGACCAAAAATTAGAACTCATCTTTAAAAGGTTAAATCCATTTGTGGTTATGTGAACCTTGTTAAACATTTTAGCTGAAATGGCAATAGAAATTAATGAATCTATTTCAGGGTGAAGCAATGGTTCACCTCCAAGAATTGTAATCTTGTTTGGTCTCAAATATTTTCTTAGGACTTGAAGGCTTTTTTCAAAAACGGATAAGTCTGCAAAATGTTTTTCTAAGAATGGACTGCATTGGGAACAGCCATAGCATTTGAGATTGCAATGGTCAACTGCAAAAAATTCCAAACCGTAGGTTTGGATAAAGCCATTTACAATTTCATTCTTCTTCTTCATTTAATCCAGCAAAATTTTTATTATTCACAAATGGAATTGTCTTGAAATATTTTTTTGATTGAACGCTGCAACCAAATCCATATCGGTAAAATGTCTTAAAGAAATTTAGTAACCCCTTTTGAAAATCGTGAATAACGATTGCATCTGGGTTGTATTGAAACCGATAACCCTCATTGATTAATTTAAAACATAAGCCGGGGTCTTCTCCACCTGCAATTTTCATTGTATCATCAAAGCAATCTACATTTAGTAAAGCCTCTTTTTTAAATATTGAATTGGCTGTAACTAAATAGAGGAATTGTCCATTATGAAACCAAGGGTCTAATATTTTGTGGTAGATAAAATACAGCGAAATTAAATCGTTGCCTTTGGCAATTATTTTACCTCCGACACCTGCAATGTTTTGTTTGCTATTCTTTATTGAATTGTAAATTTCAAATAACCATTCATCAGTAACTATGCAATCATTATCTGTGAACGCTACAAAATCAAAGTCTGCCAATTTAATTCCCATATTCCTTGAATAGGCTGGACCTTTATTCGTTTCATTTCGGTGATACTTTATTTCTAAAGTCCTGTAAGAGTTTACGAGTTGCTGAATATTGTCCGAACTAAAATCATCTATCAAAATAATTTGACACCGATACTTGCTTTGCTCTAAAGAATCAAACAGGTTTTTAGTTTGCTTAATACGATTGAAGCAGGGGATTACTAACGATATAGGTAAATGCTCTTTCATTTAATTTTTTCTATGACAATTAAGCATACCACAATTCAAACGGCAATTCTCCATAATCTCTCTAACATTATTTGCTTCATCAGAAGTCCAAAGTCCACTAAGTCCGTTTTTAAAATCTCTAATGTTGCCTAAACTTTTACCGTTATTTATTTTTTTCATGTTGAAACAAAGTTGAATTTCACCATAGCTGTTTATCATTATATTTTTCTCATGTGAACCGCAAACCTGTTCACCAATAAAATCAGGGTTTTCAATATAGAGTTTCATCCAGTCAAAATCTTGCTTGGTTGTTCTTACGATTGGATGATTATCTACAATATCAATAACGCTTTGTATCTGCTCAATAGCTTTTATTTTGTCTTTAAAGAAATGTTTTTCAAAAAAGTAGTCTTGGCTACTTTTTTTGTAGAATGTTCTACTTAGCATTTGAAAAATTGCTCCATCAATACCAATGTTTTCTATGAACGAAATAAACTTTTGCAACTCATAAATATTTTCTTCAAACAGAACTGAATTGGTAATTATTTCTGTCGGAGAATTTTTTGTCTGTTTTAGATTGACAAGATTTTCAATTACAGATAAAATGTGTTGATAGCTGCCTTTAATACCTCTTGAAAAATCGTGAATACTTTCAATATGGCTGTCTAACGAAATAACTAAGTATTTCGGTCCTTCTGTAAGTAGCCTATCAAGATTGGTTGAATCAATATAACTTGCGTTAGTGTTAGCCGAACAAATCAAATTGAGTTCTAAGCATTTTTTGCTTAACGCAAAAAACTCATCATATTTCTTCATTGTTTCACCGCCTGTTAAAACAACTTCTCCATAGGGATTTAATGTTTGAAATTCCTGTATGATATTTAATTTCTCATTTGTTGATAAGCTACCTTCCAATTCTTTTGTCATCCACATATGGCAATACTTACACTTGAAATTGCATTCCGTGCTAATTTCAATGAAGATTGTTTTTGGATATTTTAGAAATGAATTCATGCCTATATCATTGGAATTATTTTTTCAAATACTTCTTCTACTGATAATTCAGAAGTGTCAATTAAAAAATTGTTCTCTAAATTTTCTTTGATAATTGAAGAGTTCACTTTGAAACTTATTTCATAATCCATAAACCCTTCGTTTCTTTTTGCAATTCTTTCTCTGATTTTTTCTTCTGTCGCTGTCAATGAAATTGTTTTGCAAGTTATGTTAGTTGGAATCTTATCAAGGATTATTCTGATTGTCCCTTCACTAAGAGTGTCAAGTATAATAACTGGGCTGTATTGTAGCTTCAGATAGGAAAGGACTAAAGTTCCTGTTGCTTCAATTGCGTTTAAGTGTTCTTTTGTGTTTGTCCAAGTAACAGAATTTATCATACGCCTAACTTCATCAATTTCTATTGTAACTCCATTCCTGAAGTATTGAGTAAGGAGTTTGCCAATAGATGATTTGCCAACCCCTGGTGCTCCACGAATTATTAATATTTCAGTCATGGTTTAGTTTTTATATGCTTCTTCAAAATAAACGCAGTTGATACAATACGGATGCTTCTTTTCTGTGTCAATCATTTTTCTAAATAGGTTGGCAAATAGATTATTCCAAATCTCATTGAATGAGTTCAAGTGAATATTTCCGTAAACAAAAGGATTGAACATATTGCAAACTTGAACATCTCCGTTCCACCTAATTACAACTTCCTTCCAAGGCATTTTGCAACCTTCATGTTTTGTGATGTATGAATTTTCAACAGATATTTTTTTGCCGAAAATTTGGGATGGCAAAAACAAATTGATACCAAGTTGGCTTGCAAATTTATTTGCAAGAATGAATTCGTTTTGAATTTCATTCAGTCGTTCGCTTCCCCATTCCGAAGAATTATCTTTTACCGCATTCACAATAATATTTTCAATTTTCCAATCAAAACTGGTTTTTACAAGTTTTGATAATTGATTGATATTTATTTTTTGAATGGTAAATAGCAATGAAATATTTTGAAGCTCATTCTTTGAAAGTCCTTTTGTTATCAGTTTTAAATTACTTACATACTCATTCCACTTAGCAGGTCTTCTTAATTTTTCAAATATTTCTGGCTCTGCTGAATCCCAAGAAATTATAACAGAACCTCCGTTGGCTAATATTTTTTTGTATGATTCTATTTTCCCTGAACCATTGGAAATAAGTTCTACACGCAATTTATTTTCAAAAAGAAATTCTAAATATTCTTCAAAATTTGGAATGAGTGTAGATTCCCCAAGTCCATTTAATCTTACAGTTGTAAGTCCTTCAATTTGAGAAATTGCTTTTTTAAAATCGTCAAGCGATAAAACTCTATTGAAGTTTATTCCAAATTGACCAACCCTGCACATTGGGCAATCCAAGTTGCACGAATTAATGATTTCAATAATTGCTTTTGTAGGGTGTGGCAATTTTGAATCTTCAACGCTTGCAAGATTTATCATCCAATCTTTTGTAAGATGTGGCGGAAGAATCCCGAAATTTCTTATTTCAAGAGCCAAAGCATTTGAATCAATGTGGTTATTAATTTTCATTTTTTATCTCCTTTTTTCCAACCCAAAAAGTAGGCAAACTGTTGAAATACTCTAAGTATTAAAAAAGCAAACCGAACCTTAAAAGATAATTTGTTAATCTTATAAAGTCTGTTGTGCCATTTTAAGTCTGTGATTATAGAACCGATGTAAAAGTCAGGCGGTTTCATACCAATCCATGTTGATTTTTTTTCTTTGTTGTATCGGATGTCAAAAAAGGACATAGCTATTTTTTATTTTAAAAGTTGTAAAGTAAATTGATTAATGATTTTCTAAAAACCTCTGACTATTTCAGGTTCTTGTCGCTGGTCAGTGCGTTGTGCGTTGGGGCAAAAGCAAATGTGAAGCAACAGTGCGTTGGCTTGTGGGTGGCGTTGCTTCTCTTTTGCTTTTGCGAAGGATGGCAAACACGGCTTGTCCGAAATTGTATGTCTGTTCATTTTTTTGCACTGTCGTTTAATAGTTGCACTATCGCCATAGCATGACCGCTAACGTTTTGCAGCTTGGCGCAGGCGGGGCTTTTTAGCACTACACTTAAACCGAAGAACTGCACTTCAATTATACGAAAAATTGTCATACGAAGCACGAAACCCCCGCTTGCGCCAAACTGCTGTTACAGGTAGGCGTTCTTTATGTTTATTCGTCAAACCGTCAATATTTTCTGTCCTTTTTCGTCTATAATTATTTTTTCGTTGTCAAATGTTGTTACCAAGGCAAACCCGTTATAAAATGGTTCAATTGTCAGGTAGCGATTTTTATAAACTTCCTTCCCTTTTTTGTCAATGTGAAACCAACCGTTATTGTCTTTAGCTGTTGCAAAGTTTTTATGGAAAACTCCCAAGTCAAGAAATGATTTGTCGTTTATGAGTTTCCCTTTGTTGTCAATGTGTCTGTAAAAACCGTCTTTAGATTTTACACAAGCAATTCCGTCTTTGTAGTCGCCTGCGTAAACAAAATTGTCTGCGTAAATACGGTTTCCGTTTATGTCAATGTGAAAATATTGGTTGTCTGTATTGCGAACGGTGCAAATGTTTTCTTGAAAATTTCCTGTCCACGAAAACGAAGTTTGATAAACTCTTTCGCCTTTTTCATTAATGTGAAACCAACGATTGCCGTCAATTACAGAAGCACGATTACAATAAAAACCAAAAGTTCGTGAGTAGCGATTTCTGTAAAGTTCGTTTCCGTTTACGTCAATGTGATAAGCACCCGAATTATCTAAAACAGGAGCAAGTGCTGGCGAATGAAATTTTAAAACTTCAATAAATGTTTTTCCGAAAATTGGTTTTCCGTCAAATAAAAAATGCGTGTTGTCTGCTGATACTTTAATTTCTTGCCAATTCATTGTTCCTAAATGTCAGTCCTGTTAAATAGTTTATCCAATTATCTTTTGTGTAAACTTTCTTGTTTATGCTGAAATGATAAAACGCAATTAACATATCGTGAGTGATGAAAATTGTCATTCCGTTTTGTGTTGAGTTTTCGTTTATGAAATTCGTAATTCTAAAATTTAACTCGTCAATGTTCGGAATGCCTGGAATTTTTTCGCCTTGCATAAATCGTTTATACATTTCGTCAAAACCGTGTTGAAGAAAAAATTTCCCTGCAATTTTTTCGTCTGAAATATGAAGTCCGGGCGCACCCAACGAAGTTGTTTCAATTATTTCTATTGAATTTCCATAACCTTTGGTTATGTATTCAGCCGTCTGAACACAACGACCAACAGGACTTGTGAAAATTCTATTGATTTTTCTTTCAGATAATATTTCGCCAAACCTTTGTGCGTTTTGTTTTCCTTTTTCGTTCAATAAAATTTCATTTCCGAAAGAACCTTGCGGAATGTCATCTCTGTCAGCGTGGCGAAGCAAAAGCGATATTTTTTCGTTTTCCTTCATTTAGTTTGGTTTACGCATATTGCAGGTTTTACACAAATCAATTGTCTTGTAATTCTTTACAAGGTTTTGGTAATTGTCGTTTTGCAACACTTCTTCAATGCTTGTGTTTTCAATGTTTCCAAAGTGTCCAAGAGTTTTTCGCATTTCGTCAGGTGCACAACAAGGCGAAATATTTCCTGTCGCTGAAATCCAAAGTTCCTTTTCTAAAAACGGACATTCGTAGCTGTCGGGAATTTCTTTGTTTTCGTTTTTCTGTAATGGAATAATGTTTTCCAAAATCACTTTTTCGCCATTTGGCTTGCGGAATTTTTCTTGTGCTTCGTTCGCTTGTTTTACATACTCATTCCATTGCAAAATACTTCCGGGCGTTGCTTTCATTGATAAATGTTTGATTTCATCAAAATGCGCCCAAAGTTGATGTCCCTTTACTCTGTCCACACCAAGTTGTGAAGCCAATTTTACGATGTCTGCCAATTCGTGCATATTGTTTTGCATAAACGTAAGTTGAAACGTTACACGGCAGTAATAACCTGTGTTTGCAAAGTGTTCATCACGAATACGGATAAACTCTTTCACGTTTGCAACTGCTTGTTCAAAGTCAATTCCTTTCATTACTTCTTGCGAAGTTTCGGTAGTTGCACCGTTCCAACTTATTTTTACGTCCGTTGTAATTGGAACAATTAGTTTCGCCCATTCGGTAACGGTTTTCTCTGTTGTTCTCGGAAATGTTCCGTTAGTTGTCAAATTCATCTTGATGTTGTATTTGTAACACAACTCAATAAAGTGGGCAAAATGCTTGTAGATTAGCGGCTCGCCCATTGTGGACGGTATCATTTCCATAACACCGATTTTTTTTGCTTGCTCAAAAATTGGTTCTAACCATTCTTTCGGCATTCTGCGATGTTTACCGTTTAGTTTTTCTTTGATGTAAGTTGAAAACGGACTGTGTTCTTCGCACATTGTGCAACTCAAATTACAATCTTCAGGATTTGTGTCAAGCGTAACACGCCAAAGTTTGTAAATGAATTTGCTATAAATGTTTTCTAATTCTTTGCAATGGTCTTGGATATTTGGAACGCTTCCGTCTGCGGAATACAAATAACCTTTTTCGCCTATCGTCTTCATTTTGTCAGGATTTGAAACAGCAAATTTCATTCGTTCTGCTAAAGAATTTGCGTTGCGATGTTCAAACAAAAGTCCGTTTACATTGTGCTCAACATATTCTTTCATTCCGCCAAAATCGGCTGTGATTACAGGAACCTTACACGATTGCGCTTCGTGAATTACAAGAGGCGAATTTTCGCCCCAAATACTCGGAACCACAATGCAGTCAACATTTGAAAAAACATCATTCGCCAAATTATGATTGATGTATTCTCCCGAAAAATCAATCTTGTTTTTTGAATTTTCGGCTAATGATTTTAAAGCATTTGTGCTTTGTCCGTTTGCTCTGCCAAATATTTTAAGCGTTGCAGGTTCTTCAATTTGCTTAAATGCTTCAATCAATAGGTTTACTCCTTTTGCAGGAATGTGAGTTCCGATGTAACCAAAAGTGTAATTCGTTTTCTCTTTCGATTTTTCGGTTTGGGTTAGATATTCAGTGGGAAAGCCATAATCTAAGTATAAGATTTTGTTTTCGGGAACACCATAGTCATTGATAAATCTATCACGTAAATAATTTGAAGGGGCGATAAACAAATCAACTTTTTTGATGATTGCTTTTGTTTCAATCATTCGCTGATGAATCCAAATGCTCCAATTTTCAATTTCTGTGGTTTCGATTTCCTCTCGTCCGCTGAAATACACTTTGTAGCAATCAGTCGCACATTTTTTATCGTCTTGTTTTTCGCACAACTGAAAGTTGTTTTCGTTTCCAATGCTTCGTGTCAAAAATTGTCCACGTGGACACATTAACCAAAAGTCGTGAAGCGTGTAAACAATGGGAATTTTGAGTTTATTTAGCTCGTCAATCAAACCTGTTGATAGGTGATTAACGTGACCTATGTGTGCAATGTCGGGTTTAATTTGCATTAGTAACTCAGAAAAGTTGTCGTCCATTTGTTTGTGGCGATAACCGTCCTTGCCCTGCGGATTGTTTACGAAGTAAAGTGTTAGGTTGTCGTTGACTTTTTGTTCCCGAATACTGAAACAAGCTGCATAGGGATTCTCTTCCCGTGTAAAAACGGAAATTTTGTGTCGCTTAGAAAGTTCGTTGCAAATGGATTGACTATAAACTTCTGAACCTGCATTGTAATTGGGCGGATAGCCGTGTATTATTTTTAAAATGTGCATTTTTAGTCGGATTAAAAATATAAAAGCAAGCGGGCGAAGCCCGCTTGCTTAATGCACAACTTATCTTTTACCTTTTTGCTGGTTCGGATTAAGCTGTTTTCCACGATTACCTTGATTTTTGTCAAAGGTCGTGTTGCTTCCATTAGTTCCCTTGTTTGGGTTCTTAATGTCTGCCTGATGATTAGATGATTTGTTTTTCATAAATCACAACAGTTTAGAAGTTACGCCTACTCTTAATTTGCTTTTCGGCATCCGCACCGTCAGTTTTGAATGGACTTCAGAATAACCATTTTATCGTCACCGTTGTCGGTTTGCAGTGTCTTTTTACGCTTACCTGTAACGAACAGGGCTTTATGCAGGTTGGGAATTAGAATTCCGTCTGCCCGGGCCGCTGTTGATTGAAAATATTTTGTTGAAGTTAAGTACTAAAGTTCAGCGATGTTTGTCCAGCCCGAACTGAAGACCGGCTTTGCAATTGGCTGAAGATAAGTTTGTCAAGCCCAACTTGCATAAAACCCCATGTTGTGCGTAGTTATTTGTCGGAAGCCCCTAACTAATCTCGTCTTATAACTTTGCCTTCTTTCATCACAAACTGAACTGTTTTTATTGCATCAATGTTGTCAAGCGGATTATTTTTAAGTGCAATAATGTCTGCATAATAAGATTTTTCTAAAACACCTCTTGAGTTTTCTAAACCTAATAATTCAGCAGCGTTTGTCGTCATACATTGCAAAATATAGGATGGCGGAATACCAGCTAATTTCCAATTTTCCAAAACTTTAAGATTTGACTGAACACGGTTTAAGCCAGGAAGGTCAACAACTATGTCGGTGCCAAAAGCCATCTTAGTTCCAATTGCATAAGCTCTTTTAATTCTGTCCACATCTATATTCACCCAGTTCTGTGCTTTAGCAGAATCCATTCCATATGCGTACCAATTGTCAAAAGAAAAATCTGTTCCAACTAGAAAAGTTCCTTTGTCTTTCATTAGTTGAAGTTGGGTGTTGTCCAAGCCAAAACCGTGTTCAATACCTGCTGCTCCGCCTTCAATTACATTGGTTGCTTCCAGCCCACCCATCTTTACATGAACAGTAACTTTTAATCCATATTTTTTAGCTTCAGCAACTGCCACTTTTATATCGCTTGCATCATAAATTCCATTGTCGCCAGTTTCCATTTTAATAACAGTAGCACCGTAATAAATGTTTTTCCGAATAGCCTTTATGATTTCCTCGGGGGTGTCTGCATCAATATATTCCCAATTCCAAAAATGTTCATGTTCTGGATTAACTCCCCATGATTGACCACCATAGGGTGCAATAATTTTTCCTGCATAAATTATTGTTGGTCCTTGTATCCATCCATTGTTGATTGCTTTAATTATGTCTGCGGTGGCGTAGTTTGCATCATTACCAATTTCTTTAATGGTTGTAAAGCCATTGTCTAAAAACTGTTTGGCAACTACTGAACCCCTTATTGCTCGTAAAGCATTGCTTTCTGTAACATCCACATCATTCCAATTTCTTTTTCTATATGATAGATTGCTTGTTATATGAACATGGCAATCCATCAATCCGGGCAATACCCATGAACTCGAAAGGTCAATAATAGTATCTTTTTTATTTATTTTTAGATTTGCTCCTGTCTCCTTTATTTTTCCATTCTGAATTATTATCATCTGGTTATCCAACATCTTACCACTTCTTGCGTCAAAAAAATGTCCAGCTTTAATTACAGTATTTTGTGCTTGGGTAACAACAGTTGAGATGAGAAGTATTAAAGCAATTGTGATTTTTGTTGTCATTATGATGTTTATAGTTTTGGTTAAACTGCTATTGGTTAAAGGTCTCTGTATAATTACGCACAACGTTTTGGGGCTTTGCGAAGGCTGGGTTTAGAAGTACGAATGTTCAAATTTAGCACAATGTTCATTAGAATTCCAAATGTTCAATTTAGCACTAAAGCCCAGCTTTTGCAAAACCCCTGTTATAAGCAGGCCTATTGACTATCATGGGTTAATGTGTCTAATTCGTCAATCCATTTTAATTTTTGTTTGTTTCAAGATTAGTCTTAATGATGTGTCTTTAGTTAAATAAGCCCATACCCAGTTAATAAATATAATAAGTTTATTTCTAACACTGAGTATCAGCATTAGATGGAGAAACATCCAAACTAACCAAGCAAAATAACCCTTAAACTTAAAATGTGGAAGGTCAACCACTGCCTTGTTCCGTCCTATTGTTGCCATTGATCCCAAGTCTTTATATTCAAATTCATTAGTCTTAGCTTTATTTAAATTAAACGCTAAATTTTTAGCTTGGTTGATTGCTACATTTGCTACTTGTGGATGACCTTTAGGATGCTTTGGTGTTTTCATTAATGCAATGTCACCGATTGCAAATATATTTTTTGTACCTTCAACCAAGTTAGTTCGATTCACTTCTATTCTATTGCCAACTGTTTGAACATTGTCTGGTAGCCCTTTAATTGTGTTACCTATAACACCTGCGGCCCAAATAACCGTTTTTGATTTTATTATATTTCCATTGCTAAGCTCAAGAAGATTTCCATCATATCTTTTTACAAAAGTCTCGGTTATAATATTTACCCCCATTTTTTGAAGGTATTTTTTTGAAATTTGTTTGGCTGAAATACTCATACTATTCAATGTATCTTTGCTTCCTTCAATTAGACTAATTATGAAGTGAGTGAAATCGATATCAGGATAATCTTTTGGCAGAATATTGTTTTTTATTTCGGCAAATGCTCCCGCCAACTCGACACCAGTAGGTCCAGCACCCACAATTGTTAAATTTAACAAACCTTCTCTATCGCTTGCTTCGGCTGAAATAATATCCTCAAATGTTTGGAGTATATGATTTCGAATATTTATTGCATCATAAGTGGTTTTTAATGTAAAAGCATGGCTTCTTATTTCATCATTTCCAAAGAAATTTGTTGTGCAGCCAATAGCTATTACAAGGTAATCATAGAAAAATTCTCCTATAGTAGTTTCTATTTTATTATTAACCGAATCAATGGAGTGAACTTCTGCCAAACGGATTTGAAGGTTTTTCTTAGATTTAAATACGTTGCGAAGTGGAAATGAAATGCTGGCTGGTTCTAATTGCGAAGTGGCTACCTGATAAAATAACGGTTGGAATTGGTGATGGTTGATTTTATCAATAAGTAAAACATCAAAAAGTGTGTCGTCAATTTTTTTTATAAACTGAATACCCGCAAATCCGCCTCCAATAACAATTATCTTCTTTTTCATGATTATTCCCAAAATACATCTGTTGTGTTCTCAATAAATTTTTCACTTGAATGAAGTTTTTTGAATACTTCCATATTCTCTGGCGAAGCAGCATTTTGAATTTTATCAAACAAAACTCTTTCTTCAAATCGAATGTGTTTTTCTAAATCAACTTGTATTTGCTTTATAGAAATTTCAATTTGAGAAGTATTGCAAAATAAACCTGTAATTAATTTGTGTTCTTCGATAGCTTGTTTGATAAGAATATTTTCATTACCCAGTATTGGGAAAATATATTTTTCTTCCATTTCAAAATGTGGCTGTAAATGATTTTTAAAAAACCAATCAAGGTATAATTTCATTCTTGTAATTGAAACCCCTTTTGAAAAACCAGTTTTAATTTTCCAGCAGAGTAATAAACCGTGATGGTGTTCTCTGCTCAATGCTTTAAGATATTCTGCTCTTTTTAATGGTTTCATAGTTGTGATATGATTTTCTAATTTTTCGACAATTTTGGTAGTGACAGAGTCTGAATACAAACCATACGCATTTAATAAAGTGCCTTTTATTTTATGCTTTTTGGAGGAAATTACGAATAGAATCATTTCATCTCCTGGGTCAGTATTCCCTTCAAATCTATAGGTTTCATCAATTTCAAAATCATCAGGAGAAAGTTGAGTCATGGTATTATTGCAAACTAAACATTCTTCCTCTAAATGAATATTGAAGTCATGCGTATAGCCTCGTTTAATTAGGTCATTTATTGCTTCGCTTACTGTTTCGTAATTATGCATACAGGTTTTGTATTAATTCTTTTTCTATTTCAATGGCTTTTGGAAATAGAATATTATTTTCCAAATGGATATGTAGGTGTAAATCTTGCTCAAATTCTTTAAGTAAAGCGAACGAAACACGATAGGTGTTGCAGGCATCTTGAGGTGGCGTATAGTTATTGGTTAATTCTTCAATCTTCATGAAACGATGCCCCTCTACAGTATGTTCATTCATCATCATCTGTATAGGGTTTTTAACTGTCCCGAAATGTGCGGCATCTACTTTAGTATTTTCCAGTTTTGCTTTTGTCATTTTCCGTATAAAGGGGAACAAAATCAGCTCTTCCTTTTTCATGTGAGCTGCAAGCTCACATGCACTAGCATTAAATTCTTCTTTTATTTTAAGTAGTTCGGGATGGCGTTCTCCGTGAACTTTAAATATTTTATCTAAATAAGGCTGTATTTCTAATGTTTTCTCTTGAACGTATCTGTGGTGTTTCTTTTCAATATAATCTGCTAATAAATCAAGCGGCCACAATTGATAATCGGTCGTGGACTCACTTTTTGCCTCCATCATAGCAACTAAATCTTCTAATACTTTCTTTGTATCAATATTTTTCTTCTCACATGCCTCTTGAATAGTTCTGTTGCCTTGACAACAAAAGTCGATACTGTATTTTTTAAATACTGATGCGGTGCGGTAGTCTCTTGCTACCAACTCTCCAATAATTTGATTTTCTTTCATTTTATTATTTTTTAATTGTTTATAAATTTAATTTCCGAATCATTTTCCATGATTACAACCGCCTGAAAATCTTTAGTTATTTGTAACATATGTTTTTCTCCGGCTGGTATAATTAAAGATGCGTTTAGCTTTAATACATATTCAATTCCTTTCATTTTTAGTATTGCTGTACCTTTTTGAACAATGATTACGGCTTCTTTTGTGCTAATATGCTCTGGCATATTCATCCCAGCACTTCCATTAACTTGCAATACCTTGAATGTATTTCCTAATTCAAGACGTATCATTTTCGGATTATTATTTGATTTCATATCTATGTTTTTTCTTGTATTCATTTCCGTTATCGTTTCAAAAAAGTTAATCCATTTTCAAAGTCGATTGCTAATGATTTAATAGTAGTTGTATCACTCATTTTTTTTAATTCCTCACGTATCACTTTAAATTGATTGTGTACAGGACAAGGCTTTTTTTCATTGCATTTTTTCAATCCTAATCCACAACTGTTATAAATGTTTTCTCCGTCAATTGCGAATACAATAGAGCTTAGGTTAACTTTTTCTAATTTCACGCTATCCATAGAAAAACCACCTGTTGGACCCTTATCAGCATTAATGATAATATTCCGAGTTAGTTTTTGCAAAATCTTTGAAGTGTAAGCAGTTGGCGATTCAATTGCCTCAGAAATTTCTTTCAAACTCACTTTTCTGTCTAGTAGTGATTGTTGAGCAATGTAAATTGATGCCCTAATTCCATATTCACAAGCTTTTGAAAACATCTGTTGTCATTTTATGAGGCAAAGATAAGCAATTATTCTAATAGTGGATATGTTTGTCCACTATTATTTGTTAAAATACTATAATTTGTTTCTTATGGTCATCTTTTGCTTGGATTGATGTTGAGTTATAGCGAAATTGTCAACCGAATGTTTGTCGTCCGAAAGGCATATTGGAAGTCGAAAGTTTGGCTGTTTTAGCGTCCGTTTAATGGTTGCACTGTCGTCTTTTAGGCTTGCTTATAACTCACTTATAGACGCTACATTTTATCGCCTATTATTCTTAATCAGTATACTTGGCGCAACTCAGCCCCAACTTTCAAAACTATAACTTCTTTCTCATTTACCCCAATTTCCCCTAAAATTCAC
>Ga0255342_1002102_pt1 | contig 25784 bp, 25 predicted proteins | sample wastewater_treat_3_FD_192416 | JGI IMG/M metagenome (GOLD analysis project Ga0255342, IMG submission 192416) | Wastewater microbial communities from Lulu Island WWTP, Vancouver, Canada - plant14 | ecosystem: Engineered > WWTP > Wastewater > Unclassified | place: Canada: Vancouver, British...
TTAAACAAATAAGTTCTATTTAAGAACAAAGGTAATCGGTACCGTGTACCATACCGGTACAGGTTTACCTCCCTGTCTGCCTGGTGTGAAAGCGGGCAGAGTATTTACAACCCTGACAGCTTCAGCATCAAGTTCGGGATCTACTCCCTGAAATACGGTTACCTGGCTTACAGTTCCTTTTGAAGTCACGCAGAATCTTATGATCACTCTTCCCTGAATGTTATTTTCCTTTGCAATTTCAGGATATACGATGTTTGCATTTATATATGCGAGCAATTCTGCATCACCACCGGGGAACATAGGCATTTCTTCAACAATTATAAAAGGTTCCGGTTCCGGTTCTTCTTCTGCAATTTCCTCTCTCACTTCTTCAATGATTTCAATTACTGCAGTAACATCCTCATCCATAACCGTGGCTATAGCCTGATCAGCAGTCATAAGCTGGACTACTTCTTCCGGTCTCAGTGAGTCAACAACGACAGGAGGCACATACCTGGCCTGCTGCACTGCCTCTGTTGGAGGAGGAGGAGGAGGAGGAGGAGGAGCAACCTGTTCAGTAGGCTGATCCAGGTTCTCCATCAGAATTTCAACCTGTGTTTCTTCCCGTACTATTTTCGTTTTGCCGGCTGCCGCTTTTGCATTCATATAAGGACCGATGACAACTGTACAGGTAATTACAATACCAATTAAAAGAGCAATAAGCATATGGCGGCTGTATCTCTTCCTCAGCTTATAGGCTCCGTATTCCTTATTTCTCAGTTCGAACACTATGTCATCAAAGGCAGGTGCTCTGAATTTTTCTTTTGCCATTTTCTTGAGGTTTACAGTTTAATTGGCAGAAGCTGTTGTACTTGTAATACCAGCAGCTCTTTCCACCATTTGTTCTTCGTACCATGCAATATCCATGATTGTATACCTGGCAATGCCACATATATTCATTTCATCTAGGATATCAACAAAGTTTCCATAATTAGCCTTTTTATATGCTTTAAGAAGTACAATAGGACCCGTGTCGTCATCAGTCTTCAGTTGACTGATGGCACTTTGCACCGAATCCCGGGGTATCCTTATCTTTCCTTCAAGGACTTGTTGTTCAAAGTCATTGATTTTTCTAAAAAGAGCTCTGTTTCTTTCGAGAAGCAAAGCGCGGATACCTTGGTCGCTATAATCTGTCTCGTATACCGGGGGCAGATTATCATATTCGTCCGGACTTACTCCACCAGTGTACCAGTATATTTTATTATCCGGCCCAAGCAGTATGTTCAGAGTACGACTTGCTACGATCTTAGGTGGTTCAGCATTGGGATCTCTGAGCTTTTCAGGAAGGATCATTTCCATTACCTTTGATTTACTAAGAGAAGTCGTGAGCATAAAGAATGTTATAAGTAACATCATTAGGTCCACCATAGGGGTCATATCCATATGTGGAAGGATTTTCTTAGCCCTTTTCTTTCCACCTTTTTCAACTTGCATTATTTCGGCCATCTCACTGTTGTATTTCGTCTAGGTTAATTTTAACTGCTTCTAGGCTCGTAACAAGATTGAACCTGTTTACATTCCTATCCTGAAGGATATTAAGGACTCTCTGAACTGCTGGAAATTCGGTATTAGTGTCAGCTTGAATTGTGGCTCTTACATTCGGATTGACCTGGCGTGCATATAGTATCCACATTGCCAGTTGGTTATCAGCCGAATCCAAAGGAATACCTGTTTCCATTGTTTTTCTCTCAGCAGCATTGGCACTCAGGAATCTTTTAAGATCCTGAATAGGAAGCCCTATAGAGGAAGGATATTTTTCAAATAAATCCAGCTCTTGTTTGTTGAATTCAATATTATAGGCTGTTCCCATTTCCTCAAGGATCTTTCTCCTGAATTTATAGGTGGTATCATCGCCATTATCAACATTGAAAAATACCTTGCCGTCTTGTGAAATGAGAAAAAGCATTGTATTGAAATCAGGGATAGGTGTTTCTGATATTGAGAAGGGCATTTCGACACTGACCGGCTCTGGTGATCTCATCTGTGCTGTTAACAGAAGGAATATTAATATCACACAGAAGGTATCAACCATCGGTGTCATGTCGATTTTGGGAGATTTTGTCGGTAATTTAATCTTTGGCATTATTACAGTTTGATTTAATTATTGAGTCCAAAAGATAAATACTTAACTAAATGTTTTTCAATGAAGCAGCAAAATTCTGTGTCAGACTAAATCCTGCTTCATCAATTTTGTAAGTATAACTGTCAATATACGAAGAAAAATAGTTAAATGCAATAATTGCCAGGGTAGATCCTGTAATACCAAATGCAGTGTTTACAAGAGCTTCAGAAATACCTTGTGACAGTGCAAGTGCGTCAGGTGCTCCGGATTGAGCAAGAGCTGCGAAAGCACGGATCATACCGAGAACAGTTCCGATAAGACCAATCAACACTGATATTGAAGCGAGTGTTGAGAAAATAACCATATTCCTTGAAAGCATCGGAAGCTCAAGAGCTGTTGCTTCTTCAAATGATCTATGGATCGATTGTATTTTCTGGTCTTTTTCCAGTTCTTTGTCATTCTGAAGGTCGCGGTAACGTGAAAGGCCGGCTTTCATAACATTGGCAAGAGAACCTTTCTGTTTGTCACAGGCTTCAAGAGCTTCTTCAATCTTATCTTCTTCAAGAAGATTCTGAAGCTTTCTTAGAAATACATTCAGTCTGCCTTTACCCTTTGCTCTTGAGAGAGTGATCATCCTTTCAATAACAAAAATAATCAATACAAGCACACAGGTCATTAGAATCGGAACGATGAAACCACCTTTGTAGATGATACCAAGATAGTTTCCTTCCAGGGCATGTCCATCAGGATTGCCGCCTTCAAAATTAACTGGATTACCCATCACGTTGACGAACAACAGATAGCATACCACAAAAGCTATTAAAATAGCACTTACTGCGAAAATATTCTGCAGTGATTCTTTGAAAGAACTTCCTTGTTTACTCATTTTTATCGATTTTGTTTAGGTTTAAAGATTTAACAATCCACAAATATATATTATCAATTTTTTTTTTCCAACTCAAAGGGAAATAATATTATTTAAAAATGTCAAAAAATATATTCTCTGTCAGCATTAGCTTAATGACCATTATTCCAGTTCCAGCCTCTATATTCTTCTTGTAAAAATTTAACAGGCTGCAAATGTTAGTATTTCCTGCAGCCTGTTTTATTAAAACGTTATTATTATATACGGAATCCTATTTTTCAAGCGATACATATAGCTTCTGGACTTGGTGATGGGTACCTCCTTGCTTTGATATCCCTGGGCTGATACAATGAGAGCTTCAGAGCTTTGAGGTATTTCGAACTTGTATTCGCCTTTTGAATTTGTCCGCGCTTCAGCAGCTGTATCTTTGACTCTGACTGAAGCAAAGGGGATTGGCTGTTTGGTTGCAGCGTCACTTACCACGCCCTTTATTTCATTTGGATTGATCCCTTTCCTTACCTGCGCTTCAAAATCCCTGACATAATTCAACTGGGTCTTTGCAGAAGCATTGTTGGGATCAAGTTCAAGGATTTTTCCAAATGCATCTCTTGATCTTGCAAGAATTGCCAGCCTGCCTTCAATTGTTTGTTCATTGCCGGCTGCCTGAAGTTCAAGGGCACCTAATCCCTGGTATGCTCTTATTTTATGATCGTTGTTGTTGGGATTGAGATTTACCCATCTGTTGTAAATATCTTTTGATTTGTTATATTCATTTCTGCTGGAATAATAGTAACCAAGATATCCGAATGCTTCAGCCAGTTCTGCATCATATTTCAGAGAATCAGTCTTTGCTACCTGGACTAGTTGATCAAACTTTGGTTTTGCAGCACCTGTCTTATAGTCCGGATCAAGTCTGGTGTGTGTACGTGCGATCCATAGATATGCAGGAACATGATCAGGAGATCTCTTAATTACATCGCTGAATACCGAATCAGCGGTTGTAAATTTCTCACCGTTATAATATGCTCTTCCTACCTGCATCAGGTCTTCAATTTTTACATCGTTGGGATCGATCATCCTGGCAAGTGTTTTAGCTGCTTTATCATAACGCCTGTTATTATAGTAATTTGTAGCCATTTCACTAAGCACTGCTCTGTCCTGTGCTCTCATCTCACTGACTTTTTCAAATTCACTGAAGCCTCTGTCAAGTTCTTTTTCCGCCTGACTTATATCGGCCTTCAAGGCTGTAATTTTTGCAGTCAGCTCATCAACTGTCGGTTGTATTTTTGCTTTGGCAGCAGCGGTGCTGGCAGCAGCAAGATTTCTATTCTCCGTTGTCAGCCGGTTCTCAAGAGCAGATAGTTCATCAAGCATTGCCGGATAGTTTTGATTCTTACGCATAAGGATTCTGGCCATGTAATGGTGGTCTTTCCAGAGGATCCTTTCTTCAGGAAGTGCTTTGAACAATTCTTCCATATATGCTAAAGCCTGACTGTAATCTCCGGTTTTATTTTTTGAAGCCAGTTCAAAGCTTGAATAACCTGCAAGACGGTTCATAATATATCTTGATTTGTCAACAGCGAAGATTTCCTCTACGTTCTTAATAACCTCTTCGTAATCTCCTGCGTAGAACAGAGAATTAACATACCTTGTTTGTGCAGGTATATTACCCTGGGTCAATTCAAGATATTTTTTATAATTGGCTTTTGACTGTTCATTTCTTCCGGCTCTCCAGTAAAGTTCACCTAATTCCCTGTAGGCAGGTGCAAAATCGGGATCAATACTAATGGCATCTTCATATAATGGTATGGCAGCCTGAGGATTTTTCCCCCTGACATAGATATTCCCTTTTTTAATGTTAGCTGTCGGTGATTCCGGATCATAATATTGTGCCATGCTGTAATTCCTGATCGCAGATGTACCATCGGTAGCAAGAATATAAATATCTCCTGCTATAAGATAGATCTCCGGATTCTTAGCGTCAATTTTTATTGCCTCTCTTATAAAGGGCAGAGCTGCAGCGGTATCAACTTCATTTTCCTTTATAAATGATTCTGCTATTTTGGCAAGCGCAAAGGCATAATCAGGAGCAGGAGGAGACATTTTTTTGTTAATTTTCTTGTAAGGAAGCAGATAGCTGCGTGCCTTGGTCCTCATCTCATCTGCTGTCTTTATGTCATTAAGATAAGTCGCTACTTTTGCCAGCCCAATATAATTGAGAGGATCATTGGCATTGGCACTAATCCCTTTCTGGAAAATTTCCTTGGCCCGGTTTGTAAATTCTGTCAGTGAGTTGGAGATGGTATCCGAATAATACTCCAACAGAATATTTTCTCCAAGGTAAAAATAATATTTACTGTTTGCAGGTTCTTTCTGCATCAATTGCTGTAGCATTTCTCCGGCTTTATCATATTGCTCACTCTTAGTCAGCAAAATGGCTGATTTCAGATCCTGGGCCAGAACATTAGCTGAAAACATCATTAAAAGTGCAGCCGTGATAATGAACCGGGTTTTAAAAATCTTACGTTTCATGGTTTCAATTATTTTGATGTCAATTATACTAATTTTATTCTTATCAATCTTATTGCTATGAATCTTTTATTTCTTTTCTTTTTTATCTGGTCTTATTTTTTTTCCAAATTTCTGTGTTCTATTCCCTTTTAACCTGAACCAGTCTGATGGGCATTGTGGCAGGGACAAGGCCGGCTTTCAGCACAATAGTCTGACCCGGTTCGCTTGTTACCCACTGAATGAAGCCTGATCCCAGTCCAAGAAATGTTTCTCTAGAGATGAAATGAATCTCCCTGACGAAAGGATATGATTTGTCATATATCCATCCCTGGTCAGGCCTGTAATATGTATTATCATCGAAGAAAGCTTTTGATATTCCGGCAACCCTTATCTTATTTATCCAGCTTATGCCGGTTGAATCATTTTTATCACTTATCCAGTTAACACTTATTATTCCAAGAGCATCACTGTTTCTCGAAACGAAATTAACTACCTCTTCATTGGAATTCATTGCGAAGAAATTTCCCGGAAGATTAGTCTGAATATCAAAAAGTTCCTTGAAATATCTTATGTTTCCTGATTTCGTATTATCAAAAATGACTCTTATATCACCCAGTTTTGACGCAGGATCAAGCTCTTTCCATGTAATCTTTTTCCCCAGAAAAATATCCCTTATATCCTCATATTTGATAAGGGTGTCATTATTTTCCTTATTAATTATAAATGCAATCGCATCGTATGCGAATGTTGTCGTTCTTGCAACTACAAGGGTGTCCCTCAGGTGTCTGATCTGATCCTCCGTGAGCTTTTTACTCGACACTATCACCTTCACTGAGTCATTCATAAAATCATTTATAACGTCAAATTCGGGTTTATACTGCGCTTTTATCTTAGCGTTTGTGTATAAGCTTGTAAAAGTGAAAACCTCAGTGTCCATTAATGGCTGAAAGGATTCGTCAACAGTAATTTTAATATTACCCCTTGTCGTAGTTTCCTGATTGGCCTGTGTGCCACCGCCACTGCAAGAACATATTAATATAATAAGCAAGCCTGCAGGAAGGAAACGTAAAAAGCGATAAAAAATATGTCTTTTAAACCGGATCACAGGAAATATTAAGAAATATAAAAAACTTTGGTCTGCAAATTTAATATTTTTTTGATTATTTGCCGCTTTTCTCATAGTCATAAAAATTTACAATTTCTGTTTATAACTATTCTGAATAGCATGCTGCAAAGGCTATGCCAATACATTCCGGCTAGTTTATAGTATTCAGTTATATTATTACTCCTCATCCTTGTTTGAAGAAAAAGCATCAGATATTTGTCGTATCGTGACAAAAATCCGATATGTACCGTATAATAGAAACGTACCCCCCAGAATACTTCTTAAAGCTTTATCGATATTAAATATCTTTTGTGCAAAGAATAACAAAAAGACACCCATTCCCAGGTAAAATATTACCATGAATATTCCAAATACCGCATTGAATTGCTGAAGTATTTTATTGTTTCTCATGATGTTAAAATTTGTACGAATAACGTAAAAAACAAATTAATTTCAAAGAATAAAATTATCATATTGATAAACCCGACAAAACAGATGATGAATATCTATTTCATTAACAGTGAACTGTCGCCGTAACTAAGGAATCTGAAATTATTATCCAGAGCAAAACGGTATATTTTTTTCCATTCAGGACCGGTCCATGCTGACTGCAGAAGCAATAAAGTGCTTTTTGGCATATGAAAATTGGTGATCATTCCTTGTACTATCCTGAATTCATATCCTGGAATTATCATGACTCTTGTTGATGCATGAATTGAAGTCATCTTTCTCCTGTCAAGGAATTCAGTAAGGGCCTTAAGTGAATCTTTAACTGTTATAGAGGTCTTTGTTAAATATGGTTCCCATTGATCTGTGAACAGATTATCATCATCAATAAATGAATTTTGAATTATTTTAACTCCCAGCCAGAATAAGCTTTCAAGGGTTCTGACACTTGTCGTGCCGCAAGCTATTACTCTGCGATTCGTACTAAGCAGTATTTCAATAAGTTCTTTACTTATGTAATAGTGCTCGCAATGCATTTCGTGTTCTGACAGGTCACTACTCCTTACAGGCTGGAAAGTTCCAGCTCCTGTATGCAGTGTAAGCTCTGCCATTTTAATTCCTTTTTCTCTTAGTGAGTTTATTACTTCGTTGGTAAAATGTAAACCTGCAGTAGGGGCGGCAACAGATCCTTCATTTTTCGAGAAAACAGTCTGATACCTTATGTAATCAATTTCCTCATCGTCTCTTTTTACATACGGAGGAAGGGGTATGTGTCCTGCCGACTCTATTACATCACCGAAAGTAAGTTCACCGGGCGACCAGGTAAATCGTATATTCCATGCATCATCCTCAAGTTTGCTCAGCTTTTCTGCTGTCAGTTCATGCAATTGCCCCATAAAGCGGAAACTTTTCGATAACTTTCCTTTTTTCCATTTTTTGAGATTACCGATAAGGCATTTCCATTCTGCCTGGCCAGCAGACACCAGAGCTGTTTCATAGTTGCGGGGATTAACAGGTTCAAGGCAGAAGATCTGGATCGTGGCACCTGTATCTTTTGTGAAAAGCAGACGAGCCCTTATTACTCGTGTATTATTGAATACAACTAATGAATCTGCAGGAATATAACTGTCAATATTTTTAAAAATATCTTTTGAGATTTTCCCTCCTTTAAAAATAAGCAGTTGTGACTGGTCTCTTTCCTTTACAGGGTACTGAGCTATTCTTTCTTCAGGCAGTTCATAGCTGTAATCGTCGATAATAATCTTATCTGTTAATGCTTTAAGGTTCATCATACTTTTCCTGTACTCTTTCTTTTGTTATATATTATACTATATATAGTACTGAGAGTTCGTAAAAATAACTTATTTTCACATATTGCCTGTAATTACTAACTTTGTAGAGCAGCAAGCCGTTCCATCGCTCCCGTATCCGGCTTTTGCCGGAATATTGGAGAGGAAAGTCCGGACAACAAAGAGCACCATGCTTCCTAACGGGAAGATATCCGTGAGGGTATATTAGTGTAACAGAAAATGACCGTCTCACTATGGTGGGATAAGGGTGAAAAGGTGGGGTAAGAGCCCACCGGTTTCTGTGGTGACACAGGAAGCCGTACACATCATGGGTTGAAAGACCATGTATACCGGCGCTGAGGGCTGCTCGTCCGATGTCGGGGGGTAGGTCGTGTGATCCCGATAGCGATGTCGGGACAAGATAAATGATGGAAACCGTTTCTGCTTCCTTTAAGAGGAGATTGAAGCGGACAGAATCCGGCTTACAGGCTGGCTGCAAATAATGAAGAGGGTGCATGATAATGACACCCTCTTCGCCATATATGGCATGAATAATGTTGGGATTTGTTATTCAAAAAATGAATTCACTGTCTTTCTTAATGCTATAAGTTTTATTATCAGGCTTTCAGTTTCAGTAAGTTTAAGCATGTTGGCCCCGTCTGATTTTGCAGAAAAGGGATCGGGATGCGTTTCCATGAAAATACCGTCAGCACCGACGCTTATTGCAGCTTTGCCAATTGTTTCGATCATTTCCGGCAACCCTCCGGTGACACCTGCTTGCTGGTTGGGTTGCTGAAGGGAATGCGTGATATCCATTATTACTGGAACCCTGTTCTTTTGCAGTATCGGGATATTCCTGAAATCAACAATAATGTCCTGATATCCGTACATATTCCCCCGGTCGGTCACCATTATATTATCATTGCCTGAATTTCTTACCTTTTCTATTGCAAATTTCATTGACTCGCCTGATACAAACTGACCTTTTTTTATGTTAATCCATTTGCCTGTATTGGCAGCTGCAACAAGCAGATCTGTTTGTCTGCACAGGAAGGCGGGTATCTGCAGCACATCAATATATTGTGCAGCTGTTTCAGCTTCTTCCGGATTATGGATATCACTAATCACGGGAACCGAGAACCGTTCTCTAACATGGGCAAGAATTTCAAGTGCTTTAATATCGCCTATGCCGGAAAATGAGTCTAAACGTGAGCGGTTAGCCTTTCTGTAAGAGGCTTTGAAAATAAGCGGAAGCTTGTATTTATCAGCTATCTCACAAAGATGTTCAGCAATTGCAAATGTGATCTCCCTGGATTCAACAACACAAGGCCCTGCAATCAGCAGGAAGTTGCCTGATGATTCATGTCTTATTCCCGGAATATTTATGATTGTTTTTTTCATTGTTGTTAATATATGGTGGAAAATTATTTTTCGTAATTATATATGTTTTTCCATAATCCACGGAGCCTTTTTCTTATCTCTTCTTCTTTAGGATTGATTCCCGGTTCGTAAAATGTTGTGCCCTTAAGCTCTTCGGGGAGGAAATTATCCTGAATGAAATTCCCCTGATAGCTGTGCGCATATTTATATCCGTTGCCATAACCAATATCTTTCATAAGCTTTGTAGGTGAATTTCTAAGGTGCAGAGGGACGGGAAGATCGCCATGTTCTCTGACTGCCTGGCATGCTTTTTCAATTGCCATGTAGGATGCGTTACTTTTAGGAGAAGTGGCGAGATAAACAGCTGCTTCAGAAAGGATTATCCTTGATTCCGGCCAACCGGTAACATTAACTGCCTCAAAGCATGTTTGAGCCATCAGCAGTGCATTGGGATTTGCAATGCCTATATCCTCAGCTGCAAGTATCAGCATTCTTCTTGCTATGAATTTGGGATCCTCTCCGCCTTCAACCATCCTGGCAAGCCAATAAACAGCTGCGTTGGGATCACTGCCTCTCAGTGACTTAATAAAGGCTGAAATTATATCATAATGCTGTTCCCCGTTCTTGTCATACATTGCTAGATTCTTCTGGACATGTCTAAGCACCTTTTCATTAGTAATAACTATTTTTTCTGATCCTCCTGTTTCAGCTTCTGAAGTTGCAACTAGCTCAAGTGCATTGTACAGTTTTCTGGCATCACCGCCTGAAACCCTGAGAAGAGCTTCATATTCTTGTATTTCAATGTCATATTGAGTAAGATAAACATCCTTCTTCACAGCCTTGTCAACCATTGAAACAAGTGTCTCTTCATCAAGAGGCTTCAATATATAAACCTGACATCTTGAAAGGAGAGGGGATATTACCTCGAAAGAAGGATTTTCAGTTGTTGCTCCGATAAGAGTTATAGTTCCCTGTTCAACGGCTCCAAGCAGAGAGTCTTGTTGTGATTTGTTGAAACGATGGATCTCGTCTATGAACAATATGGGATTAGGTTGATTGAAGAATTGTTGCTTTTTTGCCTTTTCAATAGTGTCTCTTACATCCTTTACTCCTGAATGAACTGCACTCAGTTGATAAAAAGGCCTCTTAAGGGTGTTTGATATTATATTTGCCAATGTTGTTTTTCCCACTCCCGGAGGGCCCCATAATATAAAAGAAGGTATGTTGCCTGATTCAATAACTTTTCTCAGCACACCGTTTTTTCCGACAAGATGCTCTTGTCCGCAGAATTCATTCAGGTCACTCGGCCTTAGTCTTTCAGCCAGAGGTTGATTTGTAAGCATCTGCAAATTAATTTGCGTAAAAGTAATAAAATAAATGTTTTTTAAATTGAACATAGTAACAGGCTATATATAAACCCTGACGTATGATAAAAGAAGCAATTACACTATTTATGGATGCTTAACAATTTTGAGGTTAAATAATTTTTACTAAATTGCTTCGAATTTATTTTCGTGAAAAAAAATAAATTAATACATTTAACGGTTGAATTAGAGATATTAACAGCATTTTGAACCTCTAAGTATTGAATATTATCAGATAGTAATTCAATTATGAAAAAACCTCTGCTAATTGTGATTATTATTCTGGCAGTGATTCTTATCCTGCCGGCAATTAACCTTATCCGATGGTCTTTACAGACAAAAAAGCCCATGGGTGTCATTATTGTTAATAAGACAGTACCTTCTCCAGATCGGATAAAACACAAATCTTTTAACTGGGTCCTGACAAATAACCGTTTTGTTAAAAAGGATATAAACAGGTCCTATTCATATCAAAAAGATTATTATGGATTTGTACCTACCAAGCCATATAAGGAAAGACAATGGGACCGGAATGAATACAGACTGGCCGATCTTACTGATCTTGCTGAACAGGCTGACGCTATATTCGTAACTGATACTTATGGGGTGTTTTTTAACGACTGGTATCAGGGGGTTAGGAAAAGTCGCACATCAACAAAATTGTATGGGGGCCTTAATAACAATGATAATCTCCTTATCAAGGAGATGAAGGATCGTGATAAGCTTGTTATTCTGGAATATAACTCTTTCGATTTTCCAACAGCAGAATTTGAATCATACCGGATCCAGGAAAGGCTCAATATCAAATTTGATGGATGGACAGGTAAATATTTCAGCTCTCTGGATACAACAAAGCCGGATTTCCCAATCTGGATGACTTCAATGTACAGAAAACAGTACAGGAAACCCTGGACTTTTACAAAACCTGGTATTGTAATTCTAAGCCAGAAAACGATATTGGTCCTTGAAGAGGGAACTCAGCTTAAATCAGCGACGCCGGTTTTAGTTACTGATTCTGAATACTGTGATAAATGGAACCTTCCGTCTTCAATTCCATTCGATAAATGGTTTGATATTATTGACCCTCTTGATAATAAGGAAATATCAAGTTTTAAGCTCGAGACGACAAGCATCGGAGATACACTTCTTGCAGATTACGGACTGCATAATTCATTTCCGGCAATTATTCAGGATCCTGTTTCCCAGAGAACATTCTATTTCAGTGGTGATTTTACAAGTTCAGAAGTGCCGGTATGGTCAGCAAAATTTCTAGGTGTCGAAAAGTTGAAGGGGATAATGTATTCAAAGAAGACAGATGATCCCAGACGTTTTTTCTGGCTCTTTTACAGACCTCTTATCGAGGGTATCTTTAATGATTATTATAATTCCCTTTCTTCGAATTAAATTTTTTATGATAAGCTTACTGGAGTACAGGTAATAAGACTACCTGTATTCTTTTATTATTGTACTTTGCTATTGTTGCTTTTTCTTCAAGGCATTGTACATTATTGTTACAGGATGCAGGGCCTTGCGGCCAGTACCTTCTTCAATATGATGCCGGCAACTGGTACCAGGTGCAGCTATCAGAATGTTTTCAGCAGCCTGTCTGACTTCCGGAAAGAGTATCATTTCTCCTATTTTGTTTGAAAGATCATAATGTTCCTTTTCAAAGCCGAAGGAACCTGCCATGCCGCAGCAGCCCGAAGGGATCTCCTTAATTTTATAATTCTTCGGAATAGAAAGCATCTCTATAGAGCTTTGTGATGATGATATAGCTTTCTGCTGACAGTGGGCATGAAGCAGTATTTCCCGCTCCTTGTCTTCAAACAGATCTCTGTCTATCCTGCCTGCCTTGTATTCCCTGGCAATGAACTCATCAACCATAAAAGTGTTCTGAGCGATCTTTTCAGCCATGATCTTCCTATCATTGCCCGCCAGTTCGGGATACTCATCGCGGAAACCAAGTATTGCTGAAGGCTCTACTCCTAAAAGAGGTATTTCTTCACAGATAAGCCCGGAAAGAGAATCTATGTTGCCCCGGATTATCTTAGCTGCTTTTCTGATCAGTCCTTTTGAGAGATATGTTCTTGCACTTTCTCCATGCTTCACAGTTATAACCTTGTATCCAAGTCCTGTTAGCAGCCTGATAGCTGCAATGCCAGTTTCAGTATCATTGTAATTCGTGAATTCATCAACAAAAAAACAAACTGTTCCTCTGGGATTAAGCGGTGTTAATTCTCCGGCATTCTTTTTCAGCCATTTACGGAGGGTGATATTATATAATAACGGTATGCCTCTCTTTGGTGCAAATCCGATCATTTTCTTGATTGCCGATGAAAAGAAGGGATTTTTAAGGAAAAAGTTATATACATTCGGAATGACAGCCCCGATTTTATTTATCTGTGTTATGTAGGCAATAAGCATTGTTCTTATTGGTATTCCGTGTTTATCATACCAATGCTGCATGAACTCCCCCTTTAGTTTCGCTATATCAACACCGGAAGGGCATTCAGCTTTGCATCCTTTACAGGAGAGGCAGAGATCAAGGATGTCGTAAACTTCCCTGTGATCCCATGTGTTATTTTCATTCGCACTTAAAAATTCTCTTAATATATTGGCTCTTGCCCTTGTGCAGTTTTCTTCCTCACCTGTGGCCATAAAGGAAGGACACATTGTCCCCCCGATGATCTTCGTTTTACGGCAATCACCCGAACCATTACATTTTTCCGCAGCTCTTATAATTCCATCAGTTGAAGAGAAATCATAAATAGTTTCGATTTCCGGAGTTTTTCTGCCGGGTTTATAACGCAGTGATGTATTCATCCGAGGGGTGTCAGTTATTTTACCCGGATTAAGTATATTTTCCGGATCCCATGCCTCTTTTACTTCTTTCAGAAGCATGTAATTATGTTCTCCAAGGATTATCGGAATGAATTCTCCTCTCAGTCTCCCGTCGCCGTGTTCACCACTCATAGACCCTCTGTACTTCTTTACAAGACGGGCTGTTTCCAGGCCAATAGTTCTAAAAAGCTCAACATCATTTTGATCCTTAAGATTAAGGACCGGTCTTATATGTAATTCACCCGTACCTATATGAGCATGATATACAACCTCCTTATCATATTTTGAGAGCATTTTTTCGAAATCCCTGATATATTCAGGCATTTGTTCCACATTCACAGCAGTATCTTCAATAAGAGAAACAGGTTTGCTGTCTCCTTTCATATTTGTAAGAACCCCAAGACCGGCCTTTCTCAGATCCCACACCTTGCTTATGTCCTTGCCCTTTACTACCGGGAAAGCATAACCATATCCTGAAGTTTTAAGGTCCTGTACAAGATCGTCAACTGCTTTGTCAACCAGGTCCGGACTTTCCCTGACAAATTCTACAATAACTATTGATCCGGGGTTTCCTTCCAGAAAGAATCTGTTGCTTCTCTGGCTAAGATTGTCCTCTGTCAGTTTAAGTATTCTGTCATCCATCATTTCTACCGCAGAAGGATTGTGCTTCAGGGCAATGAGATTAACAAGGAATGCATCATTCCGCTTATTCAGATGGATGCATACCAGGGCTTTATGTGGTGGTGGAAGCTTTACCAGATTCAGCTTTATCTCGGTTATAATGGCAAGGGTCCCTTCCGAACCTGCCAGTAATTTGCAGAAATTAAAGGGTTTATCGGATTTCTCGTCAAATACAACATTGTCAAGAAGAAGGTCTAGTGCATATCCTGTATTTCTTCTTGGAATCTTCTTGTCAGGAAAACCTTCTATTATCTGTTCCTTATTTGAAGGATCGCTCAGAATATCATTAATTTTTCGGTAAAGTGAGCCTTCAAGATCAGTCTTTCTGCATTTTTCATCAAACTCCTTTTTATTCAGTGGTCCGAATATAGCTTCACTTCCATCACTTAATATTGTTTTCAGTTCAATTGTATGCTCTCTTGTTGAACCATATATAACTGAATGTGATCCACATGCATTATTTCCAACCATTCCGCCCAAATTACACCGGCTTGAAGTAGATGTTTCCGGTCCAAAGAAAAGTCCCTTTGGACGAAGGAAAAGGTTAAGTTCGTCAAGCACTACACCGGGCTGCACCCTGACCCACTTCTCTTTTTCATTAAGCTCGATTATATCTTTCATGTATCTTGAAACATCAACTATGATTCCGGAACTTACAACCTGTCCGGCCAGTGAAGTTCCTGCAGCTCTCATTGTAATGCTTGTTTTTTCGCGGGTTGCAAAAGCTAGCACTTTCTTTATATCTGCTGCAGACCTGGGCCACACAACAGCAAGAGGAAGTTCACGGTACACGGATGCATCAGTCGAATATATAATCCGCGTAACATTATCATATTTAAGATCGCCTTCGATCTCTTTCTTAAGAGAGTCAAGACCTGAAAATATTGTATCAGATTTCATAAAATAATATATATGGTGCTGCTAAATTAGAAAAAATAGATTAACAGTAGAAGTATGTCTTAATTGAGTGTGAATGAAAATCCTGATAATAATCATATCGTTGTTAATTGTAAATCCGAACTTTTTTTCTTACTTTTAAAAAATTTTATTTCATATTTAAAATATTGATATACAATGGAATTACTTGATAGTTTAAAGCAGAAAGCGAAATCATTAAACAAAAGGATAGTTCTTCCGGAAGGGTATGAGGAGAGAACAATTAAAGCAGCTGATATAGCTTTGGAGGAAGGTCTTGCAAAGATTATTCTGCTTGGCAACCCTGATGAAATCAGGTCAAATGCCAGGAAGCTTGGTTTGAAGAATCTGGAAAAGGCTGAAATTGTTGATCCAAAATCGCATTCGAAAAAGAATCATTACATTGACATGATGGTTGAGTTGAGAAAACACAAGGGATTGACAAAAGAAGAAGCAGGAAAGCTGATCGAGGACCCGCTTTACCTTGGTGCCCTTATGGTCAAAAATGGCGATGTCGATGGTGAAGTTGCCGGAGCCCATCGTTCAACGAGTGATGTTCTCAGGCCTGCTTTTCAATATATTAAGACTGCACCAGGAATATCAGTAGTATCAGGTGCCTTTCTGATGATAGTTAAAAACAAGTCTTATGGAGATAATGGTGTGTTTATATTTGCTGACGGAGGAGTTCATCCGAATCCAACTGACAGGGAACTTGCCGAGATTGCAGTAGTATCTGGCAGAACTGCCAGATCACTTGCCGGAATGGAACCACGGGTGGCTTTACTAAGTTTTTCGACAAAAGGAAGTGCAAAACATGAACTTATTGATAAGGTGATAAGTGCCACAAAGATAGCGCAGCAAATGGCGCCAGATATGATGATCGACGGTGAACTGCAAGGCGATGCAGCACTTGTTGAGTCGGTTGGACAAACGAAAGCCCCCGGAAGTAAGGTTGCCGGCAAGGCAAATGTCCTGATCTTCCCCGATCTGAATTGTGGCAATATAGCTTACAAGATTGTTCAGCGGTTGGCTGATGCTGAAGCTTTCGGTCCTATTCTTCAGGGAATTGCAGCCCCGGTAAATGATCTTTCAAGAGGCTGCTCAGTAAGCGATATTGTAAGCATGATAGCAATAACAGTAAAACAGGCCTCAGATCGTGATTAATAAATAATTATATTAGAAAGAAATGATCATTTTAGTTTTAAACTGCGGAAGCTCCTCGATAAAGTACCAGGTGTTTAGAATGTCTGAACAATATGAAATGCTTGCTAAAGGACTTTTGGAGCGTATCGGCTTAAACGAGAGCATAGTTACTCACAAACCAGCTGGTAAAGAACAATATAAGGTAATAACAGATATCCCGGATCATACAACAGGCATTAATATTGTGATGGAAATCCTATGTCACCCTGTTCACGGTGTAATAAGGAATGTCACTGAAATTAAGGCTGTAGGCCACAGGGTAGTAAACGGAGGCGAGGCTTATAAGGAAAGTGTTCTTGTTGATAACAATGTTAAAAAGGTTATTGAAGAATGTATAGAACTTGCACCACTGCACAATCCCGCCAATCTTAAAGGTATTCTTTCAGTTGAAAAACTTATTCCGGGTATCCCGCAGGTTGCAGTGTTTGATACCTCGTTTCATCAAACAATGCCTGATTATGCCTATATGTATGCAATTCCTTATGAGTATTATGAGAAGTACAAAATAAGAAAATATGGTTACCACGGAACAAGTCATAAATTTGTCGCTGACAAAGCTGCAAAGCTCATAGGAAAGGATGTTAAGCAGCTTAAGATAATTTCCTGTCACCTTGGTAACGGCGCTTCAATTACAGCAATAAAAAATGGTGAATCAATTGATACATCAATGGGTTTTACCCCTGCCGATGGATTAATAATGGGCACCAGAACAGGGGAAGTTGACCCTGGCGTTCTTGTATATATAGCAGATAAAGAACAGCTTAATGTTACAGGTGTAAATAATATGATAAACAAGAAGAGCGGTGTTTTCGGCATTTCCCAGATTTCATCCGATATGCGCGACCTTGAAACAGCCGCTGATGCTGGTAATAAAAAGGCAATTCTTGCCCTGAAGATGTATGCATATAAAGTAAAGAAATTTATTGGCTCCTATATGGCAGCACTGAACGGATGTGACTTGCTTGTATTTACAGGAGGGATTGGGGAGAACGCCTTCAGAATGAGAAAGAGTATTTGTTCCGACATGGAAAATCTGGGGATACTGTTTGATGATTCTAAAAATCATGGAGCATCGGGTAACGATATTATATTATCCAGACCGGAATCAAAAATTACTGTTGTAGCTGTTACTACCGATGAGGAATTTGTGATTGCATCAGATACGCGTTATATAGTTGAGAACCATATAGCTTAAACTTATCTCAGGTGGTGCTTAAAACTCTGTCAGATCTCAAGAAGATCGTTGCAGGAGGTACACGAAAGAAACTGGTAGTTGCAGCAGCCCAGGATCAACATTCTCTAGGTGCAGTTGTAAGAGCCTGGTATGACAATATTGTTGAGCCAATCTTTGTTGGAGATCAGGAAAACATCAGAACTGTTTGTGCAGAAAATAATTACAATATTGATGGACTTACAATTATTAATGAGCCGGATATTGAAGCTGCAGTAAGAACTGCAGTAATGATGGTGAGTAACAGAGAGGGCGACATTCTGATGAAAGGTAAAGTAGGCACTTCGACTCTTTTAAAAAGTGTCTTGAATAAGGAGTGGGGCCTGAGAACAGGTAATCTTTTATCTCATTTTGCACTTTTTGAGGTTGAAACCTATCCGAAAGTTATTGCTGTAACAGACGTTGCAATGAATATTGCTCCAGATCTCCAGGATAAGATCTCAATAATAAATAATTCAGTTGCCTGTCTTCTTAAGCTTGGCTATAAGATGCCTAAAGTGGCTATTCTTGGTGCTGTAGAAATGGTAAATGAGAATATGCAAGCCACACTTGATGCTGCACTGCTGTCTAAAATGAATCAGCGTGATCAGATCAAGAATTGCATAATTGACGGGCCATTGTCATTTGATAATGCAGTGAGCTATGAAAGTGCCCGTCATAAAGGTATAAGAAGTGAAGTTGCAGGCGATACGGATATCCTTCTGATGCCTGACATCGAAGTGGGTAATGTGCTTTACAAGTCGCTTGTTTTCTTCGCTAAAGCCAAGGTTGCATCTATGATACTTGGTGCAAGAGCTCCGATAGTGCTTACTTCACGATCCGATTCGGAACAGGCTAAATACGACAGTATCCTTCTTTCAGCAGCAGCAAGTAAATAGGTGTGTTATTTCCCTTGATCTGTTGATGGCAAAAATGCTAAAATCAGGGGAAAAGCACAGGATTGCCCTCATGATATGAATATAATACTCAGGTTATGAATGAAGATCAGAATGGCCTGAAAGAAAAGAGGCTTCTTTTAATTATAAATCCCGGTTCAACATCGACTAAGTTTGCTGTTTTTGAAGAAGATAAGTCTCTTTTCGAGCTTACTATTACACATTCGGCAGAGGAGCTGGCAGGATTTGAAAAAATTACAGATCAGTTCCATTTCAGGCGGGACTTGATAATGTCGGAATTGTCAGCCAGGAATACAGATCTTCAAAGGATTACAGCCGTTATAGGAAGGGGAGGCCTCATTAAACCTGTTGAGTCAGGGATCTATCTTGTCAGCGACAAGATGATAGATGATCTCAGGAAAGGCTTACTGGGCCAGCATGCAAGTAACCTTGGAGGCCTTATTGCCAGTGATATAGCTCTGTTATTGCCAAAGGCAAAGGCTTATATCTTCGATCCTGTTGTTGTTGATGAATTAGCTCCTGTTGCAAGACTTTCAGGTCATCCGGAAATAGAAAGGATCTCTATTTTTCATGCCCTTAACCATAAAACTGTTGGCCGCATGCATGCCGGACGGATGGGAAAGAAATATGAGGACATGAATCTTATAATTGCGCATCTGGGAGGCGGTATAACAGTTGGGGCACACAGGAAAGGAAAAGTGATTGATGTGAACAATGCTATTAATGGCGATGGCCCTTTTTCGCCCGAGCGATCGGGTGGCCTTCCGGCGGGACAGCTTGTTGACCTTTGTTTCAGTGGAAGATTTTCGCATTCAGAAATCAAGTCAATGATCACGGGGAAAGGAGGTATGGTAGCATATCTGGGGACCAATGATTTCAAAAAAGTTTATTCCATGGTGGAAAGAGGAGATCCTAAAGCTATACTTGTAGTAGAAGGTGTAATATATCAGATAGCCAAAGAGATAGGAGCAATGGCTGCAGTGTTGAAAGGTGAAGTAGACGGGATAATTCTTACGGGCGGGATGGCGTGGCAGGAATCTTTTACAGACCGTTTAGGATCCATGGTCAGTTTTATAGCACAAGTCTATGTGTATCCAGGAGAGGATGAGATCAAATCATTGGCATTTAACGGATTGCTTGCATTAGACGGAAAGATCAAGATCAAAATATATAAATGACAGTAACTAACAGCTTTTATAATCCTTGGCTGATTATAAGAAACTTAAATATCAGTTTAACAGCAATTTCATGGATTATTTAGTGCAACGGGTAATACTTTGCCGTTAAAGAACCTGCTGCCATTCACGGTAAAATCAGCTATAAATTCAGCCATTTCTTCCGCAGTTACTCCAGCTTCATATCCCGGAAAGGCTTCTCTGAACATCCCGGTATCTGCTGAGCCCAGAGCCAGACAGTTCACTATGATCCCATCTTCCCGGAATTCAACTGCAAGACATTCCGAAAGGCATGATAACGCAGCTTTTGATGCACTGTAATATGATAGTCCTTTGTATTTAGCACTGCCCTGATAAGCGCCCATGCTTGATATGTTTATTATATGACTTCCTTTTTTTAAATAAGGCTTCACTGCCCTGATGAGCGCTGAAGGTCCGAGAAAATTAGTTTGCATTATTTTTAAAGAATCACCTGATGAGAAGTCGGCAAAATCCTTCACAATAAGCAAGCCAGCCATATTTATCAGTATATCAATACTTTTAAGTTCTCTATCTACAATGTCAATAAAAGTGTTTTCATAAGATTCAAAAGCGGATATATCAAGCTTAAATGGAATTATGTTTCCGTATTTTCCAGCTTCGGAAAGAGCTTTTAAAGAATCTTCATTCCTTCCTGTTACAAGTATGATGTTTTTCTTATTTTCGGAAAGTATTTTTACTACCTCTTTGCCAAGGCCTCTGCTTCCTCCGTTTATTAAAATATTCATGACCTAATGATTATATTAAAAAGCAGGAATTTTTCGTTTATTTGTATCATTGTTTAAAGTTAAGAAAAAAGAGCAGATCTAAAGGATAGACCAGATTAAATTTATTAGAAACAGTTTAAGGGAATTATTCGAAATGAAATATGCTAATACTTCAACAGCAGGCAGATTGATCAGAATAAAAGTATTTATAATAGTATTTCTGTCTGCTCTTCCAATAATTGAGGGAAGATCCCAAAGTGTGAGCCGGAGTGATGTACCACCTCTTAAGGAAAGGCTCTTTTACGGCGGCAGTTTTGGCCTTCAGTTCGGCACTGTTACGGATATTGATATTTCTCCGGTTGTTGGTATATGGCTTCTTCCCCGTATCAATGTTGCAGCCGGTCCAAAATTCAGATATTTTAAAGACAAATATAGCTTTTACAATAGTAGTACCATGATATATGGAGGAAGGGCATATAGTGAATTAGTTATCATAAAAGATCTTAATAATATAATCCCAATTGGTCTGAATTTTGGTTTTTTCCTTCATATTGAAGATGAACTGCTCAGCCTGGAATCTTCTTTCTGGCAGTCAACGTCTACAAACACGAGATTTATCGGAAATACAGTTTTTGCCGGTGCCGGGATGAGTCAGCCAATAGGCCGAAGATCATCGCTGAATCTGATGTTCCTCTGGTCCTTGAATGATGCGTTTGATGATCTGTCATACAGCTTTTACAGTAATCCGGAGATCCGTATCAGCGTTATTTTTTGATTTTTTCGTTTTTGCAAATGATTTTTGCATGTAAGAATATTAATTGAGAACATGCACAGGGTTGAGCTATATTTTCAGGATCTCTCCTTCAGATTTTGCTATTATAACTGTAGGCAGGTGTCACACAGGTTTTAAATAATATAAAATTCTATTGTTTTAAGTCTTAGGCTGCCTGGAATTCCACCGCTTCCAACACTTCAACCCCTGTTATTATTGATGTCAGGATCAGGGGGATTATTATCATATTCAGTCCCCTTAGATAGATATCTCCAATCCAGTTGGTATAAGTTGTTGCTGATGAGAAAAAATAGCCAAAGAAGCCTCCGGCAATTAACATAATTATAATCTGGTATGTATTGCAATGAGAGGGATATTCAAGCTGAATCATTTAATTCATGACAAATATTTCTTAAAAGAAATATATTTAACCCGGAAAAATCAACTGCACGAGATTCAAATATTTGAAATAAAAGGGCAAGGGACAGGAGAAAAACCGAATCTCAAAGAAAAAAAAAACTTAATAGTTTTCTTGAAACGGCAATTAGTACAGAACATCATAAACAATATCAGATTTACATATGTAAACCAAAGATAGAAATTACAACTATACAAATGTAATCAGAAAAATCTTTAATTAATACTTTACAAATGTAAAGAAATAATATTTATATTTAATTTTATACTAATAATATTAAAATCAATATGTTAATACAGTTTATCTGAAGGTAAACTACGCTTCTCGAATCATTTCCAAGAGCCATTTGGCATTTATTGTTTAGAATTTAAGTATATATAATTAAATACCAGCTAATTATGCAACTAAACTAAAGCAATGATTCAGGTCAGTTAAGGTTAATTCCCACTCAATCACGTAAAATAATCAATTTAAATGGTATTAATACATTACTAATTATTACAAAAATTACACATGTAAACAAGTTTAATTACACATGTAAACAATAATTAATTTACATTTGTATATTGATATATATACAATTATATACTATGCGTGACAGGATCATTGAATTTTTAAGAATAGAAAATAAATCTGCTGCTCAGTTAGCTGAAGAAATTGGAGTTCAGCCTTCCGGAATATCTCATATTATCTCAGGTAGAAACAGGCCAAGTCTTGATTTTGTGCTTAAAATGCTTGAAAAGTATTCTTTTCTTTCAACAGAATGGCTTTTATTCGGGCGTGGAAATATGTATAATGATGGTCAATCAATTAAGGAAGTGTTTGAAACAGACACAGAAAGAGAAAACCTCAAACAAGATGAAAATGATCCTATTCAAATTGAACTAACTGCCAACAAATCAGATGAGATCCAGGAATTAAGCCCGGGAAAGAAAGAAAAAACAGTGCTTACCCGAATAGTCTTGTTTTATGACGACAAAAGTTTCCAGGAATATTTTCCGGCAAATTAGAATTGTATTTACAAATTTTCTGCTTCATATTTAATGTGCCTGAAATTTTCTGAAATGCCACATTAAAGATATATTTGTGGTATAGATTAAATGAATGGCAAAGCGGATAGAATCACTTAAAATAATAGAAAACAGGCCTTTAAAAAAAGATTACTTTATCCTTGACCTGGCAGGAAATGGCAAAATTCCTGAAATGAAACCAGGCCAGTTTGTTGAAATCAAGATAGACGGGAGCCCCGATACATTTTTAAGGCGTCCGATTTCAATTCATGATGTGAACTACGGGCAGAATTTTTTTTCACTTCTTATTCAGATAGTTGGAAAAGGCACTGAAACTCTGTCGAAAATTAAAAGAGGCGAAACCCTCAATCTTATATATCCTCTCGGAACCAGTTTTTCCCTTCCCCCAAAAGGCAGTACCGTACTTCTTATCGGTGGCGGATGTGGAATTGCACCTTTATTATTCCTTGGTAAATACTTGAAATCGAATAATTTTACCCCCGATGTTCTGCTTGGTTTTAAAAATTCTGAACGGGTTATCCAATTAGATGATTATCGTCAGATTGGAAAAGTATTTCTGACTACTGAAGATGGTTCGCAGGGAGAAAAGGGATTTGTAACTGAACATTCAATGCTTGAAGCTACCAGATATGATAATATATATTGCTGTGGTCCCATGCCGATGCTTAAGGAAGTAGCTAAATATTGCAGGGAGAGGAATATAAATTGCGAAGTGTCGCTGGAAAACCTTATGGCATGCGGAATTGGTGCATGTCTCTGTTGTGTGGTTGATACAGTTAAGGGACATTTGTGTACTTGTACTGACGGCCCTGTTTTTAATATCTCTGATCTTAAATGGTGAATCTTGGCTTTGATATTGGTGATCTTCATTTCAAGAACCCGGTTATTACTGCTTCCGGGACCTTCGGATATGGTTCAGAATTTGATGACTTTATCAATGTTTCGGATCTTGGAGGAATAATATTAAAGGGCACTACGATTGAACCGAGAGAGGGAAATCCTTATCCCCGTATGGTTGAAACAGCATCGGGGATGCTCAATTCTGTGGGATTGCAGAATAAGGGAATTGATTATTTTGAAAAAATCATCTACGACAAAGTAAAGGAGTACGATACCAGAGTAATTATAAACATAAATGGCAATACGATAGATGATTATGTTGCTCTTGCTGAACGGGTTAACAGGCTTGAAAAGATACCTGCAATTGAACTGAATATTTCTTGTCCCAATGTTAAAATGGGAGGTATGGTTTTCGGTACCAACCCTGATTCAGCCCGTGATGTTATAAGAGCCGTGAGGGCAATTTACTCTAAAAAGCTAATTGTCAAATTATCTCCAAACGTCACAAATATTGTTGATTTTGCGCGTATAAGTGAAGAAGAAGGTGCTGATGCTGTTTCACTTATAAACACTTTGCTTGGCATGGCGGTAGATACAAGATCAATGAAACCAGCTCTTTCAACTATTACCGGAGGACTATCAGGGCCGGCTATCAAGCCTGTAGCGTTGAGAATGGTATGGCAGGTCGCAAAGGCAGTATCGGTTCCGGTTATTGGTATTGGCGGAATAATGAATGCTTCTGATGCACTTGAGTTTATTCTTGCCGGAGCCTCTGCAATACAGGTCGGTACGGCATCATTCATTGATCCCCAGATCTCAATCAAGATTCTGGAAGATATTGAAAAATACCTGGTTAGTAAAGGATTCTCAGATATTAGAGAAATTATTGGTTATATTAACAAGTTGTGACCGTCTGTTTTTTTCTTTGTTTATCTGTTTTAGTAATTTAATATTTTGTATTTATAGATTATTATTTCTATCTTTTGCTTTATTATTTTTATTTAAAGCTATGTTTTAATTTATTTCATTAATAAATCAGCAAAAATGTCAGATACTTTGCCAATAGATGATCTCGACAGGAAGATCCTGGATATAATTACAAATAATGCCAGAATACCATACCTCGAAGTTGCCAGGGAATGCGGCGTTTCAGGTGCAGCAATTCATCAGCGCGTACAAAGACTTATGAGGATAGGAGTGATCAAAGGATCGGAGTTCAAAGTCGATCCTGTTCTGGTAGGTTTTAAAACCTGTGCCTACATAGGGATATTTCTTGAACATCCCGGACACTTCCGCGAAGTTGTGGAAGAATTCAAAAAAATCCCTGAAATTATTGAATGTCATTATACAACAGGGAATTACTCATTATTCATTAAGGTGTATACTCTTGATAATGAACATCTTAAAAATATTCTGATTGAAAAAATCCAGAATATTCCGGGGATAGTAAGAACAGAAACGCTTATCTCTCTTGAAGAATCGATTAACAGACAAATCCCTGTGCTTTCCCAGAAATAGAATTAGAAAGAGCATCAGTGTAATAATCATATTCACTCCGATCAAGACCCGGTCTTTTCAAGGCAAAACGGAATGCTCTGCCTGCTATTAATTAAATCGCATATGAATTTCCTTGATTTCATTCTTTTAATGAATAGTTCTCTTGATCGGGCCTCTTTCTTTGAGTAATATTTTTCAGTATGCACTATTTTCCAGGGTATACCTTTGTCTGTGAATTTTTTTTTGTCTGTTATGCTCAGATATTCTTCTTTGAAGGTCATTGGTATATCCTACATAAAAACGGTCAATATTTTCACTGTATAGAATATATAAAGTATACATTTAGCGAGACTGAGATGTCAGTATTTAACTTACTTATAGCACTTAGTGATCCAGCTGGGGCTCGAACCCAGGACCCTTCCGTTAAACGGAATGCTCTACCTGTTGTTTATTAAATCGCATATGAATTTCCTTGA
>Ga0255342_1002121_pt1 | contig 25547 bp, 23 predicted proteins | sample wastewater_treat_3_FD_192416 | JGI IMG/M metagenome (GOLD analysis project Ga0255342, IMG submission 192416) | Wastewater microbial communities from Lulu Island WWTP, Vancouver, Canada - plant14 | ecosystem: Engineered > WWTP > Wastewater > Unclassified | place: Canada: Vancouver, British...
TGAAATTGATGCGCTTGTCTCCAGTGTTTGCATAATTAGCTGGAATAGAGAATGTGGCAGGTTTGTTGCCTGCGCCCCCCACCTTCCAGTGCGCTCCGAGACCCAGACCTAATCCAAGCTTTCCAATCATTATTCCCCCAATCTAAAAGGCACGATATATTTAATAATAAACATCCTAAATCCTATATTAAATTAAATAATACAAATATATATAACATAAAAAGCCAGATTACCAGCCAGAAAGTCAGCCAGCGCATCCAGCCAATTCCAAAAGGTCGCTCTCCTTTTTTGCTCCAGCTCCCAAGCAATCGTGGCAAAAGTAAAACCGACCGCCATCAACCACTGAATTTGTTGTAACCCGAATATCAGGACTATAATGCCTGCTATAAATCCCACGACAATACCCACCGATAAGTGCTTCCAAACATTTTTAGGTCTCATTTTTATTCTCCTTTAGATGTGACCATATAATTTATTATAATATCTATTATTCATAAAACAATATTTATGTGCAAACATCACGCCACCAACTGCCTGAAAACAAAAAACTCAAAATGCAACCGCTGACCAACCGACAAAATGCTGTAATAGTCCAGCTCCGACACTATTGTATAATAATTCAACTTTCGCCACCTGCCACGCCAAAAAATCTTTTCAGCTAAATATCTCCAAATATAATGGCTTTCCTCGCTGACAACGGGCAGGTCTATATACTTGCGCCTCACCCTAATGCGGGGCACAATATAAACCTTGCCGTCCGAAACCACCATCCTTCTTATAACTTTCATGTCCGACTATAACCTTTATACCTGACTAATTAAGGTCTCTATTTTAGGGTCAACTTCAGTAATATCGGGCGGATTAGATACGGTATAATTTAGGTCACCACCCGTGACTGGTATTTCTACATTATATGGGACATCTATGCCGTTCGCCTGACCGTCACGCACCGTGACAAATAAAAATACCGTCCCGTTCACGAGAGTTATAGGCGAGCCAATCGCATTATAAATCGCATTATTGCCCGTAAAACTAATCTTGGCTGTATTTGTTCCATAAGATACGGACGCAGAAGGTGCTTTGAAATATCGGGCAGGCGACGCCGACCCAACAATCTGACCTGCAAGCGTGCCCGCATATCTCAAAAATAAACCATTTACAGGAATGAATAACTCACCCAAAATACGGTTCTTGATAAAAGCTGGAGTTATGCTCGGCATTTCAATCAGCACCTCCAAGCTCGTGCTTCTCCATATTCCGCCTGAGACAGCAAGAGAAGCTCCGGAAATAGAAATACATTTATCTATGCCCAGCATAAAATCAAAACTCTGCATTATCGTCAGGGGATTGCCGTTAAATGTGCCCGTATAACTTACCACGACATTGCCTAACCAAGCGTGTGTTGAGTTCGCAGGAAGCCCGCACATTTCTTCTAAATCTTCCCTGCTCAATCTCTCAAAAATCGTGTCAATTTTATTACCGCCGTGCTCTATATTGCCTATCGTGACTGGCTCGGGTGGATTAGTTACGCTCTGTGTAGACCATCTATCGCCAGTATCTAACTTATATAAATGCAGGTTAACCGTTCTTTCAACTGCCGTAAAGTCCTCAATAGTCCCAGAACAATCAATCTTGGCTTTAATGGAATGAATGACATCCGATAAAGAAGTAATAGTGTTGTCCATTATTATCATTGGCTCCACAGAACTAAAGGTCAAAGCAATCCTGTCCAGACCGTTTATAGGATATTCCTCACTGGTGCGAGCATCAATAAATTTCGCCATAATAACCGACGCACCAGTCGTGTAAGGAACAAAATAACACCGACGCCTGATAAAACTGCTTTTAACATCGTAAACATTCTGACCTGTGGTTGTTTTCTGGTCTTCATCACGATAAGCAAAAGTCCAGTCATGTATCAGCAATTCCTGTATTGACGCAGGCAACCTACTGTCTGCCTTGACCTCATCTAAAACGGTCTGCCCAAGAAACACACGACTGTCTACCATAGCTTTCTGACGCATTAACTCATTATCGTAACAACCTATAATACTTTCTTTTAATAATACATAAGCACCATTAGAATTTGCCGTTATATTGTAGGGGGTCGGATTTTCTCCTTCGCCTCTAAACATTTCTTTTCCATCAATATCAAAGACCTGCCATTCGTTGGGAGCATATTCTTTGTCCGTGTCGGGCAAAAACTGGTAGGGCCGGTCAGCATTGAGCACCGTCTCATAAAAACCATTCGCTTGCTGTGGAAACGACAATAATATTTCCTGCTCACCCGACTTGTAAGTAATCCGATAAAAGAACCTGACCCTGATAGGTAGCAGGACATTAATATTGGACGGAGAAGGCACAACATAAAACAACTCACCATCAATTCCCGTAATTCTTATTTCTTTCCAATGCTCGCTTTCAACATCGTCTAATATGTAATAATTGATACCAATTGCCGTCTGTATCTCGGGCAGAAGCAAGAATTTTTCCAGAAACTGCTGGTAAATCAGGTCAATGTCAATGGACGGACTATAATTCTCACCAGCAAAAATGTCAAACTTGAGATAGTTATCAATGGGCGCAAGCGGGTTGATTGCGGCGTCCGTAAAAGTTGCCGTCCCTTCTTTGATAATCGCTCCAAAGAACCTGCCCTTATTTTCTTTTATTCCTACATTATTTAATCTTTCATCCAAATAATATTTATCATAAAAGAATATCTGCGGATAAACCTCTATTTTTGTAATGTAAGCCATCTCTATCTCTCCCCGTCTTCCAATAACGAACATCCATGACAATAAATCAGTTTAGTCATTTTAATGCCCGTCATAAAAATTGTAGTATCCATCATCTTTCTCCTTCATTTATCTTCTTATTAAAGAAGTAATAAAATGTCAAGTTCTTTATTAGTTATGCACATATATTGCAACATAAACAGCACCGCACCCGCCACGACCGCCAGTCCTGAAACTATTAGAACCGCCACCCCCGCCTGCGCCCGTATAATCCTGACCAGCACCCGCAGGAAATTCATTACCTGCACCATTACCACCACCTAAACTACCACCCTCATTGAACGAAACCAAATTCCTGCCACCCGAGCCACCACCGCCCGCAATAATAAACGCAAATAATTCATTTACATCACCCATACTATATCCTTCGCCACCCTTGCCCGAATAAAGACCAGAATGACCATTCGTAGAAGCACTTGCACCACCACCACCTCGCAGGTCATTTCCGCTCTCGTATCCGTCACCGCCTGCATGATAATTAGCATTTACTCCGCCGTGTCCGTTACTTGCACCGCCTCCACAGTGACCAGCTTCATTCCCGCCATCAGATATATTAGCGTCATAATCAGGCAATCCAGCACCGCCACCATTGCCACCTTTAGCTGACCAAGTTCCGTTCTCGCCTTGTATTGTAGTATCCTGACCTGCCTGACCCCTCTGACCAGCCAAACCGCCCGCACCACCTGCGCCAATATGGATGTTATATGTCTCACCTACAACAGGACTAAAACCACCCGGCTCGCCCGTCACGACAAAATCACCACTTGCACCACCTCCGCCGGGTTTATTAGTATCGGCGCCGACACCGCCTCCGCCACCTCCGCCACCAATCATGACGGTAATAATGTTCTCGGGATAAGGTATATTATCAATAAGTCGGAAGCTCCCGTCCTCGTGGAAAGTGTAAATCCACCAAGAATAGTCAGGGTAGTCAGGGTCTGAAAACACCTCTATCGTCCCGCTCTCCGCATAGCCGAGCCGAACCGATATAATGTTACTATACTTGCCAAATATAATCCCGTTCGTGCTACATCTTAACTTATAATAGAAGGTCGTGCCTACAGACATGGTTAAATTATCAACTAAACAGGTAGACCCCGTCACCAGCTTACTATTAAAGCCAGGCACGATATTATTAAATCCTGCGTCTCTGGCTACAGTTAAATAGCACAAAAATCCCGAAGGCGCTTCTTCCCAATTAGCGTAAAAGGAGTTCGCCTGCATAGATGTGGCAGGTAGAGCCGTGACCACGGGAATTTCCAGCGCAGGAACATCGGCTCTTGGTATCCTGCGCAGGACTAACTTCAGGACAGGACTAACATTAGCCATTATTTGTAAGCAATAATAATCGTGTCGGTAGAGGTGGGTGGAATTTGTATCCGATTAAAGTAACCAAACACATAAATCGGCTGTTCTACAGTATTGAACAGGGACATGTTCTTGCCCACACCCGCCACGACCACGCTCGTCTCATCATTGGCAAAGGTCGGTTTAGTCACGAGCTGGATAGCCGAATAGTTGCGTCTGTATCCCACTAACTTGACACTATCATTTCCCTTAAGAACGATATCGTCTTTAATCAGGATAGTAGCGGTCGGGACAGAACCTGCAGGCAGACCACTATTGTCTGCATCAACCGCCACGATATAAACAATCATGTCCTTCTTTAGTTTAGCTCCCGCCGTAAATGTCGTGACCTTAATAATGTCAAAGTCGTCGGGACACGCCTGAAATTGCTTCTGGTCAAAACTTCTTTCCTTCATTTTAATCTCCTAACATACTTAAGTCCAGCCAACAGTCGTTTTCCTGGGCTTGAGCGGGCTCGTCAGCTTGGATATAAATATCCGCACCATAGACCCGACCACGCTCGTTAATCTCCGCAACTGCGTCAGTTAAAGCCAGGATTTGTGCAATTATCTCCTGATAGCTGGTTTCGGTTAAATCTTCTTTACTGTTAATTATGCTTTCTAACCTGCACTCCAGCTCTGCTGATTTGGAGGCGAGCAAGGACACGGCGCTCAAGACCTGCCTGAGCTGACGGTCAGTAGCCGACTTCTTTTCCGAGCTGGAAAGCTGTAACATAATTACCTAATCACATTAAAACTAATAGATATATTGTAGGTTACCTGTGACGACAGACCTTCCAATTTGATAGTGGCAACATTATTATTATCATCCGCAATCACGATAATCTTTTCCGTGCCCGACGAAACGAGCGAGAATTCACGACTGTTAGATATGCTTCTCTTTTGTAACTGAACCTGACACTTGCCGACTGGGACACTATAACCGTTTAACCCGCACTTTTCAAGAATGTTGGCAATAGCGTAGGATTTTTCTGTGGAGAGCTGGTCGGTCGCAAAGCTGTCATCATAACAATAACGAGTTAATAGAATTCTGTCCTGCGAGCTTGTGTTGGCTTCCAAGCTTCCGACCCGCCCGTTCAGTCCATCAATCACGGTCTTAACATTCACATCCAGACCTTTGAGCAAATTCAGCTGTGCTCCCGTTACTTCACTATCTACAAGAACATTATTAATTTTTACACTTGATAAATTTTTATTAGTAATGTCTTGAGGGTCGTGCGTAGTCACCATAGAACCTGTCTCGTTCAATCCTATAGACCTGACCTCACCACCAACCACACCCAAAATATACTTCTTAATTTCGGCAAGCTTGATTTTATAGTTGGTGGCATTAGCAGTGTCGGCTATTACTAACATCCAAATTCCCTGGAACTCTGCCTGAAGTCGTTCTACCAGCTGACTTATCTTTTTATCTTCTGCCATTTCTATCTCCCGTTTTATCTTTATTGTTTATATATATATATTTATTTATTATATATATATCTTTATTTCTTATATATATATATATCTATCTATTATATAATATATAAATATTATGTTATATAAACGAGCGCTATATTTTTTAGAGAACAAAATCTATCTCCGTCTCGCAGGTAATGGCGCCACCATCGTTCATCTCGGTTATAATCACGCCCGTCTCATCCTCTAATAAAATGCGGGTTCCAACGCCAGCATAACCAAGATTTATTGGCTCCTGCACGCAGGCAGATACAAACTCAAAGTCCATGACCTGCGCCACATTGGCGTCTTCCTTCAATTCTTTAAGCTTGAAGTTGCCCACGCAAATAGCGTCCATTATTATTCCATACTGATTATTGGCACGATACTGTATTTGCATGCGATACTCAAGCGGGTGCGCATTTATCAGGTTTATGCAACTAATGAACGCCTTTATCATAGAAGCATTAGTTGACGAGGTAGGCGAGGGAACATTAGCCGCATTCACTAAACTAAAGTTAATGCGCTTCCGATAACCATAAAAGTCCTTGATTAGTTTGTCATTGATGTTGGTAAAAATTTCGTTAGATTCCGACTCTTCGTCCTCTTCATTAAAGCCAAAATTATAAATGCGCAGGCCTGTCGTGCCAACCTGTACATTATCACTGCGCCGAAACAGCTTTACTGTTATCATTCCTGCGTCGCCATTAAAGGCCGTATAATTAGCGGGCATCATCGTCTCCTAAACAGAAAGTTCTTACCAGTCACGATATACACTTCGTTATTTATTTCTATATTGTCAAGTATTTTAATTTCTTCCTGCTGATTATAGACCTGTATGTTCAGCTCTTTCACGGCAAGCTCACGCAACCGCATATAGTAAGACACAATGCTGGGCACGAACCGATTGTAGCCCGCAATATACTTGAGCTTGTCCGCATTAAATACTTCCCTGTCCAGCTCGTATTTTTCACTGATGGACAATATCTCGCCATCAATGGTCTTACATTCGCTGTCCGCTATGTCGGCAAAATCAATCCTGCCCTCGGCGTCCGCAAACAGCAGGCGCTTACAACACTGAACAGCCATCATAAAAGCGTCCGAAGCAGAAATGTCCTGCAATATTTTATTGTCCAGTCCGTCCACGCCGTCGGGAATAGTAAAAGCAGGATTAGCGAACCTCGTCCTGTAAGGAAACGGGGTGCGAATGACCGTCTCTAAAAAGGTGCGCAGTGTCATGCCTGCCCGCTTGTCTGCCGCAATATAGTCGCCCATATCAAATTGCGAGAAAGCAAGAAAACCATCCATCTTTTCCAGATTATCTATCAGGACGCCCACGCCATCAATCGCCTCAAACGACACCGACTGCTTCTCTACCTGCACCGTTGAAAAATCAATAATGCCCGTAAATAATAGCGTATCGTCAATGTTGACCCTGAGATAAATATTAAGCAGACCCGACTTCTCTTTGCTATAAAATTTATCAAAATAGTCACGATAGATGTAAAGCCCGAAATTATCAACCGCCTCGCCTGTCTCTATATCAAACAGAGGGATATTGTCAACATGTGTGTCGTCCGTCTCGTCCAGCAATTCCTCCATTACATAGATGTTATTGAAATACATCCAGTTACTTTCACTATACCAGCCACCCGTCTTCAAAATGCTTTCCGACCTCTCGTCTGCAAATAACTCAAATGTGTTAGGGTCATCTAAAAAGAACTTATATGACTGACTGGTCAGGTTAGTGCCAGGCACATAAAGGAGCGGTTGACCCTTATCTATCTGTTCTTGGGTCAGAGCTCTTATACGAAACTTGCGCTCTACAGGCACAAATAAACTGTCGGTCGGGACACTGGTCATGTCCGACACGACGGGTATACCTGACTCGGTCGTCTCGGTCTCTGTCCTGACCTGCGTCTTGCCAAACTGTATGCCCGCCACTCCAAAGTCCTTCTTGCAAAACGATATAGGCGTAGCAATCGTCGCCAGCCCGTCCAGTATCCTGTTTTTATTGGAAACATATATGGTTCCGTTACTGCTCGTGTGCGCCACAACATTCGCAGGCACCAAATTATCGCTGTAAATATTGCCCGACAGCACGACCTGCGGAACTTTATAAAAAGGCACGAAAGTTCCTATACGACAAAAATTAAATGCTTCCTGTATGCCCGCACTATAACGATTTATCGTGCACAAAGAAATATCCTGATTACTATTAAAATAAATCGTCTGAAGCTGACGAAACAGGTCATATTGAATAATAGACGACAAATATAAAGCCAGCGCAACACAACTACCGTAGCTTACATCCGTTATATTAGAATAGTCGGGTATATCCGATTTATTTATCCATTCCCAGTCATCTCCAGCCGTCTGAACACAAAAGCGTGTGACATTCGCATTATCACGCACCAGATGGTCGGCAAAACCGTTAATTGCCTGCTCAATATTATAATAACCCGCATAATCAAGCAATCTATAAAACCAGGGATATTTGAGAAAATTGACAAAAACATTTTGACCATTGTCCGTGATATCGCCGTAACCTGACTTTATACTGTTCAAGTATTGCACCACTATCGCAGGCAGGTTGGCTTCATTATAAACAGTGCCAGGAGCATTGAGACAACACATCTTGAGAAACATTGAACAAATAGTATCCATCGGCTCCAGCGAGAAGGTCGTCCCTATCCCGTTAGTTGAGCACCCGTGCATTATCGTTATCAAGACCTGATAAAATATACCCACCATCATTGCCGACTGACTGTATAAATCACCCTGACCAGCATCCTCGTCCCAACTCTGGGTCAGCCCGCTAAAATGACGGGCAAACAACTTCTTCTCACTAAAAATAGACATCATGCGTGCATGGTCTATAAGTAAACAATCAAAATTCTCCTTAACGGCAGGAATGGTCGGCACTAAAAAGTCAGGATTAGTTAAATATGACTTCAAAGTATTATTAAAGTTAACATTCTTATTCAATAACCTAACCGTTACTTTTGCACGCTTGGCTTCTACTTGAAAATTGTCTAAACCAACAATCTGGTCATCATCTATGGACAGTCCTTCCATCGGAACTGCGTCGGTCAGGACGGTCGGGTCAACAATATTGACACCATTCTCGTCCGTTAAAGATAATGCTATTCTACTCATCTCTTGTCCCTATCCATTAACAATATACCTGCGCTTCCTGCCGCCAATCTCAACTCGTTTGTGCAGTTCTATGTCGTCAATGACACGGGCGCCCGACAAGTTAATGTCCACCACGACTGGCTCCGAAACTGCCAGCGACGCACGCCCAACATATCCACCATTCGCATATAATCCCGAACCGCTACGAGCCACAAACGCAGGTCGTGAGCCACGCAATAAATGCTTCATCACAAACGAGCCAAAATCTTCTCCCGCCTTCAAAGCTGTATACATCCCCATCAGCTCGGAATAATTACGGTCAACTACATCCTTCGGAAAGACAATCTCACCCGCATGCACGATACCCGCAGGCCTCTGTCCCGTCTCATCAACTGCACCAATACCCTTGCCCGTATAACCACCAGCCGCAAATGACTGCTTTCTAATCAGCACCATTTGTGCGGCAAACATGGCAGTCAGGAAACTCGTCAGGGTCGCCGCAGACGCAAACCCGAGCGCACCCTTACTGGAAAGCTCTCGTGCCCAAATCTCAGCAACCGATTTAGCAAAACTAATGCCCAGCTCCCACTCGGCCTGCTGTTGCTTGAGCTTGGACGCCTTTTTGTCGTATTGTTCCTGTATTTCCTGCTTGCGTTCCTCCGACTTGCGTTGCTGTTCCTCTAACCGACGAGCCAGCGCCGCCCTCTGGTCAGCCGATATATTCTCGTTCGCTAACATTATATCATTCTGGTCTTTCATTTTCTGCATATACTCTTCTTCGTTCTTCAATAAACGGTCACGAGCTTCCTCGGCCATCTTGACCCGATTATCCCAATATAATCTCCATGCTTCGGACGACACATCTATAATCTTGGACTGGGCAAGATTGAATGCCTGCTCCAGCGTCATTGCCTCGTCCAAGCCGAGCTGACTTTTAGCAAAATCCGCCAGCTCACCCTTGCTCACGGCAGGTTTGCCCGTCACCTCGCTCTTCTTAAATAAATCGGCAAACGGCACCTTGCCTGGCTCTATTCCTAATAATTGATATATAAGCTGACGCTGTTGCTCGGGCGTCATCTGGAAATAACCCGCCCCTTCCAGCGGTTCCTTGAAGACCGCCTCAATATTCTTCTGAAACTCCTCGGGTGTCTGGGTCACAGGTATCTTGATGGTAGGATATTTGCCCGCCTGCACGCTCTTGAAAAATTTATCAATAGCTTCCGTATCACCAGCCGCATACGCCTTAAATAAATCCTCAACTAAATCAACCGACCCGCCCATCTTCAAAATCCTGTCACGCATGTATTTCATGACCGTCTCAATGTCCTTGATATTGTCTTCCAAGTCGGTCAGCAATCCGCTATACTCGCCCGCCATAGCCCGCAGACCGTCTGCTATATTCTTGCGTTTTACTTCTATTGCGTGCTTGATATAGACCTTGGACGACTCGGGTGTCTTCTCATCCTCAACAATCTTTTCCAGCTCGTCCAGCGACGCACCCAAGACCTTCTCATACAGGACAGCATTAAGCTCCAGCACCCGTCTGGACAATTCTACTTTAGCTTCCTCCGTCGGCGCCTTCCTGATAAGGTTCATTACTTCCTTATCTAAATAAGCGTCTACCTGCGCCGTTAGATTTTCTATAAGCTCCGATACATTATCGGATAAATTATCCGCCAGCGCCCGCAACTCGGGAACGCCCGTCGCCCGCAACATCTCTATATAGCCAGATAATTCCGTCTGCGAAATACTATCCAGCAACTTGCGCATGTCCGCTATATTGCTGACAATACCCTCAAAACTGCGACCCTTCTTGCGCAGGAGCTCATTGACCTCGCCAAACTGGACAACAAACTCACCAAATGTGTTGAGCGTGTCTATTAAATCCTGACTAATCGGGAGATTATTGACATCCTTTCTTATTTTATCAACAGCTTCTTTTACATCTCGCAACTTCTCGGCTGACGAACTATCAAACTCAACACCAAATCCACGAAACAGGTCTGTATATTTATCTAATACCTCTAATAATTTGTCCTGCAATTCGCCAGCACCAGCCGTTATATCTTTTATTTCATCTGATAGGTCTGGTACTTTTAAGCTTTCAAGCCCAGTAGCAAGTGTCAACTGATTTTCTTCTACCTGTTGCAGGAACAATTCCCAGCCCACTAATTGAGTTAATAACTCGTTAGCTTTACCGCTAATAATCTTGTCTTTAGCCCATCTTTCCGCACCACTTTCTATGTCTTTTTCTATATCATCAATGCGGTTTTTCATCGCTTGTATAGTTGATTGCGTGGACTTTTCCGTTATGCCCCTCATATCCTTACTTAATTCAAGTAATTTATTTTGTATCCCTAACCACCAAATATCAGCAAAACCATATTCTGTTAATACATTTTTTAATGTTATGCGTGACACATAACCACGAGTAAATACACTCCCAGGTCTGGACTTGCTCATCTCCTTCAGTAGTGCGGAGGTCGTGGCTATCTGCTCCTGCCTCTGAAGCTCAACGGTTAATCGTATCTTCTCCTTCTGCAGTTCAATATAACGCAACTGCATTTTTTCTTCAAGCTCGCCCAGCTTCCCACGCACCTCGGACGCCTTCAGCTGTGTGCCCAGCACCCTATTAACGGCTTCAACCGTCTTTTCCTGAAACTTATTAAAATTCTCTACCTGCTTGACATCATTGCCCAGCGACTTATAAAGCTCGTCCGCCTGTTTAGTCATTTTATAAATGCCCTCCATACTGGAGAGCTTACTGTCCATTATACTTATCTGATTATTTATTTTTTCAATTTTTGCCTGTATATCTTTTGAACCCAGCGCCTCATCTATGCGTGCCTCACGAGCTTTCTGGGCAAGCTGACCAAGCCAGCTGATGAGTTGCGTCACCAAAAAGATAAGTCCCGATATAGCCGATGTTGCACCCGACCATGCTGCCGATATCGCTTTTCCTGCCGACACACCACTTGATTTTGCGGCTTCCAGTCCTGTTTTTAAATTATCAATGACCTTCTTCATGTCTTTGACGGGATTTTGCATTATGCCGATGAGCGTCTTGAACCCCGCAATCAAGTCCTTAACGGACGGAATCATTTTAAATAAAAGGGTGCTCATATTTATTAGTAGCTTGGGTGTTTTTGTGACCGCCAACTGCAAAAGAAGCCCGTTTACAACCGCTTTTAAGACCCAAAATCCGTCATTAGCCAGCTTCAATGAGCTATTCAGAAATCCCAGCACCTTGCGCAACACGGGGTCTAATGACGAACCAATGTTGATGGTAATGTCACGCACCAAAACCTTGAGCCGCTGAAGCAGGGAAGCCGTGGTATTCAGGCGCTCGTTCGCCGCCTCGGACGCCGCACCCTCACTGTCATACATCTTTGCCAGGTCACTCGCATATTCCTCCGCATTCTGAACCAGCGAGAACATCGCTTTAGCGCCCGTGCGTGACTTGACTAAATTAGTCATTGCCTCCTCGGACTGCAGGATACCGCCCAGTCCCAACAACGCATTAACTAATCCCTTCGCCCTGACCGTATTCAAGTCCAGCGTGACACCATAAGCTTCCATCGTGCGCTTGGCTTCTTCGGTCGGATTGGCTATAGTCAGGAGCAACTGATTAAGCGCCGTAAATGCCTGCTCAACCTGCACACCATTGCGGGTCATGACCGAGATTGCCGCCGATATTTCCTCAATACTAATACCAAACATGGACGCCGTAGAACCCAGCTTGGACATCTGCGTCGCATATTGCTGGGTCGTCAAAATGCCCAAGCGGGTCGTCTCAAATACCACATCCGCCACATGCGCCGCCTTGGTCATCTCTAAATCGTAGGCATTCAATAATTGCACCAATGACAGTGTAGCATCTTTCAGGTCAGAAAACCCGCCCACTGCCAGCTTCATTGCCGCTTCTAAGACCTGAGCCGAATCCTTTAACGAGACCTGTGCCGAGATTACCTCATAAATACCGTCCGCCGCTTCCTGCATAGAAATACGATACTGTTTAGCCAGCTCCCGCACCTGCTCGGATAATTTCTGTTTGGCTTCTTCCGAGCGGTCATCCATAATAGCATAGGTCTTGGACATCTCGTCCTGAAACTCGGCATTAGTAGTTATAATAGAACGAATGCCATCCTTAACATAATCAAATACTCTATAAGAAAGAACAGCCGTAATCACGAAGGAAATACGCTGTGCCAATTTCTGAATGGAAAACATCTGAAGCGTGGCGTCCTTCAGGCGTTTACAAAGGACGAGTAGCCCGCTTTGTGTTTTTTCTGTTGCCTGACCTGCTCGTTCCAAATGATTGCCGACCCTGACCGCATTGATACCAGCGTCCTGCAGGGCACGAGCAAACCTCTCAGCCGCCGCCTCACGCAGGTTTTCTGGCATGCTGGCAAGCTGTTTATTGACCTGCTTAATAGAAGCCAGCTCTTCCTGCACGGTCAGGTTATTCTTCTTATTTGTATCGTGCACCGTCTCGGTCAGCTTTTGTTTGTGTTTCAGCTCCTGATTGTCTTTTTCAATAAGTAAACTCTCCCGCTGTTTGACGGGGATTGCCTGCTTCAGTGCTTCCAGCTCTGCTTGCTTGGCACGGGTCTCGGACACTAAAACCGCATACTTCTGCTTCTCGGCTTCAAAGTCATCCTTGGATGCCAGCATCGCTTTTTCTTTAGCTTGGTTAATCAGGACACCGTTAGCTTTTATTTCCTGCTCTAAAGCGGTCTTGCGTGCCTTCATTTCAGTGACGCTACCTGACACAGAAATGCCCGTCGCTGACCCCGCCAACCTTATCTGGTCAGCAATTGCTTTTAACTGTCCCGCCTTCTGTAAACGCTCCTGCTCGGTCAGGACATTCAGGACTGCTTTCTGCGTGTCAAGCTCGGTCTGACTTAACCTGACCTTTTCCTGCGCTACATTGAGTTTGGACTTGTCTCGCTGGACATCGGCGTGCGTCTTATCCAGCTTGACCAGCTCACGAGCGACCGTCAGCTCTTCCTGCGCAAGTCGCAACTTCTCTTCCTGCTGTTTAATAGACGCCTGCACCTCGGCAGTCGTGACGGTCGTCGCCCGCTTGCGTGCCTCTTTTTCTATATCCCATTGGGGTGTTTTAATATATTTATCAGAACTACTCAGGATGGCTGACTTTTCTCTTTCAATACTAACCTTGCCAGCAGGCCTGGAAGTAGTTTTAGAAATGCCTGGAATTTTTAGACCAGCAATAGAATCGGATATTTGCTTGACCTGACTTGCAATGCGTTTAGCGTCTCCTTCCAGTCCTGATTTAGCCAGATACTTGATTTCCTCTGCAATCGCCTCCAGCCCACCAATCAGGGACGCCAGCGTTGATAATGCCTTGTTTCCGTCCTTTAACTTGCTCAGGTCGGCACTTAACTTTTTCAGACCTTTGACATCTATATTGATATCATAACCGAGGTCTATGGTGTTCTTATCTTTTGCCATCTTTACCTTCTCTTAAATCGTCTGGCTCTCCGTTTGACGGGCGGGGGAACGAATGCCTTAATAGTCAAGAGCCGCTCACGAGCTTGTTTCAGGGCACGAAAGACCTCCGCATTTTCCTTGTTAGCTTCCTTGTCCATTGCGGCAAACAAGTCGTCCACGGTAGACATAATCATTGCTCGTCCTTCCTTCAGCCATGCCGCCTTTGCCTTCGTCCGATTACTGCCGGGCGACTCTTCTACAATCTCGGACGCTTTATTGATTAAAGACATCGTCTTTTGCACGATAGAGCCCGTCACATTTCTGGACAGCGACCGAAGCTGACCCGAGACCGTGACGCCTGCGACCTGCGTTGTGGACGGCTTGCCCGTGACAGGTTGTGCCAGCTCACCCGCCAGACCTTTCTTTATATATTTCTTAATTAAGTCCTGATAATAATTGTCAATCATCTTGCCTATAAGGACATTGATATCACCCACGAGCGACTTGCGCTTCTTTATGGTAAGGAGCGGAGTATTCATAACACGATAGCGGGGCGCAAAACTGGACGCACCCACCGAACCCTCATAAGCGGGATAATTGCCCAAAAACACATACTCGCTTCCCTTCGTCAGTGGCAGTCCCTTCTCAATGCGTCGGAGCATGCGTCCTTTAATAATTTTAGCCAGCTCATATATAGGGTCACGGGTCTCTTCTTTGCTGGGCAGGTTCAATTTACCCGCCGTACCTTCTTCCATTTCCTCGCCACTCATCAAAATCCTGCGCTGACGCTGAAGCAACGCCCTGACCACATCTTTCTGACGGTCTTTTATTGCCTGTATCGGCTTGTCAAAAAAACGACGCTTACCCCTGACCCACCTGGTCAGCTCTAAAATAGTCGGGGGCTTGGCTTGCGGGCGTGACATCAGTTCCTTCTCGCCCAGCAACGCATTCACCAAACTCTCGTCGTCACTGTCTATGACGAGCCGAATGTTGACATTATGGTAGGCAGTAGCTCTGGTCGTGCCACCCGCCCTGCCCGGCGTCGCCTGCAAGAAAATAGAATTATATAACCTGCCCGTAGAATATTTGAGCCGATTGATAAGCAAACCCTTGACCATCATTATTATGTTCGGGTCATTGTTGACAAAGTTGACAAACTCGTCTACAATGTCCTTCTCCCACAAAATAGAGTTGGCCTCTATATTGTTTATCAGGTCTACAATGTTTAGTCGGTAGTTATTAGAAATTACCATTATTTTTTAGAATTCCTTTTCTTATCTATCTCCTGATATGCTTTATCTACATCATTATAAATGTCAAGTGCAAAGGAATAAAAGTTGGCATATTTGATAACCGACTGCACTCGCTCGCAGAAGGCAGGATTGTCAGCACTGATGAGAGACAGCAGTTCGGAGCTGGCTTTGTTGAGTTCAGCGCACACGATGTCCTCTACCAGTATCATTGCTTCGTATAGGTTCAGGCGCTCGGGGTCTATGCCTTCCTTGCAGAGCGTCCGATAGTTGGCAAGATAGATGTCGGACACATAATAGTTCTTCATCTCGGCTTGCTTGGCTTGTAGCTCCTCGGGCGTGTCTTCTACATAAATGCCCAGCTTAATTGCGTGCTGTTTGCGCCTGTCTATTTCCTGATTGAAGGCGTCCAACTCCAGCTTAATTTCCAGCAGAAAGGACATGATGGTGGCGGGCTCACGAATATCGTCCTGCTCTAAAATGAGATTGTAGAGTTTATCTATCAGGGCAGGTTCATCAATGGACTGCATTAACATCGCCATAGTCACGGGGTCACCTATGTTGATATTGTCGCTAAATCCTGCCTCAACCAGCGCCCGCATTACTCGTGATATGGTCAGGATGTCCTGCTTCATCTTTGCCTCAAACGACGAGCGGGGGCTAAACCTGTCACAATCTAACCCCCGTCCGTTTCCAATTTAATTGTTTAATTATAAATATTACTTTTTAATTTAATTATTATATTATTTCTATTTCTTCAACATTACTATAGACAGATTTCTGGACACCATTCTTGATAGCAGACATACGAGCATATAAGGTTCCTGTTTGAGAAGGGACTGGGAAGGAATACTCAGATTCATTAATATTATCGATGTCATGTGAATGATGCAAATCCTCAAAACTCTCATTAAAAGAGAACTCCAATCTATATCCATCAGCAGTTCCTTCTACACCAATCCAATACCATTCAATATTAATATTATCAATTACAATTTCTAATGTTGTAATTAACGGTGCAACAGCTGGTTCTTCATAATTTACATCCATTATCTGACGAAACGCACTTGCCGTCGGCACGGTCTTTTCTACAGAAAGCGTGGAAATGACTATATCCTTACCAACAACCTTGTCCGCATAATTGAAAGCAACCCCAACATTGTCTGTGAGACCTTCTGCCATTGCGGGCACATTACCAATTAAAATAATCTCGTGCGTCTCCAACATTGCACCATCATAACTCTTAAAGCGGGTCGGGTTCAGCTCTTCCAGCATGATGATACATTCCTTCGTATCACGCAAAGCAAGCCAGCTAATAATATCAGGCGTAGAATTGATGAGCTCGGTCGCAAACTTGCCCGTCTTGCCAAGGACAATCTTGCCAACCTCGTTGCCTTCTACCGAATCGCCATCCTCTACAGATAACTCAACCGAGTCAGCCCGCATTTCTCCGACATGATACATATAGGACTTGAGAGCATTAAGAGCACCAAATATTCCTTCATAATCAATCGGGTATTCATGTATAAATTCATACAAATTACCCATCGCATCTACCGCCGTGATAAAGTCCAGCTCTCCATCTGCTTCCTTCATATCCTCAAAGTTAATCCAGACACGATAATCCCGCTGACGGATTCCATCTAACCCATAATTTACTTTAGACATCCGTTACCTCCAGCCGAACCATCAATCCCACTGGATGTCACGAATACTACGAAATGCGCTCGGGCTCGGAACATTCTTCTCTATGTTAATAGTAGACCGAATGGAATCGCTTCCTGTCACCTTTTCAGAATAGGAAAGATTGAACTCATTCATCAGGATGGCGGTCTTATAAACATGACTGGACGCCGTGTGCGAGTCACGCTCCAATAAAAGCACGGTGCAGGACTGACCATCCAGCAACTCAAGCGCCGCAATATTGGCAGGCGTGGCATTGATAAGCTCGGCTGTAAATTTGCCCGCCTTATTCAGGACAATCTTGCCCAGTATATTGCCGTCAACCGTGTCACCATCTTCAATGCCGAGGTCAATCGAATCAGCCCGACACTCACCCAGCTCCTGTAGCTTGGTTGCGTCCTGACCACCCGCCACATCAATCAATGCCTGCAGGTTGGTCTTACTTGGTGAAGCATTATAAGTTCCTATTGCTGTTTGAAGGGTCGCATTATTAGAAAGACCAACATAGACATGATAATCCTTCTGTTTAATCCCGTCAGTTCCATAAATTACTTTTGCCATTTTATTTTCTCCTTGTTGCCCACCTCAATCAGGGGGCATTAAAAGTTATTGTTGTCATCCAGCCCGTGATAAAGGTGCCTGCGTCTATTCCTACAGACACGGCAGGCTCAATATCGGTCAGGACTGTCCAAGACATGGTTGTGATTACATTTTCCAGCAGGTCAAACATCACCTGCTGTTTTGCTAATAAGTCGGTCGGACTATCAAAGTCATAAACATCAAAGGCGGACAGAATATACGAATAAGAGATGGGCGCATAAGCACGCACATTCTTCTGATGCTCACTCAACCCGAGAAATAATCCAATCGCAGGAAAACTTCCCATCGCCAGCTCTGCCTCGCTCCTGACGACCGCATAGTTCGGGAACCTGGCTTCCAGCTCGTCCGCTAAATCCTCGTGCATCTTCAGAAAACCACTGGAATTCATACCACAAACACTCCAAACTGACCCTGCGTGTAAATGCTGGCAGGGTCGCTGATTATTCCCGCCGTAGCAAAACTGACGCACTGGTTAGCCAAGTCCCGATAATTGTCAGCATTGGCAATGATGTCGTCAAATGGAGCCGACACGAGGGTCGCCCCGCCCGCCATATCACGGGTCGTGTTGACGGCACCCTTGACCAGCTTCTTCAAAGCAATCGCCAAATAATATAAGCTGAAATATGATTCCGCATAAATCAGGTTACGCAGGCACTTTTGGTCACGGTCTAAACTGTCAAAAGACAGACCGTCAAACTCCGCATAAGTGTCCTCGTCAAAGGTGTTGAGCTTGTTAACATAGTCCTGATAGGCGTCCGTGTCCAACGCTTCCAGCAGGTCACGAGCACCGTTAGATAATATCTGCGAGTTAATTCTGTCCTGCGCCTGCGTGGTCACATTTGCCAGCTGAACCATCTTGGCTTTGATAATGTCCTCGTGAACAATGGGTGCGCTCATTGCGAACTAATGATAATGAAAGAATCGGGTGGCAGGGTCTTGACAGTGTCCTCGTCCAGACGATAACGCACATGAGCACTATATATCCCGTAGGAATAGTTCATATAGACCTTGACCGTCTTTTGAGGAGCAGAGACCGTGCTCGCCGTCTGCTTATTAACAGGATTAGTTAATTTAGACGCAGAACTGGCTTTGCTTGTCTGTTTGGACGCAGGACTGGTCGGCTTGGGTTTAGTTGCCCGTGCCTGTCCCGCAGAGCCAGTCGCCTTTTTAGTTGTCTTTGCCTTTTCCATTGCTTAACTCCCGCAACATTATACTACTAACTGATAGTTACTCTACAAGTAACCATATCAGAAGGTAACATATTAGGATGATAAGCACGCAAATAAAAGTCGTCGGTTGCACTTACTGTAAAAGAACCATTTTCAGGAATAACAGTAGCACCAGTAGCTCTCATAGCATCCGCTAATGTATCCGCACTTTCCAAAGTAGCAGTAGCACACACCACGACCGCACCCTCGTTCGGGCAACAGACATGGATAGCAAGACCTGAACTGCCCGCAAGCGTATAAGTGCCCGACACATCAGTATATCCATTTACTCCGCCCTTGGCGTCATCGGAAGATAACAGGATAGGAGCAGAACACTGGGCATTCTTGAACGCAACCACGAAGCTGTCAGCTCTGGCTAACTGAAAGTCCAGATACATGTCATAAGTATACTCAAATGCAGGACCCAATTCAGCCCGGGCATTGTAGCCAGTATTCTTTCTATAACTCATGCTGTCGGTCGCAATGTCCATGTTCTTCGGGTCACCAAACACGATAGAACCATATAGGGTGGCGTCTGACTCATGTGTTTCATTAATGCCAATCCAGCCAGGCACCGCAATCAGGTCACATCCCATAAACTTGGGTGTCTGACCAGTCGTTAATACCTGCTCACGAGTAACATTGGACGGCGTTGTCATATCCGAGCGAGAATCCACATACAGGTCAAGGTCTGCCTGCGACATTAAAAACACATTATTCGGATTATCACGATACCTGCGTGGCATTGCTTTATACATCTTGCGCATTAACGCTAACAGGTTGGCAGCATTATAATTTGTATCACCAACAGCCATACTGGCGTCCACTTTGTGCGGGGTCAGGTAGCGTCCCAGGAAACCCTTAACTTTGATGTCACCATAGGTATTAGTATTTGTGCCATCGGCAATCTGGAGCATTTTATTAAAGCCCAGGTTCAGGTCATAAAAGTCCTCCGTGCTGGCATAGTTTCCGCCCAGCCCATTGATGGCGAGCAGGAGAATATCATTGCCCAGCGCTATTGCTACATCGTTAATCACCGACTGTTCCCAGCCAGGATTATACAAATTATCAATCACGGTTTGCAGGGGAATGTCCTTCTGAAGCTGACAGTGACGCAGAAACAGGTTCACGCCAAAGTTATGGACAATACGCCGATTGATGTTGGTAACCTGCCCACCATTCTGCTCGTTAGAAATCAGGTTCTTCTGCGTGATAGCCGTTCCCTTCACGGGCACAACCAGCTTATTAACAATGCGGGTATTAAATAAAGACAGATACGGGTTCATGTCATAAATATACTGGATAGCAATTTCGGCTTCTTCTTCGGTCAGCGTGCGCCCCCGAGTAAAGTCCAGCGTTATCTCGTCCAGCTCGCTCTTTTCCAGCAAAGCACCCGTCGGGTCGGTAATCTGATAACCACAATATTTGGTCAGCAAATAGGCAGCCATCCCGCTAACTGCCTTCTTCGGCTTGTCAGGATTGACAATGCCCTTCTCCAATGTTTCTTTGAACATTGTCACTAAATTTAATGCATCCTTCGCATCAACTACTATTTTATTAGCCATTTTGTTTTCTCCTATACGAGACCTTTTCCACGAATATCAGGGCTCGCTTCCCTGACAGGTTGCGGCACAGACACTGCGGAATTGGTCAGGTTTTCGTTAAGTTTTTCGTTTGTCTCGGAAAGCGATTTACTAATTTCGTCAATCTTATTATTGAACTTTTTTTCCATTTCAGTCAAGGACTGCAGGAACTTGCTTTCCATGCTCTTCACAATTTCTGCCACATCGGGCAGGTCAGGTTCGGGTTCGGACGCTTCCGTCTTCTCCAGTGCAGGCGCAGGTTCGGTGTCCGTATTAACATCTTCCGACCCAGCAGGTTGAGAACCTTCAGAACTTTTAAGAGACGCAATCTTTTTATCAATATAGTCAGTGGCTGACTTCATTGAATCCGACAGAACCTTAAGTTGTTCCTCGGTCGCTGAATCCCACGCTACATTATTAAAGAAGTCCTCCTGCATAATATCAACAATGAAGCTCGGATTGACAGACATTTCAGTCAATACATTATCCATCGCCTCATCAAAGTTCTTGGAAAGGTTCAAACTATCAAGCACCCTCTTAATCCACGATTTCATTGTTTTTTCTCCTTTTTCTGCCCGAGTTGAGCGAGAAATACCAAACATTGAATAGCCCGTAATTTCGCCTTTCTTCCATGCTTCCCAGTTTTCGTCACTGGCACGAGAAACCAAGACCCAACTACCTGCCTTGATTTTTTCTTTGCCAATTATAAAGTCCACGGGAGCTATGTAGCTTTCCACAACCGCACCCGCACCCGCAAGCAGGTTGTGCTCGGTATCAATGTTGCGATAATACTGCAAAAACTCGTGCGCAGTTTTTTCAATCTCGTCGCTGGTCATATAATCGCCGTCAGTATCTTCAAAGTCAGGCTCGTAAACAACCCCATACAGTAGTTTTTTCTCGGGATTGTCGTCCTGCTTTGTGATAATTCTGACGGGAAACTCTATGTCGGCATGGTCGCAGGTTGATTTAGCAAGAAAAAATTGCTTCTTATTTGCGCCACGCTTGACATAAGACACATGCGTTATTGTTACATCTTTTAGTAAACGCTTTTTCTTCACGCTTTCCATTTTAACCTCTACAGATTTGTAATGTGTGTGCTTTCGTCATTGTTTTTGTTCGGGTCAAGGTTGTTGGTCGCCTCACCATCACCCAGCCCGAGATTTGATTTGTCGCTCGTGCGCAGGTTACCGTTAATGTTGGGTTGAACCTCCAAATTGTCCGTCCTGCTCTCGTCCTGGCTCGTGTTTACAAGGTCAATCGGCTTCAGGTGCAGGAACATGCGACGCACCTCATTGACAGAAAGCACCCGATTACCGTAAGCATCCACCATATTATAATAAAGGTTGGCAATAATAGCGTCGTCCTTCTCGTTGGAAATGTTCATCCTGCGCAGGTTAAACTCACAATTAACACCAAACTCAAGCTCCAAAAACTTGTTAATAAACTCTACTACAATATTCTGCTCGGGCTGACATACGGTCTCCATAAATAGTTTAAGGTCAGTAATGCCCGCCGAACCGCCCCCGAAGTTACCGCCCTGCGAAAGACCCAGCAACTTGGGATTGACCCGACACTTCAGGGCAATCTTGAACTGGATTTTGTCATTGAGCGTGATAAATTGCTCATCTATAGATTTAGAGAGCGGAATGAGCTTGATGGTGGCTTTCTCGTTGGGCACGGACAAGAAGAGCATTTTGTGCGCATTAGCCACGCCCTTCAAATTATTCTCTATAAATTCCTTGATTTTTTCGTAGGACTTCTTGGACAGCTTACCACCCGTAATCAGGACAGCCCAGGCAGGTTGACCACCATTAGAAAAAAAGTTGATATTATATTGGTCGGTTAAATATGATTGCTTGATTAAATCAAATAAATGCGCCGTGTCGGGCTTGCCATAATACATGTTTTCCTGCGAAGGACGCTTCAAGTGCAGGCAATAATGCACGCCGTCCCGTGTCTTGCCCGTGGTCGGATACGGCTCAAACTCCACAGGAACAACTACACCGTCGGGAATGTAAACATACTTATCTATATCACGCAGGTTCGCACCATGCCCGTCCGTCTTGGGTCGGATATACATGTCCTTGGCAGGCAAATTATATAAGGACTTGGTCTTGCCACTCTTGACATACTCCAAATAAGCATTATCAAACAACTCCAAATCCATGTAAAGACCCTTCAAAATAGAGGTGAAGGTATCGCCAAAGTTACGATTAGGTGACTTAAAGAAGGAAACAATATCTTTCCTGCTATCAATGTCCTTATATCCGAACGAATAGCCCAGCCCAACCGTCGTGTCCGTCTTAATATTTAAGCAGGTCTGATATGTGGCGTCCAGTGCCTTATAAGACAAAATCTGGCTCGGATTATAGGGAGGCAACAGACAACCATAATTCCTGACCGTCGTCGCACTCGCAATCCTTATAGAACTCTTGGGCAGGGTCACTGATTTAGACACGGGCGCAAAAAAAATCTCGTCAACCCCATCTATTTCGGCTTCAAGCGTGTCAGCGCCGACTGGCTTCTCTGATATAATCCTTACATCTTCCAACTTAAAATCTCCTAAAAAATTTCAACTTCCGAATCATAACTTTCAGGTTCGGGTTCATCATTATTATTATTATCTTTAATGTCAAGTATTTTATTTTTAATTATTCGGGGTAAGCTAAAATTGTCTATATTAGTGTCCGCTCCAATACCGTCCACCTCAACCTCAAAGGCGTCCGACATCATAGACAGAAGACCTGCCAGCGAGTCAGGCGCATCGTCCTTGCCAAACTTATATTTGCCGTAGTTGGACAGGTTAGTCATGAATCGCCGATAGTGTTCGTCCTGCTCCTCATCAACCAGGAAATAGCAGTCGTTTTTAATCTCACCCACCCGCAACATAATCCTGATTTCTTTATTAGATGAGGTAGACCTACAATCCAGTTCCAGCCCGAGAAACTCAAATAGTGCCTTATTATTGCGCTCCAGATTAGTGGCAAACTCTATTCCGCCAGCGTTACTTTCAAACACCATCTCGTCGGGCTTGAAGTAAGCAATGCGTTCCAGCAACGGCTGTTCTAATTTAATGCTGTCCTCGTTAGAAAAGACCACGCTCACGATATATTTGCGTGTCCCGTAACGATAACAGAAGGGACAGGACATATAATCGGAGCCCTTGTTAGCATAATCGCACCACGCCACGATTTCGTCGGGTGTTCCCAGCTTTTCCAAGTCAGACATACTAAACCGATTAAGCTCGTCAAAATTAAATTTAGCGAAGGCACTGTCGGTAGGTTCACCCTGATATAGCGCCTGAAACATCCAGTTTAGGTTCTTGCGTTCCCAGGACTGCTTGATTGCCAATAGTTTATCCGTAGAAATCATGTCTTCACAGACGCTCCTACCCGTCTCCTCATTAAACGCAGGAAAGATAAATTTATGCCACGACGGGTCGTCCTTCCGCAGACCAATCGGGTCTTTAGATGACCAGCGTGTCTGAATTATAATCTCGGCACAATCGGATGTCGTGTCTATGCGGGTATTGTGCACAGTCTCTATAAATAAGTCCAGCTTATCAAGATATGTCTCGGAGAGAGCTTCTTCGGGGTCTTTGATGGGGTCGTCCAGAATTGCCGCCCGATTACAGCCACGCCCCGTTATGGTGCCTTTCAAGCCTGCTCCAAAATAAGTAAGGACGGTCGTGCCATCTAATTGCCACGCCATTTTAGATGAGGCACGAGGGTCAACCTTGATGGCAGGAAACACCTCCGCATACCTGTCCGTGTTTATAATGTCCAGCACCGATTTAGACAAGTCCATAGCCAAATTATCGTTATAGCAGTTGCGCATAAACGAGCCCTCGGGGTCATAGCCGAGCCACCACGCAATCCAAATGCTGGTAGTCCTGCTCTTGCCCGCCCTCGGAAAGAAGGAAATCAGCACCTTGCGCAACTCACCCAGCGTGACTCGCCGAAAAATCTCGGTCAGCTCTATTAGTGGCTGTTTGTCGTCCGTATAAAAGTCGGGACACATAAACTGACAGAATTTCCACAGTCCGAGCTCCGTGTGCGGTGAGAAAGCCAGCTGTCGCTCGTCACACTTCTGACGCAGGCGTCGCTGTTTCTCCAGCTCAAACTCTTCCTTCGTGAATGCTATATCAGTCATCGTCCTTATTCTCTAATGCTTCAAATTCGGCGTCCACTATCCCGCCATTCTGGATTTGTTTATCTAATTTATCAAAGTCCTCGTCGGACAGCTCGGACAGACCTATCTGCTTTTGCTCGGCTACCTTGCCCGCAAGCTCCAGCTTAACAAAGATGTCACGAGCTCCGTCGCCACCCGCAATCTTCTGCAATACCTCAACAATCTTGGTTATGTCGGACATCTTGACCTGCTTGCGCATGGACAGTGGTTTGCCTTCTTTTATTTCTTCTTCCTGGACACGGTCAATGTAGTCCAGCTCACGATTGACTATTCTGAACGCCTTCAAGCCCATATTATTCAGGACACGCACGAAGTTGCGCACAAAATTCTTGGCTTCCGTCATTGCCACATCCTGCTGAATGTCCTGCTTTTTAACGATATATTCCTGCCGTTGCTGGAGCCAGGTCTTGCCCCTGTTTATAGGGTCACTGACATCGTTAGCTTTAGCAAGAATAAGCGGTTTAGATATGCCGTGCCGTTTAGCCAGCTCATCAAACGACGGATAGTCAGTGCCCAGCACATAATCTGCCCGAATTTTATCCCAATTGATTTCTTTATAGTTGGGCATTCTTACCTCCCGAACAGGCGCAGAGCTTCATTACGCACCTCACTCTGTTCAAATACACCCCTAATAGCACTGGTAACCATAACAGAATTTTGCTTCTCCACACCCCTGCAGGTCATACAAAAGTGTTGCGCTTCACAAACCACCATCACGCCCAGCGGATTTAGACCTTGCTGAATGCTATCAGCTATTTGAGAGACCAGCCGTTCTTGTATTTGCAGGCGTCGGGAAAAGATTTCTACCAGCCGAGCAAGCTTGGAAACACCAATCACCCTG
>Ga0255342_1002152_pt1 | contig 25285 bp, 20 predicted proteins | sample wastewater_treat_3_FD_192416 | JGI IMG/M metagenome (GOLD analysis project Ga0255342, IMG submission 192416) | Wastewater microbial communities from Lulu Island WWTP, Vancouver, Canada - plant14 | ecosystem: Engineered > WWTP > Wastewater > Unclassified | place: Canada: Vancouver, British...
TATCACGCGAAGCGTAAGTGGAACCAATATCGCCAGTGACCAGAACCACCTGCAAGGGTTTATCAGCGCTCACTCTCGCCCCCTGGGATATGCCCTCCACCAGGTAACTGCCGCCTTCATTAAGGGTGATGGTCGTTTCGAAGGTGCCGTTCGCGTCTTTATCGATGTTCACCGTGGTGCCATTTAGCGAGGCCATGATGGATAAACCGGAATATTCAAACATCTGGCCGGCGTTAGCGGTATTGGTGCCCACGGGAGATTCATAATATTTCCCCCATTCCGCGGTGGCGTACATTTCATGCCCGAAAGCGTTGAGCGTGCCCGATCCAGAAGCCCAGACAGCGCGGGTCATGGCGATGGCGTGGGTCGCGCCAACCTTATCACGCCCGTCAAAGTAAATAGCGTTGCGATCCCGTTCAGGCGCGCAGCCGTAAGAGACCTGCACGTCATCGACCGTCCAGTATTCGTTTTGCTCAAGCGCATCTTGCGATCTGAACTGAAGCCTGGCGTTCGCCGTTCGATAGGTGGCGGGTATAGTAATGGTTTTCGTACCCGCGGGTTCATTTTGGTCATAACTGGCAAGCTCAGTGTAAGTAATACCATTCGACGACATCCGCACATGGAATCGATCACCACTGCCTATAGTGGATGATTTCCCCAGCGAGAATGTCAAAGTAGCGCATTCTCCGGCTGCAGAAAGGTCCAAACGGCGTTCAATACTGTCGCCTGAAGCAGTTTTTTCAAAACGCAGCTGGTTGCCAGTGATCAGGATTTTCCCTGTAGCGGGATTATTGTTATCGCCGGTCTCCACCCAGTTGCTGGTCCAGTTGGCGTTGCCGTCTTGATTGTTGTAGGCAACCGTGTTGAACCGGTCAAGCACGTTGTAGATCGGTGGGCCTGGCGGGAGCGGGATGGCGTTGTTCGGGATGATCACTTCCCCCGCGTGGAGCACATCCGCCGCGTCTGTGCAGGCGAAGGGCACGCCGTTAATGTTCGGCGCGCAGCCATCCGCCGCACGCCCGTTGCCCCAGATCTGCACACCGCCGATATTGCTCGCGCTGTAAATTTCCGCCGGGGTAGGGTTGGCGATATCCAATGCGTAACCGTTCTCCCATTGATCGTAGTAGATGAACGTGCCATCCACCGGGATCGAAATAGAGAAGTAGGTGTACATTGGCGATACCGCGGCACTATGAATCCCGCTCAATACGCGCAACCCATCGGTCTCAGGCAGTGACACGTAGTACAACTGCACTGGCGCCGGGTTGGCCGCCGCCTGAACTGGCGAGACGGCGCTGAGCGTGCCCGAAAGCAATAAAGCCAGGGCCATAATGCCTGTGATTGTGTAGTGCATGAAACGTTTCATTTTTTTCCTCCCAAAATAAAAGTGAATAAACTACTGCCCCGCGCTAACGCAGGGGATCAACGATCGAATTAGAAGTACCAGTTGGTTCTGGTTTTGCTGACTAAATAATAACAAACCTTACAATTTTGTCAAGTGGTTTTAAAAAACTGTAAACTGAAGAGAAAATGCCCTGCAGCCTTCTATAGCGGTAAACATGGCGTATTTCATCAGAACAACTCCAAAACAAGCGCTGGAGATGGTTTGACAGACTTTGCCAGGGCGTTGCAGGAACCTTGCATGAGGATCATCTGTGCCAATACCCCTCAAGCCAGGGGCAGAGTAGAAAGGGCCAACATGAACCACTGGTGGATTCAAACATCCTGGAGCATCTCCTCTGTGGTAAAGTGACGCGCACCCTCTCCAGAAAAAGAACCTTCCAGTACCACAAGAGGGTTTATCAGACTCATGTCGCTCGACCTGGCGCTGCAGAATATCTCCAAAGCCCATATCCCTGACCCAGACCATCCTTGGAGAAAATTCAACCTCAACAAAAACACTACCCGTAAAGGTGACCTTTTCACATTGGGCGAACACAGCAATATTTCCCTCGCCTCATTTCGGCAGGCTGGGGTTTTACTGCGACCTCACAAAACAATATTCACCTTTCTGGTCATCCGCGGTGTTGAACACCTGCAAGCCGGGTTCCAAGAAAAACCCAGCCCCGCCCGAATCCCCGGCTGGTTGGCGTCTACCTCCCAAAGCTGCACAATTGGAGGGTCATCTTCCAGCGAAAAATCCACAGCGCGCAGCCCTTCTGCATCCTTCACCGCCACATCCATCTGCCCGGTCGCTCCGGGCGCCACGGCAGCAGGCTCCATCACCCCGAACAGCGTCGCTTTCTTCTGCGCCCGGGCATTGAGGAAGCTCACCAGGAACAGTATGACATAGCATGCCAGGAGGATCGCTTTTTTAAAACGTTTTCAAATAGAGTTGCCCTTCTTATACAAGGTCATATCTTTCTCCAAAGGCTGGAGAACAACACGGTCAAACCGGTGATAACCGCCAGGAGCAAGAATCCCATCCCCCATAAAACCCCGTTGGCGTTCCGGGTTCTGTGAAGGAATTCATCCAGCCGGGTGGCATTTTCCCATTCAGCCGTCAGGTAAGCGTATTCAGTCGAACGTTTCATCTCAGTGGACTGCTGCAACGCGCCATCCGTTACGGCGCCATTGGGCAGCATATTTTCTGTTGCGCCCGCCGCGGCCTCACCCGTGATCGCGTCCTCCGGACCCGTAACAATCGAGAAGGGGGTGGCAGTGGTCACCTGTCCAGCGGGCGGCACCACAACCGCCGTCCCCGGGGTGCCGGTGCGCGTTATCACAATGGCGTAGATCGGCGTGATGGTCCTGCCATAAATCGCGGTTGGGGTGCGTGTGCGCGTGGGCGTCCAGGTGATGAGGGGATTCATGGTTGCAGAAGCGGTCGGGGTGTGAGTGCTGGTCGCGCTGGCTGTACTCGTGGTCGTGTGGGTCGCGGTTGCGGTATGAGTGCTGCCTTGCGCGCTCACATCCACCACACCATTTCTGGCCGTTGGATAGATCCTTTGGTTGGTAGTGTTTACCAGCTGCGCATCCTGTATTTCGATGGTGGTGTGCCCAAGGCTCTTCCCTCTAAACCTCAGGTTGAGCAGCGTACCATTGCCCGTAGCCCCAGGAGATTCCAGCTGCGTCACGGCAAGCCGCAACCAACCAGGCTTTTCATCCTCGTAGACGACAGATACGTTGGAAAGAAAACCACCATGCGACCAGGATTCCAGCGTCAGCACATCCTTGTTATAAACGACTTTCAAGTCGTATGCGTTTAAATCAGCCGCGTTAGCAACATTGACCTTAAGCTCCACCAATGCGCCAACAGTGATGTTGTTCACGAGGGGTTCGATACTGACCTCGGTAGAGCCCTGCGCCTGCGCGGTAAATTCCCCGGTATCAGCAACGCCCAACAGAAAAGACAGCGTGATGATCATCACGAATAAGATACGAACAACGCGCTTGCTCATGTCCTCTCTATTCTATCCTATCAAGGACATTTCCAATAAATATCACTGGTCAACCGCCTTACAATCCATAAGCGCTGTTTTGTTGGCTTGCCTGGGTCGTAAAGCGCTGTTAGGCTGCGTTCAGCCACTGCGTTAGCATACTGCGGGCCGAAAAGGCTGGCATGCTGCGTTAGCACAATTATTTAGGGCATCGAGGTGTAATTGACCGCGAGACAATTATTTTCTATCCGTATCCCCTGTTTTCCCCCGCTGGTTGAAAACTTGCCTTTCTGTCTTAGAACGAAACGCACTAAAAGGCTATTGTTCGAAATAGATCCCGCACGCTTCCGGTTTCGGTTGGTCTCCCTTTGAGCCGCAAAATTGCCGGGACCCCGCTATATTCCCACCAAACTGCCCGGGGCCATACAACTGCCAGAAGAAAGGAGCAGTAACGCCGTTATAAGAATAGTTCCCGGTCACCTGCTGCCCGTCTGCTGAGATCTCTCCGCTGATGGTCATGCGCCCATTACTGAAGTCTCCGGCCGCATTCAACTTACGGCCTGAGACGGTCACATTCACTTCGCCAATGGTCAGTTCTTCCCAGTCAGCGCCAAAATACACCGTCCATTTGCCGTTCCACCCTGCGAGCGGGTTAGCGCTCGGCGCAGGGGTTGCAGTGGCCGTTCGATTCAGCGCGGGGTGCCCAGTCGCCGTGGCGGTGAAAGGCGGCTGCGTGGATTGCGGCAGACCTGAACCGTTCAATGGCAAGCCGGTTTGCTCAGGCTGTCCCAATCCTCCTTCGACAACTCTCCCATCCGCATTATTGGCTGGGTTTAAAGTGCCAAACGGTTTTCCTAAAGAACCACTGGTGGGCACAATGAGAGGGGTTTCTGTGGGAAAAGGAACGCCCAAAGTGAGGTACAACTCAGCGGTGCTGGTTCTGGCAACTTCAGTCTGCTTGATCAGGATATTGAGGGAGATCCGCGTTTGCTCGAGGGCGATTTCTTTGCTGGTGAGCATATGCGTCGGACCGTTAATGACGAAAGTTAACAACACGATGAGCGCCAGGGTTACAACAGCCGCCGCAAAAACAACCCCTATCTTCTTCAGTGTGGATTTTTGGTTCATTGTGGGCTTAATGTATCATAAAATTCCAAACTGGTCATCTTAAAACTTGCCTGCCCCTTTCATCCATTCCCTCAGGCGGTTGTTTTGCTGCTCAAAGTCTGCCCCGGCAAGCGCGGCCTCTTGGCCTGCAACCATGCGCCAACCGGAGCGCGCGTATCTGCGCCACAAATCGCGCAGGCGCGTCAGGTAATAAACCATAATCAGCGGCGAAGCCGGGTTAATGTTATACTCGCGCGCCAACACCCCGGGGGGGATGAACACGCGCTGGATCAGCAATTTGATCTTGCCAAAAAAATCAGCCGCGGAGAACGCAGCCAGGTCTGGCGTCAGGCTCGCCCATGCTTCAGCTAAACTGCCTGCTTGTTCAAGGGCAGCGCTCGCTGCAGAAGAATCCGCCCCTTCGGGGAGCAGCGCGGTCATCACTTCTTTCGGGGCAGGCACCCTGGTGATTGCCTTAAGAAGCTGAAATGTGAGCCAGGTCACCCGCTGCACGCCCCATTGCTGCGCTGTAGCCAGCAGTTTCTGCCAATTCATTTTCGCACTGCGCTGCTCCAGCACTTCGGCGATATCATAAAGGTTACGCAGCCCTCCGCGCAGCCTGTGCTGGTAGGTAAAGTGCAACGAAAGGTGCAAAAGCAAATCTTCTGGGTCGAGCGCCCGCGTTTTCACACCGGCGATCGTCGCCTCCACCGCGCGCTCCCATAATCCCGCTGCTTCGATCGCAAAGGGTTCATCCTCTTCCAATATGGACCAGTGCAGTTCAAGGGTGGGATGCTGCGCCTTTTCCAGCGGCGGTAAATGCTTGATGTCGGTGTTTTGCGCCTGCGGGTCATACCAGGTAGAGAGCCTGTACCCCTGGTTCTGCATCAGGCTTAACGCGTCCGCCAGTTGTTCTCGGCGCACCAGCAAATCCAGATCACTGAAGGTGCGCAGCCCAATCTCGGGGTACACCTGTTCAACCAGGTACAGCCCTTTGAGCACGATCACTTCGATTCCGCGCTCTTGAAGCGCCTTAAGCATCTCCGCGGCGTGGTGCAGCATCACCATATTGCGGGCGGTGGCAGCCAGGTAAACGGTCTGCAGGTGTTCCCACACCCATTCGGGAACAAGCGCCTCGCCATGCGCAACGCGCAGGCGATAGTAGAGCGTTAAGGTCAGGGCGCGCTTTTCGGCTTCCTCCAGGAGGGCGCGCCAATCTTCAGGCGCGAGCGGGGATGTTTTTTCCGCCAGCGTGCCTTCCCAGGGGTAAGCGAGCAGGTTGAACAATGGCGACGTTGGTTTGGAATAAGCCATCTCAATACTGCTAGGCGCGTTCAACTCTCCAGCGCCCTGGCCGCAGCCAGCGCTACCAACTGAACCTGGTCCTCGGTCATTGTGGGATAGAGCGGTAAAGTCACTTCGCGTGCCGCCACCTCGCCGGTGATTGGCAGGTTGAAAGCGCCAGTTGCTGTTTGCCGATACGCGCTGAAGGTATGCACCGGCGGGTAATGGATGCTGGTTTGAATACCCTGCTCTTTCAAACGCTCCATAAAACGTTCACGCTGGGCGCCGCGCGGCAGCAGCACCGGCATGATGTGATGCGCTGAAATCCCCCGGTGCCCTTCAAAAGGCAACCGCAGCGCAGGGCACAGCTCCGCCAGCAGTTCGCGGTAACGCGCGCTCAACGCGCTGCGCCGGGCGTTGTTGCCATCCAGTTTCTCCAGCTGCACCCTTCCGAGCGCCGAACGGATTTCATCAATTCGATAGTTGTAACCGGTGGTCACTACGTCGTAACTCCAGGCGTGCCCCTGGTGGCGATCCCAGGTGAGCGAGGTCATACCGTGCGAGCGCAGCAACTTGAACTGCGCTGCCAGCGCGTCATCGTCGGTTACCACCATGCCGCCTTCACCAGTCGAAAGATTTTTATTGGAAAAGAAACTGAAGACGCCCGCGTCTCCCCAGGTGCCCAGATGTTTTTCCTGCAGGAAGGAGCCCACCGCGTGGGCAGCGTCCTCGATCACCATCAACCCCTGCTCTTGCGCCCACTGAAGAATCGTCGGCATGTCGCAGGCGTAACCAGCGTAATGCATGAGCATCAGCGCCTTGGTGTGCGGGGTTACCGCTTGTTTAATCGCATCAAGCGAAATGGTCAAGTCGTTCTCACTGGTGATATCCGCGAAGATCGGTTGCGCGCCGGTATAGCGCACCGCGTTGGCGGTTGCCACAAAAGTTAATGATGGAACAATGACCTCATCTCCAGGGCCGATTCCCAGCGCCAGGCAGGCCATGTGCAGCCCCACGGTGGCGTTGGAAACCGCGAAAGCGTGCCGGGCTCCCGTGTAGGCTTTAAAGTCAGCCTCAAATTGCGCAGTCACCTCCCCCATGGTAAGCCAGCCGCTTTCGAGCACGGCGCGCACCGCTTCCTGTTCTTCAACGCCGAACTTCACATCCGCCAAAGGCACTATCCAGTTCATGTTTTACTCCGGCAAAAACTGGCTGCGGTTTCTTTCAAAATCCGCGCTGGCGCGCTCGTAATCATCCGGTCGTCCCAGGTCTTCCCAGTATCCTTTGAAGGTGAAAGAACTAACCTTCTCTCCCGCGGCGATAAGGCTGCGCACCAGATCAGGGAAGTCCAGGTACTCGTCTTTGGCGATATAGTTGAGCACCCGTGGTTCAAAGACATACAAACCCATGCTCACCAGGTAATTGAAATCTGGTTTCTCGAGGTAATCGGTTACCGTGTTGTCTTTATCCACATCAACCACGCCCAGGTTGATAGTGACCTTTCGCTTGTGAGTGGCGATAGTGGCGATGGCGCCCTGCTGCTGGTGGTAAGCGATAAGTTCTGCAAAATCAAGGTCCGTGAGCACATCGCCATTGGTTACCAGGAAGGTGCGGGTGAGGCCTTTGACGTTGGCGAGAGGGCCGGAGGTGCCCAGGGGTTTCTCTTCCCGCACATAATCGATCTTCAACCCCAATCGCCTGCCGTCGAGGAAGAAGAGCCGCAGCAGATTATCGAGGTAACCGGTGGTAAGCGTCACCTGGCGAATGCCAGCGCGCTTCATCTGCCGCAGCATGATCTCAAGAATGGGCATATCACCGATGGGCATGAGCGGCTTGGGAATGATGCGCGTGTAAGGCGCCAGGCGGGTTCCCTTACCGCCTGCCAGCACTACCGCGTGTACCTGAGCGTTTTTAGAACTCATATTGACCTACCCGGTACTGGTGAAGGTTTTTCTTCACCCAATCAATGGTTAGCAGCAGCCCATCCTCAAGGGACACCCTCGGCTGCCATCCCAGGAGTTCCCGTGCGCGCGTGTTATCCGAAACCAGGCGCATTACCTCTGACTTTCGAGGGCGCAAACGCAACGTTTTGGTTTCAATGGCCGCCTGGCTGCCGATGATCTTGATGATCCTGCGCGCCAGTTCACCGATGGCAATTTCCTCGCCAGTGCCCAGGTTGAACACCTCTCCCAGGCTGTTTTGATTCTCCGCTGCTTGTATGAACCCGGCCACGGTATCCTCAATAAAGGTGAAATCACGCGTGGCTTCCAGGTTGCCCAGTTGAACAACATCGCGGCAAAGCGCCTGCGTGATGATGGTGGGGATTACCGCCCGTCCGGATTGTCCGGGTCCATAGGTGTTGAATGGGCGAACGGTAACCAGCGGCAAATCATACGCGCAAGAGAAGCTTTCAGCCAGTTTATCCGCGCCTATTTTACTGGCAGAATAGGGCGACTGACCCTGCAGGGGGTGGTCTTCGCCAATAGGCGCCACCCTCGCCGTGCCGTACACCTCGCTGGTGGAAGTGTGCAGCAGCCGTTCAACGCCTGAGTCGCGGCAGGCGAGTAAAACGTTGAGCGTCCCCATGATATTGGTCGATACCACTTCAGCCGGGTGTTTATATGAGTAAGGGATGGAAATCAACGCGCCCAGATGAAAAACCACCTCGCAGCCTTTTACAGCTGCGCGCACCGCGTCCTCATCCCGCAGGTCTCCGGCAACAAGCTCAATTGATTCGGTTTTGCTGGCATCTAACATGCGCAGCAGGCCGGGATCTCCGCGCGAGTTATAACGAACAAAGGCGCGCACCTCTGCCCCTCTTTCTACCAGCGCGCCCACCAGGTGGCTGCCAATAAACCCGCCCGCCCCGGTGACCAATACCTTCTTTCTTTGCCAGTGCTCAGGCATTGTTCTCCATTCCCTCCTGGGTCTGCTTGCTCAAATAATCGTTCACTACTTTTAACAGGTCAGGGATCGCCACTACGCGCACCTGCAGCTCTTTACAGGTTACCAGAATGCGTTCACGTTCTGCGTCGCTTAACCTGGTGATGGCCAAAAGAATCAAACCGATACTCTTCTGTTTAACGATTTCTGGGATTTCGCGAGTGGTACCCAGAACCGGGTAGCCGTTGATGTTCTTTTTTAGTTTCCTGAAATCATCATCCACCAATCCCACAATCGAGAACGCTGAATACAAGCTGCTCTTTTCCATCAACCAGATGGCCAGCTGCGCGGCATCTCCCGCGCCCACGATGAGCACACGCTCGCCAATCAGGCTGGATCGTCCGCGCCAGCGGATCCAGCGCGAAGCCAGGCCAGTGAGCAGGCGTTCACGATAGCGCGATAGCACAAACCCGGTAAAGGATAACAATCCGATATTGATGAGCAGGTTGATCGGCAGTTGGATAGACAGCAACGGTGGGCTGAGCAGCGCAAAAACCAGCAGCGCGAGCGTTGTTGACAGCGCAATATCGAACACATGTGTCGGGCTAGCATAGCGCCAACTGACCTTTTTAAGACCTAACAGCGTGTTCGTAAAGCCAAGGATGAAAGCCAATCCAACTGCCAGCAGCAACATGCGTCCAAATCCCACATCCAGGGGGATCTGAATGCGCCATAAGAGCGTGGCAATAGAGATTGCCAGGAAAGCGATGATCGAATCTATCATGAACCAGGAGATGTAAGCGCGGCCAAACCTAACCAACGGTCCTTCAAATAAGGTACCTTCCTTTACTTTACGCTGCCGCAGCCCCGGGATGAGCATTACGATGGTCATCAAGATTACGTCTATATCGCCAAAGAAATTGAAGTGCCGCACATAGAGTTGGTCCAGGCGCAATTTTTCCGGCAAGATGGATATGAGGTAATCATCCAACACGCTGCTGCCTACCAGCATATTTTCCTCGTCACGGAAGATGACCGACGCGGGGCTGGTCATCCCGGGGCGCACGGAAAGTACTTCGGTTTTAACTTCTTCGGGCCAGTTATCCACAAATTCAGGGTCTTCAGGGCGCGGCCCCACCAGGCTCATTTCCCCCACCAGCACGTTCCAAAAATTGGGTAATTCATTCATCTTTGTCTCGCGCAGCCAGGCGCCAAACGGCGTTACGCGTTCATCATTTTTCACCGTCAACCGCAAACCGCTGTTTTTTTGAGGGGTTTCGTACATGGTGCGGAACTTGAGGATTTTGAAGGGTTTGCCATAGCGCCCAACCCGCTCTCCGTGGTAATACACCGGTCCAGGTGATTCACGTTTTATACGAATAGCGATGTACAAAAACAATGGCGAGGTAATCAGCAGGCCAAACGCTGCGCCCAGCAAATCGACCAGGCGTTTAAGAAAACGCAACAAAACGCTCCGCTGACGCGGTAAAACCCAGGCTGAAAATCCCCTGGCTGCCTGCTTGTCTAAGAAATCAACAGTTCGGCTCAATTCTGGCTCTGAACTCTATCCAGCGACGCGTGGCATAATCGATAGAAAATGAAATCTGATCAACGAATCCATTTAATAGTATATCCTAAAACTTGATTGAACCTCCAGATTCAAAATGACCATAAATTTACAAAACTTCGTTGATTCACCTCGATGCTTCCATGCAGGCTAACTCTCAGGGAGTCTTGGGATCCTTTTTTTTCCAGAAGAAGAATGGCGTACCTTTACAAAATGCGCCGGCATTTCCACTGGCAGCTCTCGGCGCTCAAGCATTTGCAACAAGACGCGTACCCGTTCGCTTCCCGGCAACGTAGCGTCCAGAATGGCCATATAACCGGCAAACGGTCCGCTTTCGATTTCGACCTGATCGCCCGCATGCAGATCCGCCGCGGACTGCCCCCCTTTTTCGTTCAACGCGTCCACTTTTCGGCGGATAGCATGAAGGATATTATCCGGTACATGTGAAAACTCGCCGCCAAATGAAACCAGGTTGGCTGCTCCGGGAACGTGTTCCAGAGAAAGAACGTTGACCTGCTCAAGGTCAAGGTGAATAAAAAGGTAGCCAGGGAAGTAAGGCTTGAAGCGGCGCGCGCGTGGGTTCACCGGGTTGACCCGCAGCCGTGGGTAGTAATACTCCACATTCCGAGATTCAAGCTCCCGCGCTAAAAACTCTTCGCGGTTGGGTTTGCTGCGCATCACATACCAGGAAATTGTCATCGATATTCCTCATCCCTACAAATGCCTGCGGTTTCCCCTCAACACGCCAATCTCCTCGTAACCCCTGTATTTCACTTATTCTTTCCCACCCCCGTCAGGCCATGGCCATTCGGTCAGGATACCGCCGTCTCATTCAGCGCCGAATGCCCGCTGTAAAATTACCTCTTCACAATCCATACCCCCAAGCCCAGCTTTCCAGTCGCATGAAAGCCTGAAACTTCTTGAAAGAACAGAAATAATGATACCAGCGAATGCCTATTTTTCACGTAACGACCGGTCTAACAGTGAGAACATCTTTTGGTTGTTGTTGGACTCTTCCAGCAGGCGGAAGTTTAGAACATGCAAGATAATCCCTACCGCCAATAAAATTCCAGCAAATATCATTAGCCCGGTAGCTAACACCGCTTTGGGTACACTGTAAATATATTGATACCGGATATACTCACGAATCACAAAAGAGCCCACAAATAAACTGGTGACCGCCAGCCCCAGGCTGATCCCGCCAAAAAACGTGAGCGGTTTATAAGAGGGAATAATCGAAAAGATTTTATTGATCACTTTAAGACCATCTGAAAATGTTCGCAACTTCGAGTAACTTCCCGTTGGTCTTTCCCGGTAGTTGATTTCAACTTCGGTGATCTTCAGATGGCGATAAAGTAATTGCAGGGTCATTTCTGTTTCAACGTCAAAGCCTGTGGCGACTACCGGGCATTGCATCGTCACCTTCCTGTTAAACGCGCGATACCCGGACATGGGATCTTTGAGGTTGGTCGAAAAAACAGAATTCACCAAAGAACAAACCAACTTGTTACCCAGGACATGGAGAGGAGGAAAAGCCCCCTCCGTATAACTGGACAGCCTTTGCCCGACGACCATGTCCGCTTCTTCGTTTACAACCGGGGCAATCAGCTCGTGTACGCTGCTGGCGGGGTAAGTATCATCGCCGTCTACCATCACATAGATATCCGAAACGACATCAGTGAACATCGAGTTGATCACATACCCTTTTCCCTGGCGTTTTTCTTTTACCACAATCGCGCCGTTTTCAGCCGCCAGGCTCGCTGTTGCGTCCTGGCTGTTGTTGTCAAACACATAAATATCCGCATGCGGCAATTCTCTACGAAAATCATTGATCACCTTGGCAATCGTTTGCTCTTCGTTAAAACAGGGGATTAGAACAGATATTTTTGGTTGTGTCCGATTGGGAGTTTTGACCATTTTTCACCCTGAACCGCAAGTTTTTATCGTAATGAACCAGGAACGACGCTGTGTTTTTTTAATTATATCCTTGACTTTCACTACGGTATGGCTGTTAACCTACAACCATTCTTCAGGATATCGCTCAAATGCTGAAAACAAAGATTCCTTTTACTACCTTACAGGTATCCTTCACGGAATATCTCCTTGAACGAAGCTGAATTGTGAGCACGAGCTCGTGTATCCAGTTGCGTGTGAACTGAATTCCAGGAAGGAAACAACTGCCTGAAGAGTCACTCTTCCTTGATGGCGACCGTAATGAGAGACAACCCGATCGGCGGGTGGATTATTTTTTCAAGTCTGGAAAGGATGGGCACCAGAGAATCAAAAAGTTGAATTTGCCCTTCATTTTGCCTGACAGAACGCCTTACCTTGGCATTAAAAAGCCAGCCCCAAAAACCCAAAAAGTTCGTGTAAAAAATGGTTTGGAGTTTTAGGTTCGTCTCCGCTAAGGCTTTTTTCATGGTGCGCGCAGTGTATCTGCGGAAGTGTCCAACCGCCTGATCGATTGGTCCAAATGCCACAGGCATTGCCGGCACCAGTAGAACCACCTTTCCCCCTGTAGAAAGGATTTCTTCAAAGGTTTTAAGAACAGAGACATCGTTTTCTATGTGTTCCAGCACATTCATACACAATATCGTGTCAAAACGATAACTTTTAAGAGCCGCAGTGTCACCATCTTCTATCTTCGTGTGCAGGATAGTGTAATTCGATGATTTCGGCATCAAATCTTTTAATACATCGACGCAGTATGGATTGGGTTCCATGCCCACCAGCAATTCCACATGATTGAGCATTAAACCAGTCATATTACCAATCCCTGGGCCAATCTCTAAAACTCGCTGTCCAATAAATGGTTCTACAAGTGAATACAGCCAGCGATTATAGTTTTGGGCAAATTTCATTTGTTCTAAATCATCTCTGATAAACGCATCTTCTGTTTGAGTAATTCTGCGGTCTTTTTTTTGTGTCATGTGTTAATCAATTCTTCCTGCATGATCGATTGTTTATGGTCAAAGAATCTGCGCCCGCTTCACTCATCCAGCTGAGTGCGAGAACTAAACGGAAAAGTTACGTTCCTGAGGTATTAAACAGAAACCATCCGTTTGGGCGATATGAATCAACCCCATTACCTGGCGCTAACAACATATCCTTTTACGCTCAACCAGAGCGATTATACCCGTAATGAAAATCTCTTTCTCATCAGCTTTTTTCCGTCGACCATTGAAGCATAAAAATTCGGCTTCTTAGAATTTCTTGTTTCTACCCTTATCGTTAACCTTTACTCGTCACAGGCGGAAAATTACAACCTCATCGGTTGAAGTTAGAATCCGTCTTTTTTGTTCCCTCAACAGCTCTATGGATGTGACTGAACTCTCATAAAGACAAATTTCAGTATGACAATTCTACCCATCTCGCGTTTTTGATGATATATTGGTCTGGGAGCGGCTTTGAATAATCTCAACCATTCCAACTGTACGATAATCTCCTGATATTGAGGTTCGATGAAAAAGGTCGAGAATATCGCTTACGCTGGTCTAACCAGGTTTATCGAAAACGGAGAAGGAGAAAAAGAGCTCCTCCTGTGGGTTGAAAATGACCTCTCCAAAACGTCTTTTTCTTACAGCTATTTCGAAACCATGTCTAACCGCATCGCCGGGATTCTTCAGGAAATTGGCGTCAACCCCGGTGACACTGTCAGCTTGTTTATCCCGCGCAGCCCGATGCTGATCAGTTGCTTTTTTGCTGTGCTAAAAAATGCGGCTATTTCAAGTATCCTCTTTAGCACGCTTGGAGAAGCGGGGTTACTGGACAGGCTTTCAAACAGTAACGCCCGGGTCATCATCACAAAAAAGAGCCTTCTCAGGAAGATCATCTCAATTAAACACCAGCTCCCAACACTTGAACGAATACTGGTGGTCGATATCGACGAAGATCAAAACGACCATGTGCTCAGCTTGAAACGTTTGCTTTCGAAAAGTTCCTCAGCTTTCGATTACCCCCATTCCCTGGATGCAGAAACCCCGGCGTTCTTACAATACACCTCCGGATCAACCGGAAAACCAAAAGGGGCGCTGCATGTGCACGGGGCGATTGCTGATATCGAAAAATCGTTCAAAGAAATCATGCAGCTCCAGGCGGATGACCTGTACTGGTGTACAGCAGATCCAGCGTGGATCACCGGGCTGGTATATGGCATCATTGCGCCATTCACTACCGCGGCGCGTCAGCTTCAATATAATGGCACTTATTACGCCGATAACTGGCTGAGGCTCCTGGAGCAAGAGAAGGTGACCGTTTGGTATACCGCCCCTACAGCGCTGCGTATGTTAATGCAAGAGGAAGAGAGTAAATTTTCTCAGCGAGATTTTCAACACCTCAAACGCATGTATAGCGTTGGTGAACCATTAAATCCTGAAATCTACCATTGGGGCAAGCGAATTTTCGGTGTGGAGGTTTATGATAACTGGTGGCAATCGGAGACCGGGTCAATGATGATCGCCAACCGACCACCAATGACGGTTAAACCCGGGTCAATGGGGAAGCCAAGAGAAGACGTAGAAGCGTTCATTTGTGATGAGAATATGCGGTTGCTGCCGCCTGGCAAGCAGGGTCTGTTATGTCTCCGTAAAGGATGGGGATCGATGTTTCGCGGTTATTTCCACAATGACACGGCTTATGCTGAAAAATTCCACGGGGATATTTACGTTGCCGGGGACCTGGCGTTTTCAGATAGCGATGGGTATTTCTGGTATGTGAGCCGCGCGGATGATGTGATCAACACAGCCGGGCACCTGGTTGGCCCATTTGAAGTTGAAAGCGCGCTGTTGGAAATTCCAGAAATCGCGGATGTGGCTGTAATTGGGGCGGATGACCCCATTATGCATAAACGGATTGTTGCGTTTGTGAAATTGCGCAGCGGCACTGCCTGGAGCAAAGAGCTGGAGCTCAAATGCCGCGTTCATGTGTCAAATAAAGTATCCACTTCCGCCATCCCCGCTGAATTCCATATGATTGAACAAGTGCCCAAAAACCAGAGCGGAAAAATTCTACGCCGGGTGTTGAAGGCTGTTTATGAAGGGAAAGACCCTGGCGATACCTCAACCATGGAGTGAAAGATGGATATTCAGGAAAGATTAACGAAGGTTTTCCGCACCGTGTTCGACAATGAATCAATCACACTGACCCCTGATTTAACCGCCGATGATGTTGATGAATGGGATTCTCTCTCACACATCAACCTGATGCTCGCCATTGAGCTCGAATTTGGCATTGAATTTTCACAGAGCGAGATTCAAAATTTTAGCAACGTAGGGGAACTGATTGAGTGTGTAAAAACGAAACTCGAGCCATCTTAAACCTTAACAAGCCGCGACGAGAGAGAAGATACCCTTCACTGAGGTTATGCCCCAGTTGAAAACGGACGATAATGCGCTAATTGTTAAGCCATGTCCTTTCGGTGCCAAGGTAGGAAACACATGCTGAAGTATTTAAAAATCCCTTTTTCCTTCATTCGCCGCTATGGTGGTATTTTTTTATTGTTCATTCCAGGGGTTGTGGTCCTGATTCATATTTTTGGTATCACCTTATCCAGAATACCAGGCGATCTGGGTGATTCCCGTATGGTCTGGTATATGCTTGAACATTTCTACGCCTGGATCAGCGGAAAAATCGACTCCTATTGGAACGCGGGTTTCTTTTATCCTTACCCATCGACTGCCGCATTCAGCGAGACAATGTTAGGTTCAGCCCCGCTGTACGCTCTTTTTCGATTCCTTGGGTTCAGCAAATACCTTTCCTACCAGTTCTGGTTGATACTGGGATTTATGCTGAACTACTTCGCCGCAGCATTTGTGCTGGTGAAATGCTCTCTTAAACCGCTGGCTGCCGGCGCAGGCGCGTTTTTTTTCGCCTTTGGAATGCCCATTTTTGGCCAGGAATACCACCTGCAACTTATACTGCGTTTTCTTGTCCCAGTGGCGGGTTACCTGCTGTGGCGGTTTTCACAGAAACCTCGCTTCGTGTTGCTGCCCCTGTTGTTCTTCGCGGTTGTCTGGCAGTTTTATATCTCGGTCTATACCGGGTTTTTTCTTGCCATCATGCTGCTCGTGATGTTATTCCTCATCCCGCTGCTTACGGAAGGAGATACATCCCGGAACCCATTTCGGTTTTGGAGTTCCGCGCTTGTATTGTCTTTCAAAAGCACCAGCATCCCCAAACGTATTCTTCACCTTTTCTTGATGGCCGCCTGTCTGTTCCTTTTGGTGAAGTTATTCATGCCTTATTACGTGGTTACTCAAGAATATGGGTTCAAAAGGTCGATAGATTACATCATCACCATGATGCCCAGGCTCGAGAGTTTCTTCCTGGCTGATGGCTCGCAGATTTGGAACACCAAAACCTGGATCACCAAGTTCATTTCTCATCGTCATGAACAACAATTGTTTCCAGGCCTTTCCGTTTACTTCTTGATCGTGACAGGGCTTGTTTGGAATTTCCGGCATGCCAATAAACGGTTCGCCTTAGTCAATCTTTTCACAGTAGTGGTCATCCTCTTGTTGACAACATACAACAATGGGTTTTCACCGTATGTGTTTTTACTGAATTTACCCGGGTTCAATAGTATCCGCACTGTTTGCCGTATCCATCTCGTTTCGATGTGGCCTGTGGCTGTTTTCATTGCCACTGTGCTTGACGCATTATTGAGCACGCCGATGAAAAAAATCAATTTTCGATGGGTTTCATTTTTGTTGATCGGGTTTATGTTGATGGAATCTCTCTATTTTGACCACCCCACTTATGAAAAAACGCAAGCTGCTGAGCGGTTAAGCGTCCTGTACAATCAGATTGAAAAAAAAGGTTTGAAAATTAAAGAGGATTCCGTCCTGTATGTCGGTGAAGTTCCAGGAGATATACCTTACGCCACCGATGTTGACGGCATGTGGCTTGGGCTGGAATTAGGAATCCCAACGCTTAATGGCATGACCAGTAATTTTCCGGATGGCGCCGTTGTCGCCTCTTCTGATTGCGGCCGGATCGATTCCTTCATCCGGAGTTATATGAAATTTGCCAGTATTAAGGATGTTCAGTTTCGCGACCAGTTATTCAAGCGGCTGATTATCTTGAACATGGATCACTGTAAATATTGAGCTGCGGGAACGGACGATTGGGTTTTAGATCAATCGCGTAGTTCAAAGAACCGCGCAGGTGTCTTCCTGCGAACTCTTAATTTCCTTAATTGGGTTAAAACTTCCTATCGGTTAAATTAAAAACAGCGAAAGCAGATGAAAAAACACTACACCCGCTCCTCTTTACGGGTGATGAAGTTTCCTTTCTTAGGCAGAAGGCAATAGGGAATGTTCGTGTAGGATAAGTGAGTGGCAAAAAAGGGGTCGCCGTCCTCAAAATTATCGATGATTTCCTCGCATCCTAACTGAATATCATCCCGGGGGGTTTCAACCCCTCGGGAGCCGCCTTCAAAGTGGATCAGTGTGGCGTAAGGATTGTACAGGTTGCGAAAGCCGGCATGTTCTGCCCGTATACAGAAATGCACATCTCCAAACACCAGGCGGTAACGCTCATCATATCCTCCGAGTTGCTCAAACAAGGTTCGGCGCATTGCCTGGCAGGCGCCTGTTACCGCGTGGAAATTGCGGTACCACATGGCCGAACCGGTCAACCCAAAGTAATTCTCAGGAGCGTTCAAATACAAATGACCTGAATAATTGTTCATGCCGATAATAAAACCTACGTGCTGTATCGTGCGGTTAGGGTAGAGAAGCCTGGCACCAACCACTCCAATTTCAGGATGAGAAGCCCATTGCACGAGTTCGTTCAACCAGGAAGGTTCAATGACCTGCATGTCATTATTGAGAAGAACAACAATTTCAGCGCTGGTGCTCGCTACGCCGAGATTAATGGCCGTTGAATAATTAAAGTCCTGGGGATAAGGCACCACCTTAACCTGCGGGTTATCCTCCAGCTCCTGATAGTAGTTAAGTAGTTCGGTCTCAGTGCTCTGATTATCTACAATCACGATTGAGTAATTTGCATAATCTGTACGAGTTTGGATCGATTGGACGAGCGTTCTAAGCCAATTACCATGGTTCCTGCTTAAAATAATGATCGCAGCCGACGGGTTGCCATGCTGCCAGTTAATTTTTCTGCCATTCCCGTCGTGTTGAATTTCCACATCTCTGAAGCCAAGCTCCGTGTAGTGATTTTTGAGTACAGGCTGTAGCGCATCTATGCCGGCGTCTTTCTCTTCCGGAATAGAAACCAGGACGGCTGGGATGTGCTGGATGGAACAATGACGCGCTGCCAATTTAAGCGCGAGCGCGTATTCCAGCGCGAGCAAGTTGCTGAATTCTTCAATCTTAAGCTCCAAAGCAGCCATACTTGCGTTGCGAAACACGCCGCGAGAAAAATAGTTGTTGGAGATCAATAATTCAGGGGTCAGCGCGGAGGGCTTAAAAAAAGGTTTTAGGCCGCCCGCAGAACATAAATATTCACAATCATAATAAATGATATCTTTTTTTACCCCACTGTTCACGAAGGCGTAATAATGATTTAAAAGTGATTTGTCGAAAATATCACCTGAATCGCAAAAAACGCTCGCGCCATCCTGGCCAGTTATGAACTGGCCTAGCGCGAACTCGTTCCATAGAACTGCTGGTTTTACCCTGGGGTCTGCTGATCTCTCCGCGTTTTGCCCGATGGATATTAGAGAATCCTCCAACACGGGAACAACCTGCCAGTTAGGCGATGCTAGGTTTTGCAAGGAATCGATCGTTCTGTCAGCGAGGTTTTCAGTCCCTTTTCTTACAGCCAGAAAAAAAGTGACTGCTGGCAGAACTGGTGAACCAGTTAGAGTTGGCAAGGGGGCGTTGTCCTGCAGCTTCTTGAACCTCCTGTAAGAGTTGTTTGCCTTGCGGATTTTCTGTCTTACGATGAATCGATTCGCCATAACTTTATGGTAAAGAGTCCGCAAGAACAATTCGTGGCGGCTCCCCCGGGGGAAGAATATGTCGAAGATTTTTTTGCTTGTTCTATTTCGCAGCATATTCGTATTCAAGTAAATCCCCCAAAGCGCAAGAAAGGATGCCTTTGGGTCGTATCTCTATCCCTGGCGGAAATTGAAAATATCTTCGTTCTGGCACAGTTATTTACTCGTTTTTTCTGGTTTTTAGAAATAACCCTTTCGGAATAAAACAAGGCTCAGTTCGTTGTCTGTGTCAAGCGAACAAATGCCTGCAGATACTGGTCTGCGATCTTCGTCCAGTTATAACATTCGTCGACCACTGAGCTGATTTTCTCCCGGTCAAGGTGAATGTTTAAAATGGCATCTGCAAAACTCCTTGCGTCACCCTCTGGCACCAAAATCCCGGTAGCGCCTGGGATGACCGCGCTTGGAATGCCATCGACATCAGTCGCTACGACCGGTAAATTGGTATAACCGGCTTCGAGGATCACAATGCCAAAACCTTCCAGATCGTTCTTGATGGATATGTTGGGCATAATAAACAGGTCAGCGCAGCGAAACATTGCCAATTTTTCATCTTCTGAGATCCAGCCAACAAGATACACACGGTCTGACCACCCTCTTTGTTCGATGATATCTAAAATCCTCTGTCGCTGCGGGCCGTTACCGGCAATGATATAAATGAAATCTTCCGGTAAAAGAGGGAAAACCTCTTGCAGGAACCAGGCATTCCCTTTCCTTTCGACAAGCCTCCCGACACTCACCAGGATCTTCTTGTGGCGGCTGTTAATGGAATGTTTTGTTAAAAACTCCTGATCGCCTTGTGGTTCTGTGATTGGCAGGTCCTTGAGATTGATGCCATTTGGGATGTGTTGTAACCGTTGCGGATTGATCCCTCTTTTTTCACATTCACGTTTCGTATTAAGGCTTACGGGGAATAACAAATCTGCCTTTTTTAAGAAAAAAGGGATGATCAATTGATAGAGAGGGTGATGATAAACAATATCCAGACCGTTAATGATGAAAGTGATTTTTGCTCTGGAAAAGAGGTGAATGACCGGAATAAAAGGCGCCATCACCGCATCATTGAAATGGATTATGTCGAAACGGCTTGAATGAAAGATCAAATAAAAAAAGGTTTTGATGAAAAATTGGACAAGCCGGCTTTTTCCCTGCGGGTTCGCCAGGAGATGTGTTTCAGTAATCGCCGACATGTGTTGATAGAAGTTATAGGCGTTGTTCTCCAGCCCCCCGATGATTGGCGGGTAATTCCTGGCGATGAACAGGACCCTCGGAAGTGTTCTTTCTTGGGTCACTGATGTTTATCCTTCGGGGTTGTGTTCTGATAGCGAAGGCTGCGGATTTCATAAAGGATTTTGTCCTGGTTGGTCTTCATCCGGTTCAACATGTCTGCCACCAGGGCAATCACCAGGATAATCAACCCGAAAAGCCCGAACCCTAGGGCGATAAACCCAAAAGATTTATACGGAGTGTAGCTGCCCGTGAGGAAATAATGAATAAAGAGAAACAGACCGAAAACCATGCCGACCGCAAGGAAACCACCCCCTATCACTCCAAAGACTCTCAGCGGTCGATAATCCAGCAGCACGCGAAGAATGATCTGGCTGGTTCGCGCAGCGTACTTTGAAATTGATCCGGCAACCCTTGATTTTCTATCTGTGTAATAGGTTACGGTGATTGGAACTTCAACCACCTTTAGCCCCTGGTAAACCGATGACAGAATGGTTTCGTGCGTGTATGTGAACTCGCCATAGATATTAAAACGCAGCAACGCTTCGCGACCATAAGCGCGAAAACCGCAGGACACATCGGTAAATTCTTGACCTGATATTTTGCTGATGAACCTGGAGACCATTTTATTCCCAAAGAATTTAATTTCAGGCATGTTCGCAGGCTTACCAGACAAAAAACGGTTTCCAATCACCATGTCGGTTTTGCCTTTGAGGAGGGGAGCTATCAGGCTGGGAATTTCGAGCGGGTTAAACTGACCATCCGCATCAATGCCCACCAAGACGTCACAGTTATGCTGCAGCGCATATTGGACAGCGGTATGAAACGCGGCACCAACTCCCCGGTTGCGCGTGTGAGATACAACTTCCGCGCCAGCCACCCTGGCAAGTTCGGCGGTTTTATCCGTTGACCCATCATCCACCACCAAAACAGACACGTCTGTGACCCCGTCATACATTCTTGGAATGTTGGCAACCGTTTCTGTGATACGTCCTTCCTCGTTAAAGGCCGGGATAAAAATGATCATTCTCATTCGAAACTCCAATACAGGCTCTGGTCTGCAAAACAAAGCGTGCAACTTATCAAGATTATATCCTTTCGCTTTCCTTTTGTGTCACAGGAATGACCATCGCATTTTGAGGTGATCATACAAAACCGGTTGTGCTGGTTTTTATACAGCGATGATAAAAACCAGGAAAAACACCAGCTCAGGCAAGATAAGCTTCCTCAGGCTTGCTGTATCAAAATGATTTAATGGTCAGAGCCTGGAGAATCAGCCTTTTATATTGCCTACTCTTCTTCTTTATAAATCATAGAACGGCTAGTTTTTTTAATTCTTCCTAGGAGATTTTCAATGTCGCGAAGCGGCTTTATCCATTTCCAGATTTTCCGCTTCATATAATGAACCAGTTGATACTCTTGCTGATGCACCTCTTCGTGGAAAACATCACGCGAACCTGACAGTTGACTAAAAGTGTTCGGGGTAAATTGATAGTATTGCTTCAAAGCTGCTGCTTCCTGAGGGTCGTTCAGCAGGTCGAACAACACCTGTAACCCAAACAGCCAGCACACCGGGTCATCTTCCTTATCCAGCGCGGCGCGCGCGATCAAATAGCGATGATTATAGTACCCTCCCACTTCATACCTGTTAATGGCGGGTAACACCCGAACCAGTTCATCGCGATCCGTTAAAGCCAGGTAATTCTGGTATATCTGCAGGTTTTCGAAGTTGCTGCGAATCAGGTTGGTCAGCGTGGGGCTGCTGGCGTTAGCGTTATCAAGCAGCAGGCGGTAATTCACCAATTTTTCTTGCAGCACGTGGATCTCGTACTTAAGGCACAATCGCACCCACATATCAAAATCAGGCAATTGCACCAAACCGCGGCGGTAGCAGCCGCATTTTTCATAACATTCCTTGCGGATGAGAACGCTGGGATGGCAGAGCGCGTTACCATAGTAAAAAAAGTAGTTCAACCAGCCGAAACGGTCCCGGTTGGGCTGGTTGAAGAAGTTAATGGGGAAGGCGATATTCCCGCTGATTGGGCGGCTGTTTTCATCGATAAACTCCACGCGCGTGAACACTGCGCCAACTTCGGGGTGGGCTTCCAGGTAGGCGACCTGTTTTTCAAGCTTGCTGGGTTCCCATACGTCATCTGAGTTGTGCATGGCAACATATTGCCCCCTCAAATCAGGTAGGAAATGACCAAATTGGCGCTGACGGTTCGTCTCGTTTCTGAATGCCCTTATCCGTGAGTCGGAATAACTGCAAATGATATCCCACGAAGAATCTGTGGAAGCGTCGTCCTTAATAATCAATTCATAATCAGTGAAGGTTTGCCCGAGGATACTGTCGATGGATTCGCGCAGAAATTTTTCGTGATTGTAAGAGTTGAGAAAGATGGAAATAATTGGAGTTCGCCGCATATCTTCTATATCTCTCACCCGGGGATCAGCCATTGAATTTTTGTAAGAACTCATCCTTCAGGATAGAAAAGAGCAAGACATCAACGAGCTGTCCACCCTGAAAGACAGCCTTTCGTAAAGTGCCTTCATATGTATAACCGGATTTTATTCCTGATTTGATCGCACCGGCGTTGTTCGCTATGATCCTGGATCTAACCCGCTCCATGCCCAACTCAAGGAAAGCGTATCGAAGAACCATGTTCCTGGCTTCGGTACCGAAGCCACCCCCCTGGTGCTCTTTGTTTCCGATTAAGGTGTGAATCTCACATGACCGATTTCGATAATCAATATCAGATAAATGGATGTAACCTATGAGCTGGTTATTTTCTTTTAAGCATATAGCCAGCCTTACCGATTTCCCGGTCTCATGCTCCTCAATTATCTTAAGCACCCATTTCCGTTCCGTTTCTTTGCTCACATAGCGGTGAGTTTCATATTGAAGTGCTTCAAAGTTGCTTCGCCACCTATAAGAAGTAAGATAGTCCTCAGGCTCAACCGCCCGCAGGTACACACGGTTAGGACTGGTATTCTCAATAATGAATTTTTCTTTTGCCATATATTTCTTACCCACCCTCAATTTGTCAAGAAGCGATTTACCCTGTTCTATTATCGTTCACTTTGCCCATATCTTTCCATGAATTCTTCCTTCAGCATTGAGTATATATTCACATCGATGAGTCGTCCATCCTGAAGTTCCGCTTTCCGAAGCACCCCTTCCTTCACATAACCAAATCGCTCGCCATTGGTTATGGCCGGGATATTCGTACTTAAGATTTTCGACCAGACGCGTTCCAAACCCAGGTTGAGAAACGCGTGCCGAAACAGGATGATCCTCACTTGTGCCGGGATTCCCTTCCCATGATAATCCCTGTCACCAATAATAATGCTAAACTCGCAGTTCCGGTTCTTGTAATCAATGTTCAACAGGTTGGCATAGCCGATAAGCCTGTCTTCTCCAACTGAGCAGACTCCCACGCGCACTGACCGCCCGGATTCATTCTCTTCGATCACTTTTTGAACCCATTTCTTCTCCGTTTCCAGGCTCACATATCTCGGAGCGGTATACCCCTTGATCAGGTCAAAATCATTGCGCCATTTCTGTGAAACCAGGTAGTCATCAGGTTCAATCGCACGCAGGTACACACGGTCTTTCCTGTTCTTCTCCGTAACATTTTTCTTTTTTTCCATGGTTTATCCCCATTCGCCCCTGTCACTTAGAATTTATTAAGGGTTGCGTCAGTTCTATTTACTCTAAGTCTCTGGCGTATTTTTCGATAAACTCTCCCTTCAGTATCGAGTATATATTCACATCGATGAGTTGCCCGTTCTGAAGTTCCGCCTTCCTAAGCACCCCTTCTTTCACATAACCAAATCGCTCTCCTTCTATGATGGCAGTGGTATTGGTACTCAATATGAAAGCGCTGATACGTTCCATACCCAGGTTGAAGAACGCGTGCCGAAATAGAATGATCCTCACTTGCGCCGGGATTCCCTTCCCGTGATAATCCCTGTCACCAATAATAATGCTGAACTCGCAGTTCCGGTTCTTGTAATCAATGTTCAACAAATTGGCATAACCGATGAGCCTGTCTTCTCCAACTGTGCAGATTCCCACGCGCACCGACCGCCCGGATTCATTCTCTTCGATCACTTTTTGAACCCATTTCTTCTCTGTTTCCAGGCTCACAAATCTCGGAGCGGTATACCCCTTGATCAGGTCAAAATCATTGCGCCATTTCTGTGAAACCAGGTAGTCATCAGATTCAATCGCACGCAGGTATATGGCCATATTTGTTTTGTCACAACTCCTTAATTCAGGATTATCTTCAATATCCGTTCAATGTCCGTCAGGCTGAACCTCTGGTCAACCGGTAATGCGATCAGCATCCTTGCCAGTTGGTGTTCCCAGCTACCAGGCTCAGCCAGCTCACGCACCCCTGGCCAGTAGCGGGCTGTGTAAATTTTTTCATCCAGCAATCTATCATACAGGTGAACATCATCCGTTAAAAAAGGGTAGATCAAGGGCACCTGTGTACCATTCCAGGACACCTTGAGCAGGTTGTGGTTCTGTAACGCCCGTTCATAATAACCAAAGTTGTCAACTCTCACACGCCTGATATGTTCATAGTCAATATTCTTAAGCAGAGCCCTGGTCAAACCCGACATGGTTCTTAAAGGCTGGGAGGATAAATGCTGTTCATTTTGGCGGTAAAAAGCAAAACCATCTTCCGCAGAAACGTCAATCCTCCTCAACAGGTGTTCCGCCCGATGATAAGAATGGTCAATTTCTAAGGCCAAGTTCACTTTGGTTTTCAGGTAAAGATACGCGCCATCGGGCACGCCGAAGAATTTCCGAGTTGAATAGAAGGTATCTGTATCCTGAATGGGTTTTGAAAAAAAGGATTGCGCGTT
>Ga0255342_1002160_pt1 | contig 25230 bp, 22 predicted proteins | sample wastewater_treat_3_FD_192416 | JGI IMG/M metagenome (GOLD analysis project Ga0255342, IMG submission 192416) | Wastewater microbial communities from Lulu Island WWTP, Vancouver, Canada - plant14 | ecosystem: Engineered > WWTP > Wastewater > Unclassified | place: Canada: Vancouver, British...
TATTCTTGCACTGCCGCTATGCGTTCTTCATCTGTTAGCTTACTTCCTCTTGACATAAAATAACCCCCTTACAGCTTTCACACGCTTTTGTTTTTTCGTGTGTCTACTTTAAGGGGATTATATCACAAAGCGCTTAGGGGCATTGAATTTTATACGGCTGCTAAGATAAATCAGAATTTATCGGAGCTTTTGCTTATATTGCTTGCTGTTCCTGATATTCCCTGCGGAATTCGGTGGGAGTCATGCCCAGTCCGTTCTTGAACTGTCTGTTGAAGTAAGAGGCATTGGGATAGCCTACCAGCTCGGCTACCTTGTTGATGGAGTATTCCGACTTTTTCAGGAGCTCAGCTGCCTTGTCCAGACGGCTGGTGATTATATCCTTGGATATGCTTATCCCGAAGGTCTCGGTGTAGAGATGCTGGAGCCTTGAACGGCTCAGGGATACGTCCGCAGCCATTTCGTCAACGGTCCATGTTTTGGAAGGCCAGCGGTAAATGCTTTCGCGGAGCCACATGAGCTTCTCAATGTAAAGCCCTTCGTGAACTGCGCTTATCCTCTTCATGCTGAGAACGCTCTCATTGACCTTGCTGAGAAGCAGGCGGAAATAGAGATCCACAGACTCAAGTCTGTTCTTGTTGGCAGAATAGTACTCAAGGCACATACTGCGAAGAAGTGAAGTTATTCCTGTGAGCTCGGCTGCGGGTATTACCTTGTTCAGCGGTATCTTCATATCGGTGATACGCTTCATATCCTCATCATCGGGAGTAAAGAAAACACTGTCTTCCTTAAAGTCGTCCGCATCGCAGCGATAGCTGAATGGCTGTTCGGGAGTCAGCAGGATGAAGGAATTATCGGGTGAGGGTACCTCCCTGCCGCCGATAGTAAAAACTGCCCTTGCCTTCAGTGCAAGAAACACCCATACTCCTGCGCCCATGGGACGCTCTACTACAAAATTTCTGGTTCTTTCATGATCGAGGGTTATACTTTCTATTCTCATACACCATTCCCCTTTTTATCTGTTTTTTGCTTGATGACAAGCAGCTTATCATCAAATAAATTCTAACATATGAGGGGAAACAGTGTCAAACCCGCAATGGTACTATCATGTCATTTAAAACAAAATCATGACATAATACTTCGCAGAATGGTTCTTTTATAAAGTATATACAGCATGATATTGTCAGTATTGCACGGCATATTGACAAAGGAACATCTTTGTTGTATAATCATAAATTGATAACGCTATTTTGAAAGAAAGATGATTATGAAGAAGATCGTATCCATACAGGACATCTCATGCTTCGGAAAGTGCTCACTGACAGTTGCTCTCCCCATAATATCGGCAATGGGAATAGAGACAGCAGTCATTCCCACGGCTGTGCTTTCCACACATACGGGCGAGGGCTTCAGCGGCTATACATTCCGCGACCTCACCAGCGATATCCCTGCCATAGCTTCACACTGGAAGACCATGGATCTGCACTTTGATGCTCTGTACACAGGATATCTGGGCTCCATGGAACAGGTGGATATAGTTTCCGACTTTTTTGATGATTTCGGAACAGATGATAATTATATAATAGTAGACCCTGTTCTCGGCGACGCAGGCAAGCTCTATGCAGGCTTTACGGACGAGTTCGTGGAGAAGATGAAGAAGCTCTGTGCAAAGGCTGATTTTATTATCCCCAACATGACTGAAACTGCTTTTCTCCTCGGTATCCCCTACACCGAGGATTACGATGAGAACTACGTCAAAGACGCGCTCCGCAGACTGGCTGAACTGGGCTGCAAGACCCCCGTTATAACAGGAGTTCACTACGATGACAAGCTGCAGGGCGCAGCTGCCTACGACAGTGAGTCCGACAGATACTACTTCTCATTCGGAAGAAATGTTAATTCACGCTTTCACGGCACGGGAGATATTTTCTCCAGCGTGTTCTCCGGAGCCTGTACACTTGGCAAGGACATACAGCAGTGCCTTGATATATCCGTGAAGTTCACTCTTGACTGTATCGAAGCTACTATTCCCCACATGGAGGAGACATGGTACGGAAGCTGCTTTGAGCTATGCCTCGGCAAGCTCATCGACTATGTAAAGGAGCAGTAATGACAGATATCATCAGAAAGACAGCTGTCTTTATAAGGGCAAACGCCGACACCGCGGAAAGCCGTCATGCCGCTGACGCACTTGCGGATATGATAGACGGCAGGATATCGGCAGATGAAGCTCTTGCAATTCTTTCAGACAGTCTGGGCTGTGAGCTGCAAATAAAGAGCCCTGTTCCCAACGCTGCAACGGCTTTTGTGGTATTCTCATCAAGAGAACTTCGCAGAGCCGTCGATGACGGCGACACTGCACTTGCCTGTGATATCGCGGATGTGCTTCAGGCTCTGCCCGAGAATATGTATCTCAGCGACAAAAAAGCTGTTTCAGCTTTCAATAAGACCTATATCCGCAAATTCAATAAGAAGCATATGTCCCGTTTACCCGAGATAGTTTAAGGAGCAGTTCACACTGCTCCTTTTTTGTGCCATTATTTCCCTGTGATTACAAGACCGCATACGGGCAATAATATCCTCGTAATACCTTACGGAGGGATAGTAATGGCATATAATAAAGTAGTCATCGCAGGGATAAACACTTCCGAGCTGACCGTGCTCAAAGAGGACGAGAAGATCAAGCTGCTGAAAGAAATACGCGAAACGGGCAGCAAAGACGCAAGAGACAGGCTCATAAAGGGCAATCTCCGCCTTGTGCTCAGCGTTATACAGCGCTTTACGGGACGGGGCGAGGATATAGACGACCTGTTTCAGATAGGCGTTATAGGTCTCATGAAGGCGATCGACAATTTCGACCTTACCAAGGAGGTGCGCTTCTCCACATACTGCGTCCCTATGATAAGCGGCGAGCTGAGAAGGTATCTCCGCGACAGCAGCCATGTTAAGGTAAGCCGCTCTCTCCGTGACCTTGCATACAAGGCACTTCAGTCAAAGGAGCGCCTTACCTCGAACCTTCAGCGCGAGCCTACCATGGACGAGATAGCCGCTGATATAGGCGAAAAGCGCTCAGATGTGGTCATTGCCCTTGAGAGCATAAGCGATCCCGTTTCGCTGTATGAGCCAGTTTACTCCGACTCAGAAGACAATCTCTATATCATGGACCAGATAAGCGATATGAACGATGTAGAGAGCCGCATGGACGAGCTTACTATCCGCGACGCCATCCGCGGACTCGGACAACGTGAGCAGAATATCCTCTATCTGCGGTTTTTCCGCGGCAAGACACAGATGGAGGTTGCAGGAGAGATCGGCATATCTCAGGCGCAGGTGTCAAGACTTGAAAAGAGCGCGATAAACCGCATCAAAAACAGTATATGAAAAATATTCTCCTCAGGAAGCATTTTTGTGAGTTTTTGCTATTTTTGTATTGATTTTACTTCTATTATGATGTATAATTACATTATATCATTATATCAGGGATCTGAGAGTATGAAAAAGATTTTTTTAAAGCCGCGGCTCTTTGCTGCGCACTTTCACTCTCTGCCTGCGCAAGCAAAAAAGCTGTTTCTGTAACGCCCCCCCGATGGGAGCCTTGACAAGTGCGAGCTGCGCTTTTCATGGTGGGGCGGCGACGACAGACACGAAGCGACTCTGAAAGCCATCGATCTATGGAGCAAAAAGCACCCCGATATCACCGTCACCCCCGAATACGGAGGCTGGGACGGCTGGACGGAAAAGGTCACTGCACAGATGAACAGCGGTACAGAGCCCGATATCATGCAAATAAACTATGACTGGCTCATATCCATGTCCCCTGACGGCAAGGGCTTCTACGACCTTGACTCACTGGGCGGCACTCTCGATCTTTCGGGATTTGACGAGGAAACACTATCCTTCGGACGGGTAGACGGTAAACTCAATGCCGTTACAGTATCCCTCAGCGGACGCGGACTGTTCTACAATTCACAGGCTTACAACGCCATCGGTGCTGCTTATCCACAGACATGGTCAGATCTCATTGCTCTGGGAAAAAGCTTCAGCAGCGAGGACGCCTACCCTATGGATCTGGATATACAGTCGGGCGGCACAGCGTGGTATCTTGCAGTCGTGTACATACAGCAGAAAACAGGCAGACAGTTCATAACCCTTGACGGCGAGCTGGGCTTTACCGAGGAAGATATCCGCGAAGCCCTTGACTTCTACAAGCTCCTTGAGGATAACCATGTCATCAGGACGGTAAAGACCCGTACAGACGAGGACGGCAATGCCGCACTATACCAGTCCCCCGAGTTTATCGGCGGCAATGTGGCAGGTGTTCTGGAATGAGGCAGCGCTGTGGGCAAATATGAAGCGGTTCTTCCAAAGGGAGTCCTCGAATCAGGACCACTCCTTGCAGACGAAAGCGGAAACAACAGCGGCTGGATGATAAAGCCTTCGCTGCTATATGCAGTTTCAGGACACACAAAGCATCCCGATGAGGCTGCTGCCTTTGTGGACTTTCTCCTCAACGACGAAGAATGCGCCGAAATACTTGGTACTACCCGCGGTATCCCTGCGTCACGGAAAGCTCGCAATGCTCTTGAACAAAGCGGCTCGCTTACGGGACTTTCCAAGGAATGTGAGGATATGCTGACCGAGGCTGATACCATCACCATCAGCCCGTATATGGAGCTGACGCGCATGAAGTCATTTTACAATGCAGCTATCGAATCCGTTTCCTACGGCACAGCTGATACCAAGACCGCCGCAGAGCAGATGTACCGCTCTGTCAAAGAATATCTGGAGAAGATAAAAAAATGAAGACCCGAACCTACCGAAATCCCACAGGTGTCAGCAGATATACGGGACTGCTCCTTATATCGCCTTTTATCATAGGCGCGCTGCTGCTGATAGTCTATCCGTTCGTATCATCCTTTATAACAGGACTCACCGACGGAAACAGCTTTGTCGGCTTTGAAAACTACAAACATATCCTGTCAGACGAACAGATACGGAACTCCGCCGCAGTCACGCTGAAGTATGCCCTCATACTTGTGCCGCTGAAGCTGACAGTCTCGCTGGCTGTTGCTCTGCTCCTCAATATGGAGCTGAGGGGGATCGGTATATTCCGCACAGCTTTCTACATACCATCTATACTGGGAGCTAATCTCGCTGTCATCATCATGTGGCAGTATCTTTTCACCTCGGAAGGACTGGTCAATCAGCTCCTTGGAGCAGTCGGACTTTCTCCCGTAAGCTGGTACGGAGACCCGAACGCAGCGCTTTTTATGATAGTGCTGCTGAGGCTCTGGGAATTCGGCTCAACTATGATAATTTTCCTTGCAGCGCTCCGTGATATCCCGAAAGAGCTCTACGAAGCCGCAAGGGTGGACGGCTGCGGGCGGGCAAGGGCGTTTTTCTCCATTACTCTGCCGCAGATAAAGAACGTTATCTTCATAAATCTGGTTCTCCAGACCATTGCTGCCATGCAGGAGTTCAACGCTCCGTACATACTGACCGGCGGAGGTCCTCTGGGAAAGACACGGACTATCGGTATGTACATATATGAGGAGATGTTCACCTACGGCGACGCAGGTACGGCAAATGCACTGTCATGGCTGCTGTTCATGCTTATCGCCCTTATTGTATTTATAATGTACAGGGTAACGGGAACGCTGAGGAGGGACGGTCGATGAAAAAGCTCCTTCTCTATCTGCTCCTCACGTCTGTCGCTGTGCTTATGCTCTATCCCATGCTGTGGCTGCTGGGAGCTTCTTTCAAGACCAACGACGAGATATTCACCTCAGCTTGGTTCATGCCGAAAGGTCTCGACCTGTCAGTTTATAAAAGAGCATGGCAGACCGTGACGCCATACACTATGGGGCGCTATTTCCTGAACACATTCATGATAATAGTGCCTAAGACCGTATTTGCTGTGCTGTCATCGGTCCTGGTGGCATACGGCTTTGCAAGGTTTGATTTCCCGCTGAAGAAACTGTTCTACGGACTGCTCATCTGCGGAATGTTCATGCCTGCCATCGTTACAATTATGCCGATGTACAGCCTCTGGAGCAAACTCAGTCTGCTGGACACATATATCCCGCTCACTCTGCCTGCGCTCTTTGCAGGCGAGGGTATGTTCGTATTCATACTCATTCAGTTTTTCAAGGGGATACCACGGGAATTTGACGAAGCTGCAAGGATAGACGGCTGCGGCACGCTGAAAACACTGTTTCTCGTGCTTGTGCCGTGCATAAAGCCTGCGGTGATCTCGATAGCGGTATTCACCTCCCTCTGGACCATGAACGATTTTCTCGGTCCCCTTATAATGATACAGTCGGTGGAGAAATATCCCCTGTCGCTGGCTCTGAGACTTTCAGTTGACAGCACGGGTCAGGGTTATGAGCTTCGCACCGTTATAGCTATGTCCGTCATCGAACTTATCCCCTCCGTGGCTGTATTCGCACTCGCACAGAAAAAATTTGTCAGCGGTATAACCGCAGGAGGTCTGTCAGGATGACAAAAGCAGACAACATCATTTCAAAATATATAGACTCGTTTATACTGCCGTCTCCTCCGCTTAGCCCTTTGTGGAACCAGGAGAGCATTCTCTACGGTAAGCCGCCTAAGTGGAACTATATCGACAACTGCATGATAACCGCCCTGCTTATGCTTTATGACGTAAGCGGCGACAAAAGGCTGCTTGATTACTCCGTAAAATTTATAGACACATACGTCACCGAGGACGGCACTATCCCCACCATGAACTTCGCCGACTACAATCTCGATAACATAAACGGCGGCAAGAACCTGTTCCGACTCTGGAAGCTCACAGGCGAGGAGCGTTGCCGTCTGGGGTTTGAAAAGCTGTGGTATGAACAGATAGTGCGCCATCCGCGCCTTTCCAGCGGAAGCTTCTGGCACAAGGCTGTATATCAGGACCAGATCTGGCTGGACGGTGCATACATGGTGCTGCCTTTCATGGCTGAGTACGCCAAGCTGCACGATATGCGCGGTGTCACCGAGGACGTTCAGCGTCAGTTCACAGATATCAGAAAGATAATGCGCGATCCCGTTACGGGACTGTATTATCACGGCTATGACGACACCAATACCATGTGCTGGGCAGATAAGATAACAGGACTGTCCCCCGAATTCTGGCTCCGCTCAAACGGATGGCTCTGCGCCGCCCTTGCTGACACCTGCGAAATAGCATCTGACAGCTCCGCTCTGAGACAGCAGCTTGCTTCGCTTCTTCATGATATGTGCAGCTTCTGCACCGATGACGGTATGCTGCTCCAGCTCCCCGCAAGAGCAGAGCTTGAGGGAAACTATCCCGAGACCAGCGGCACCCTCCTGTTTGCCTACTCTGCCCTCAAGGCGGCAAGGCTTGGCATTTGCGGTGATGACATACGCACAGCAGGCAAAAAAGCCTTTAACACCGTCACCGAAAAGTACATCGACAACAGCGGTGATATCCCGTTGCTGAAGAATATCTGCCTTATGGGAGGTCTCGGCGGCGATGCATGCCGTGACGGCTCCGCAGAGTATTATCTCAGCGAAAAAGTCGTGGAAAATGACGGGAAAGGCATAGCTCCCTATATAATGGCTTATACGGAGCTTAAAAGAGTACAGTAATTATACTTTAAGGCTAAAAATTTTGTCACTTTTTGACGAACATACTTGAAAAGTTCACACTTTCGTGATATAATACGAATTGTAGGGATTACTACAAATATCTGCGAAAGGGGGAAATCACCTTGAGTGTACTGTTTTGGGCTATCGCAGTTGTCGCTTTCGTGATCGCGGAGATCGCTACGGTGCAGCTCGTTTCCATTTGGTTCGCGGCAGGCGCCTTCGTTACGCTTCTGCTGAGCTATTTCTATGAGTTGTCCGCATTTGAACAGCTTGGTATATTCATTATATCATCGTCTGTATTCCTGCTGCTGAGCGTACCGCTCATAAAAAAACGCAGGAAAAAGGCAGCTGTTGCAACGAATGCCGAACTTGACGTCGGTAGACACGCCACGGTCATCGAGGAGATAAATGTCGACAAAGGTACAGGTCGTGTCACTCTCAACGGGGTAAACTGGAGTGCCGTTCCTGAGGACGAAAACGCGATAATTCCCGAGGGAGCTATCGTCATCGTCACAAAGGTCATGGGCGCGAAGCTTCGCGTAAGACCTGAGTAAAATTAAACTATCCATAAAATCAATCGGAGGTAATCAAAAATGGATGTATTCGGAATCATAGTATTATTGGTAATCGTTGCTCTTTTATTCGTTATCATCAGGTCCTTCGGGATCGTTCCTCAGGCTCATGTGTTCGTTATCGAGCGTCTGGGCTCATTCCACGCTGAGTGGGAAACAGGACTCCATGTTCTCGTTCCCTTCATCGACAGGATCGCAGGCAAGGTTTCACTGAAGGAAAAAGTAGTAGACTTCAAACCTCAGCCCGTTATCACAAAGGATAACGTTACAATGCAGATAGATACAGTCGTATTCTATCAGGTAACTGACGCCAAGCAGTATATCTACGGCGTTGAAAGACCTCTCGCAGCTATCGAGAACCTTTCAGCTACAACTCTCCGTAACATCATCGGTGAGATGGAACTGGATGCTACTCTCACATCAAGAGACGTTATCAACTCAAAGATCACAGCTATCCTCGATCAGGCTACTGACCGCTGGGGTATCAAGGTAAACCGCGTTGAGCTCAAGAATATCCTGCCTCCTCGTGAGATCCAGGACGCTATGGAAAAGCAGATGAAGGCTGAGCGTGAGCGCCGTGAGAAGATTCTCCAGGCAGAGGGTGACAAGAAGTCACAGATCCTCGTTGCAGAAGGTGAAAAGGAATCTCAGATCCTCCGCGCACAGGCTAAGAAGGAAGCTCAGATACTCGAAGCAGAGGCTGAAAAGCAGGCAATGGTACTGAGAGCTGACGCCGTTAGAGAGCAGAAGATACTTGAGGCTACCGGTGAAGCAAAAGCTATCGAAATGGTTCAGGAAGCACTTGCAGACAGTATCGTTAAGCTGAACAATGCTAATCCTAACGACAGAGTTATCCAGCTCAAGTCACTTGAGTCCTTCGCAAAGGCTGCTGACGGTAAGGCTACAAAGATCATCATCCCAAGCGAGATACAGGGACTTGCAGGTCTGGCAACAAGTCTCAAGGCTATCGTTTCAAACGATAATAACAACGTACAGTAACGTATATCCCCTCACCGTAACGGTGGGGGAATTTTTTAGCTAAAAATTCACCGCCTTACAAAAAAGCCGCAGATAACTGCGGATTTTTTGTGCCTTGATACGATTTTTGAAAAAAGCTGCCGAATTTTGTAAATCCAGCTCTTTTTCTCTTGCATTTCAGCAGCATTTGTTGTATAATATTCAATGCGGAGCTTTAATGTTTTCCGCAGAAAAAAGATATAGATAAATATTTGATTTTAACTGTTCCGCCTGCCTTTAAGCGGTAAAAAAGAAAGATACAGAACAAAAGCAACAAGGCGGTAGAACAATGGTTTTTTCAAGACTTTTCTTTATATATATATTTCTCCCTTTATGCCTGCTGTGCTATGCAGCCGCAAGGGGGATCAAACAAAAAAACACGGTGTTGATACTTTTCTCGCTGGTATTTTATGCATGGGGCGAGCCCGTTTATATTTTCCTGATGCTGCTGACCGCTGTCGTCAACTATACAGCAGGTCTCATTATCGGAAAATATCAGGGCAAGGGGGGCGATACTGCTGCGACTGCTGCGGCTGTTGCATACGACCTTCTTATGCTTGGCATATTCAAATACAGCGGCTTTATCGCAGAAAATATCAACGCCCTTTTTTCATGCTCTATACCCGTTCCCGATATAAGGCTTCCTATCGGTATCAGCTTCTATACCTTCCAGACCATATCCTATATAATCGACTGTCACTGGGAAAAGGTCAAGCCGCAGAAAAGCTTCAAGAACTTCCTGCTGTTCCTTACGCTGTTCCCACAGCTTGTGGCAGGTCCCATTGTAAGATACAGTACCATCGAAAAGGAGATCGAGAGCCGCACCGTTGAGCTCCGAGATATTTCCTACGGCTTCAACCGTATCGCCCTCGGACTTGCAAAGAAGGTCCTTCTTGCGGACCAGCTCAATATCATCTCGGAGAGCTTTCTCGGAAATATCGGCGGCAGCACAGCCTTTGGCGCATGGTACGGAGTCATCGCATACGGAATGCGAATTTATTTCGATTTCTCGGGCTATTCCGATATAGCCATCGGTCTGGGACGAGTTTTCGGCTTCCACTTTGACGAGAACTTCAACCATCCCTTTATATGTAAGGATATCACCGAATTCTGGCAGCGCTGGCACATCTCGCTCAGTACCTTCTTCCGCGACTATGTGCTGTATATCCCTATTTTCGGCAAGCGCAGAAAATACGGCGGACTCTTCCTCGTATGGCTCTGCACAGGTATCTGGCACGGTGCAAGCTGGAACTTCATAATCTGGGGACTCTACTACGGCGTCTTTGTCTTTATCGAAATGAAAATAGGCAAAAAGAAGATGAAGAAGATACCCGTAATCATCAGGCATATTTACAGCAAATTCGTTATATTCATCGGCTTCGGCATATTCTATTTCGAGGATATCGGAAAGCTGGGAACATTTTTCAAGACAGCCTTCGGATTTGGCAAAAACGGCTTTATTGCCGTGCAGGACAGGATATCCCTCATCAACAATATGTACCTGCTCATCATTGCTGTGATATGCTGCTTCCCTATTATCAGCACCATCAAAAAAGTATCGGACAAGCGTTTCGCTTCAAAGGCTGTCATATCATCAACTGCCGCGGTAGCCGCAGCACTTCTTCTGGTCATTACAAGCATTATGCTCGTAGATTCGACCACACACCCATTCCTGTATTACAGATTTTAAAGAGGCAATCAAATGAATGAAGATAATAAAAGCACATCAAAGGACAAAGAAAAAAACAAGTCCGAAGATGTGAACGATAAAGCTGTGCGTCCCGAGCCGGTTATATCCATAGAGGCTTCGGACCGCGAAAACACAGCCATAGATATACCTATCAAGGCTAAAAAGCTGAAAAAGCAGCGCAGAAAGACTGCCCTGAACTCTATTGCTCTTGCCAATATAATCCTTATGGGAGCTATTTTTGCAGGCGGCTTCGTTTACGTTGCACTGCTCCCCCATGAGACAAAAGCCGATGACGAAAACCGTATGCTCACCACATTCCCGGACTTCTCGGCAAAGAGCTATCTGAACGGCAAATACACCGCAGGCATTGCGGACTACTTCGATGATACGGTCCATGACCGCGCTCACATAAAGGAGTTCATCGCCGATAACATTACCCCTCTCAAAGGCAGAAAATACGGTGACGGCGAGGACGGTGCGGAGCTTTACGGCAGCGGATTTATACAGAAGCCTGCCGCTGTTGTCACAACTTCTCCGCCTGTGACCACCACCGCTGGTGTACAGTCTCCTGTCCCTACAGCAGAGACAACTGCTGTCCCCGAAACCACAGCTCCACCTCAGGAGGAAGAACCTGCTCAGGGCGAGCTTACCAACAATATCCTCATCGTAAACAAGCGCGGTGTCACTCTCTATGGCGGCGCATGGGGAGCCGAACAGGAATACGCTTCATTTGTTAATGAATACAAAGAAGCTCTCGGCGGAAAAAACGTCTACTCAATGGTGCTTCCCACCTCAAGTTCATTCTATATCCCCGAGCAGTACAGCAACCTTGCTTACAGTGAGAAGGATGACTTCGACAAGATAGAGGCTTCACTGAAGGGTGTCATCCCCGTTGACGCATACAATATACTCAACGCACACAAAAACGAGCCTATTTACTCCCGAACCGACCACCACTGGCAGCCTCTGGGCGCTTACTACGCAGCACAGGAATTTGCCCTCATGGCAGGTGTTCCCTTTGCTGACCTGTCGGAATATGAAACAGTCACTCTCCCCGGATATGTGGGTACACTCTATATGTACACCCAGAGCGCTACGCTGCTCAATAATCCCGAGGACTTCGTATACTATAAGCCTAAAACTCCCGTTACTGTCACGCAGTACGACACACATTTCCAAAATCCTGTGGCAGCTAACCTCCTCCTTGACCCGGCTCCTATGCCCAATTCCGGCTATTATATGGTATTCGGCTCCGACGAGAGGATAGTCCATGTCAATACAGAGTGCAAAAACGGCAGAAACCTTGTCATCTTCAAGGACAGCTACGGCAACGCCCTGCTGCCCATGCTGACAAGCTCCTTCGAGAACATATATCTCTGCGATATACGTTATTTCGACCTGAACGCCATCGACTTCATCGACAGCGTTGAGGCCACGGATGTGCTTTTTGCCATGTGCTCATTTTCTGCTGTGGGTGCAAACCGCAGCTGCATACACAATAATCTTAACAAATAAGGAGATAAAATGAGAGAACTCAACTTTCCGTTTGACGGCAAGGATATTATTCGAAGAAGGCTTGCTCTGAAAAAGGCTCTGCTTTCCGACGGCACTGTCCGCGTCAAGAAAAAGGTCGCTGTGCTGGGGGGCTCAACGACTAACCACATCGTATCCGCACTGGAGCTTTTTCTGCTGAATTTCGGTATCGAACCCGAATTCTACCAGTCGGAGTACAACAAGTTCTATGAGGACGCAGTTTTCGGTAATCCCGAGCTTGACAGCTTTTGCCCCGACATCATCTATATCCATACGACTTCCAGAAATCTTACACTTCTGCCCGAAAGTCCTGCTGAAAAGCCCGAGAGCGTACAGCAGCGCCTTGATGAGCAGTTCGGCATATTCAGACAGGTCTGGGAAAGCCTTATACATCGCTATTCCTGCCCCATAATCCAGAATAATTTCGAGCAGCCCCTGTTCAGACGCACAGGCAGCTATGACGGCTGGAGCACAGCAGGTCACGGTGCTTTCATCGACCGTATGAACGTTATGTTCTCTGACTACGCAAGGAATGCTCACGGTCTCTATATCCATGATATCAACTACCTCTCAGCTGTCTGCGGCCTCTCCAACTGGCATGACGCAGAGGCATGGTATCTCTATAAGTACGCCATGAGCACTGCTGTTATCCCCGACCTTGCGTACAGCCTTGCCTGCATAATCAAGTCCATTTACGGCAAGAACCACAAGGTCATCGAACTCGACCTTGATAATACCCTCTGGGGCGGCGTCATAGGCGATGACGGTCAGGAGGGCATCGAGATAGGTCCCGAGACAGCCGTTGGACAGGCATACGAGGAATTTCAGAGCTTCATAAAAGGCTATAAGGACTACGGTGTGCTGCTGGCAGTCTGCTCCAAAAATGAGAAGGAAAACGCTCTCCTCGGTCTTCAGCACCCCAGCAGTGTTCTCTCCCCCTCCGATTTTGTCTCCATAAAGGCGAACTGGGAGCCCAAGGACAGGAATATCGCAGAAGCCGCTGATGAGCTCAGTCTCGGTCTTGACAGCTTCGTGTTCGTTGACGACAATCCTGCGGAGTGTGCCATCGTAGAGGGACAGCTCCCCATGGTACAAACCGTTAACCTCAGCAATGTCCACGATGCGATGTATAAGCTTACAAGAGGCGGCTACTTCGAGGTGACATCTGTCTCCGAGGACGACATGCGACGCTCGGAGATGTACAAGGCAAATGCTCAGAGAGCTGCACAGCGCAAGGAGTTCGAGAGCTATGAGGACTACCTCCTGAGCCTTGATATGAATGCTGTTATATGCGGCTTCAAGCCCATATATATCCAGCGTATCACTCAGCTCACCAACAAGAGCAACCAGTTCAACCTGACCACAAGACGTTACACAGAGAACGAGATACATGAAGTCAGTCTCAGCCCCGACCATATCTGCCTCTGCGGAAGGCTTCTGGACAAGTTCGGCGACAACGGCATAGTTTCCGTAGTAATAGGCAAGTGCCGCGGCGAGGAGCTTGATATCGAACTCTGGCTCATGAGCTGCCGCGTACTGAAAAGAGATATGGAGCTTGCCATGCTGGACGAGCTTGTGCGCCTTGCAAGGGAAAGAGGAATAAGCCGTCTTAACGGATTTTACTATAAGACTCTCAAGAATCACCTTGTCTCGGAGCTTTACGGCACATTCGGCTTTACCTGTGACAGTACAGCGGAAAACGGCGATTCTGTATGGCATCTGGATATCGGAAACTACGAAAACAAGAACAAGGTAATAAAAATTCGTGATAAGGAGAACAGCAATGAACAATAACGAGATAACAGCAAGACTTAACGAGGTATTCCGCGACGTTTTCGGAGACTCATCCATTTCAGTCACCCCCTCCACCACTTCCGATGATATCGAGGACTGGGACAGCATCGAGCACATCAACCTCATCGCTGCAGTCGAGGACGAGTTCGGTATGCGTTTCAAAACGCGTGAGGTCTCGGGCATGAAGAACGTGGGTGAGATGATGAACATCATCGCAGAAAGAGGAAAATAATGTCAAAAAAGGCGAAGAAACGTCTTATCATAGCAATTATACTGCTGGTACTTGCTCTGCTGTCCGCATGGGGCTTCACTATGCGGACAGTGAGCTATGATGTGAAAAGCCCGAAGCTTCAGAGCGGAATGAGGATAGTTTTCATATCAGACCTCCACAACTGCTTCTACGGCGGTACAGACCAGTCAGGCATAATAGACGAGGTACGCACAGCAGACCCCGATATAGTTATCTTCGGTGGTGATGTGGTAGACGCATGGGGCGGCACAAAACACGCCCTCACCCTCATGAAGGCACTTTCCGCCGAGTATCCATGCTTCTATTCCCCGGGTAATCACGAGGAAATGCGAAAGGATACCGAGGAATTCTATGATCAGGTCAGGGAGATCTGTCCCTTACTTATGGGAGACTTCTCCGAGACAGTCGTAAACGGCGAAAAAGTCAGGATATACGGCGCTGAGGACTCTGTTGCATGGGGCAAACACAAGACACAGCTCGAGGAGTGCTTCGATACTCTTGACGGCAGCTTCTACAATATACTTGTTGCCCATCAGCCGGAGCAGATAGACGCCTATCTCGGCGAGGGGCTCAATAATAAAGAGAACTTTGACCTTATCCTCTCAGGTCACGCCCACGGCGGTCAGTGGAGGATACCAAAGCTACTGGATCAGGGGCTCTACGCCCCGGATCAGGGTATCTTTCCCGATTATACACAGGGAATGTACGAATATAACGGCACGGTGCATATAATAAGTGTAGGACTTGCCCGTCCGCTGAGAATGATATTCATTCCGAGGATATTCAACCGTCCCGAGCTTTCGGTGATAGATATAAACAGATGAGCAGCCGCTTTTTTCCGCGGTAATTTGCAGAAAATTAAAAAAGCTCTTGTAATTTCAGCTCAATAATGGTATAATAAAAAGTGATCTTCCCTTTTCAGGGACAAGACTATACAGAACAAAAGGAGCATGGGCATTTCGAGCCCGCTGTAAGGTATGGAAAAAGATAAAAGAACTGCAGAGATGTCCGAAAATATCATATGCGGACGTAATCCCGTCATCGAGGCACTCAAATCAGGAGCTAACCTCGACACTATCTACATAGACGGAAACGGCGGAAGTCTCGGACTTATCCGCAAAATGGCAAAAGAACAGGGCGTCGTAGTCAAGGACGCCGACGATAAAAAGCTCTCACGCCTTTCAGGCGGCGCTTCCCATCAGGGAGTTGTTGCCGAGGGTGCCTGCGGAGAGTATGTGACTGTTGAGGATATCCTTGCGGTCTCACAGGAAAAGGGCACAAAGCCCTTCATCATCATATGCGATGAAATAGAAGACCCACATAATCTCGGCGCTATCATCCGTACCGCCGAGACCTCCGGCGCTGACGGAGTCATTATCCCCAAGCGCAGGAGCGCTTCTCTGAACGCCACTGTCTTCAAGACCTCGGCAGGTGCGGCAAGCTACGTCCCCGTAGCAAGAGTCTCAAATCTTGCTGCCTGCATCGACACCCTCAAGGATAACGGTGTGTGGATATACGGCACAGACGCCTCGGGTTCAGATTACTCCGAGACTGACTTCACAGGCGGAGTCGGTCTTGTAATAGGCTCGGAGGGCTTCGGAATAAGCAAGCTCATCGCTAAAAAATGCGACTTCATGATAAAGCTCCCCATGGTAGGAAGGATAAATTCACTCAATGCTTCCGTTGCGGCAGGTATCTTCATGTATGAGGTGCTCCGCCAGCGCAGAGGAAGCAAATAAGGAGATAATTATGTCGGAACAGAAACCATCGCTGGAGGCTATTCTTGACGAGTACTCTCCCGATAACGAAGAACCCAAGACAAGAGTGGGCAGAGTCGATGCCCAGAAGATAATAAACTCTACCGTAGAATCTCCCGACATCGTTGAAAAAGCCAAATCGAGACCTCCGGTCTCACACGAAAAATCTGCTCTTTTCGATAACGCTCTCAGAAGCGATACTCCTGCGGACGATGTAAAGCCCGCCGATCTATCACGGCATAAAATAGCCGTTGTAAGCTCTGACGCCATGAGCGAGATACGCACCAATCCGCAGAGAAAGGTCATACCCTCTGGCACTATTACTCCCGTACAGATGACTCCAGACGAAGCTCCGAAAATAAGGAGAATGAGCAAGTCCACCAGAGCCAAGGAGGTCCAGAGCGCTAAAAAGCGCAGCAAGAAAAGGCGCGGCAAGGACAACGATTATACCTATGCAAGGGAGACTCCCGAGGGAGAGTATATGTATACTCCTCCCGAATTCAAGAAGAAAAAACGAAGCAGGATACAGATAATACAGGCGGCTGAAAGTCCGGAGGGCAAAAAACAGATAACGGATATCGTCCCCTCACCTGCCGCTGTTGAAGCTGCAAAGCCCGTTGAGCCCGCTCCCAGAGCAGAGCTCACCAGCATAAACCTCAGCGAAAAGGCTGACATAAATGCAGGTCAGCTGGATGTACACATCACTCAGGAGGCGGACGAATTCATGTCCCTCCACTCAAAGTCAAAGCGTACAAAGCGTATCGTTGACTTCAATTACTACGGTGATGTTGAGGACGTGGGCAGGGATATATACGAACTGAAGAGCACTATTTCTGTAAGAGTGTTCATACTGGCAATGACTGCCTTCCTCAGTCTTTTCATAACTGTGACCAATCAGTTTGAGCTTCCGGTACTTGATTTCCTCAGTATGTCCCACATAAAGACCTATCTGACCATACACCTCGTACTGGGCGCAGTTTCGGTGCTGTCCTCCATGGCTGTCATCACCAAGGGACTGCGAAAGCTGCTCAGCTTCAAGGCGGACAGCGATTCCATGACGGCAGTCACCGCACTGTCCTGTCTCATCGCCATCATCCCTGCATTTATGCGCCCCGACCTTGTAAGCTCGGAAAATATCCACATATATATGCCTGTGGGTATTCTTGCGCTGCTGATAAATGCCATAGGCAAGCTGCTTATCATCAGACGAGCGGCGAGGAACTTCAAGTTCGTGTCGAAAAACTTTGACAGGCACGGCGTTACCTATGTTACCGACGAGGACAGAGCCGAGCGCATTACACGAGGCACTCTCGGCGACTTCCCTATCCTCGCTTCTATGAGAAAGACCGACTTTCTGACAGACTTCCTGAGATACACATATTCCTCGGATATGACCGACGACTTCTGCCGCAAGGCTTCGCCCCTGTGTCTCATCGCCTCCATCATAGTCGCTCTATTCCTCACTTTCTTCTGCAAGGGCACATTTGCTTCCATGGAGGCTGCCGCATTCGGCTTCTCAATATTCAGTATGATAATATGTGCCACTTCCTGCATAGCAATGCCCTTTGTAGTAAATATTCCTCTTGAAAATGTTTCAAAGAGCGCTATCAGAAACAAGGGTATAATGCTCGGCTATCAGAGCGTTGACGACTTCTATGATACCAACTCCATTCTCATCGATGCAGGAACCCTCTTTCCCGAGGGTACTGTAAGACTTGACGGTATAAAGGTATTCTCAAATACAAAGCTGGACGAAGCTCTCCTCGAAGCTGCAAGCCTTACAGCTAACGCCGGAAGCATCATGTCCCAGCTCTTTACGGATGTCATTGCCGGCAGAAACGGTGCTCTCTACCCCATCGACAACTACTCCTACGAGGAGGGAATGGGAATGTGCGGCTGGATAAACAACAAGCGCGTACTCTTCGGAAACCGCGAACTCATGACCAGCCACAACATTGAAGGCGTTCCCACAAAAACTCAGGAAGCTGAGTTCGTTGACGGCAGAAAGGATGCACTCTATCTTTCAATATCAGGCAATCTCGCAGCGCTTTTCGTTGTGGATATCGTTGCAGACAGATATGTGAAGAAATGGGCAAAGAAACTGGCTAAGCAGAAGATCTGTATGTTCATCAAGAGCATCGATCCCTGCATAACACTGAAAAAGCTCAATACTCTCTTTGGTGTCCCCGAGGAGATGGCAAGGATACTCCCCAAAAAGCTCCATGAGGACTTCTATGAGGAGACAAAAAAAGCAGTCCGTCTGAGTGTTTCAATGGCTACTACCGGCAAATTTGCTTCACTTGCCGAGCTTATAATCGGCACAAAGGTAGTTCATTCGTCAGCAATAATCGGACTTATACTGCAATCCGCTTCTATACTTCTGGGATTTGTACTGTGTATGCTGCTGATCCTCTCAAAGGCGTTCCAGTCCAATTTCGTGTATATGTCGGCAACAGCCCTGACGGTCTACAATATCGCATGGACTGCTCTGACATACATAGCGGTAAGCCTGAAAAAAACATAACAAAACGAAGGAACCTGTATCGGCATACCAGCCTGATACAGGTTCTTAAAGCATAAAAAGAGAAAGGGATTATCATGTCAAACAGATATAATGACAGGGAAAATGACAACATTCAGAATACGGATAATGAGGATACAGTGCTCCTTCCCAATGATCTTGAGGGCTACGGCGCGCCAAAGTCAGACCTTCCTCCTCTGAGAAAGGTCAATCGCAGAGCTTCATCACAGGCTCCGCAGCAGAGCGTTAAGCCTCAGTCTCCTCAGTACCGCAGTACAGATGCACCTCCTCAGTTTCCAAAAACAGGACAGCCGCCCCGCTTTCCTCAGTCCACACCGCCTCCTCAGCCGCAGCAGCAGTTCGATTACAGTGACCGCCGCTATTATGACTATGAGAGACAGGCTCCTCAGGAATACGGCAGCATCTCCTCGGGAGGAGGTGGATATGCTCCACCGCCGCCAATGGCTCCGCAGTCTCCGAGACCTCAGCCCACAGGCGGAAAAAAGCCGTCCGCTCCCCATCATGAAGAAGAGGCTCCGAGAAAAAAGAAGAAAAAGCGCAGACATAAGTCTCTTGTAGGAAGGATAATCCGCAGGATAATACATATAATCCTCATACTTTTCCTTCTGCTTTTCGGAATATACTCATGCACTTCCGTATGTCTTATCAGACAGGTAAATCAGGAGCCCACAGGGCACCGCAATCACTACGCTGACAGTGTGGGCAAGGGTCATGTCCGCAACGTCCTTGTAATAGGTACTGACGGCAGAACAGCCGATGACCGCGGACGTTCAGACTCTATGATACTTGTTTCGCTAAACAGAAAGACCAATGAGATAATCATGACTTCATTCATGCGTGACAGCTATGTGGAGATCCCCGATAACGGCTGGAACAAGTTCAATGCAGCCTATGCATTCGGCGGTCCCGAGCTGCTCATGGACACCATTGAGTATAACTTCGACGTCCGCATCGACGACTACGTTTCCGTGGATTTCGTATCCTTTGTATCGCTTGTAGATGCTGTCGGCGGCATAGACCTCGAAGTCTCAGACGCTGAAGCCGAGGAGATAAACGTTATCCTCATATCCGAAGTAAATGAGCTTGTTGGCGACGACAGGATGTCAGACCTTCTGAACGGCGGCGGAAAGCTCCACCTCAACGGCAAGCAGGCACTCTCCTACTCCCGTATCAGAAAAGTCGGCAACAGCGACTTTGAACGTACAGAGCGTCAGCGCCGTGTAATGTCACTGATATTCTCTAAGATCAAGAGCTTCCGCCCGTCAATGTTCAAGAATCTCGCATCAGATGTTATCCCTGATGTATCCACAAATATGTCAGGAGCGAATATGTACCTGCTCTCGCTCAGAATGCCTTTCTGTGCCCGTTATAAAGTAAAGCAGATACAGATACCTGCCGACGGTACATTCCACGGCGAAGACGTGGATGTAGGAAATGTCCTCTGGATAGATGATATTGAGGGAAACCGTCAGGTCATTGAAAACGAAGTCTTCGCAGAGTCAAAATAAACGTAAGCCCCGAAGCAGTAAGAGTAGTACTTATATAGAAGTTCATATGTAATTATTGGGGGAAAAAACCTTTCTGAGGAAAGGTTCTTCCTCTGACGGAGGCGGTCCCCTCTGTCACTGCGTGACATCTCCCCACACTGTGGGGAGTCACCTCCAAGCCCCCTTTTTCCAAAGACTTTATAACTGAATTTAGCCCCGACAGGGCGCTCCACACAAGATGTGAAAATCAGTAATAAAACTGAGAGCGCCCTGTTGGGGCTAAATTTAATGCTGAAAGTTTTAGGAAAGGAGTTTGAGGAAGAACCCTTTTTCAAAAGGGTTCTTCCTCAATATCACTTGTAAAACTTCTATAAGAGTACTGCCCTTAGCTTAGGGGCTTTTTTATATGTCCATTGGATATAGTATCTCGTCGATGACGCTTCTGCCATCTATCAGTCTGTAGACCAAAATGATTATGGCGGCACCTGTTATGATCCCGAAAATGCTGCTGAGAAGCGGGATACCGCTTAATGAAGTCACCCATGATATGCAGTTCAGCGCATAATGAAGACCTATGGCGAGCAGCAGCCAGCGCCTCTTGAACTTCGGCTCTCCCATTTTTTTTGAATATGAGCAGGGAAAGAGCGATATGAAAGCCGAAATTTGTAATTACCTCTATTGAATCGGCTATACCGTTAATGATACCCTTATCCGTCAGCATTTGAAGCTCTTTCATTGCCGCATCGGCAGCTTGCGGAGTTTTTCCCTCAATAAATGAACTTAGCCCCTCTCTGTTCAGTCTGTTGCCCGTACCTATCAGCCCGAAGGTACTGATACCTCTCATCCAGCATTCCAGCCCTGCGTGTCCTATGCCGTAGCAGACAGCAGAACGAGATGATCTTATGTTGAACAACGGATACTTCATAGCGAGCCAGCGCCCTGTTTCCTCAAATATGCAGATCAGCTCAACTGCCGCCGCCTGTTTCACAGCAAAGGGCGCAGAGAAAAGCGTTATCCACACTGTCAGGTCACAGAGCCTTGTGGAGATAAAGTACATTATAACTCCGGCTATGACAGGCAGCCATTTTACAGCTCCGCAGCCGCGCATGACAAACACTGCTGCAATAGGCACAGCCAAATAAACTACTGCTGTCAGCAGGTACGCGAACATAGTGCTGCCCGAAAAGACTAAATCTGCCGCTTCCGTAATACCACTCCCCTTGTATAAGCATAATTCAATTATACAATGTGAAGCTCAGCCTGTCAACATCGAATACAGCAGTGCAGCAATTATAACTAACATAAATCATAATTTAGCGGAGCAAAATTATGATTTGAGCCCTTAGCCCTTAGCCGTTAGCTAATGTAGGGGACGCCGCCCTCGGCGTCCCGTTGGGCGTGTAATAAATTTCGCGGGACGCCGAGGGCGGCGTTCCCTACAAATATAAATTCCGATTTAGCTTAATAAAAAACATTGCCCCTGAGAGTTGCGAAACACTCAGGGGCAAGACTTCTGTATTATGACTAAATTGACTTTTAGTTTTATATCATTCAGCAAGAAGCTTCTCTGCTGCTACGATCTTTACACAGATAACGAACAGCTCCATAGCCTTTGCAAGTTCCTCAATAGTGGGATATGTAGGAGCAAGGCGGATATTCTTATCCTCGGGATCAACACCGTAAGGGAATGTGGCTCCTGCGCCTGTAAGTGTTACTCCTGCCTCTGCACAAAGCTTAACGATCTTCTTTGCACAGCCCTTGGGAGCATTGAACGAGATGAAGTAACCGCCCTCGGGAGTGGTCCACTCGCCGATACCGAGAGGAGCTATCTCCTTGTCAAGGATATCGCATACAAGTCTGAACTTGGGAGCGATAATTGCCATGTGCTTCTTCATGTGCTCAAGCATATTCTCGAATGTTCCGAAGAACTTAACATGACGGAGCTGATTCATCTTATCATAGCTGATAATGCTTATGCCGAGGTACTTCTTCAGATCCTCAACATTCTCCTTGCTTGCGCCCATGACTGCTACGCCTGCACCGGGGAATGTGATCTTTGATGTAGAACCGAAGATGTAAACGATATTTTCGTTGCCGACCTTCTTTGCCTCATCAAGGATATTGAGGATGTACTTTGGCTTATCTGTAAGGTGATGGATACAGTAAGCGTTATCCCAGAAGATACGGAAATCTTTGGCTGCAGGCTTGAGAGCGGCAAAGCGCTTTACTGTCTCGTCGCTGTATGAGATACCATCGGGATTTGAATACTGAGGAACACACCAGATGCCCTTTACAGACTCGTCCTTGACCAGCTCCTCGATCATGTCCATATCAGGACCTGTGGGAGTCATGGGGATGTTTATCATCTCAATGCCGAAGAACTCGGTCACCTTGAAATGTCTGTCATATCCGGGAACGGGACAGAGGAACTTGATCTTTCCGCATTGTGACCAGGGCTTGTTTCCGAGAACGCCCTTGTTGAAAGCGCACTGTACCGCAAAGAACATTGCGTTAAGGCTTGAATTACCGAAGATGATGACCTGATCCTGAGGAACACCGATCATATCGGAGAAGAGCTTCTTTGCCTCGGGGATACCGTCAAGCACACCGTAATTGCGGACATCTGTACCGCACTCGCTCATAAAGTTTCCGTCATCAAAGGACCTGAGCATATCAACGCTCAGCTCAAGCTGCTCCTTGCAGGGATTTCCTCTTGACATATTGAGGCAGAGCCCCTGACCCTTGAAATCATTATAGAGCTTTTCGTTCTCGCTCTTGAACGAGAGAAGCTGTTCCTTTGTCATCTGTGATAAATTCATTATCGGTAATCTCACCTTTCAAATATTTTAAGTGCAGTAAATCGCACAAAATCTCCACATAACAGTATATCACAGCATAGTTGTATTTTCAAGAGACAATATAACAAATTATAATAATGGAAAACTCTTTTTTTTGTGGTTTTCGGCACTATTCGGCTATATATAGCGATATTCCTGTTTGGAATAGCACTTACGCACCGCCGCCTAATGTGTATAATACATGAAAAGCAGAAAAAACATTGACTTTTATGGATATTTTGTATATAATATAAGTATACAGAAATAATTTCAGGGGATGGGAATTAATTGCTTCACTTAGGAGGTATCTGTATGAAAAAATTAATCTCATCGACAATTTCATTCATCACATCAGCCGCACTCCTCATGTGCGGAGGGTTCGGAGCAGTCGCCGCAGAGAACACAGAGGAACATCTTGATCCTGCGTTCTCGGAGACCGAGCTGCTTCTGGGCGATCTTGACACAAACCTTAAACTGCCTGAGTATCCTGCTGTGGAGTCCAACTACAAAAGCGGCTCATTCAACTACAAGGATCAGCTCGACGCAAACAATCTGGCAGTTTACAACGCTCTGGCAGAGCTGAATGAACCGTCTGTCTCCCCCGTAAGCATAAAGCTTCCCGAGACAGTAACGATAAAGGTCTCCGCGCTGCCAAATTCCACACAATTTACCGAAGAAGACAACGAGACCTATCAGCTTGCCATTTTCGGCAGCTGTAAGCCGGGTATAGACGCGGTTCTCCTTGACAAGCCCGAGCTCTACTGGGTAGAGCCTTCGGGAATAAACATCGGACTCGAAAATGACACCACCAGTTCATCAAATTTCTGGACAGGCACCTACACCATAAGAATACGCACCCTTGTCATTACTCCCGCCTATCTCAAAGGCTTTGAGTCACTTGATGAGGCTAAGGAGTACGGCGAAAAGCTGGCTGAGGGCATCGATCTTGTTCCGATATCGGGCGACACGAGATATGCTACCCTCAAAAATATCCACGACTACATAGCCAACTTCACTTACTATGACACAGGAGCAAGATTCAGCAATTCTGCTCTCGGCGCCCTTGTAGAACCGGGAGTTGTCTGTGAGGGCTACTCAGAAGCCTTCAAGCTTATCTGTGACAGGCTGGATATCCCATGTGTCTGCGTTTTCGGCAATCTCAATGCCGAGAACAACACGGGACATATGTGGAACTATGTTAAGATGGAGGACGATAAGTGGTACGCCATGGACGTTACATGGGACGATACAGACGGTACGGACGGAAGGCAGGTAAAGTACGATTACTTTCTCAAAGGCTCAAACAGCTTCTTTACCAATCATACTCCCGAGTCCGACTTCAATATCACCATGCTCTCCTACCCCGAGATATCCGAGGATAACTATGTACTGACCGTTCCTGTCGGCACAACGACCAGTACTTCTACTTCGACCACGACCACAACAACGTCAACGACGACTACCACGACCACAACTACTACCACATCAACGACTACTACCTCCACCAGCACAACAACAACAACAACAACAACTACTACTACTACTACTACTACTACTACTACTTCCTCCACCACTACATCCACAACATCGTTAACCACGTCTACCACCACATCGACCACAACCTCGACTGTTATCCCGTCACTCAGAGGTGACCTGAACAACGACCGAAAGGTCAACGTTTCAGACCTTGTATACTACCACCTCTACCTGCACGGAAAGGTGAAGATAAGCCGTTCCTGCGACCTTAACGCCGACGGTACAGAGGACGTTTTCGACCTGATTGAACTCAGACATATCCTCATTGACCTGAAGTCGGATCAGACCTGAATATAAAGGCTCCGAGATTTTCGGAGCCTTTCCGATGCACACATACTTTGACAAAAAACTGTCTGAGTGATATAATGGAATAGCTGCTGTTAGCAGAATAAAACTATTATACCATGAAAGAAGTTTGTCAATGAAAAAAAACACCGATACTTTCCTCAGAGCTTTTGCAACAGGTATCGCTATAAATTGTCCCCCAAAAAGTAGACAGTAAAAATGCACCCACCCTGCAATAAATGAAGCGCAGGTAACTGTTATTGAGAAAATCCCAATTTGCAGACAGTGAATCTGCATCGTGGACACTGAAAAT